>Ga0335069_10005381_pt1 | contig 18822 bp, 3 predicted proteins | sample Lox_Sample_11_FD_206714 | JGI IMG/M metagenome (GOLD analysis project Ga0335069, IMG submission 206714) | Soil microbial communities from Loxahatchee National Wildlife Refuge, Florida, United States - Lox_Sample_1.1 | ecosystem: Environmental > Terrestrial > Soil > Wetlands | place: USA: Florida... | reverse complement strand
CGCTTCAACTGCGCATTGATAGCAAGCAAATATCGCGATTGGGCCTCGAGTTCGGGGCGAACTACACTTTGAGCCATTCCATCGACAATCGTAGTGTAAGCGGACTGAGCGACGCGATAGGAGGCGATGATGTTGGATACCTCGATGCATTTGCTCCAAGCCTCGATCGCGGACCATCGGACTTCGATGCCCGCCACCGGATTGCCGTCCACTTCATTTGGGAAATTCCCACGACAGTTAGTCCGCACATGTGGGTGGGACGCCTGCTTCTCCGGAATTGGGAACTGAGTGGCTTCCTAAACTATCAGACCGGGCAACCTTTCAGCCTTGAGGACTTCGGTACGCCGGATGCCGCCGGGGAAAGGACCCGGCCACGATTGACCGGCGCTCTCCCACATACCTCCCTTATTCCGGATGCGCTTTCTGGGAACAATTATCTCTACCTTCCCATAAATGAAGTCTACGACCAATTAACCGGACTGTGCATCGCCCAGGCAGCGCCTTTCGCGTGCGAGATCTCCGTGAATGGCCCGTTTCAGGGCACTCTGTCGCGGAACACATTCCGTGAACCGGGGCTCTTTGTCTGGAATACGGCGCTGATCAAGAATTTCCCCTTACCATGGGAGAGGACGAAGGTACAATTCCGCGCTGAGTTCTACAATCTTCTCAATCACCCCAATCTCTACGTGAATGCGGGTTCCACGGACGTAAGCACCTCGTCCTTTACAAATTCCTCCGGACAGTTCATACCAAGTGTCACAGCCAGCTACCGCGATAACCGTCAAATCGTCCTTGCCGCCAAACTACTATTCTGAACTGCTGCGGCGCGAAGGAGGGGAATCCCGGTGTTTCTAAACTCAGTCAAGGCTGAGTTTAGATCTCTGCATCGTGTGCTCCGCCCTCGTGAGTCTCAAATCGAATGAGCCCGCCTTGGGGTCACAATCAGTTTTTGTCCGTTTTGACGCCGTCATCCGCGGGAGCGGCGCAAGAGAAATTTGAGGCGTCGTCAATGCTTCCACTGCCGTTGTAGTGCGCAATCTTTGGATAAGCACACAACGGACGGGTGCGATCGGGATTCCCATTCAAGTCAAAATGTGTGGCTAACATTTCTTCCGGGGGAACACCCTTTTCCACCCATTGCTCAAGAGCAGACATGTAATCAAATGTGTTTGGCCCCGGCCCTCCGTAGTCACAGTGAAACATGCCCGGAACCATAAACAGCCGAATCGAATCGCCGGTCTGTTTCAAGCCGAGACGATTGCGAACGTCTTGAAAATATTCGAGGGTGCGAAGGGGAGAAACGGTCTCGTCGCTCCATCCGTGATACATCAGCAATTTTCGTCCTAGCTTGTGAAAATTAGAAAGATCGGGACTGGTTGCATCCAGGATGGAAGCCATGAAATCGGTCTTGTGCCAATCAGTATCGAAATTGAAAACGGTCCAGTCATAGTTCGGGTTGTCCACGCGGAATGCCAGGTAACGCAAGAACTGATCCTGGAGTATGAACTCCGCAGAAGGAGAATCAGGAGTATTGATCATTCCGTCCCAGCCATCGCCGTAGCCCAACCCGTCTGGCGTCTCACCGCCCGTTACAAGCCCAGGGAATAATTGCGCTCCCCAGGACGTTCGGGGGCCTTGATAAATGAGTTGAAACGCCCGCACTTGATCGTTTGTCAGGCAGTTGACCTGGTTTCCGTTCTTGCACAACAGGGAAGCAGGATCGAAATGGCACTTCCGGGGGTCGGCGATCAGACCGTCGTTCAGACCATCGATTGCGTCACAGGCATCAAGGACGGCATTGCCAACCAGGGTGAGATTGTCCAGCGAGATTATGTCGGAATCGGGAGTGGCCTGGATCGCTTTCATCTTCCAATTCAGGGCAAGCAAAGTTCCCCTGAAATCAAGGACAGGCGAGCCTGCGATATACCCGTCAAAATCTTCGGGGAACAACTCCGCTTCACGAAGAGATTGGCCACCACCGGTTGAACACCCGTCGAAATAGGAAAATTGGGGTTTGGCGCCGTAGTAGATCGCGACGAGAGTCTTGGCGAGGACGGTGGTCAGGTGCACGGCACGGAAACCGAAATCAATTTCGGCCTGGCGATTGTTCAGCGCCCAGGAGGCGTCCAGAATGTCCAGATCGCTGAAGATTTGATGTCCCGTATCGGTCGAAACTGTAGCGTAGTTCCGGGTTAGTCCGGCTGAGGTGTCGTGACGGACGTGCCCTGCAAATCCCCGGTTCCCGGCGAAGTATATCTTGCGATTCCAATCGGTGGGCATACGAACCTCAAAGCCGATGGTTTTCTGCGTGAAGCCCGTCACATCGCAGTATTCCGGCAAACCGTTATTCGCGTCCGCTGGGATCAACTGCGCGGAGGTAATTTCTGCGTCCGGGAAATGAAGAGACAGCATCTGGGAGCAGTGCGTCGCAGGCGCGACGTGAGAAGCCACAGAGGAAGGCGAAGACAAAATCGAAGGATGTGGGCCTGCAAGACCGTGAAAAAGACTCGGGCTGCCCACAAACCATCGGTCAGAGGTTCGTACATCCTGGCGTCCATTCATCTGCGCAACTGCAGCATTTGAGGACAGAACAAAGACGGCGAACGCCAATAGAAATCGGGAAAGCCAACAAGGTGTGAACTTCATGATGCCTCCATGCAATGCTCAAAGTGATCCCGAATCCCGTTTGCGAATCCTGCTGGCCGGATTAAGCCAACACAACGGTGTGCTTCCGGAATCTTGCATGGAAAACTCGGCTATCCTCGAGTGCTTTTGCAATGGAAGAGGTCTGATAAAGAGCTAAGTTATATATAAAAGGCTAACCGACAGGAGCCGAAAGGCTTAAACGGTTTCTTACACGCGAACCAGGCAAGCGCGCTGAAAGTGAAATGCCTCTGAGAGTGTTCCCAAGCCGGTTGGCCTTCGAACTCACGCAGAGTTTTGCGAAATTGCGGCCTTCAGGCCCATTTTTCCTCGAACTTGTTGAATTTTTCCTCTATTCGCGCTTGGGCTTGTGATGAAATCACCGCACACGGTGACCTTGTTCACTTACCTCGGGTCACCGAACGTTAGATATATCAATTATGAAGGAAAGCGGGTTGGCGGGCAGCTAAGTGCAATCCTGGAATTACCATTATCAGCCGCCACGAAAGTATTTTCGCTATTTGCCGGCCTTCGACTAGTGAATGTCTCTTCCATTGTGATGGATGGCGGTACGTATCCGGGCCCATGCGACCGGAACAAACAACGCCCTAATCACTGTGCGATGAGGGGGGGGTCCTTTATCTGAGTTCTCCAGCTGTCCATAAGCTGTAAAAAGGTTTTTGGAAGCCTGGAAGAGTGAGCGCCATGTTTGCGGGCTTCCTCGGTACGATGCCAATCACCTCTCGGGTGATGGGAAGAGCACTAAACCCAAGTACTAGTATCGTCACGCCTGGTCCCTCTTGCCGGCTTGAGGTTGCTAACCCGCCTTGCTTGTTCATTCTCAGGTTTGCGCTTCACTCACCTGGCTTCCCTGAACCATGCCCAACTCGGTTCACTTCTGTCGAACATGAGGTAATACCACAATGATTACGAAAGAAACGCTCGAAATGGTATTGCAGTCTCTGCGGGAATTTGCAGAGGAGAATCTGCCGGATCAAGAACTGATTGCCCTGGATGCCCGCGATGAATGCCCTATCGGAATTGTGCGGCAGATGTGCAGCCCGGAAAACCTGGGCATTCAACTCTTGTTCATCCCGGAAGAGTTCGGCGGCATGGGGGGCGGCGCCTTCGACGTCTATCGCATCTGCGAAGCCATGGCGCGTATCGATTTAGGTGTTGCCACCGCCGTGCTGGCCACCTTCCTTGGTAGCGATCCCATCACGGTGGGCGCGACACCCGAGCAAAAGAAACTCTGGCTCACGCGCATCGCTGAAGAAGGGCTGCTGTTCGCTTATGGCGCCACGGAGCCGCAAGCAGGCAGCGATCTGGCCGCGCTAAGAACCACGGCAGAGCGAGTCAGCGAGGATGGCCGCGTAGTTGGCTACAAAATCAATGGAAATAAGCAGTGGATCAGCAACGGTGGCGTGGCCGATGTCTGCACGGTTCTGGCGAATGCTCCGGGTGGCCCAAGCTGGTTCGTCGTAGAGAAAGACACGCCGGGTTTCACCCACGATAGCCCCGAAGACAAACATGGCATTCGCCTAAGCAACACAGCGGCACTTTCGTTCAACGATGTGCATGTCGGCGCGGAGCGGCTGATTGGAGGCGTCGAAGGCCAAGGACTGATTCAGGCACAGTCTGTTTTTGGCTACACGCGTCTGATGGTCGCGGCGTTTGGGCTTGGCGGAGGCTGGGCCGCGCTGGATCGTGCAATTCCCTATTCCAAGGAGCGAATCCAGGCTGGAGCTCCACTTTCCGAAAAGCAGGGCTACACCCACAAGCTGATCATTCCGCACGTTGCACGATTGGAGGCCAGCCGGGCACACATCGAAGAAACCGCGGAACGCATTGACGCCGGCGAAGGAAGCCTGAACACGGAAGGCGCGATCGCGAAATACATGGCGTCGGAGGCGGGGAATCTGGCCGCTGACGCGGCGATCCAGGCGCTGGGCGGCTATGGCTACACGCACGAGTACCTCGTGGAAAAGATCAAGCGGGACGTGCGCATCACAACAATTTATGAAGGCACCTCGGAAATCATGGAAATGACCATCGCTCGGGACCGCTGGCAACTTCATTTGAAAACTCGCGGGCAGCACTATCACCAGGCGGCGAAGGAACTTGAAGAACTGCACGCGCGCCGGCCAAATTCCGGTGCGAATTTCGCGGCGCTAAGCCTCCACGCGCTCGCTGAAGTAATGGAGCGCGCACGGATTGCACATCTCACTCGGCACCAGCATATTTTGCTTCGACTCGGCGAATTAATCGCCTACGCGGAGTGCGCCGCAAGTATTGCACGGCGCGCCGCCCGCCTGGCTGATGAGAAGCTCCCAGAAAAAGCGGATGCCCGACTTGATGAGCCTGCGCTCGCCGCGATCAGCCGAATTTTTTCACGTGAGGCTGCCCTCAAAGTGGCCGAGGAAGGACTGCGCTACGTTGTAGGCGCCGGCGGGGTGGCGGACTCAGAGCTGCCGGCATTTGAAGCGGGTCTGGGTTTGCCTGAGATTCATAGGGCGCAGGCGGGCCTCATCTCGGATATGGATTGTGTGTCAGACGCACTGTACGACCGCGTTGCAAAGAGCGCGGGGGTCGCCGCTTAGAGCGGACGAAGTTGGAGTGCTCTGGACTGCTTCCGAGTCTTTGTAGCGCCGCCTGCTTCAAGAAGGAGTTTGGTCATGGAAAGCACAGCTCAGCGAGCGATCGCGATTGTAGGGGCGGGGGCAATCCTCCCCGACGCCAAAAACGTACCGGCGTTTTGGGAAAACGTAAAAGCGGGACGCTACAGCATCAGCGAAGTGACCAAGGACCGCTGGGACCCCGCGCTCTATTACGATGCAGACCACAGCGTTCCGGACAAGACCTACTCCAAAATCGGCGGCTGGGTGCGTGAGTATGACTGGGAACCCGTGAAATGGCATCTGCCGGTGCCGCCGCGCGTCGTTGAGGCCATGGACGATGCGCAGAAGTGGGCCATCGCCTGCACGCGTGAAGCTCTCGAAGATTACGGTTACCCGCATCGACCTCTCAATCCAGACCGGACCGCCGTCATCCTGGGCAACGCCATGGCAGGTGAAAAGCATTACCTGACAGCGTTGCGCGTCTTTTTCCCGGAATATGCAGGGGAGTTGGAGGCGAGCCCGAGTTTCGCAGCCCTTCCGGATTCCCTGCGAAGGGAAATCACCCGGGAATTGCGGGAACGCATGGCCAAGCACCTGCCCCAAATTACAGAAGACAGCATGCCTGGCGAATTGTCGAATTGCCTGGCCGGACGCATCGCCAACCTCTTTAACTTTCACGGGCCCAACTTCGTGGTGGATGCGGCGTGCGCATCAGCGGTGGCCGCTTTGAATGCTGCGGCAGAAGGGCTGATTGAGAACGATTTCGATGTGGCCGTCACGGGCGGCATTGACCGGAACATGGGCGCGCCGACCTTCGTTAAGTTCTGCAAGATTGGCGCTCTTTCTGCCACTGGCACACGGCCCTACGCCGAAGGAGCTGATGGCTTCGTGATGGGCGAAGGCGGCGTCATTTTCTTGCTCAAGCGCCTGGCAGACGCAGAACGGGAAGGCGACAAGATTTATGCCGTGCTTCGTGGGATAGGCGGCTCCAGCGATGGCAAGGGTAAAGGCATTACCGCGCCAAATCCGATCGGCCAGAAATTCTGCATTGAACGCGCCTGGCAGAATGCGGACCTCTCTCCGGCGTCGGCTACCTATATTGAAGGGCACGGGACATCCACCCGCGTAGGTGATGTTGTGGAAGTGCAGAGCATGGCCGATGTGCTCAGCAGTTATCACCTCCCCGCCCATGCTGTCGCCATGGGTTCGGTGAAATCGAATATTGGCCACCTTAAGGGTGCAGCCGGCGCGGCTGGAATTCTCAAGACCGCCCTGGCGCTGCGCGACAAGATTCTCCCGCCCAGCGTGCACTGCGAGCGTCCCAACCCGGACATCGACTTCGCGCATTCTCCTCTCTACGTCAATACTTCGCTGAAGCCATGGAATACCCCAGCGGAGGGCGTACGCCGCGCGGGAGTAAGTGCGTTCGGATTTGGCGGGACGAACTTTCACGCCGTCCTTGAGGAGTACATTCCTCACCGGCTGGCGGAGAACGGCAAGCGGTCAATAGGAGTCTCGGTGACCCCGGTTTCCGAGAAAAGCGGAGTGGACCTAGTGGCTGCAAATGCTCTCACTGCGTCGCCTTCCGCGGTGGCGTGCAAAGCCCCGCTGCGGGGTGCGTTGCTTATCGGCGCGGCGACGGTAGCAGAACTCACGGAGCGGCTTCGGCCGGTTCAAGCAGAGGCTCAAGCAGGGCGGGCACCGGCTCCAGCGGCACCGCAGGAAACGGATCTGCGCGCACCCGAGCGAATCGCCATTGACTACGAAGGACCCAAGGATCTGGCGGAAAAATGCGGTAAAGCGCTCCAAGCGTTTGGCGCCAATCAACCGGCTGCCTGGAAAGTTCTTCGCGCGCAAGGAATCTTTCGGGGCAGGGGTCCCGCGTCCAAGGTTGCGTTCCTCTATACAGGCCAAGGCTCGCAGTACGTGAACATGCTCGCGGTGCTCCGCGCGGCGGAACCCATTGTCGCCGATGCCTTTGCAGAAGCCGATCACGTGATGACTCCGTTGCTGGGCAAGCCGCTCTCTGAATTCATCTTTGTCAATCATGGGGATGAGAAGGCGGTCGCAAAAGCGGAAGAAGACCTTCGGCAGACCGCGATCACTCAACCGGCGGTGCTGGCCACCGATTTGGCTCTAACACGGCTTTTGGCCGCTTACGGGATCACGCCCGACATGACCATGGGACACAGCCTGGGCGAATACGGGGCATTGGTCGCTTCCGGCGCTCTGCCGTTTGCAAATGCATTGGAGGCGGTTAGCGCACGCGGGCGCGAAATGACCCGCGTCTCGGTGAAAGACAACGGCAAGATGGCCGCCGTTTTCGCGCCAATTGCGAAAATCGAAGAACTCTTGAAGACAATCAATGGCTACGTGGTGATCGCGAACCTCAACAGCGACAAGCAGGCCGTGATTGGGGGAGCCAGCGAAGCGGTCGAGGAAGCCAGCCACGTTCTGCTGAAAGCCGGATACAACGTGGTTCCTCTGCCCGTTAGCCACGCATTCCATACCTCGATCGTTGCGCCGGCAAGCGGGCCGCTGCGGCAAACCCTGGAACGTTTGCACCTGCAATCTCCACGCGTTCCGATCGTGGCCAACGTGAATGGTGAGTTTTACCCCACGGGAGCGGACGTTGTCCCGCAGATGCTGGACATCCTCGCGAAGCAAGTGGCTTCGCCGGTGCAATTCGTGAAGGGTCTGCAGACACTGCACGAGGCGGGAGCACGCGTATTCGTCGAGGTCGGCCCAAAGAAAGCGTTACAGGGATTTGTCGATGACGTGCTGGGTGATCGGAGTGAAGTGATTTCTCTATTTACCAATCATCCTAAGCTCGGAGATGTCGCGGCCTTCAATCAGGCTCTTTGTGGTCTTTATGCGGCAGGATTGGGCCGTGGAATTCCGAAAGCCTCCAATCAAGTTGTTACTCAGGTCCAGCCCATTCTTTCCCAAGAACAATCCGTTGCGCCAGTCGCCCGTAAAGGGCTTGCAGGAGGTGCGCCAATGCCGCCAACAGTTCAAATCAGTAACGATCGTTATATGGAACTTGGCCGCTTGTTTGCGGACACGCTCGCGCGCGGCTGGCAAATCTTCCAGGGCCAGGACGCCAGGCCGAGCAGTTCGCCGGTGGTCATTACCGGAGCGGCTTTGGGTTTGCCAGGCACCGAACGCATTTTTGATGACGGCAACATCGCGCGCATCCTGCACGGCAATCAGTTCATCGGGCCAATTCCCAGCGACCTGCGGCAGGCCATGGTCGAAAAGCACATCACGCGGCTGGTCAAAAGCGAGAATGGCGGGCCAACCTTCGAGACCATCAGAGACGTAGCGGAGGTCATCAAGCTCGCGGGCCGCGGTGGGGCGTTTGACCTGGAGGAGGAATTTGGTGTTTCCGCGGAGCGTATCGCCGCGCTGGATCGAGTGACCCGTCTGGCCATGGCGGCCGGAATTGATGCAATGCGCGACGCGGGCATTCCGTTGGTGATGCGCTACAAAACAACTAGCAAAGGAACGCAATTGCCAGACCGCTGGGGCTTGCCAGAGAGCCTGCGCGACGATACGGGGGTGATCTTCGCCTCGGCGTTCCCCGGTTATGATTCGTTTGCGGATGAAATGTCGCGGTATTTCGCGGACTATGCGCGTCGCGAGCAGTTGTCTGCGCTGGAGAGCCTGCTTGAGGAAACCGCAGGTTCCAACGGCCATTCCGCAGCGGGGCAAAACATTCAACAGCGCATCCAGAAATTGCGCGCCTCGCTCGAGAAAGAACCTTACGTTCTGGACCGGCGATTCCTTTTCCGGATTTTGTCCATGGGACATTCGCAATTCGCAGAGTTTATTGGCGCGCGAGGGCCAAATACGCAGGTCAATGCGGCCTGTGCCAGCACAACGCAAGCGGTGGCACTCGCGGAAGACTGGATACGTTCAGGGCGCTGCCGCCGCGTGATCGTCGTATCGGCAGACGACGTCACTTCCGACCATTTGATGGAATGGATTGGCGCGGGCTTCTTGGCCAGTGGCGCAGCCGCGACGGACGAGGCGGTGGAAGAAGCCGCCACCCCGTTCGACCGGCGGCGTCACGGAATGATCGTTGGTATGGGTGCGGCGGCGCTGATTATCGAGAGTGCCGAGGCTGCGCAGGAGCGCGGAATTCGCCCGATCTGCGAAGTGTTGAGTACTGTCACCGCCAACAGCGCCTTTCACGGGACTCGGCTGGACATCCAGCACATCAGCCAATTGATGGAAACGTTGATCCGCAAAGCGGAAGCAAATAGCGGAATCTCCCGTCAGGACATTGCGGGGCGAACTGTGTTCGTTTCCCATGAAACCTATACGCCTGCGCGCGGCGGCAGCGCTTCTGCTGAAATTTTTGCACTGCGGCAGGCCTTTGGCGAAGCGGCGGACCGCATCGTCATCGCCAATACCAAAGGCTTCACCGGACACGCGATGGGCACGGGCATTGAAGATGTCGTGGCCGTGAAAGCGCTGGAGACCGGATACGTGCCACCGGTCGCGAACTTCAAGGAAGTGGATCCGGAGTTGGGTGCGCTGAACTTGTCGAAGGGCGGAAGCTACCCTGTCGAGTACGCATTGCGTCTGGGCGCGGGATTCGGCTCCCAGATCAGTTTGACATTGCTCCATTGGCTCGGCACCGATGGCTCAGCGCGGCCACGGCCGGAAGCGCTCGGTTATGCGACTCGCATCGCGGATCGTACCGCGTGGAACGCGTGGCTCAGCGGAATTGCGGGGCGCCATGGCGTGGAGCTCGAAGTGGTTCACCACACATTGCGGGTTCCGGACCGGACGGGAGTGTCCCTGCCAAGCGAAGCAGCCCAAAAGCCATCTCCGGCAATGGCTGCGACGCCGCCAGTGGCTAGCCCCTCACCGGCCCCTTCTGCGGCTTCGACGGCAAAGGCCGTGGCAGCGGCAGCAGCCGCAGCTTTTGCGCAACCCGTTTTTGCGAAAGTGACTCCCCTTGCGCCCGAGCCGAATGCCAACGTCACGGCTCCTGAAGTACGGACAGCTGAGGGGAAAATTGACTCCATAAAGGAACGCATTCTGGCTCTGATAGCAGAGAAAACCGGGTACCCAACCGACATGCTGGATCTCGACCTCGATCTGGAAGCGGATTTGGGCGTGGACACGGTGAAGCAAGCGGAGGTTTTCGCCGCCATCCGGGAGCTTTATAACATCCCGCGCGACGAGAACCGCAAGCTGCGCGACTATCCGACGCTCTCGCACGTGATTCGGTTCGTACAGGAAAAACGGCCGGATCTGGCGAGTATCGCTCCCGTTACTGCGCCAGCCGCACCTGCAAAAGAACAGAGCAAACCTGCCGTTGCTGCTTCCGTTTCGGCGCCTGCCGCCGAAACTGGCGACGCGGTGAAGGAGCGCATTTTGGCCTTGGTAGTCGAAAAAACCGGCTATCCCAAAGACATGTTGGACCTGGACCTGGATTTGGAAGCGGATCTTGGGGTGGACACCGTGAAACAAGCCGAGATGTTCGCGGCCATTCGGGAAATCTATGACATCCCGCGCGATGAGAATCGCAAGCTGCGGGACTATCCGACGCTTTCACACGTGATCCGTTTCGTTCTCGAAAAGCGGCCAGACCTCGCTATCCCTGCTCCTGCCGAATCAGCATTGGAAGCAAAGCCAGATAGTAAGCCCACCACAGTCCCCGCGGCTCCTGTCGAATTCCCGACGAGCGCAGACGACGCAATCAAAGCAAAAGTGCTCGAAATTGTGGCCGAGAAGACCGGCTACCCCATCGACATGCTGGATCTGGATCTCGATCTGGAAGCCGACCTGGGAATCGACACCGTGAAGCAAGCGGAAATGTTCGCTTCTGTTCGTGCGGCTTTCTCAATTCCTCGGGACGAAAACCTGAAGCTGCGTGACTTTCCGACGCTTGCGCGCGTGATCCAATTCGCAAAGGAGAGGCAGCCCAGTGCGGCGGCTGCAACAACCGCATCATCCGCCGAAGCGCAGAAGAAGGAAGAAGTATTTCCGGAGGCGGCGCGCGTGGAAGCCACAACTCAAGCGGCGGTGAGAACGGTTGCGGCAAAACCGAAACCAATGCCACTGGACGCAGCGAACGCAATTCCGCGACGAGTGCCTGTGGCGACTCTACGTCCCCCGCTCCGGTTGTGCAAACAAACCGGCGTCACACTTGAACCAAACTGCCGTGTGGTCTTGATGCCGGACAAGGGTGGCGCCACTATTGCACTCGCGGAAAGGCTAAAAGCAAAGGGCGTGGAGGTTCTGCCTCTCGAAACCTCGTGGGATGCAGGAACGATCGTCGCACGACTCCAAGAATGGCTGAATCAAGGTCCGATCCAAGGAGTCTACTGGCTGCCCGCGCTCGATGCCGAAGGCGATATCAACGCGATGGATCTGCCCGCATGGAGGGAAGCGCTGCGCGTGCGCGTGAAATCGCTCTACTCAACCATGCGCGCACTCTACGAGCAGATTGTCGTTCCCGGAACATTCCTGGTATCTGGCACCCGGCTTGGTGGCCAGCACGGTTACGACGATGCGGGCGCCGCATCGCCTCTTGGAGGCGCAGTGACGGGTTTTACCAAGGCCTATAAGCGCGAGCGAGGAGATGCACTGGTTAAGGTTGTCGATTTTGCAGGTGATGCCAAGGTACCGGAAATTGCGGATCTGCTGATCGAAGAGACTTTGCAGGATCCAGGGGCTGTGGAGATCGGCTACAAAGAGGGACTGCGGTGGACCGTGGGGCTCGAGGAGAGGCGTGCCGCCGATGGACAGCTGGGCATGCAGATCGACGAGCACTCCGTGTTTTTGATTACCGGCGCGGCCGGTGGAATTGTCTCCGCCATTACCGCAGATTTGGCGGCGGCTTCCGGCGGAACTTTTTACCTGCTGGATCTGATTCCGGAGCCAAAGCCCGAGGATCCGGATTTGAAGCGTTTTGTGACTGACAAAGATGGCCTCAAGCGCGATTTGTTTGCGCGCATTCAAGCCCGAGGAGAACGCGCCACGCCGGCGCTCGTCGAAAAAGAGCTGGCGGCCCTGGAACGGCAACTCGCCGCCAGCAACGCAATCGCAGCGGTGAAGGCGGCCGGCGGCAAGGTTCGCTACTTCTGCGTGAATCTTACGGATGCTGAATCCGTGAAGCGGGTCATCGAAGAGGTGCACCGCCAGAGTGGACATATTGACGTTCTGCTACATGCCGCAGGCCTGGAACGCAGCCATTTCCTTCGCGACAAGGAGCCGGGCGAATTCAACCTGATTTTCGACGTGAAGAGCGATGGATGGTTCAATCTTCTCCGGTCCATTGGGGGCATGCCGCTAAGCGCCACCGTTGCGTTCAGTTCGATCGCTGGCCGCTTCGGCAACGGAGGGCAGACCGACTACAGCGCAGCGAACGATCTTTTGTGCAAGCTGGCTTCCAACTTCCGGAGCACTCGGCCGGCTACACGCGCTATCGCCATCGACTGGACGGCGTGGGGCGGCATTGGCATGGCTACCCGGGGTTCCATTCCCAAAATGATGGAGCTTGCCGGCATTGACATGCTGCCGCCCGAAGCGGGCATTCCCCTTATCCGCCGGGAATTGACCACAGGCCAAACGCGTGGCGAGGTCGTGATTGCCCAGCGCCTGGGAATCCTGCTGAACGAATTCGATGCAACCGGCGGGCTGGATCCGGAAAGAGCAAAGGCTTCACTCACCCAAGCTGAATCCGCCGGGCCCATTCTGGGTGCCATTCAGAGTATGAACATTCAGCAAGGTCTCACGATGGAAACGATGCTGGACCCGAAGGCGCAACCCTTCCTGCACGATCATCGGATCGACGGAACGCCAGTGCTTCCCGGAGTTATGGGTATTGAGGCATTTGCCGAGGCCACGTCGCAGTTGCTTCCCGGCTGGCGCATTGTTGCAATCGAAGATGTGAACTTCCTGGCGCCGTTCAAGTTTTACCGAAATGAACCACGCGCGCTGACAATTCAGGCGGCAATACATCCCGAACTGGAGGAACTGGTCGCCGATTGCAAATTGCTAGGGACGCGCACCCTTCCGGGAAAAACGGAAGCTCAGACGACCACACATTTCAGTGCGAAGGTGCGGTTCAGCCAGCAGTTGCCGAAGGGACAGAATCCGCAAACACCGGGCGCCCCGGCAGGAGCAGCGATCACCGCCGCCGACATTTACCGGCTCTATTTTCATGGCCCGGCTTACCAGGTTCTCGAACAGGCGTGGCGCGATGGAAATTGCCTCGTCGGACAACTGGCCGCGAATCTTCCGGCGAACCACGCGCCGGCCGGGAAACCTACGCTCATGGAACCGCGACTGATTGAGCTTTGTTTTCAGACCGCGGGTCTGTGGGAAATGAGCGTTCTGGGGAGATTCGGCCTGCCTCATTACATTCAACGGGTCGCGTTGTTGCGCACTCCCCAGCTTGGCGCTGGCAGTTTGTTTGCGATCGTCAGCCCTAACGCGAATGGAGAAAGTTTTGACGCCAAAGTTGTTGATATCCAGGGGACCGAGTATCTGCAACTCATCGGCTACCGTACGGTTGCGCTCCCCAACCGCGTGGAAGCGGAATCACTGAAAGCCCTGCAAGATATCGCTGTTTGAAGAGATTGGTTCTTCCAGCGATCCCTTAATGGCAAGGGGGCAAGATGCAGCCTAAGTTTCAGCGTGTAGCCATCGTTAATCGCGGCGAAGCCGCCATGCGTTTCATTCATGCTGTGCGGGAGTTCAATCATGAAAAACGCACGGCGCTGCGGACGATCGCCCTGTTCACCGAACCGGACCGGAATGCCATGTTTGTCCGCGAAGCCGACGAATCCTTCTGTCTCGGCGGTGCGCACACCGTGGACCCAACGACCAAAGCGTCCAGAAGCAGCTATGTGGACTATGAACTGCTTGCCAAGACACTGGCGGCCGTTCATGCCGAGGCAGTCTGGGTGGGATGGGGTTTTGTGGCGGAGCACGCGGCCTTCGCGGACCTGTGCCAGCAACTCCGAATCGTCTTTATCGGCCCCGATGGAGAGGTGATGCGGCGGTTGGGAGACAAAATCTCTGCGAAGAAGCTCGCCGAAGAAGCACAGATTCCTATCGTTGATTGGAGCGGTGGACCGGTGGACACCCTTGATGATGCGGAGCGCCATGCCGCTCGCATCGGTTATCCCTTGCTGATCAAGGCCACCGCGGGCGGCGGAGGCCACGGAATTCGCCGCGTAAGAACGGCCAGCGAACTCCCCGGCGCATTCGAAAGCGCCAGAGCGGAAGCGCATAAGGCGTTTGGCGATCCGACGGTTTACATGGAGCAACTCCTTTTGGGAGTGCGCCACGTGGAGGTTCAGGTCATCGCGGATCACTATGGAACAATCTGGGCGGCTGGGGTTCGGGATTGCACGGTTCAGCGGCGTCATCAAAAACTGCTCGAGGAAGCTCCCTCACCCGCGCTTTCCGCGGAGCAGGATCAGCGCCTACGCGAGGCCGCCGTTCGTCTGAGCCGTCTGGCTAGCTATCAGAACGCCGGCACAGTGGAATTTCTATACGAACCGAAGAGCGAACGTTTCCTGTTCATGGAAATGAATACGCGGCTTCAGGTTGAACACCCCGTGACGGAATGTACCACTGGTTTCGATCTCGTCAAACTCCAAATCCACATTGCGCTCGGTGGCCGCCTCGAAGGCGAACCTCCTCGATCGACAGGCCACGCGATTGAAGTGCGCCTGAATGCCGAGGACCCGGACAATGGATTTGCCCCCGCTCCCGGAATTCTCGAACGGTTCAGATTTCAGGCCGGCCCGGGAGTCCGCCTAGATACCGGTGTGACGGAAGGTGATCGGATCCCAGCAGATTTTGATTCCATGGTCGCCAAGGTTATTGCCCACGGCCGCAACCGTGATGAAGCACTCTCCCGGCTGAAACGCGCTTTGCGCGAAAGTGTGGTGGTCATCAAAGGCGGCGCCAGCAACAAATCCTTCCTGCTGGAGATGCTCAACCGACCAGAAATTCAGAAAGGAGCCGTGGATGTAGGCTGGTTGGAGCGGCTGGTTGCCAAGGGAGAACATTCTTCCCGGCAACACGCGGATGCAGCTCTGTTGCAAGCCGCCATGGCTATCTATGATGCGGAGCTGGCCGTAGAACAGACACAGTTCTACGCGTCCGCTGTGCGCGGCCGTCCGCAAGTGCGAAGTGAGATTGGCATCAACGTGGCACTGCGTTACCTCGGGCAGCCTTACCGGCTTAAAGTCTACCGACTGGGTCCTCAGCAATATCGCGTGGAAAGCGAGGAAGCACGAGTAGACGTCCGGCGCTTTCAGTTAAACCAGTACGAATATTCGCTGGAGTGTTTTGGCGAACGGTTCAGTGTCGTTTCTTCAATGCAGGGGTTGACCTATCACATTGAAGTGAACGGGGTAACCCACCGCATCGACCGTGACGATGGCGGCGTAGTGTATGCACCTGCGCCAGCCGTGGTTGTTTCGCTTTCCGTAAAGCCAGGTGACCCGGTGGCGGCGGGGGACCGGCTGGTAGTTCTGGAAGCCATGAAAATGGAAATGCAGGTGCTGGCTCCGTTCGCGGGAATCGTCCGCGAGCTGCTGACCATCCCGAATGTCCAGGTAAATCCCGGGGACCCGCTGGTCCAAATCGATCCGCTTGCCGGTGTTGAAGCTAGTTCACGTCAAGAAAGGGTGGAGTTCCGTGACTCTCCCGAATTAGAAAGCGCGTGTAAAGATACGCGTGCCATTTGCCGCCAGAACCTGAAGGAGCTTCGGCAGATGCTGTTAGGATTCGACGTGGACCCGAAGCAAGCCTCGCGCTTGTTTGCGGAATGGAGTCACGCGTGCGCAAATCCGGGCGAGAACGCGGAAGTGGCCCGCTCCGAAGATGACATCCTCAGCATATTCGCCGACATCTGCTATCTCTTCCATCGCGAGCCGGCGATGCACGAACCGATGGGCGGCGAAGCGCCCACTTCCGAAGCGTATCTCTTCTCCTACCTGCGGGCACTGGACACGCACGGCGAAGGTTTGCCGCCTGCCTTTGTGAACGCCCTGGGCCGCGTCTTGGCACACTATGGAATCAAATCACTCGATCGTTCGCCCGAACTCGAGGAGGGTTTGCTCTGGATTTACAAGTCACACCAGCGCTTTGAGCAGCAGATTCCCCTAATTTCGGCGATCCTGGAAAGACGCCTAAAAAATCATGAGCCTCCTGCAGGATCAACGGCGGATTCTTTCAAAAGGTTATTGGAGGGCATCGTCGCATTGACGGCGGGAATCTATCCGGTCGTCAGCGATCTGGCCCGGGAACTCCGTTACCGTTGCTTCGAGCAGCCGCTGTTTGAAAAGGCACGGGCTCAGGTGTACGAGCAGGCAGAAGAGCATTTGGCTTATCTGGCAGCCCACCCTGATTCGAGCGACTGGCAGGACCGCATGAAAGCCCTCGTGGAGTGCCCTCAACCCCTGCTGGGACGCTTCGCGAATCGCCTGACTGCCGATGATCTGACGCTTCGGGAACTTACACTGGAGGTCTTAACGCGACGCTACTATCGAGTTCAGGGCCTATCCAATGTACAGCGCCTGGCGCTGAACGGGCAGCGTGTCGTTTCCGCGGAATACGACCATGAAGGCAAACACGTCCATCTGTTCACGACCCATGCCGAATTCCCGGAGTTGTGTGCGTCGGCACGGATGTTGTTACCCCTCCTCCAGGAGGTTCCAGCAGGCCACGATGTCGTCCTGGATTTCTACGTGTGGCATCCTCGCGCCGCCGGTGATCCGGAAGCGATTCAAAAAGAGGTCCGTGAAACTCTGAACCAAGTGGGCTTTCCTTTGTCCGTTCAGCGCATCATCGTCGCAATCGGCATCCATGGAGGTGCTGAGGAATCGGAAAGCATGCAGCACCTTACGTATCGAGTTTCCCGAGAAGGCTGCGAAGAGGACAAACTGTATCGCGGGTTCCACCCGATGATGGGCCAGCGCCTGCACATTTGGCGGCTAAGTAATTTCAAGATCGAGCGACTTCCTTCCGTCGAAGATGTCTATTTGTTTCACGCGGTCGCTCACGAGAATCCCCAAGACGAGCGCCTTTTCGTCCTCGCGGAAGTTCGCGATCTCACTCCTGTTTGCGACGAAGAGGGCCGCATTGTGCAATTGCCGCACCTGGAGCGAATTTTTTCGGAAGCCTTGGCGGCCATTCGCCTTTATCAGTCTCGGCGTCCGACGAACGAACGGCTTTATTGGAATCGCATCCTACTAAATGTCTGGCCCCCCTTCGGCATCAAGCCGGATGAATTCCATGAAATTGTGCACCGATTGGCTCCTGCAACTGAGGGACTGGGCCTGGAACAAGTGGTTATTCGCGCCCGTATCCCAAACCCGGAAACCGGGGAGCTGCGGGACATGGTTGTGCGCATCTCCCGCCCCGGCGGCACCGGCCTGTTGGTAACGTTCCGTCCTGCGGGCAAGATGCTTCCCCTCAGGCCGCTGACCGCCTACGACCAGAAGGTTGTCCGCATGTTGCAGCGCGGAATGACTTATCCCTACGAAATTATTCGCATGCTTACGCCTTCTCCGGAAGACACGCGCTCGGAGTTTCCCCCGGGAGAGTTCATCGAACATGATCTTGATGCCGAAAATCAGCTGGTTCCCATCGGGCGTCCTTATGGCGAGAACAAGTCCAACATCATCGCAGGAGTTATTCATAACTTCACAGCGAAACACCCCGAGGGCATGACGCGGGTGCTCCTGATGGGCGATCCGAGCAAGGACCTCGGCGCGATCGCTGAGCCAGAATGCCGGCGCATTATTGCGGCACTGGATTTAGCGGAAGCAATGAATGTACCGCTCGAATGGTTCCCAATATCCGCCGGCGCCAAGATCTCCATGGATAGTGGCGTTGAAAGCATGGATTGGATCGCGCGCGTGCTCAGGCGCCTGGTGGAATTTACCCAGGCGGGCCTCGAGGTGAACCTGATCGTGAACGGTATCAATGTCGGCGCACAACCTTATTGGAACGCCGAAGCCACTATGCTGATGCATACGCGCGGCATTCTCATCATGACGCCGAAGGCGGCTATGGTGCTTACCGGGAAACGCGCACTGGATTATTCCGGCAGCGTCTCCGCGGAAGACAATCAAGGTATCGGCGGCTATGACCGCATTATGGGCCTGAACGGCCAGGCGCAGTATTGGGCCAAGGACCTGGATGAGGCGTGCCGCATCCTGTTCCGGCATTATGAGCACACCTACGTCGCGCGGGGTGAACGCTATCCGAGAAAAGCGGTGACCACGGATCCCATCGACCGCAACGTGCAAGTCTACCCGCACAGCAGACATCTCGGGGACAACTTCGGACAGATAGGCGAGATTTTCTCCGACGAAACGAATCCGGGGCGCAAACGTTCCTTTGATATCCGCACGGTGATGAAGGCGGTCGTGGATCAAGATCACGAACCACTGGAACGCTGGCCGGGGATGCGCGCCGCCGAAACGGCGGTCGTGTGGGATGCGCATCTGGGGGGCTATCCGATTTGCCTGCTTGGCATCGAATCCCAGCCGGTGCCGCGGCTGGGTTTCAT
>Ga0335069_10005380_pt1 | contig 18828 bp, 18 predicted proteins | sample Lox_Sample_11_FD_206714 | JGI IMG/M metagenome (GOLD analysis project Ga0335069, IMG submission 206714) | Soil microbial communities from Loxahatchee National Wildlife Refuge, Florida, United States - Lox_Sample_1.1 | ecosystem: Environmental > Terrestrial > Soil > Wetlands | place: USA... | reverse complement strand
ACGTCTGGCTTCTGACTTCGCCTCAGCTTCACACGCGGAAGGTCGCTGGTTCGATCCCAGCCGGGACCACTTCGAGACGGTGCAGGTCAGGTACGCATTTGTGTGATCTTGGTGGGCTCGAGATCGCGTCCGAAAGGGCGAAATCGGCACTCTTTCGGTATCTCGCGGCGGATGACCGGCGGACCATGGGTGTGGACCTGCCGTTTCGTGCCTGGTGTTAGCGGAAGCTCACGCGGGCGCAAGGCGGTGATCGGCCGCAACGACGTCGGTTGTAGGCGACACTGAGCATTGGTGGGGTGTGGGGATCGAGCCGGGTGGGCTCCGACGTAGGGGTGGTCACCGGCGGGATCTTCAGTGTGCACAGCTAAGCACGCACCCAAAGATGAGGTCGAACGATGGCCCTGTCCGGGTCGGCGGTGTGCGAGGTGCTCGATGCAGCTGACCGTCGTCGATGAGCACATCTGCGGTCAGGTCATCGGCGCATTCGTAGCACGCCCAGCTCGATGTGCCCGCTCGATTAACGACGGGGGTTTGGGCGTCCGGGCACTACTTGTCGCTCATGGCCCTCGGCGAGGGTGCATCGAAGCATGCTTGAAACGACTGTGCGCCTTGGCTTGTCGGCGTGCCAGCGCAGCAGATCGAGCATCATGGGGTCGGTGCGCGCGTAGTCCAGACCTCGGTTCGTCAGCACCCATTGGCCCAACACCGCCGTGAAATGTTCCAGTGCGGCCACATCGGCCAGACGCGGATAAAGCCACTACCGCTTAAGCGCCGGCGGCCTCCGACCTGTTCGCGTGTTGGGTGCCCGGCGGGAGGGTCAAGTTAGTCGCGGATGTTCTTACGGGCGACGATGCGCTCGACGAGACCGAGTTTGAACCTTTCTGAGCGCTCGATGACGAACGGTCGATGGATGACCTTGGTGAGCGGGCGTCGCAGGAAATGCTCGCTTGCCATCGGCACCGTGATGACTTCGAGGGCGCGCTGCACACCTCGGGCGAGGCGAGAAGAGCTGGCGATGTGGTCAACCAGGATCAGCTTTCCGGCTGGCTTCAACACCCGGGTCATCTCGTCGAGTGCCGCGTCGATGTCGGGTATTGCGCATAACCCAAAGGTGCACACCACCGTGTGGAAGGTGGCGTCGATGAACGGTAGAGCCTGCGCGTCGCCTTGGCGCAATTCGACTTCGCGGCCCAGCTCGCCTGCACGCGCCCGGGCGATACCGAGCATCTCTTCGCTGACATCGATTCCGGTCAGCCGTATGTGGTGCGGGTATGTGGGGAAGTTCAGGCCGGTTCCAACGGCGACTTCGAGGACGTTGCCGTCGGCTTGCGAGCATGCCCAGCTATGGGAGTCGCCGAACAGCGTGCGCTCGAAGAACCGCATTTCACGGTCGTATGAGCGCGACTTCTTGTCCCAGTATCGGTGCCACCGCTGGGTGCGATCTTGGGTCTCGACCATATTGATTCCCTTATCACTAGTGCGGACGGCTGTTCAGAGATTCTGGAGCTGCGCAGTCTGCCCGTGGAACACGTAGCAGTTCCGTCGACTGGCCCTTGAGCGACTGAATGTCTCGGCACGATGGCGATGCCAGCCCCTCGCCTCGGCACGTTGGTGATGTTGCGCACCCGGCCGCGTTCGGGTCTGTCGCTGGTGGAAGAGATGAGTGTGTATGTCCGGCCACCGCACATCCTGTGGCAGCACCTGCATCCATACATCGCTAACCGATCGCATAGGCAGGCTGCCGCGGTCGTTTGCCGGGAGTCAGGGACACCACCGCTGAATCGCATAGCGGTTATCAGCTCGCGACCGGTGCGCCGCTGTCGACTGGTAATCCGGCCAAGCGCCATTCGAGCATGCCTTCATCGAGGCGTTTCAGGGTGCGGCCCGCGGACTTGGCGATACGGACGGCGTCGGGTGCCATCACACAGAAGGTGCCGCGGCAGTAGGCGACGATGTCATGATCGGCGGGTAGCGCGGCGAGCCGGTCGGCCAACTCCGCCAGCGGCACGCTGATCGCGCCGGGGATGTGTCCAGCCGCATATTCGTCGTGTGGTCGCACATCGATCAGGGTGATCTCGCCGGTGTCTTGGCGGCGCAGGAGTTCGTCGCGGGTGATGGCGTCTTCAGGCGAGCCGAGCACGGCGGCGGCTGCGACGGCGACGTCGGCGAGGTGGGCTTCGGCGACGGTTTGCACGAGCGCGAACAAGCCGGCGACATCGGTGCCGGCGAGCCGGTAGTACTGGCGGGTGCCGTCGCGGCGGGCTTCGACCAGCCCACCGGACTTGAGCGCCTGCAGGTTCGCCGAGGCGGTGGTCAGGTTCATCCCGGTCGCGGTCGCGATCGACTCGACGGTGCGCTCGCCCTGGGCGAGCAGGTCGAGGATCTGCAGACGCCGCCCGTTGCCCAGCGCCTTGCCGACTCGCGCGATTTGCTCAAACAATGCTGCCTTGCGACCGGATAGCACCATCTTGCTTCTCCAATACTCTTTGGAATAGCATATCCAATGTTCCTTGGAACACTATAGAAGACAGGCTACGCGCCCTTTCCTCCCGCGCAGGAATCGGCACCGTGTCAGGGGAGCACGCATGAACTTCCTGTTCGTCCTGCACGATCCCCCCTACAGCACCGAGCGCACCTACAACGGGATCCGGTGGGCACGACAGATGCTCGAGGCCGACCCGGCCAACCGGGTGCGGGTGTTCAACTTCGCCGATGCGGTCATCTCCGTCACCGCCGGACAAAAGGTGCCCAACGGCTACTACAACCTGGCCAAAATGACCTCCATGCTGGCGGACCGGGGCGGAGTTATCGGCAACTGTGGCGCGTGCATGGACGCGCGCGGCATGGGCGACGAGCAACTGATCAAGGGTGCCCATCGGTCATCAATGGCCGAGTTGGCCGAATGGACCGCCTGGGCCGACCAGGTCATCAACGTCTGACTAATGCCCGGAAGAAGTGAAGAAGGCATGAGCAAGACAGTTCTCGTTCTCGGCGCCGGCGTGGGCGGTCTGACCGCGGCCGCCGAGCTGCGCAAGGTGCTGCCCGCCCAAGATCGGATCGTGCTGGTCGACCGCAGCTTCACCGGCAGTCTCGGGTTGTCGCTGCTGTGGGTGCTACGCGGGTGGCGCACCCCCGAGCAGGTGACGGTGACCCCCACTTCGGCGGCGCTTCCCGGTGTATCGATGGTGACTGCGGAAATCGATCGCATCGACGAGGCCGAGCAGACGGTGCACTGTCAGCATGCGGGCCCGATGCGCTACGACGCTCTTGTCATCGCCTTAGGCGCCGCCCTCGACGCCTCGGCCGTTCCCGGCCTGTCGGAGGCGCTCGAATCAGGTGCCGCTGGCGAGTTCTACACCCTCGACGGTGCCGCGGATCTGCACCCGAGGATCGGGGCGATGGAGTCCGGACGGGTGATGGTGCTCGTCGCCGGGGTGCCGTTCAAATGCCCGGCCGCCCCGTTCGAGGCGGCGTTCCTCATCGCCGACCAGCTCGGCGCTAAGTACTCCAGCGGCGCGGTGCGGGTGGACACCTTCACCTCGGATCCGCTGCCGATGCCGGTCGCCGGGCCGGAGGTCGGCAACGCCCTGGTCGCCATGATGGGAGCGAAAGGTATTGGTTTCCATGGTGGTAAGTCCGCGACTCGCATCCACCCGGATACCCGCACCGTCGAATTCAGCGACGGCACTACCGAAGCGTTCGATCTTCTGGCGGTGGTCCCGCCGCACCGGTCCCCGGCAGCGGCGGTGATGTCGAGCGGGCTCGGCCCGACCGGCTGGATCCCCGTCGACCCGCAAACCCTGGCCACCAGCACGCCGGGGGTGTGGGCGATCGGTGATGCCACCGCACTGATGCTGCCCAACGGTAAACCGCTGCCGAAAGCGGCGATCTTCGCCCAAGCCGAAGCCGAAATCGCCGCGCACCAGGTGGCCCGTCATCTGGGTTACGACGCGCCCGACACCCGCTTCACCGGCGACGGCGCATGTTATGTCGAGATCGGCGGCGGCCTGGCCGCCAAGGGCGAAGGCAACTTCCTCACCCCATCCGCACCCCAGGTCGCATTGCGCGGGCCGTCACCGGCATATCACGCCGAGAAGGAGCAGCAGGAGCGAGACTGGCTGGCGCGCTGGAACGTTCGCTAAGCACATCCCGAGACTGCGACGCGACAATGGTCACAGCCCGAAACCGCAGGATACGGAAAACGGAGGACATGATGAATCGCTATCTCACGATCGGCTACGGCGCCGTGTGCTACGTCGTGTTCCTGGCGGCGTTCCTGTATGCGATCGGCTTCGTGGGCAACCTCATCGTGCCGCGCAGCATCGACAACGGTGTTGAGGCGTCCATCGGGGAAGCGGTGGTGGTCAACGTGCTGCTGCTCGGACTATTCGCCGTGCAGCACAGCGTGATGGCACGGCCGGCGTTCAAACGGCGGTGGACCCGCCTGGTGCCCAAGACGATTGAGCGCAGCACGTATGTCCTCTTCTCGAGTCTGGTCCTCTTCCTCATGTTCTGGCAGTGGCGGACCATGCCGGCGATCATCTGGGACGTGGCTTGGACGCCCGGCCGGGTCGTGTTGTGGGTACTTTTTGCTGCGGGTTGGTTGACCGTTCTGCTGTCGACGTTCATGATCAGTCACGTCGACCTGTTCGGTTTGCGGCAGGTGTACCTAGCCTGGCGCGGAGTGCCCTACACCGATCTCGAATTCCGCACCTCACTGCTCTACCGCGTCGTGCGCCATCCGTTGATGCTGGGCTTCATTGTCGCGTTCTGGGCCACCCCCACGATGACGGCAGGGCATCTGCTGTTTGCCGTGGCGACGACCGGTTACATCCTGATCGCAATTCAATGGGAGGAACACGATCTCAACGCGGCGCTCGGCGAGCAGTATCGCGACTACCGTAGCCGCGTCTCAATGATCGTCCCTAGTCGCCCCCGCCGCGGCGATCACGGCGCGCCCGGCGCCACTCCACGACCGGTGTAGCACGACGGTACGACGATGCCTGTAAAGCCAACCGTTCGCAGTCGCCTTGAAGCTCAAGGCTTTTGCGGACTCGACGAGGAGGCGCTCGAGGAACTGGCGCCCTGGATGCGCTGGACATACACGCTTGGCATGTTGGTCACGATTATCGGCGTGGCGATGACGTCGCCTGTCGTGCTGTGGTCACTTGCGGCAGTAACGGCGGTGGGGATCATTCTCCCGTTCCACCCCTTCGACCTCCTGTACAACTACGGGTTTCGCCATGTGACCGGTACGCGGCCGTTTCCGAAATCAGGGCCGCAGCGACACTTCGTCTTCATCGTCGCCAGCATTTGGTTGGCTGCTACGGGCTGGGCGTTTTACCTCGGTGCGGACATCCTGGGCTTCGCGCTCGGAGTGCCGTTGATATTGGTGGCCGCGTTGGCCAGTACGACGAACTTTTGCATTCCGTCCTTCATCTACAACACCGTCGCCAACCGACGGAGGGAAACGACACCCGCGAGAAGGGCGTGACGGTGTCAGGAGTAGAACGGGTTGCGCCCGTCGACGAGTTCGACGGCGGACCGCAAGACTGGGTTCACGACACGGGCGGCACTCCCTCGATGAGGGAGGTGGCAACTCGCTCAAGGTGGCGGCTGCTTCCGGGCTGGCTGAAACGGCTATCAGAGATTGGCGTCTTGCCGTCGGACTCGGAGGAGCTTCGGGTTCGCAAGACGGTCCTGGTGCTGTCCTCGACGCTGATGGCGAGTCTCTCGTTCGTCTGGGTCGCAACGTACGCGGCGCTCGGCCTCTGGGTCTGCGCGGCGATCCCGTTCGTCTATCAGGTTGCCTCAGCGGCCAGCATCTATACGTTCGCGCGGACACGCCGCTACCTGTTGTTCCGACGCAGCCAGCTGTGGATGAGCTTGCTCCTGCCATTCGCGCTGCAGTGGAGCCTTGGTGGATTCAGGACCGCCTCGGCCGTGGCGTTGTGGGCGGTCACGGCTCCTCTGGGTGCGCTCCTGTTCGTGGGGGCGCGGCAGGCCGTCCCGTGGTTTGCGGCTTTCGCCGGACTGGTCGCGGTATCGGCCACAATGGACCCGGCGTTGTCCGCTCGCGCGCCCGACGTTCCCAGCGGCGTCGTGGTCGCGCTGTTCGCGCTGAACGTTTTAGGGGTCGCGACGACCACGTTCGCGCTGCTCCAATATTTCATGCGGGCGCGCGAGCGCGCGCTGGCAGCCCTCGAACTTGAGCGGGCCAAGTCCGAGCGGTTGCTGCTGAATGTCCTACCTCAGCCCGTGGCGGCGCGCCTGAAGGACCACGAAGGAGTCATCGCGGATGCGTGTCCGGGTGTCACGGTGCTGTTCGCGGACATCGTCGGCTTCACGCCAGTGGCCGAGCGGCTCTCCGCGTCGGATGTGGTGGCGCTGCTCGACCGCGTGTTCGCGCGCTGGGATCAGCTCGCCGCCGACCACGGCGTCGAGAAGATCAAGACGATCGGAGATGCCTACATGGTCGCCGGTGGCATTCCCGCGCCACGGGAGGACCACGCCGAAGCGATCGCCGAGATGGCACTCGCGATGGGGCCCGAGTTCGCGCGCCTCGCCAGTGAGACCGGACTCGCGTTGCAGGTGCGAATCGGCATCGACACCGGTCCCGTCGTCGCCGGCGTGATCGGGCGGACGAAGTTCATCTACGACCTTTGGGGCGATACCGTCAATACCGCCAGCCGCATGGAGTCTTACGCCCCGCCCGGGACAATCCAAGTCACCGAGCGGACCTTTGAACGCCTGCGAGGGCTCTATGAGTTCCGTCCGCGCGAAACGATTGATGTGAAAGGCAAGGGGCCTATGAGGCCCTATCTACTCATCGGACGGCGCGGCGACTACATCCCCGACCATTTGTGAGCTTCGCAAGCGCTCCGTGCGCTCACACATCGCGAGCCGTCCTGGCCGTCGCCACAGTCGTGTTGCTCGTGCTGCGCCGCGGGGTGGCGCTCACCCTGCTGGCCGCGGCGGCGGGCACCGTCCTGGTTACCTGTGGCCTCGCTCTGCCCCATTAGCGCCCACCACCCCCAACGAATGCCTACCAGAACCCGACACGGCGAGCGTGACTCACGCGGCGCGGCGGCGAAACCCTAACGGCCGCACAGCCGAGACTCAGCCACACGGTGCAGCAATCGCACTGCTGCGCCGGACAGCAATGAGAGTGTGGCACCGCCGCCGTCGTCGTCGCCGATGCCGCCGTTGATGACGCTAGAACGGCAATCGCGACTGTCTTGGTCACCTCCGCATGAGGCAGCCATGCGGCGTCATCGAGGCTGCATACTAGGTCGCGGTGAACTGGCTCAGATCGTAGATGCCGAGGCCTTTTTCGATATCGGCGACTTTATCGACCACCCCTTGAAAGCCGGCCTGGCCGAACCTTCGGTGCTCCTCGTCTTCGAAGGTCTCAGCCAGGTCGCGGAACTCCTTAGCGGGCACCACATCACGCAACACAGGGAAAACGACGGTGTCTTCGCGTGCCTCATGCGGCTCAAACATCCGGACGAACGCCGACATGTCTTGCACCAGGGCTTCTCGCGCAGGCTGGTCGGGCGTAGCCGCTCCGCTGGTGGCGGCGAGCACCCGGTCGGTGAGCACACGGCCGCGCTGGTGCTGGGTGCGTAATACGGCGGTAACGTCGGTGAGTTTGCCCGCCTGTTCCAGCTTGGGGAAGACATACTGTTCTTCCAGGTGTGCGTGGTAGTCCTCGATGAAGCTTCGAATGATCCCCGCACTTGCGTTGAGCGCTTGCGCGGGAGCCTGATCGCCGGCCTGCAGGCGGCGGATGCCTTCTCGATAGATCAGCAAGATGCGCTTGAGAACTCCGTGCTCGCGCATCAAGTCTTCGGGTGGAGTGACGGGCACTTCCGCTGGCGACGGTGCGCCGGGCCCGCCTGGGCTGGGGTTGCGCTGCGGGCTACATGCCGATAGGCCGATCACACAGGCTGCCGACATCGAGATCCCGAGAAGGTGACGCCGGCCCACGGCCGGTGGCATTTGTTTGGTCACGGTCACACCTTTCTTCGCTGTGCCCAGTATTGGATCGGTAGATCGCCAACACAGCGAAAGTCCCGGCTTCACTATGAAAGAACTCTGTTTTCATGGCAGGTCGCGCCCGTGGAGCATGTAAGTGGGGCGGCGATTTGCCTGGGTCTTTGCGGGTTTCCACTATGCCGTGATGGCGGTCGGGACGGCAATGGATTGCTCATCGGAATCTGGCGTGGGCGGGTCGTTGTGGTACGCGTGCAGCGCGTCGAGATTACGTCGGTCAAACGCGCACCACCAGACGTGGCGTGCCGATCCTGAACGTCATCCAGGAATGCAGAATACGAGGCAGAATCGAGCGATGAAGCCAGCCGGTGTACACCATGTCGCCATCTGCGTCGCCGACGCGCAGAAAGGTCTCGCCTTCTATCGCGACGTGCTCGGCATGACGCAGCTGCCGCGCCCCGATCTCGGCCCGGGGTACTGGCTCGACGCCGGCGGACAGCAGGTGCACCTGATGGAGTCCGACACCCAACCGCTCGGTGCGAACCACTTCGCGATCCGAGTCGACGACATCGATGCCGCCGTCACCGACCTGCAGGAGCAGGGCGTTGAAGTGCACCGAATCCCGTTCATCCCCGGCGCCGGGCACCAGGCCTTCCTGCACGATCCGTTCGGCAACTTGCTCGAGCTGAACCAGCCGGAATAGCTTGCGCAACCGGCGAAGCGCTCCGCCAACAGCTTCAGGACCTTTGGGCCCAACGCCGCGACGACACACCGGTCCTAGGCGCGCCGTATTCGTCGAGCTGGTCGGGGTATTCGACGAGAGTCGAGCGGGCTTGCGGTATTGCTGATGGCCTCGGGGTAACCATCTGTGTGATCAGCAATAGCGAGCGGCGACGAGCGCACACAACTCCGTCGAGCTAGGTGAAGTGCTGGCGCCGGCGCCCGGAATCTACGCTCCGCGCATGCCGACATCGAGATTCTCGACTCCGAGCTGCGGTTTCGGCTAGTGCCTGCCGTGTGGCCCCGAGGTGGATGCGGTTGAGCCGCAGATCCGGGAATTGCTGCGGCTACACACGCAAGGGCTTCCATCATGTCTGGTCATGCCGGCCGCTCGTGCCCACGGATCACAGCTTGGATTTCATCCGCTCCGCATCCGCCGTGCCGCTCGATTCGTGTGTTCTGAACCCCCAAGGTTGGTCCAGTTCGTCCAGCTTGACCAGCAATGAACGTCTGGCTTCTGACTTCGCCTCAGCTTCACACGCGGAAGGTCGCTGGTTCGATCCCAGCCGGGACCACTTCGAGACGGTGCAGGTCAGGTACGCATTTCTGTGGTCTTGGTGGGCTCGAGATCGCGTCCGAAAGGGCGAAATCGGCACTCTTTCGGTATCTCGCGGCGGATGACCGGCCGAACATGGGTCTGGACCTGCCGTTTCGTGCCGGGCGTTAGCGGAAGCTCACGCGGGCGCAAGGCGATGATCGGAACGTGATGGCCTGTGGACGCTGTTCGCTCGCGGCCCTCGTTAAGACTGTTACGCAGCAGACCCTTATCGGCGAGCCCGGCATTGCTCTGATCAGCACACGGTTCAATCGGTGAGGAATGCGACCGCCTTCGCCGAGAAGTCCTCGTGGTGCTGGAAGATCCCACCGTGGCCGGAGTTCGGGTAGATGATGAGCTGCGAGCCGGGGATTCTGCGATGCATGTCTTCGGAGAGAGGTGTCGGCACCATCCGGTCGTGGTCGCCGTTGGCGATGAGGGTCGGCTGGCTGATCTTCGACAAGTCGGCCGGTGCTGAGCGGCCCCATCGTTTGATCGCCTTGAGTTGTCGTTGAAGGGCTTTGATCTTGATGGGGGTATCGCGATCCTCAGTGCGTTCCTCCAGGCGTTCGACGAACTGCCGACCTGCGCGCCGACCGACGTCGTCGCGGTTGAAGAAGAGGAACTCCTTGGGATCCACACGTCTGAGAGTCGCACGCACCATGTCGTAGTACGTGACCCCGGCGACCTTGTCGATCCCCTTTCCGCCGGCAGGTCCGGTCCCGGCGAGGATCAGCTTGCGCACCATCTCTGGGTGTTTGAGCACGAACGCCTGGGCGACCATTCCGCCGAGCGAGAACGAGAAAATGTCGATCTTGCGATGCCCGAGCGCGGTGATGAATGTGTAGGCGTCGTCAGCCATCTCCTCGACGCTGAGTGGCACCTCGCCGCTGGAGGCGCCGACACCGCGGTTGTCGAAGGCGATGACGTGGTGATGCGCGGCAATGGGATCGATGATCCGGGGATCCCAATTGTCGAGAACTGCCGCGAGATGGACAAAGAACACCACGGGCACACCGCCCTCAGGCCCGAGCTCTCGATAAGCGAAGTTCACGCCTCCGGCGCTGATCGTGCGCGCCGGAGCATCGCGGTAGGACAGTATCGGATCGTCTTTGCGGTGCGTGTTGTTCACTGGACACTCTCTCGGTCGTCGTGGGTGGGGTCATCGCCGAGAAAGCGCAGCACGTCGGCGACGAACGTCTGGTGATGTTGGAACACTCCGCCGTGTCCGGAGTGCGGGTAGATCTTCAACTCCGCATTGGGAATTCGTCGTGCGATATCGGCGGAGAGACTGCTGTCGACCATCAGGTCGTGGTCACCGTTGGCCACTAGGACCGGCTGGGTGATCTTCGACAGGTCGTCGGGCTTGCTTAAGCCGACCCGCCGGATGGCCTTCAGCTGGGCGACACGCGCTTGCATCGATATGGACTTATCGCGGTCGGTGGTGCGTTCCTTGAGGCGGCGCAGATACTCGGTGGCGCCGCGCTTGCCTTCCGCGGTGCGAGGAAAGAAGAGGAAGTTCCTCGGATCGCTTTGTGTGAGAGCAGCCTTCACGTAGGCAATGATGAAGATCTTGGTGATCTGCTCGATGCCTCCTCCACCGCGCGGCCCCGTGCCGGCCAGGACCATGCGTCGCACCAGATCTGGTTCCTGCAGGGCGACCATCTGGGCGACGCCGCCGCCGAGTGAGAATCCCAGGAGGTCCACTTTCGTCAGGCCCAGCGCCCGGATGAAGGCGATCGCGTCCGCGCCCATCTGTTCGATGTCCGTGGGCACCTTGGAGCTCGTCGCGCCGATCCCCCGGTTGTCGAAGGCGATGACGCGTCGCTGTGCGGCGATCCCGTCGATGACCCGCGGATCCCAGTCGTCGAGAACTGCGGTCAGGTGGTGCAGGAAGACCACACGAACACCGGTGTCGGGCCCGAGTTCGCGATAGGCGAACTCGACTCCGTTGGCGCGAATCTTACGTGTGGGTACGTCTTTCCAGGTGGTCATGTCATCTCTTTCGGTGTGGTGCCCGCGTACGACGCGGAGGGAACGTTCAGCCATGTCGGTTGGGCCTGTCGAGTTCGGCAAGGACCTTGAGCGTGCTCGGATCGCGCGACAGGCGGGCGTCGAGCAGAGGGTTGATGACGCCCCGCAGCGCCGAGATCGCCGTCCATCGCGCCGGTACGATCACGCGGGTGGCACGACGGCTCACGCCGTCGACCAGCGCGGCGGCGACGGTCTCCGGCGGCAGCCGCAGTCGGAAGGGCGGCGGCAAGGCGTTGAGCAGCTGGCCGACGATCGGATCGGCGTCGACGCCGTCCTTGATCATCTTGGTGTCGACCAGCGAGAAATAGGCGGTCGTCGTCGTCACGCCGTGTCCGGCGAGTTCGATGCGAAGTCCGCGGCCGAGCGCCTCGACGGCGGTCTTCGTCATGGCGTAGGGGATGACTCCCATGCCGTTGAGGAATGCGAACACCGAGCTGATCAGCACGATGTGTCCGCGGTGCTTGATGAGCTCATCCATCGCGGCATGGACCGTGTTCACGACCCCGACGACGTTGACCGCGAAGGCCGACTCGATGGCCGTTTCCGAGGTGACGCGTAGGCTGCCGGCGGTGGGCAGGATGCCCGCGTTGGCGATGGCGATGTCGACGCGGCCGAACCTGTCGACGACCTCGGTCAGTGCGGACTGCATCTCGCTACGGCTGCGCACGTCGGCCACGGCCCCCATGGATGCGGTTGCCGACAACCCCTCGGCGATCTGCTTCGTCTCCCGATGTATATCCAGCACCGCTACTTTCGCGCCGCGGCGAAGGAGCTCGCGAGCGGTTGCGTTCCCGATGCCGCCGGTTCCGCCGGTGATCACGGCGACCTTGCCGACCAGGTCGTAGGGCAACCCCCGAGTGGTGCGCCTCATTGTCTGCCAAACATAATATTATGACTGTACGCCAATAGGGTATGGTGGGTCAAGGAGTTGCATCGACGGAAGGGATGGCGGTGGCCAGATACGACAAGTCGCACAAGAACGAGACGCGGCGCCGAATCATCGAGCACGCGGGGCGCCGCCTGAAACGCGACGGTATCGACGGATCCGGTGTTGCGACGTTGATGTCGGACGCCGGGCTCACGAATGGTGCCTTCTACGCCCACTTCGGATCGAAGAACGACCTCATAGCGAACGTGGTCGCAGACCAACTGAACACTCAGGCCGCCACGGTGCGGTCACTTCGACCCGGGAGGGAGGCGATCGAGCAGTTCATCCGCGGGTACCTCACGCCGGATCACCGCGACCAACCGGCGACTGGATGTCCGTCAGCGGCTCTGCTCGACGAGATAGGCCGCTGCGACGAACAGATCCGGGACTCCTACACCAGGGGCGTGCAAGCCATTGTCGAAGCAGTGGCCTCCCACCTGTCGCCAGATGATCCGTCGACCGCGCGGAGCACGGCGACCGGGCTGTTCACACTTCTCGTCGGCAGCCTGCAACTCGCCCGCGCGGTCACCGACCCGACTTTGTCCGACGAGGTGCTCAAGGCAGGTATCAGCTCCGCGCTCGAGCTCCTGAGCCCGAAAAGCCCAAACTGACGACGCGACACAACCGTCGGTACAGGGCACCCGGCGACTTCACCGGCCCACGCCCGCACACCACTAGTCCATCCCATCGGTTCGACGAAGCACCGATCACCGCCACCTTCGAAAGGAACAACCCATGGCTCCGCAGAAACCAAAACAGCTCAATTCGCGGCTGGTCCTGGTGGCCACCCGCTACCTCAGCCGGGCCCACGCGCTTGCCTACCGAGTCAGCCGCGGGCGCCTCGGAGGCAACCTGCGCGTGGGTGCCGGGTTCCGCAAGCCGGCGCCGACCTTGCTGCTGGAACATCAAGGGCGCAAGTCGGGCAAGCGCTTCACCACACCAGTGATCTACATGAACGACGGTCGCGATGTCATCGTCGTCGCCTCGGCAGCAGGACGCGAGAACCCGCAGTGGTATCGCAACCTGATGGCCAATCCCGATACCCACGTCACCATCGGCCACGCGCGTCGCGCCGTTACGGCGCATCGAGCCGACGCCGACGAACGTGCGCGACTGTGGCCGCGCCTCGTGGACACCTACGCAGACTTCGACTCCTACCAGACTTGGACCGAACGCGAAATCCCCGTCGTCGTTCTCGAGCCGCGGTGACTGCCACGCCGCGTTGATCCAAACTGCTTTCGCTCTGCGAAAGCTTCTGACAGCAAAGATCACTTCTCGATTAATCACCGCCCGGGGATAACCGGCGACATGTCGAGTGCGCTGGGATCTTCGGGCGCTGCGCGTACGGTTTGTCAGAAAAGGATTCCAATTCGGCTTACACGAGGGATGGATGCCAAAGGCATTTTAAGTCAACACTTTCCGAGCAATCGGTCGCCCTGTCCGCTCCGGTATCAGAGCACCGCTATCGTCTTGTCGACGAGTAAGGTCGCCGTGGCAAGTGCCGAGCGCAGGGCGGCATCCTGCCATGCTCCGCCCGTACGCATCGCGCGCGCGATCGTGACGGCGCCGGCCGTCAGCGCCACGAGACTCCGTGCTCGCCGCTCGCGATCTGAGCGCTTGCCTTCGAGCAGCCCCGAAATGACCCGTACCAGTCCCCGATGCGCCCCAACATTTTTGGCGCTCTCGGTGGGCCAGCTCGATTTGAGCGACGCAGCAGCGGCGGGGGACGTGCACCTCCAGGGGTCACTGGAGACCGTGCGCAGACTATTCGCTGCCTTCGCGGTCACCTGCCGCGATTACATTGTCGCTTCGTGAGGACAGCTCGGCACATCCCAGACGCGATTGCTATTCCTAAACTGCGTCGAGGGCAGCAGTGGAACCACTTCGACGGTCACTGAGGGTGTTGGCTTCCCACGGCGCGAACGCATTCCCAGATCCGCCTGGGGCCTACGTCCATGACTAGCCAGCGGCGTCGTGCAACAGCGTCAGCACCGCCTCGTCGAGGCTCTCGGCCACCGCGGACGCCTCGGCACTCCCGTAGGGCGCTATCGCACTCGCGACTCGGTCATAGGACAGCGTGACACCGTGCCGCCGTTCTGCGATCAGAATGGTCACGGGCGCGTACGAGCCGGCATCGGGCGTGGTCACCGTCATCTTGCTCATGGTGACGGGGTTACCCGCGATGATCCGCAGCAGTCGATAGCCACGGTCGGGATAGCGAACGGTCACGGCCGCGCCATGGTCAAGGCTGAGGAATTCGATCAGACCGCTGGGACCTGTGAGTGGCCGCACGGCGGCGTCGAAGGACTCGCGGTCGGTTGCGTTGCGCCAATCCGCCAGAGCGGCTGCAAAATTGCCGATACGGCCGAGACCGGGATAGACGGCGGCCACTACGTCATCGAACGAGCGGTCACTAGTCACGGTGACGCGTCGAATCGCCATCAGGGTCTCTGTCGTCTCACTCATGATCTCCATACTTGTGTCTCGGTGGAGTCGAACCTGCCGACGCAGCGAATGTTGGTTAACAGGAAATGGAAGTCCAATAGGCTCGGGCGCTTTGGCGTCGTCATCTGACTCATCCGGCCGAGCGCTGGTGAATGGGCTTGCTCAGCTGGGCGCGCACATTGCGAGTCAGCCGGTCGGCCAGGACCTCCTCGGCACCGGACTCGATGCCGTCGAGCACCTGCCGGACTACCTCGGCAGGGTCCGATTTAGGCGCGTCGGCGAATTTGGCCATATCGGTGTCGACCAGTCCTACGTAGACACCTACGACCTGCACACCGCGCGGTGCAAGTTCGATCCGCATCGAGTCGGTAGCGCTCCACATCGCCGCCTTGGTGACCCCGTAGCTCGCGCCGATGGGTAGCCATGCCAGGACTGACGCGACGTTGACGATCGCTCCGGAGCGTTCGGCGATCCGGTCTGCAAATGTCGATGCCATGGCGAGCGGACCGAACAGGTTCGTCTCCAGTTCCTCCCGTAGCCGAGACGTATCTGCGTCGAGCACCGATGCCATGCGCGAAATGCCCGCGTTGTTGATCAGCACGCTCACGTCCGAAGCTGCTGCAGCCGCCTCGGCGACGGACTTCGCGTCGGTGACGTCGAGCTGCAGCGGAACAATCCGCGGGTCGGTGGCGTCGATGCTTCGTGCGTCGCGGGCGGCGGCATAGACCTTGGCCACCCCCCGGTCAAGCAGCTGGCCGATGTACTCCCGACCCATGCCGCGATTGGCTCCGGTGACCAGCACGGTCTGACCATCAAGTGAAGTCATCTCATTCTCCTAATATGCACACCGATCGGTGTACACCGTGGGTAGGGGACACCGATCGGTGTGCGCTGACAGATCGTCACGACGCGAGGAACTCAAGGGCCTCCGGAACGAACCGGTCGTGGAACTGGAAGATGCCGCCGTGTCCGGCGTCCGGGTAGATCCGAAGCGTCGCATTCGGAATGCGACCGGCCATGTCGTAGGAATTGCTGGTCGGCACCATGCCATCGGCATCGCCGTTGGCCACCAGGACCGGGTGGTGGATGCGGGACAGATCCGCCGGCTGCTCGAGACCCCAGGTGTGGATAGCTTTGAGCTGAGTGTTAAAGGCGCGCAGGGCAATTGCCTTATCGCGGTCAGTGGTGCGTTCTTTCAAGCGCTTGACGAACGCCTTGGCCTGCGCCTTGCCGTTGGCCGTCCTGGTGAAGAACAGATATTCCTTGGGGTCCTTGAATGTGGCGAAGGCCTTGAACATGTCGAGGTAGGTCACTTTCGTCACGTTGTCGATGCCCTTGCCTCCGGCGGGCCCCGTCCCGGCGAGAATGATCTTTCGAACGAGCTGCGGTTCCGTGAGGGCGATCACCTGCGAGACCATCCCGCCCATCGAGAAGCCGAGGAGATCGACCTGTTCGAATCCCAGCGCGCGGATGAACGCGACGGCGTCTCGGGCCATGTCTTCGATCGTGTTGGGCGTTTTGCCTTCGGACGCGCCGACACCGCGATTGTCGAATGTGATCACGCGGTGTGTAGCGGCGATGCCGTCGACCACCCTGGGGTCCCAGTTGTCGAGGTTGGCGGCCAAATGGTTGAGGAAGATGACGGGTACACCGGAATCGATGCCCAGCTCGCGGTAGACGAATCGGGTGCCGCCGACCGAAACCGATTTCGTCGGCGCGTTCTTGTAGGACGTGCCACCCCAGCGGGCATTCGCCGCGCGCAGATGGCTTGCGGGGTCGTGCCGGGTGGATCGTTTGCCTGCCATGATAACTCCGTAATTGTAGACCGATTGGTGTACTTGCAGGACCGACTGTAGCACCGGGTCGCCCGAGATGTAAACTGATCGGTATACTTGAGTTTTATGACGTCGCTCACCGAAGCACACGAACCGACCCGTCGGAGGGCCGTGGCGCGCGCGGGCGCATCTTGAATGCGGCCTCAGAGCTGTTCTACTTCGAGGGCATCAACGCCACCGGGGTCGAACTGATCGCCAACAAAGCGGTGGTGTCCAAACGGACGCTTTACCAACACTTTCCGAGCAAGGCGGCCTTGGTAGAGGAATACCTGCGCAGCCCGCGGCGAGGGGCCGATGACTCGGATGGCACGTCGCCAGGGACCTCGGATTCGACAGCGCGAGCGCGGCTGCTGGCGTTGTTCGAACTTGCAGATACCGGCGAGGGGCGGATGCGGGGATGTCCGTTTCACAACGCGGCCGTGGAGGCTTCCGCGGTTATGCCCGGGGTCGAGCACATCGTCCACCGGCACAAGCGTGACTTCATCGATGGCCTCATCGAGCTCGCCCGAGAGGTCGGGGTGGCGGACCCGGACATGCTGGGCAACCAGATTGCACTGCTCTACGAAGGCGCATCTGCCATGTCCACCTCGCTCAACGATCGGGCGCCCTTTGCGCACGCCCGGGCGATCGCGGAGGCCCTGATCGACCAGGCATGAGGCCGACCTACTCCGACGTGGTGACCGCCCCAGGCGTGAAATTGCGGCCGTCGCCAAATGTCAAGTATTAGTCACGTCAAGGCAAGCCCACGCAATGCCGCGGTGTCACGATCGGGGAAGCGAAGATGCAGCGTCCCGCGGACGAGAGGAAGTCGAGTGTCGCTTGTCGGTGGGCCGCACCGCGTCCGATCGGATGTGCTCGGTGTGCACCGTGATCACCGCCGAACGTGGTGGACCCATTGCGATCCGACTGGGCCAAACATCTGGGTGCGACGGTGGTCATAACACACAGCCCCGCCAGTTTCGAGCTGGTGACGAGCATAAACGTAGGCAGCGGAATGTGAGACCTGAAATAGCCTGCAGCCAAAAGGGGTTCCCAAGATGACCACCAACCGCACCCCGCACAGCGAGCACTTAGGAATTGACGCTGCGCTGGCCGATCTCGAGCGCGGCGAGCACGCTTGGGCGGCCACCCCGCTGCCGATGCGTCGCGCCTTGCTCGACGAAGTTCACAACCTGACCGCCCGGTATGCCAACGAATGGGTTCAGGCGGCGCTGGCGATCAAGGACCTCGACTCGGATTCGCCGCTGGTCGGCGAGGAATGGATAACCGGCCCCTATCCGGCGCTGACCGGAACCGCCGCGCTTTCGGCGAGCCTGGCCGCGATTGAGGCCGGCCAAAGCCCACTGCGGGGAATGACGATCACCTCCGCTCCCGGCAACCGGATCGCGGTCAAAGTGCTGCCTGACGGAGTGTTCGACAGGTTGTTGCTCAACGCCTTCAGCGCAGAAGTGTGGCTACAGCCCGGCGTCGACGCCGACACCGCGCGCCGCGCGGCGGGCTTGGGCCAGCTGACCCCAGAATCCACCAACGGCATCGGAGTGGTGCTGGGGGCCGGAAACATCACCTCGATTGCGCCCCTGGACGTGCTTTACGAGATATACGCCCACAACAGGGTCGTGGCCTTGAAACTCAACCCGATCACCGACCCGCTGCTGCCCGTCCTAACCAGGGTCTTTGCACCCCTGATCGACCGGGGCGCGGTGCGCATCTTCACCGGCGGCGCCGACGTGGGTAGCTATCTGGTGAACCATGATCTCGTCGCGCACATCCACATGACCGGCAGTTCGACGACACACGACGCGATCGTGTTCGGCACCGGGCCCGAGGGCCAGCGTCGCCGGTCGCAGAACAAACCGTTGCTCGACAAACCGATCAGCAGTGAACTCGGCGGGGTATCACCGACGGTCATCCTTCCCGGCTCGTGGTCAAGTGCTGACCTTCGGTTCCAGGCTGAGCATGTCGCGACCCAACGGCTTCACAACGGCGGCTACAACTGTGTCGCCGCACAGGCGATCGTCCTGAGTGCGGAGTGGCCGCAGAAAGATCGATTCCTGGATGAGCTCAGGTCAGCGATGAATCGGGCGCCCCAGCGCCGCGCCTACTATCCAGGCAGCGACGACCGTATCCGTTCCGCGCTCGACTGCTATCCCGACGCCGAGCGGCTCGGAGCATGTCCCGAGTCGCGTGGAATTTTGGTGACGATCCACGGTGAACTCTATGCGGCGGCACCGACAGTGTCGGTGTCGGTGTCGGGATTGGTGTGGCGGCGCAGGGCG
>Ga0335069_10005379_pt1 | contig 18829 bp, 8 predicted proteins | sample Lox_Sample_11_FD_206714 | JGI IMG/M metagenome (GOLD analysis project Ga0335069, IMG submission 206714) | Soil microbial communities from Loxahatchee National Wildlife Refuge, Florida, United States - Lox_Sample_1.1 | ecosystem: Environmental > Terrestrial > Soil > Wetlands | place: USA: Florida... | reverse complement strand
GGCACGTGCTGACAGAGGAACTGCTCTCGCACGAACAGCCCACGCCCGGTAGGCGCCGTTTCTTCAAGCTTGCTCGTAAGGGTCAGAAAAAGCGCTTCGCCAAGCAGGCCGGCGCGCTGTTGTTCCGCCGGGAACTCCACGCGAGCATACTCACGAGCCGGTGTCGGCACCTTGTATATGGCCGCCAGATCCGAGTTCACAAAACCGTAATTAGCGGTGAACGCGTCCATAAAGTCCTTGTCGTTCCACACCAGGTCGTCGATGAAGTGTTTGGTCTCTTCGGTCATGGCGAGGGCCAAATCACGGCTGAACAACGGGAAGAAGCGCCGGTCGCGGGCAGCCGTCAGCACGCGGTCAAACCGAAGCCACTGGGAAACGAAGTCGTAAAGGCCTTGCTTTGCCCTCGGGTCGTCAAGCATGCGGCGGGCGGTGCGCTCGATAACTTCCGGATCGTTCAACTCGCCTCGCGCCGCACTGTCGAGCAGCGCGTCGTCCGGCATCGTGTTCCATATAAAATAGGCCAGGCGGCTAGCCACCGTGTACGGCTTCCACTTTGGATTGGGCGTTTGTTCCATCCAGAACAGAAATGACGGGGACTGCAGCGCCGTCTCGATCACCGTTTCCGCGCCTTTTTGGAAATCCCCCTCGGCTTTGAACAGGCGGTCTAACAGCGCTACTTCCGGCGGCTCGAGCGGGCGGCGGAAGGCCCGGCGCCCGAACGCCTCGATGAACTGAACTCGGCAGCCGGCATCCTCGGGTCCAGTGGGTGCACAGGGGATCAAGTGGCGGGAATCGCCGCGGCGGAAGGCATTCCTTGCCAGGCGCTCAGCCGCCACACTGTAAGCCTGTATCTGAATCGGCGATAGCGATTGCGACTGGTACTGATTCTTGAAGCCGTTGACGTAATCCTCCGGCGGAAACTGATTCGCCGGATCAGTGGGATCCTTGAGTAGGTCGCGGACGGTGTTGTTGTATTGCTGATTTGTCAGCCGGCGCAAAACTACCTCGGGCACCTGGCCGGAGCCGGCCGCGTCCCGCATCTTATATTGGAGCGCCTGCGCGAGCTCGGGACCAGACAGCGTAGCCAGGTAGCTGATCCATTGCTTGAGAAGTGTCTCTTCCGGGCTGCCAGGTTTGATTCGCTCTCCGCCGCTGTGCTTGAGTCGATTCGTGGGCTTCTTCAGAAGGATGGAGTTATCCGGGTTGTCACGGTCAACCAGTTCAACGAGGGATCTCCCGAAAGCTTCAACCTTTTCGTTCGAAGCGCTTGCTTCCGGAAAGCGCAAGCGGGTTGGCGAAGCCACGCCTTCGGGATTGTGGCACATGCGGCAACCGGCTTGCTGAAATACAGGATAGAGCTTCTCGACGAAAGAAACCGGCGCTTGGCCTGAGGCGGCCAACACGCCCGGCGCGAAGAGCAGAAAGAAACGCCTAAAATTAGGCATCTGGCAGACGATTTTAAGCATACCACTAGCGCGTTCAGGCGCCGCTAAAAGGAGTGACGCCGGCGGGATTTCGAATCATGGCGTGAAGCCGCTTTGCGGAAGAGCTAAGCTGAAACCTTGTGAATCCGGCGCCGATTCCCTGTGCCACGGCTCGTGCGCGAGCGCTATTAGGACTTGTCCTGATCGCCGCAGCCGTCCACCTTCTCGGCGGACAAGCGTCGGCACCGGCGTCTGAAGAACACGCGCAGCAGGGGAGACAACTTCTCGAACGCGGAGATCTGCCAGGGGCGGAACGGGAGTTCCGCAAGGGAGTCGACTTATCACCCGAGGACCCCGAAGTTCTGGGCCTGCTAGGCGTGGCGCTCGGCATGCAGCAGAAACTGCCGGAGGCGGATGTCTATCTCGAGAAGGCCTTGCGCCACGATCCAACCGATTCGGCAACGCGACGCAACCTCGCATGGAACCAGTTTGAGCTCGGCCAACTCGCGGAGGCGAAGGCCAACCTGACCCGGGTTCTCAAAGAAAGGCCCCTCGATTCCGCGGCCATCCTGGTGCTGGGAATGGTCGAGGAGGAATTGCAGCATTACACGGTCGCGGTGAACCTGCTGGCGTCGGTTCCGGAGCAAGTGCGCCAGCGCCCTGAGTCCCTCGCCGCCCTGGCACGCGCCTATTACTACACTCGCCAGGAGCATCAATCCCACGAGATCCTCAAAGAGCTTCCCTTGCATCCCGCTAGTCCCGAGAGTGGTTTCACTGCTGCGCTGGTCGCGGCCGAATTACACGATTTCGAGATTGCCGAGACCTTGTTTCGGGCACTTTGGGGGGTTTATCCCGATTCGGGGAAATTGGGCTATGCGCTGGCGCGCGTCGAATACCGCGCTGGTAAGCTCTCGGAGAGCGTGGCGACCCTCCGGCGCACAATCGAGACGGGGCATGAATCCAGCGAGATCGACAACTTGCTCGGCTGGTGCCTCTACAAGAAGGATGACGCAAAAGGCGCGGTCGCAGCTCTGGATAGGGCCATCGCACTGGATCCCACTGACGAATCGAACTACCTGGACGTGGGAATCATGTTGCTCAAAAGCCACCGCCTGGACGGAGCGATGGCGGCGGCGGAAAAAGCCATCCAGGTTGCACCCGGTTCCTCGGGCGGCCGGCGACTAAAGGCGCAAATTGAATTTCAGCGAGGGCGTGTCAACGATGCAGAGAAACTTTACGCCCGGGCCGTGGAGCTGAATCCCTCCGATGTTGACGCCATTACAGGGCTGGCTACGGCACAGCTCGACATTGGGAAAGCGGCTGAGGCGGAACAGACACTGAAGAACGCCATTCAGCGATTCCCGCGCGCGGCTGTCGTTTATCAAGCCTACGGAACCATGCTTCTCTGGGGGGAAGGCAGAGAAAACACTGAAATCGAGGGCCGCGCCTTCCAGCTATTGCGGCAAGCGGAAACGTTAGATCCCGCCCTTTCGGAACCCCACTATCAACTGGGCAAACTGGCATTGCGCGAGGGCAACCTTCGGGAAGCATCGCGCGAACTGGAATTAGCGGTCAAGCTCGATCCGAACGGAAGCAAGAACCACTATGGTTTAGCGCTGGTTTACCGAAAACTGGGCCGCATGGCGGACGCGGAGCACGAGGTCCGGGTTTTCCAAGCCCAAAAAGAGAAAGAATCCCCCTCTCCCCCTGACCCTGCTGGCGGTACCCAAGTGGTGACGCCACAGAATTCCAAATAACCGGGTCTCTGTCCACGTTTCTTCTTGACAACATCTGCGTAACTCATATCTAATACTGCAAATCTACTAGTACCCATTGGGGCATCCGGCGTGGTGGGGAGGAAGTCATGCGTCAACGTCAGCGCAGGACATTAATCGGCAAAGCGATAGCGGGTTTCACGGTGCTAGCTTTTGCGGTCCAGCTATTTGGACAAGGTGTGGACACCGCTTTGGTTCGCGGTCTAGTCAAGGATTCGAGTGGTGCGGTGATTCCGGGCGTAACGGTCACAATGACCAATGTGGCCACAGGCGTTTCGGAAAAGCGGCCTACGGACCCGAGCGGCCGGTACCTTTTCGCGGATCTGAAGCCCGCAACTTACACGGCAACGGTTGCAGCCACAGGCTTCAAGACGCTGGTTCAGGAGAATATCATTCTCCGCGTCGGCCAGCAGATCGACCTCGATCTCACACTGGAAGTAGGAGAGATCAGCCAGAAAGTGGAGGTCAGCGCTGAATCGCCGCTATTGAATACGGTGAGTGGAGCGCTCGGCACCGAGGTCACTGGCCAGTACATGATTAACCTGCCGCTGGAAGGCCGCGACTACTCCGGGCTGGTCTTCTTGGCCCCGGGTACCACCGAAGTAGCCGGTTCGGGCACAGGGGTCCAACTGGGCGGCACGGCTTTCTCTTCCAACGGCCAACGCTATGCAACTACAGAGTTTCGGTTAGACGGCGGTCTGCAGACCAATCCCGAGGGCGGAGAAGGCGGCACCACTAATCTCCAGTACAAGCCCACGGTGGAGTCTATCCAGGAGTTCAAGCTGCAGAACAACAGCTTCTCAGCGGAGTACGGAAGTAACGGCGGCACGGTGGTGAGCATGATCATGAAATCCGGAACGAACCAGTTCCATGGCAGCGCCTACTGGTTTTTCCGGCGGCCCCAGTTGGACGCCAACAATTTCTTTTCGAACGCGGCCGGCCAGCCCATTGGAGCCTACGACATCGATCAGTGGGGAGGCACGGTTAGCGGGCCGATTAAGAAAAACAAAACATTCTTCTTCTTCGATTACGAAAAGGACCGCAACACCGCCCCTGGCACAACCACCACAAGCGTGCCGACCGCTTTGCAGAAGCAGGGGAATTTCTCCCAGACTTTCAACCCCGACGGCAGCCTGGAAACCATTTTCAATCCGTTCGCTCAGTCGTGTACTCCGGGTCAAGTCTGTACGCGGCAACCGTTCGCCGGCAATATTATCCCCGCCAGCATGATGGACTCCATCGGGAAGAACCTGATCAATCTCTACCCGGCCTCAAACACGGCGGGCGATCCTGTCACCGGTCTGAATAACTTCACGGCCAGGCTGATCTACCCGAATCCCGGCTACCAGTACGACATCAAGATCGACCACAACTTCTCAGACAGTAACCGAATAAGCGCCCGCTACAGCCGCGGAATTAATACCGCTTACACGCCCGACGATTTTCTAGCGCCTCAAGTTTCCTACACGCATGTGAATGAAGGGGCTGTGGTGGACACTTGGACGATTAGCCCAAAAACGCTGTGGACTAACCGATTGAACCTTCACCGTTATTACAATGTCTTCGGGGTGACGCCCACGGTCGACCCGTTGAGCGTGGGTTTCCCGAAAGCGCTGATTGACAATCCCTGGTACGAGCGGCCGCAAACCCTACCGGACATTTCGGTGCCGGGCTACCAGGGCCTGGTCACCGATGCCTGTTGCACAACATCGCTGGAAACAGACACACAGTGGTCGTTTAGCTCGGTCGTGGACAAAACTGTCGGTTCGCATGATTTGAGATTCGGCGGCGAACGACGCATCTTCCTGAACGCCTATTTTCAGCCGAGCGACACCAGCGGCTCCTTCGAGTTCAGCCCGAACCAGACCATGCAGAGCAACGTTGCGCCCAATGCGCTCCAGGGGAACGGGATGGCCAGCATGTTGCTTGGAATCTTCGACGGCAATAGCGGTTTGGGAGAACTGCCCTCGGTAGCAAACAAGTCGGCGGAGACTTCCTTTTTCATTCAGGACACCTGGAGACTCAACAGCCGGCTGACGATAAACATGGGCCTGCGTTACGAGTTCAGCACGCCATACGAAGAGCGTTACAATCGCGAGCAATTCAGTTGCTTCATTTGCGATAGTGGGATCAACATTCCGGCCCTGCCGGCCTCGAATTTTCCCGGTGGGGAGATTCTTGGAACTACGATATTAGCTACGAACAACCAGCGCCATGCCGATCCCGCTTACCATAACATAGGGCCTCGGCTCGGCTTCGCCTACCGGTTGGACAGCAAAACCGTCATGCGCGCCGGCGCGGGAATCTACTACGGAATGGACTTCGCCACCAACTGGCAGTACGGAGGGACTGCCTGGCAATATCAACTGAACTTCATCCCCACTCTGGATAACTATGTGACCCGGTACGCCACACTCGAGAACCCGTTCCCGGGCGGCTTCGTTCTGCCGGAAGAGGGGAAATATGGCCCGCTGACTCTTTGGGGGGAAGGAAACGGAAACCACACCAGCAACACGTTCACGAACGGCCAGATTTACCAATGGAACTACGGATTTCAGCGGGAGTTGCCGGGATTGTGGCTGCTTGATGTGAATTACTCCGCCAGCCACTCCGTGCACCTGCCGTGGAACTACTCCACGGAAAATCGCAATTACATCTCGGCCGCGAATCGCCTGGCGTACGGGACAGCCGGGCTGTACAACAATGTTCCTAATCCGTTCCAATACTTGTTCACGCAGGTTCCCGGGAAACCCGCTCCCTTGATCAACGACCCAAATTCCATCTATAACTTCTCGACCGTTCCGCAAATCGACCTGCTTCGGCCGTATCCGCAATTCCCGGGCTCCTTCACCGGTTTTCCGGAGTTTGTGGCCAACTCGGATTACCAATCGCTCCAGGTTCGTTTCGAAAAGCGGCTGGCGTACGGGTTGAGCGTTGAGGGTAACTACACATTCTCGAAGTTCATGGACTATTCCGACGCGGGCGGCAACGCCTGGATCGGGAACCTGGGGTTCATCGGAGCGCCGCAGGACCTGACGAATCTGCGGGCGGAAAAGAGCGTTAGCTCCAACGATGTGCCCCAGCGCTTGGCCTTTGCCGCAATCTATGAGCTGCCGGTGGGCCGAGGCCGGCTGGTTGGCAATAACATGAATCGCATTATGAACGGGGTCATCGGTGGATGGCAGGTGAACACCTTCACGACGTTCCAGACCGGAAACCCCCTGGTGTTCTCGGCCAGCAATCAGACGCTGGCCGACAGCCCGAACCAGCGGCCCAACATTAGCGGCAAGGCCTGCTCCGGCGCAGGCATCATGTCCGTCGTTGACGGCTCGGCGAATTACTTCAACGTCGCCAACTTCTCCCAACCGGCCGACCAGACACCCGGCAATATGGGCCGCTACATTAGCGATTGTCGCGATCAGGGCATTGCGAACTTAGACCTGGGCCTCTCCAAGAGAGTGCAGTTTACGGAAAGCAAGTTCGTCGAGATCCGGGGGGAGTTTTTCAACTCACTCAATCATCCTCGATTCGGCATGCCCAACACGACGTTCGGCAGTGATACGTTCGGCGTGATCAGCAGCCAATACAACAACCCGAGGCATGGCCAGATCGGGTTCCGCTTTGTGTTTTAGCGTGCCATCCCCAGCAGCGGGTCGGTTTCGAACGTTCCGGCATGTGCTTGTGAAAGCAGTACTGATGGAGCGCGTGCTCCTGAAGGCCCCAGCCCGGGCCCCACACAAAGCCCGAGTCCACCCCGGACTGTTGTAACCGCTTGGCGGATAAACTGTACTAACCGCCCACGCTGTCGAGGTGGTTGGGCGAGTCAGATCAAAAGACGATCTTGGCGGCTATCTGCCCAATGCGGCCTGCCACCTGTGTGGAAGTGATCACACCGAACTGGCCGCCGGAGAGCAGTCCGTTCGGCGCACTGAACTGCGCGTGATTGAAGGCGTTGAAGAATTCACCACGAATCTGCAGCATCACGTTCTCGCGGAGCTGTGTGTTCTTGTGAATGCCGATGTTCCAATTGTTCAGCCCCGGTCCGTGGAAGAAGCGCTTGGGCACGTCGCCGAAGGTACCGAGCGGCTCGATGCTGAACCCGGAGGAAGTCATCCAGAGATGGCCATCAGTGCGGGGATTTCCGGCGTATACGAGCGGGCCGCTGAAGTCGGGTCGATCGAGCCCGGAGGTGCCGCACAAGCAATTCTCGTAAGAACCGCTCACTCCAACCGGCAGTCCTGTGGCGAAACGAGTAATGCCGCTGAATTCCCAACCTTTTACCAGACGGCTGGGCAGCGCGTGGAAGGCGCGCTCGAACGGGATTTGGTAAGTGTAGCTGCCCACGAAGTTATGTGTGGAATCGAAGGCCGACAAACCGCGGCCGAGCGCGTGGTTGGAGTAATTCATGCGGTCGTTAAAGAACGATCCGTCATCCAGCGACTTGCTCCACGTGTAGGCAAATAGGAATGACGCACTGCCGATACGGCGTTCGAGGCTGATCGGCAATGAGTTGTAGTCCGAATTGGCAATATTGGCCTCATAAAAAGTTGTGGTGAAGTCATTACCCAGCGGACTGCGGGTGCCATTGACTAACGTGCCATTGGGCAACTCAAAAGTCGAATTCTCGAGGTATTTGCCACATTGCAGAGTACCCGCCATGACGCCTGAGCCCATCAGCGAAAGACACTCCTGGGGATTTCCGGGGTTGGCTTCGACCATGGTGAGGAGGTGACGGCCAAGCGTGCCGACGTATCCGACACTGAGCAGCAATGATGCTGGCAGCTCACGCTGGATGGTGAAGTTGTAGTCCAACCCGTAGGGCATTTTGTTGTCGGTCTTGTAGGCGGTGACCGCGGCGAGCGGCAGGTCGGGAGTGAAGTTGAAGTTCTTCGCCGCCTGGCTGCCCGGCGCGGGAATCACGAACGGGAACGGATTGGACTGAGCCTGTCCGGTGGATCTGGTCAGATAGGGTTGATAGAGCTCCGTCGGCGCTAGGTCTTGCCAGTATTCGCCGAAGGGTATATCCCCAATGTTCCAGTAAGACGTATTGTCCTGAATCGCGTTGTAGAACATGCCCAAGCCCGAGCGAATGCTGGTTTTTCCGGGTCCGCCAACGAGCTTTCCGAGAAGGCCGCCAGAGACGGCCGGCGCCCAGGCAAACCCCAACCGCGGCGCAAAGTTGCCATAGCGAGTGGGTCCGAGCGTTTTCGGTACACCGGGATCGCCCGGGTAAACCATGCCTGTCGGCGCGCCCGGATATTGGGTGGACTTTTCTCCCGGAATGATAGCTCCCAGCCGGTTGTATTCATCCCACCAGGGTGTATCGAATTCCCAGCGCAATCCGAAATTCACGGTGAACGTGGAACTTACCCGGAACGAATCTTGCGCGAAGGCGCCGCCGTAGCGGGCGCGTCCGTCCAGCACCTGCGGACTTACCTGCGTGAAGTTGTTCGGTGCGCCCAGAAGAAAGTCGGCGATGTCGAGACCGGTCTCCGCTCCGTCAAATGTGAACTGCCCAAGGTAACCAGCGCCGGAACGGTTATTCATCTGGTAATAGCGATACTCACCGCCGAACTTAATGGTGTGCCGCCCGATTACTTTCGAGAAGCTGTCGCCGATCTGATAGGTATTCTGAATCGCGACGTACTGGCCCGGGTCGCCGAATGAGAAGTTGTTCAGGTTGATGTTGGGCACGCTGCTGTAGCCCGTCGGGCCCGCATTGTTGATCCCGAGTGGACCGCTCGCGAACCCGAGGCTGGACAAGCTCGGGAAGCTGCCTCCCTGGGGAGATGATCTGTAAGCCATGCGGGTGTAGCTCAGGCGTGCTTCGTTGACGGCGGTCGGGCTGACGACAAAGGTGTTCGTCAGTGTTGCGAGCTGGCTCATGTTTGTGGAATTGGATCCGAATCCTTCAGCGAAACTGCTGCCGCCGTAGGGGCTGAGGTTGCTCGACTGATCAAGGTTGTAATAAGCCGACCAGTTGCCCGTGCTCTTGGTCACCAGGTCCACCCGCTGCCCGGATTTGTAATCGTTGTTGTAGGTGGAAATCGGAGGCGCTACATACTCGCTGCCGGCTGAATTCGCCGCCGGAATGTACTGCAGCATGTTCTTCGCTACCGGGTCCCATGCGCTTTGTGGGATCACGCCGTTCGGAAATACCTGCGAATAGGGCTCGCCGGCGTTCACCGTATACCCGAGGCGCTGCGAGAGCACCTGCGCCCAGTAAGGACCCGATACGGTTCCCGTCAGAGCGCCCGCCCGGAAATCGCCTTGACGCTGCGCGTCGGTAAGCACCGTCGTCTCGCCAGTACTGCCGCCGTTGACAAATTTCGTCCCCTGCAGATCGGTAAACCAGAACAACCGGTTCTTGATGGCCGGACCACCCACGGCATAACCGAACTGGTTCTGTTTATAAGCGCCTAGGCCGCTCTGGAAGAAACTTCGGGCGTCCAGGTCGTCATTGCGTAGGAACTCGAACGCTGTTCCGTGAATAGAGTTAGTGCCGCTCTTGGTGACGGTGTTCATGATGCCGCCGCTGAACCGCCCGTATTCCGGATCGAAGCTGTTGGTCAGAAACCGGAATTCCTGGATCGCATCCAGATTGGGGGAGATGCCGGCCCCAAAGTTCCCGACCTCGGAGACATCCGTGCCGTTCACCAGGAAGCCATTGGAGTTTTCACGCTGTCCATTCACCGAGATGGTGCCGGCAGCTTCATTGCGCGCGCTCACGGGCGCCACGCCGGTCTGCAGGCCCATCAAATCCAGAAAACTCCGGCCATCGAGCGGCAGTTCTTTGATACTCTTTTCGCCGATGACCTCGCCGAGCTGTGTGCTGGTGGTCTCCACCGCCACAACATCGCCCACCACGCTCACTTGCTCGGATGTGTCGCCGACCTTAAGCTGAAATGAGATCTCCCGCTGCTCATTGACAGTGAGCACGACGCCAGTCTGGATTTCCTTGCGGAATCCGGCCATCGAGGCCTCGACCAGGTAGCTTCCGATCGGAATGGCGAGAATCCGGTATTGTCCCTGGCCGTCGGTGATGGCTTGAGCAGTTAGATTGGTGCTTTCGTTGGTCACGACGACTGTGGCCCCGGCGATGACCGCGCCGGAACTGTCAGTAACCGTGCCGAGAATCGAACCGGTAACGTCTGCGAAGAGTGTCGCCTGCGAGAAAAGCGCCACCGTGACTAGGAGTGTGCCTATAAGATGTTTCATAGTGAACCCACGCTTACCTCTAGAAATTGAGCTGCCTGAGCGTATCAGTTAGAATGCGTCTGCTCAGCCGGATTTATCCGCTTTTTTGGGTATTTACGTGCTAGCGGGGGCGGACGGCGTAAGGGCAGGTCTGCTATCAGGGCGCTGCTGAGCGCGCAACGCAGACTATGTGGCCTTCGATCCGCGTGCATCCCACGATTGTTCTGATCGCGGAATGGTGCCGGTAAGCGTTTGCCGAGTGCAGATAAGTGCTCAAAGTTGCATCTTTCTGCCTTTCTCGGACAGATGTGTTGAGCTAATTCTAGATGCGGCAGCAAACGTTTGTCAGGCTATCTTGACTTTTGCTGGGAGAGCGCAGAGAATCGGAAGCGTTTGCAAGATATGAAAGTTACCCTGAGGGAAATCGCAAAGGAAGCCGGTGTAAACATTTCGACCGCTTCCCGTGCGTTAACAGGCATTTACGGGGTCCATAAGGCTACCCGGGAGAAGGTTCTTGGAGCGGCTAAGCGGCTGAACTATCGGCCGAATCTGATGGCACGGAGTCTGGTGACCGGCAAGTCCCACACGATTGGGCTCCTGATTAGCGATATACGTAACCCTTATTTTGCGGAAATCGCACGGGGAGCGGAAGATGCAGCTTTTGCCGCCTCCTTCGATATCATTCTCTGCAACAGCGATCTCGATCCTGACAAGCAATTTCGCTACGTCCGTAGCCTGCTCGAAAAGAACGTCGCGGGCATATTGATGAATTCGGTCGCTACCCTCACGCCGGAGCAACGGGCAGAATTGGCGAATAGTGGCGTGCCTGTGGTGCTGTTCAACCCGCCAATGGGCAAACACTCGTTTTCGACGGTCGTTGCCGATAATTACCAGGGTGGGCGGTTGGCCGGCGAGTACTTGATCGGGTTAGGACACTGCAGGCTCGCGCACCTGACCGGACGCCGCAACCACAGCAACCTCGTCGAACGCTGCCGCGGTTTTCTCGATGCCGTTGACGCCGCCGGCGGCCTGGCGAACGCAGTCGTTATACATGGAGACCACAGTTACCGGGGAGGGTACGAACTCGGCCGGAAGCTTTTTGAGCAGCACCCTGAAGTCACGGCAATCTTTGCCGCTAACGATGTGCTGGCGTTCGGGTTAGTGCAGGCAGCAGCCGAAATGGGTAAGTCGATCCCCCATGATATTTCCCTCGTTGGATTCGACAACCTGGAGGTGTCCGGCTTGATTCACCCGCCGCTGACGACGATCCATCAGCCCAAGTACGAGATTGGCCAAGCGGCGGTAGAAAGCCTTTTGCGTCAAGCACGTGCGGTCGGTCCCAGGGTACCGGAGCAGCGCGTATTCGGTGTCCGGTTGGAGGAACGCGCATCCTGCCGACGAATTGCCAACGTTTCCCAAGAAAGACCTGAAATCAAAGCAGAGTTTCCCCGAGTCTAAGCATCCCAGGTATTGCTTTCCTGTTGGTCAAGGCTTAGAATATAGCAAACGATTGCAATGACCGGGGGGCGGACAACAAGGCGGCAATTTTTCCTGCAAAGCAGTCTGTTAGCCGGTTCATTGGCCGGCAAACAGGAGTCCGGAAAGGCCCCGTCCAGCACCCTGGAATGGGCGAAGCTCCCACGCATCCTGATCGCTGAAGGCTATACGCCGCCGTTCAATCCCGATTTTGAATACGAAGCCGAAAGGGCTCTCGAAATCGCCAAGAGCCTCAATGCAGATGCGATCCGAGTTCCCGCTGCGGCTTACAACGCCTTCTACCCCACCCGCACCAACTACCCTGTGCATCCAGGGTTGCGCGGCCGGGACGCCGTCGGCCAGACCGTCGATCTTTTTCACAAAGCCGGGCTGAGAGTAGTCGTCTATGTGCCGCTTTTCCACCCGTGCATCCCGGTTGGGTCAACCGACCCGGTTTATCTCGGCTGGATGAAACGGACCGCCGATGGGCAGCTCATGACGACGGACCATTACGGCTATGAACAGCGCCTGGAGTGCTGCCAGAACTCGCCGCTCCGGCAGATGATGCTGGACTTGATCCGCGAGATCCTCACGAAGTACCCCTTCGATATCATCTATTTCGACGGTCCATATCAGGGACTGCGCACGCTCGATCAGGTCTGTTACTGCGTGCATTGCCAGGAAGCCTACAGAAAGGCTCGCGGCAAGGCCCTTCCGATACAGAACGGGATTCTGCCGAAGGAAGAAGAGATCGAGTACTACACCTGGCTGCGCGATGACTGCGGCATGGCCTTCATGCGGCAAGTGCGCCAAACGATTCGGGAAACACGCGATGTCCCGATGTTCTTTAACAACGGGGCGCTTCTCGAGAAGCACACGCCGGGAAGCCACGCTTATTCGATCGTCGATGGCTTCATGTTCGAGCATGCGGAAACTCCGGAACAGAAGTTATTCAACATCGGGCTGGGGCGGTCGACGGGGCGGACGGTGTGGACTTACGTGGGGTCCTACCAGCAGTACAATCGCGAACACTTAAGGAACGACGATAACCAGGGATGGTTCAGCTACCCGGTGGAGACACGCGAGTTGCTGATGGACGGCATGACGGCGCTCTCTGCAGGCGCGGGGCCGCTCTACTGGGGTCTCGCCCGCTTCTTCTACATGGTCCAGAGCCCACTTTCCTATGAGAGCGGGCGCTACGTGAAACAGATCTTCGATTTCGCGGAGAAGCACGGCAGTCTGCTTCGCTCTGTGCGGCCGCAGGCGCAGGCGGCAGTCGTGGTAGGTACGCAAACCATCGACTGGTACGACAACAGCCCATTTCGCGCGTTTCGCAACTACTTCTACGGTGCCGGATCACTCTTGCGAGATAACGGCTACGGCGTTCAGCCGCTCATCGACAGCGAATTGAGTGCGCAGACGCTTGCTGGATTCAAGCTAGTCTATGTTCCGAACGTGCCGTGCCTGAGCGACGCCCAATGCCGTCTGCTCGCTCGGTATGTGGAAGACGGGGGCACATTGGTGGCCACGCATCTCTCGTCCATCGCCGACGAGTTCGGGCGGGCGAGGAAGGATTTCGGCCTGGCTACACTTACCGGAGCGAGCGCGATTTCGCGGGATCCCGAAGAAATCCCGGACCTCTACCTCCGCGTGCCCGGTTCTGTAGAGATTCCGCAGGATCCGCAAATCGTCCGATTCAAAGCCGCCGAGGGCACGAACTTATTGGCAGAGACCTTCCAGCGCGGGCGTTCGGGCAGCCTCGGGCCGGCGGTGATTGCGCGTTCGTACGGAAAAGGAAAGGTCATCTACATCGGTTCGGGACTCGAAGCGATTTACGAAGAGACCCGGATGGCGAGCATTCGCCAGTTCATCGGGCGGCTAGTGGCTCCAGCCCTGGCTGCCACCAGAAACTACGAGTTGGAATTCCGCCAAGGGCTGACGGCACACTTTACGGCCTCACAAGACGACATTGTTCTGCATCTGCTCGCGAATGCCGGCAATAAAGAGCGCAAGTTCCGGGCGCGGGAAACATTTCTGCCGCTCGAAGGTCTCAACATCCGCATCCGCGTTCCCGCCGGCCGCACCGTGCGAGAAGTGTCGTCACTGTGGAGCGGGCGGAAACTGCTCTGGACCGTGCAGGCAGGTTGGGTCGCCGTACAGGTTCCCGAAGTGCTGGTCTACGACGCGGTTCATGTGGAGCTGACGTGACAGAGTCTCCGCTGCCGCGGCTGCGCTGGCTGATGATCGGCCTGGCCTTTCTGGCCACCGTGATCAACTATCTGGACCGGCAGGCGCTTTCGGTGGCGGCGCCGGTTTTGCGGGACGAGTTTCAGATCAGCAACATCGGATACTCACGCGTGGTGTTCGCGTTCATGCTCTCGTACACCATCATGAACGGAGCTTCGGGCCCGCTTCTCGACCGGCTGGGAACCCGAATCGGTTATGCGGTCTGCATGTTGTGGTGGTCGGGCGCGGCGCTCTTGCACGCTTTCACGAGCGGTGTCTGGAGCCTGGCGGCATTCCGTTTTCTTCTGGGCATGGGTGAGGCCGGTAATTGGCCAGCGGCGGTCAAAGTGGTGGCGGAGTGGTTTCCGGTGCGAGAGAGAGCACTGGCTGCCGGCATTTTTAATAGTGGTTCTTCGGTGGGCGCCATCATCACGCCGCCGATCGTCGCCTGGATCATTCTAAGCGCGGGCTGGCGCCCGGTTTTTTACGTTGTGGGGGGCGCAGGGCTTTTGTGGCTGATCGCTTGGGTGTGCCTGTACCGAACGCCGGCCGTCGCACACCCGGAAGAGACGGCGGTAAAGGTCCCCATCCGGCACCTGCTGCGGCATCGGTTCGTGTGGATGTTCATGCTGTCGAAGGTCTTCATGGACCCGGTCTGGTACTTCTACACGTTCTGGTTTCCTGAGTACTTGAAGCGTGCCCGGAATTTCGACATGGCCGCAATAGGCAGGTATGCGTGGATCCCCTTTTTAGCCGCCGGTTTCGGGAACGTTCTCGGAGGCTGGGTCTCTGCCGCCTGCTTGCGGCGTGGCATTTCGTTGACGATCACGCGTAAGAGCTGTGTGACGCTTTTTGCGATTCTGATGACCGCCGCGATCCCTGCCGTCCTCACCTCGAAGACCTCGATTTCCATTGCCTGGGTTTCGGTGGCGATGATCGGCTACACGGGAAGCCTGGCCAACATGCTTTCACTGCCTGCCGATGTTTTCCCCAGCAACGCAGTCGGCTCTGTATATGGGTTCGCCAGCATGGGGTCGGGAATTGGCGGAATGCTGTTCGGCCTGCTGACCGGCTGGGCGGTGGATCACTATTCGTATACCCCCGTGTTTATTGGATTCGGAGTGATGCCGTTGGTTTGCGCGGCAATCCTATGGACCCTGCTCGGTCCGATAACGCCGCTCACAGCGGAGAAGGGTTTGGAGCCTAAGTATGCCGGATAAGCAGAATGCAGAGTTCCACGGATTGACCGCGCTGGTAACGGGCGCGAGCTCGGGAATTGGCGCCGAAACAGCGCTGGCGTTTGGCTCCCGAGGCGCGGTAGTCCTGGTGCATTGCAATCGGAATCGCGATCAAGCAGAGGAAGTGGTGTGCGGAATCCGCAAAGCCGGCGGCCAGGCGGACATTGTCGAGGCCGAACTCAGCACGCGTGAAGGCATCGAGGCGCTGGCCGGCCAGTTGAAGCAATCGGGCACCAAACCCGACATCCTGGTGAACAATGCCGGCTCGCTAATCAAGAGGACACCTGCCTTGGAATTCACACCCGAGCTTTGGGAGCAGGTATTCACGTTGAACCTGACCAGCGCGTTCTTCCTGACACAGGCGGTGCTGCCAGCCATGATCGCGAAAGGCCGCGGATTCGTAGTGAACGTGTCATCAGTAGCGGCACGCACAGGAGGAGGCATCGGCGCGTTGGCCTATGCCGCCGCAAAAGGAGCTCTATCCACGTTGACCAAGGCCCTCGCCAATGAGTTTGCCGCCAAAGGTATCCGCATCAATGCTGTTTCTCCGGGCACCATTGAGACAAACTATCATCGGACTTTTTCTACCCAGCAGGCACTGGAAAACGTGGCGAAAGCGACGCCCATCGGGCGGTTAGGACAGCCGCGTGAGATTGCCGATGTTATCGCTGTCTTGTGCTCGGAGCGGGCCAGCTTTATTCAGGGACAAGTGATTGAGGTCAACGGCGGATTTTTGATGGCCTAAAGAGAGAAGATCTGTGCCGCGCTGTCCAAACTCGAATCTTGAAGGCACAGCCACGCCGGAGAGGTTGTTTGCCCTCGACCAAACGGTCTCCAGGCCGGGCGCCACGTGCAGCGCTTCGGCGATCTCCGCACTGTCTCCAGCCGAACGAGAACTATTCCTGGCGCAGTTCCAGAGCAACGAACGGTTCTTTGAGTTGCTTCTTTCGTTGATCAATCAATCTTGTCCGATTCCGAACGTGGAGCTGGTCTGGGCCGAAGCAGCATCGGCGGATCAGGCGGGTTTTCGCAGCGTGCCAAACAGCCACGCCAGGCAGGATTCCTGGCAGGATCGCTTCGATCTCGATAAAACTAGCCCCCGCCCGTTCTTTGAGGATCTCGCATCGCCAGTGCGCAGCCATTCGGCGGAAGTATCCGTGGAAGTGCCCTACCTCCGGCGCGGTAAGTACGGCTTGGTTTCCATCGCCGTGCCGATTGAGGCCGTGGGAAGACGAATGGCCACTCTCCTCACCGGGCAGGTACTCACGACTCCGCCCACCGAGGCGCATCTTGCGCAGATTGCCAAGGATGCGGCTGGCATGGACTGGGTGGATGTCGAACTGCGGCAACAGGCGTACCGGAAGGTACCGGTGGTGAACCACGAGGATCTGCGGCGTGCGGCGGAGATGCTTCAGGTGGTGGCTGGATTTCTGGCCAACGTTTCGGCGCAAACGATCGAGGCCGCCAAGGACCAGCGGCGCAAGGGTAGGGAGCTTAGGCTCGCACGAAGGGAGTTTGCGTATTTTGCGCTGGACTGGTGCGAAGGCGAAAGCGGCGGAATCAGTGCGGAAGAAATCACCGGAATGCAGCGGAGGATCGGATTCCGCCGGTCTCCCAATCGGATTCTCGTAGTACGGCCGGAAGCCGATACGGGGAGCCGGAAGTCGTATCCGATCACTCCTCTCGAGGCCGTCGAGAAACTGTGCGATCAACTCGACGAAGTGGCAGCCACGCGAGTAGAGAGGTCGAGCATCTGCGTGTTCCTTCACGACACAGCGCCGGGCGGAAACAGTGCGCAGAAGCTCGAGGCGCGCCGGTTGGCGGCGCGGATTCTGCACGAGATTCGCGAGACGTGTGATCTGAGTGCCCGAATCGGAGTTGGAAGAGTGAAAGAAGATTGGCGGGGGCTCGCGGAGTCGTACAGGGAAGCTTGCCTGGCACTGGCGGGATCCGGCCAGGCCACAGCGTTTTATCAAGAGCCATCTGGATCGGTGGATGACTTATCACCGCGTGTGGAAGATCTCTGCCGGCTGCTACGTGCAAACAGGCTGGAAGAAGCCGGATTGGCCGTTGCCGCTCTGCCGGAACTGGTAAGCCAAAAGCTCGGAGCGCGGCTCGAAGACTTTGCGTTCGCGCGGCTCTTCTTCTCATTCGTCCTGGAGTCTATGTCTTTGCCGATCCAGAAACTGGGTTGCAGCAGCACCGATCTAGGCGCGCTATGTTCCGATGCGGCAGAAGAGTTCAAACGCGCAGCCACATTCTCTCAACTCGAAACCACCTGGCTCCGCTCTGCCGGCGAGCTCCTGGAGCGTGCCGGCCAACTCAACATGGGCAAGCGGCAGCAGATTGTCAAATCGGCTTGCCGGAGAATTCAGTCCGCAATCGAACAGGGCAGCGGATCGCACGAGCTTTCCCTTTCCGCGGTCGCAGCGGAATTCGGCGTGTCGGTTAGCCACATGAGCCGGACATTCAAACAACAGACGGGGCAAACGTTTGAGCAATACGTAATTACGCAGCGCATTGATTTCGCCAAGCGTCTGCTTCGCGATCCGCTCCACAACGTATCGGAGGTAGCTGTGAGAAGCGGCTTCTCCGATCCGAGTTACTTCGCGCGCGTGTTTCGCAAGCAGGTGGGGTGCTCGCCGCGTGAGTACTGCGCGAACCCACTGTACTCCGGCTTCCATGCATTCCGGCAGGCGGGCAGTGAGAAATGGCGGAGACCGTCCCGGACCGGGGTGGCAGGCACTCCGCTATCGGCCTCGTCAGACGGCGAAACGCGGGTTTCGGCAGACACTGCCAACACAAGTGCGGCTTGATCCAGTCTGTTGTCCGGCTGCGAACTGCGCCGCAGCGAGCGCAGAGAGACTTCCATCATGCGTATATTTCAAACAGACCCACCACCAAACGGTCGTTCGTTGCGCGCTGCAGGCACTGTTTCTACCTGGCGGGACAGCGAGCTCGTACCTCCATCAAGCGCTCGCCGATAGATGCAAGCTCGGGCTCAAGAGTCTTCGCTTTTTGCAGCGACTTCTGCGCTTGCGTGCAGTCCTCCCGCGCCGCGGCGATGGCCAGCTCGTCCGCGAGCAAACGATCTACATTCTTATCCGCGGGGTTCAATTCATGCGCATGCGTGAGAACCGGCAGCGCCAAGCTATCCTCGCCACCCATGTAGAGTACCGTCCCGTACAGGACGTTGGCTTCAAAGAAATCCGGGCGCAGCTGCACCGCCCGGGAGGCGTAATCGCGAGCTTGACGCGCGTCTTTCAACTGGAAACAGGTGAGGCCCAGGTTGTATTGAATCTCCGGGGAATCGGGATCTAACACCGCAGCTCTCTCCCACGCCTCACGCGCCGGCGCATAATCTTCGAACTTCCCAAACAGCATCCCGATGGCCACAACCTTGTCCACATCATCGGTATCGAGCATCGGCCGGCAAAGCTTCCATGCTTCTGCGACGTTCTGCAGAACGAGCTGGGCCCGACACCGGCCAATG
>Ga0335069_10005377_pt1 | contig 18829 bp, 13 predicted proteins | sample Lox_Sample_11_FD_206714 | JGI IMG/M metagenome (GOLD analysis project Ga0335069, IMG submission 206714) | Soil microbial communities from Loxahatchee National Wildlife Refuge, Florida, United States - Lox_Sample_1.1 | ecosystem: Environmental > Terrestrial > Soil > Wetlands | place: USA... | reverse complement strand
GTTCCCGTCTGCGTCCACGAGCGTCTGAGGCTTCTTCTGCCATATGCAGAGCATCTGCGAGGCCTTTTCTTCCAGAGTCATGCGCGACAACAGGTCTTTGACGCGCTTATCCGCCGATAGAGCGGGATTGCGGTAGGGAAGAACGGTGGAGCGGCGAGTATTTGCTTTGCTGGACGGCTTGACGCTTGTGGTTTTCACAGTCTGCTTTCGTCGCACGAAAGATCCTCCAGAAATATCCGGTCATATTTCAGAACATCGTTATTGTAGAGGTATTCTGGCAATTCGTTCTGGGACGCTGGTTCAGAACGGGAATATACTATAGCGTCTGAACGCAACGTGTGACACCCATCACACTATCTCGCCAAAGCCCTTCCAAACTTGCTTTTCGACAGTTGCTGCCCTCCTTCCTTGCAAGTGATTGATGATGCATTTCATCCCCTAGTGATTGATATCACCTCTTGCTGTGCTTCCGGTGACAGTGCGTCTTTGCCGCCAATCGCTACAGTGGAGCGGAGTGCGAGAAGGCTTCGCATGGAGGAGTGTCAATGCCAACACCCTCGCCGGCAACCATTCCGATCGACGAGCAAGTCTTCATCGACAAACTGATTGCAACCAGACGTGGACGTCCCGGAGCTGTTCTGGGAGTTCTGGAAGCAACCCAAGAGAGAAATCGGTACAAGTATCTTCCGCTGGAAACGCTGCGCTACATCGCTGCGAAGATGGAGATGCCCCTTTCCCGGATCTATAGCGTGGCCTCGTTCTACGCGCTGTTCAATCTGCAACCCCAGGGTGAGAACACGATCTGCATATGCCGCGGAACCGCGTGCCACACGCGGGGCTCGCGCAACTTGCTGCAGGGCGTCAGACTCGATCTTGGACTCGGGCTCGACGGCGAGAGTGACGGAAACGAAGCCGACAAGCTCCTGCTCACCACCTCTGACCGCCAGTTTACCGTCCGCACCGTGGCTTGCTTCGGCCAATGCGCCATGGCACCTGTGGTGGAAGTGAACCACCACATCTGCGGACATGCCACGGAACGCACCTTGCAGCGCGAAATCCAAACCATCCGAGCGGGAGAGTAAGCATGCCTCGAATTCAAGACTTTGGCGCCTTCAATGCCGTGCGGGAGGCCGGGATGGCTAAGCTCGTACCCGCGGTTCCCCGAGTGGCCATCGGAATGGGAACTTGCGGGCGCGGCAATGGTGCCGAAGGGCTGTATCACGCTTTTGCGCAGGCCTTGGAGAGCAGCGGCGATAACCTGATTCTCGCGCCTGTCGGGTGCTTCGGCGCTTGCTTCCAGGAACCGCTGGTCAGCGTTCGCTTGCCCGGCAACCCGCTGGTGATTCTCCGCAAAGTGCAGGCCAATGATGCTGGCCGCCTGCTGCACGACATCAACAAAGGTAATCTCACTCCCGACCTCATCTACTGCAAAATCGAGGAATGGGATCACATCACTGGCCACATCCGCTACGGCCAGGGATATCCCGAGGTGCCCTCGTGGAATGACGTCACATTCTTCAAAGGCCAGAAGAAGATCGTCCTGCGCAATTGCGGGATTATCAACCCCGACGATATCGAAGAATACATCGCAGTCGGCGGATATCAGGCTCTCTACAAGGTGCTGATTGATGCCAATCCCAGTTTGGTCATCGAGCAGATCAAGGCCGCGAAACTCCGCGGCCGAGGCGGTGCAGGGTACCTGACTGGAAACAAGTGGGAGTTCCTCGCCAAAGCCAAGGCCGAGCCCAGATACATCATCTGCAACGCCGACGAGGGAGACCCCGGCGCATACATGAATCGCAACGAGATTGAGAGCGATCCACACTCGTTGCTGGAAGGAATGATCATCGGTGGATATGTCATGGGCGCGACGGAAGGCATTATCTACGTCCGCGCCGAATATCCGCTCGCCGTGCATCGCCTCAACCGCGCCATCGAGCAGGCCAGGGAATACGGGCTTCTGGGTGAGAACATCCTGGGCCGCGGATTCAAATTCGATATCGAATTGGTGGAAGGTGCCGGAGCATTCGTCTGCGGCGAAGAGACGGCGTTGATCGCTTCTCTGGAGGGCGAGGCAGGACGGCCGCGTCCCCGCCCTCCATTCCCCGCGCAGAAGGGCCTGTGGGGCAAGCCAACCAACATTAACAATGTCGAGACCTGGTACAACATCGCGCCCATCGTTATGCGCGGGCCGGCCTGGTTCACCGAAACCGGCAGCCCGAAGAGCTCCGGAACCAAGGTTTTCTCGCTGGTGGGCAAGATAAAGAACACCGGGCTGGTCGAGATGCCTCTCGGTACCCCACTGAAGACGTTTATCTACGATATAGGAGAAGGTGCGATCGCCGGACGTCAAGTCAAAGCGATTCAAACCGGCGGACCCTCCGGAGGCTGCATCCCGCAGGACATGTTCGATACCCCAGTCGACTACGAAAATCTCGGCCAACTGGGATCGATCATGGGATCAGGCGGCATGGTGGTGATGGACGAAGACAACTGCATGGTCGACGTTGCACGCTACTTCATCGAGTTCACCCACTCGGAATCATGCGGGAAGTGCATCCCTTGCCGGGTCGGCTTGAACAAATGCATGCGCATTCTGAACCGCGTCACCGAAGGTGCCGGAACCGCGCACCACCTCGACATCCTCGACGAACTCAGCCGCTACATCCGCGATTGCTCTTTATGTGGACTCGGACAGACCGCGCCCAATCCTGTCCTCACGACCTTGCGCCACTTCCGGAACGAATTCGAAGATCACATCGTGGCGCACCGTTGCAGCGCAGGAGTCTGTGAAGAACTGGCACTTTCGCCTTGCGAAAACAGCTGCCCGCTGCACATGAACATCCCCAGATTCCTGCAACTCTATAAGGAGGACCGGCTGGAAGAGGCGTTCTTGTCGGTTATTCTCGACAATCCTCTACCCGCATCGACCGGTCGGGTTTGCCAGCACCCCTGCGACAGCAGGTGCCGCCGGACGACTCTCGATCAGGCGGTGAATATGCGGGAGGTCCACCGCTTCATCGCCGATTCGATCTTCTCTTCTGAGAAATACGATACGATCATACGCAAGATCGCGTCCCGCAAGCTGGAAGCAACGGGACGTAAGATCGCCGTCGTCGGCGCCGGCCCGGCGGGCCTCACCGCTGCTTTTTATCTCGCGATGCTCGGACATGACGTCACTGTCTTCGACAGCAAGACCGAAGCGGGGGGCATGCTGCGCTTCGCACTCCCCGAGTACCGTCTTCCCAAAGCCGTTCTCCGGCGCGAGATCGAGCTCATTGACCGTCTGGGCGTGAAGTTCAGCTTCAATACGCGGGTCGGCGTCGACCTTGCGCTCAACGATCTCGACGACCGCTTCGACATGATCTTCCTTTCCATCGGCACCTGGAAGGAATCGTGGGTCTATCAGTCAGGTACCGAATTGAAAGGCGTCTATCCCGCGCTCAACTTCTTGGAGGCCGTCGCCTCCGCGCAGGACGTCAATCTCGGCAGGCGAGTGGCCATCGTAGGCGGCGGAAATGCCGCGATTGATTCGGCGCGCACTGCTCTGCGGAAGGGCTGTGAAGTCACTGTGTTCTACCGCCGCGAACGCAAGGACATGCCTGCCATCGAAGAAGAAACTCTCGCCGCAAAAGAGGAAGGAGCGAAGTTTGTATTCCTGGCCGCGCCCCATCGCGTAATTGGCGATAACAAGGGAAACGTCAAAGCCATTGAGATCGTCAAGACCCGGCTTGGAGAGTACGACTCCTCTGGGAGAAGAAAGCCGGTCGCGACCGACGAGATCCAGCGCTTCGATTGCGACTCGGTCATCTTCGCCATCGGAGAGACTGTTGACCTTGACTTCTGTCGCGCATCCGGACTGGTATTGAAAGAAAATGGCACGATCGATGTAAACCGCTTCACACTCGAAACCAGCCGGCCGCGTTTTTATGCGGGAGGTGATCTGGTCAGCGGCGCTTCCAATGTCTCGAATGCAATGGCATCCGGCAAGCAGGCTGCCCGGAGCATCGACCTTCAACTCATGGAAACCGACCGCTGGCAGAGCCTCTATCCCCAATTCGAGTACGACCAGGTTCCCCCGGAAGAGCCAAGTGCGAATCGACGCCATACTGGCCAGGAACTCCCGCCTGCGGCTCGCGTGCGCTCGCAGGATGAGGTCGTCGCCGGACTCGCTCACGACGAAGCCCTGGATGAAACCTGCCGTTGCCTGCGCTGCGACGTGAAAACGGTCAATGTGAGCTAGAGATCAGAAGGAGCGAACTTTGCCACAGAAGAAAATATCGATCCGAATCGATGGAGAATTGATCAGCGCCCTCGAGGGCCAGACAATCCTGCAGGCGGCCAAAGCCAATAAGAAGTACATTCCCACGCTCTGCGACCTCGATGGTCTCACCGCGGTCGGAGCCTGTCGCATCTGTCTGGTGGAAGTTTCCGGTTCCGAGCGTCTTTTCCCGGCCTGCACCACCCCAATTCAGGAGGGAATGTCGGTTACTACCAATTCGCCTAAGCTCGCCCGATACCGGCGCATTTCCATCGAATTGCTGCTGATCGAACGCAATCACATTTGTGCCGTTTGCGTCTCGAACGGGCACTGCGAGCTCCAAACTATGGCGAGCGCGCTGGGGATCAATACCGTTGGTCTGGCCTATAACTTCCCCAAGCTCTCGATCGACATGTCACATCCGAAATTCGTGCTCGATCACAACCGGTGCATCCTCTGTACCAGGTGCGTCCGTGTCTGTGCGGAACTGGAGGGCGCGCACGTTTGGGAACTCACGTCGCGCGGTATTCATGCCCGCGTGGTCAGCGATATGAATGAGCCATGGGGGAAAGCATCGAGTTGCACGAATTGCGGCAAATGCGTGCAGGCGTGTCCGACGGGCGCACTCGCGGAAAAGGGGTGGGCCGTCGAAGAAATGGTTAAGAAGCTCGATGCCGTCACCTCACTGGTGCACCGGAGAGGAGCGCAAGTATGAAAAAGGTGAAGGTGGCTACCGTCTGGCTCGATGGATGTTCTGGATGCCACATGTCCCTGCTCGATATGGATGCTGCCGTCATCTCCCTCGGCCGGAAGATTGACTTGGTCTACGGTCCACTGGTCGATGCGCAGGAGTTCCCGGAAGACGTTGACGTGACCCTGGTCGAAGGCGCCGTCAGTTCCCAGGACGATCTCAACAAAATCCAGAAGATTCGACAAAGGACGAACCTCCTCATTTCCATGGGCGACTGTGCCGTGACTGGGAACGTTCCTGCCATGCGCAACTCGGTTCCAGTGCAGAAATTGTTGCAGCGAGTCTATGTCGACGGAGCGGACGAAAAGAAAGGCATTCCTTCAGATCGCGTTCCCCCGCTGCTCAAACAGGCCCGGCCTCTCCGTGAGTTCGTGAAGGTCGATATCTGTTTGCCCGGCTGTCCTCCTCCCTCAAAGGCCATTGCAGGAGTAATCAACGATCTGCTCGAGGGCAAGAAACCCAACGGCAACCAGAAGGTGAAGTTCGGATAAGGAGCCTGGGATGAAGCGCATCACCATCGAACCTGTCAGCCGCATCGAAGGTCACGCCAAGATCACGATTCAACTCGATGATCAAGGCCATGTGGCAAACACCGAGCTGAACGTCACCCAGGTGCGCGGCTTCGAAAAGTTCACCGAGGGCCGCCCGTTCTATGAAATGCCCGGAATCACAGCACGCATTTGCGGCATCTGCCCGATCAGCCATCTGCTCGCCTCCGCCAAGGCTTGCGACGGAATTATGGCTGTGCGCATCCCGCCCGCGGCCAGGAAGTTGCGCGAACTCGTGCATTTCGCGCAGATCGTTCAATCGCATGCATTGAGCTTCTTTTACCTCTCGGCTCCGGACTTTCTGCTTGGAATGGATTCTGACCCTGGCTCGAGGAACGTCTTGGGAGTGATCGCCGAGCATCCGGAGTTGGCACGGGACGGCATCGAATTGCGCAAGTTTGGGCTCACGATCATCGAAGGCCTTGCGCAGGAGCGTGTACATCCCTCATGGATTGTGCCTGGAGGCGTCGCTACCGCCTTGGCGTCGTCTACTCGCGACCGGATTCTCTCGGAACTGCCTGCCCACAAGGCGATCGCGGAGCGGACACTGAGTTTCTTCAAAGGTGCGCTCGACAACTACAAGCAGGAAATTGAATTCTTTGGATCCTTCCCAACGATGTACGCCGGTATGGTGGACCCGAAGGGCAACTTGCAGCTCTACGATGGAAGCTTGCGTTTTCGCAGCGCCACCGGCGATATCGTCGAAGAGAACATCCAGGCCGACGATTACGCACAATGGATCGGCGAAGCCAGCTTGCGCGAATCCTATCTGAAGGCGCCGTTTTTCAAGCCCCTGGGATATCCTGCCGGAATTTATCGCGTGGGACCGCTCGCCCGACTGAATGTCGCCAGCCAGTGTGGCACTTCCAAAGCCGATGCCGAATTGAAGGAACTCCATCAGCGCTTCGGCGTCGTCGCGCACAGCGCATTTCTCTATCACTACGCGCGCCTGATTGAGATCATCTACGCTCTGGAGAGAATTGAAGCTCTGCTGAACGATCCCAAGATTCTCGATACGCACACGCGCGCCACGGCTGGAGTGAATGCTCTCGAAGGTATCGGCATCATCGAGGCCCCCCGGGGCACGCTGATCCACCACTACAAGGTCAACGAAGAAGGCGCGATCACCTGGGCCAACCTCATTGTGGCCACCGGGCACAACAATCTCGCGATGGGAAAAAGCGTGCAGCAGGTCGCAGAACACTTCATCGATGGCACCAAGCTGAACGAAGGCATGCTGAATCGCGTCTCGGCAGTAGTGCGCGCCTACGATCCATGCCTGAGTTGCTCCACACACGCCGACGGCCTCCTAGCCTTGGAAATTTGCCTGCTGGATGCACAGGGGACTGTACTCGACCACCTCACAACGCGCTGAGTTACGTTGTCGGGTCGGCGATCACTGCAATCGCAATTCATCAGCACCGAGGTCGGGAAGCGTGCCGGGAAGCGCGCATCCCCCATGCGGAGTTCTTGGGAGACTACAACATGCCGAGTTTTGGAATGAAAGTGTGGCGTCTTGGCGCAGCTTTTGTTTTTATGAGCGCTGTGATTCTGGGACTGCCCTCCTTGGTCGATGCAGCAGGCCCTTCTGAATCCGACGAGATCAGGCAAAGAGTTTTCGATTACGCCCGCTCCGTTGACGCGGCGGACAGCACCTTAGCAGCGCAATTGTGGCTGGATTCCCCGGACGTTTCGTTCATTCATCCGCTTGGCCACGAGCACGGCTTCAAGCAGATCCAGCAGAACGTTTATCAGAAACTGATGGGCGAAACCTTCTCGGAACGAAAGCTGAGTCCTCACGACATATCCGTGCACATATTCCGAAACTGCGCGTGGGTGGAGTTTTACTGGGATTTCAGTGCCAAGTTCAGGAAGGACGGCTCTGCTGTCACCACGCACGGGAGGGAAACACAAGTCTATTGGAAAACGAAACAGGGCTGGCGACTGGTACACGTCCACTACTCCGGCATGCCAGCCACAGACTAACGCCCGGGGATCACCGCCACTCACACCTTGGAGGCCTTCCGTGCCTGCGACGTTGCGCAGGCAAGCTCACTGCAAAACATTCAGAGCCGTTGCCTGCGCAGTTGCTCCGCTCACCGCGTGACGCGGTAATCCGCCGTTCTCAGCTGATACCGGCTCGCCGGGATGCAGGTCGTATATCCCACCGGATGAACGGAGTCTGAGTTCTTGCTGTCTCGAGCGACGACATAACTCCGAATGGCGTAGCACATGGGTTCTAGCGCAAGCCTCCCATCCAAAGACACAATCGTGCGTTCCGCTCCATCGGGTCCAATGACGATGAGACCCTTGTCCTGATCTGACTTTGCTCTAGGGAGAATTCTCCAAGGCTCAGATTCCGTCGCTGCCGGAGCCATGCGGAAGTCAGGAACCTGTTGTGCACTACTGCTCACATCTCGCGTTACCAACACGTCCGGCTTCGTGCGATCCGTGCTCAACGAATGCTCCTGCGTGAAAGCGGGAAGGGAGCATAGCCACAAAGAAAAGAGAAGAAGGCCGGTGCGGGACATAGGAGCCCTCCTGATGAAAATTAGCTCTGGTCACCATAGCCAGATTCACCAGATTCGGCTCCTCCAATCCAGGCCTCGCATGTTTCCACCTGTTTTTAGCCCAAACAGAAACCCTGACGTCTTGAGGGCAGTGCCAGCCTGCGGGCGGTCTTCGATCATCGGACTAGAGCTTCAAACGCTTGCCGGTGTGCAACTTACGACAGATTGCTTTTGGTGAGATACATGCCCTTCGGTCTATGCAGGCATTCTTATGATATTTGCAACTCGTCCTCTCATCAGCTTGCGGGCGTTTGCCATCGGGGGAACATTGCTTGGCTGCACTTTCCTCCCGTTGCTCTGCTTCGCTGGCGACACCACGATCCCGCACGGAACCAGGGTTGTCCACGACGGCAGCATCAATGACGTCAGCGCCATTGGGAACCGAAACGTCGGATGCGCCAGAGGCGCGGGCAACTGGTACAGCCTGGAAAAACAGGTCGCATGGGGCCAACAGATTTCCCACGAGGTAGAGTCACAAGCCAAGGTGATCAAAGACCCCGTGATCTCCGAGTACGTTAACCGCGTGGGGCAGAACATCGTCCGGAATTCCGATTCTCAAGTGCCATTCACCATCAAAGTCCTTGATTCCGACGATGTGAACGCCTTCGCGTTGCCCGGCGGGTTTTTCTACGTCAACTCCGGGCTAATTCTTGCCGCCGATAACGAGGCCGAACTGGCCGGGGTCATGGCTCATGAGATCGGGCATGTAGCCGCATGCCATTCCGCGCGGGAAAACACGCGCGCCAATCTGGCAACCATTATCACAATCCCCGTACTTGTTGCGACACGCGGAGCGGCTGGATATGCCACGTATGAAGGCGCTGCACTCGCCGTGCCCCTGACCTTCCTGCACTTCTCCCGTGAATTCGAAGCCCAGGCCGACTACCTGGGCGTGCAATACATGTACAAGGCCGGTTACGATCCCGATGCGTTCATCGCCTTTTTTGAAAAGGTGCAGGCCCTGGATAAAAAGAAGCCTGGCACCATCTCAAAAGCATTCGCAACACATCCGCAGACTCCAGACCGCATTGCGCACTCACAAGAGGAGATTGCAACGATTCTCCCTCCCAAGCCGGAGTACAAAATCACAACGTCGGACTTCGACACCGTGAAGGCTAGATTGGCTGCTCTCGAGAATAAGCACAAGATCCTCGACGAGAAGGACCGCAGCAAGCCTACCCTGCGAACATCCTCATCAAGCGACAACAACGACGACGATGCGCATCCGCCTCTCAAGCGGCGTAAAGACGAGTAAAACCGGTAAGATTCGGAACACGAGCAGAATTTCAATCCAAACGTTTAAGCTTCGAAGTCACCAGGCGAAGAGTGTCCGGTGAAAGACGACGTGCCGGGTCGACGTGAGCGCTGTGAGCCAACATGCTGAACTCACTTCCCAGGTAGCATCCTGGCTGGAACCCGGTGCCCGGTGCAGTCTTGGTAGTGAACCTGTTGCCGGTGACGACATCGTATTCATCGAATCGGTTAACAGGATGCGGCCTTTCGCTGGGGTTGTGGTATGCGTCAACCGCCACTCCCGGTCCGAACAACCACAAGTCGTGATGACGCTCGTTGTCGTCCGCAGGAGCGGAGACGATCTTTATATCCACGACGTCGTTGCCAGATCCCGAGATCGCCGCAATGGCCGTCAGCACGCCACTTGGGGTCGTCTCCGACTTCAGCATCACGTAAGCAACGTCGTTTCCGCCTAGCATTTCGCTTGCCAACGTCCAGCCGCCACCACCGGGTGGCAAGGGAAAATGGAAGCCTCTTATTAACTGATCATCACCATCGAGTATGGCACCGACATATTTCCAATCGTCGATTCTGGAAGAATCGTCTTGGGAATGACCTAGGACAACAGTCTTTCCCGAAGATGTAACCGCCATTCTGTCTGCAGCAAACCTAATGTGCACTCGACGGTGGCTCAATAGATGTGCTTGGTTGTCGAAGTGGTACATCTCATAAGAAGGCCCATCGGTTGGCGAGAAAGTGCGAGCTAGATTATTTAGCCCCATAGCCGTTGGTGCAATCGCGGCAGACCATGCGCTACCCGGAACTGAAAACAGCAGCGTAGAACCATCCGGCGACACGCGTTGGATGCCCCTGAGCTGCCCACCTCCAGGATGGCGATAGACTTGACCGCCGATACCACAGGTGGTCCAGCCGCCGTAACCGTCGTTGACCGATGCACCTGAAACCACCACGTCACCGATCACCTGCTCGGTGCTCACGGGAGGGCAGGGCTGCTGGGCGTAGCTGACATAGATGGGTAGCAGGCTCGCGAGAAGTACCGCGATGGCGGAGCGACATGGCATAACAATTCCCGCCTTTAGGTTCAATCATTTTACGTCCATCAAGAGACGAAATGATCCCTAACACTCATTGCGCCCAAAAGCCACTCTAAACCCGATGACTCTTTTTTAATGAGCCATTAACATCCTCACCTGCCGCCGGATGACATAATTCACGCTTGCGATAGTGCTCGACCTTTTTTGGTGTTGAGGATCCGTGTGTCGACAGGATCCTGCATCGTTCCGACCCAGGAGATTCTTGCGATGGTGAGGCTGGTTACTCCGAAAATCGTTTGCTCCGTTGGCCTGCTGATCGTTGCCGGTGCGCTCGTGAGCTGCGGTGGCAATAAATCATCCATTCCCGCGCAGCCCGTCCCGAACATTTCCGGAGCCTGGGAATTTGTCGCCATATCGAACACGGGAAAGGTCACAGGCATCGAGGTTGCGTTAGCCGAGGGTAGCGTACTGGTGAATGGCGTAACTCAGCCCAACGGACAGATCACCGCCAACAGTACCCAGATCGCCTATGTTTCGCTCCAGTCCGCCGCGGCAGACATATGGAACATCACCAGCTTTGGCGGAGCCTGCGAGCCGGCAACAACCGCGAACGGGCTCAGCGGTTCGGTCACTGCCATCGATTCTCCTGTGCAATTCACCTTTACCGAGAATGGCAACGTCTTCAACGTAACCGGCACGTTGAGTGGTGACGGCAAGAGCTTTCTCAACGGTACCTACACCCCAGACGCAAACAACACCTGCACGGGTGATAACGGCGGCACAATCACTGGCGTGGCTGTGGCGAAGATCACCGGGAACTATACGGGCCAACTCTGCGCACTCAACGATACGTCCTCTCCCTGTTCGCCGGCTGACACTGCGACCGCAGCGGCTTCAGAAAGCTCGAGCAGCAGTCTCACTCTGAACCTGAATCTCACGGGAGCAGATAACACCAGCCTGACCCTGACTGGCCCGGTCACGGGGAACGCATTCATTGCGAAGGGAACTGTTCAGGGACAACCAGTGACCTATTACGGTTATTACGAATCGATCAAAGGAGTTCCTTCACTCTATCTGGTCAATGCGACCAACACCGCATCTCCGAACTATGTAGGCACTCTCGCAGTGCCGCAAGCGTAAGCCTCAGGCAGGTGATCGCTTCTTATCTCTGTGTACCTCTGTGTCCTCTGTGGTGAGAAAGTCAGCGAGTGTTGAAGTCCGCCGCTCCAACTTTCACAACCGTCCCGCGAGTCTGCGGTTTAGCGTTGCTCTCTTCAGCTTTCTTATCTTCCGATGATGGTGGCGGCGACGCGGTCTTTTCCGTCCAAACTCCATACACGCGCCCGCCATATGCGGCTATTCCGCTGTAGTCACCGAAAAAGACGCCGCCTGCCTCAAAGGGTTCGTCAGTCCAGGCGTAGTTCTGGAATGTGCGCCCCTGGTCTGTAGATCGGGCCAGGACCACGATTTGCTTCCGGCCCTTCGGGTCGTTCCGCCGGTCGTAAAAGATAACGTTCACCGAGCCATTGACGGGATCGACCGCCAGCCATTGGAAGAACTGCTCCGCTCCGTCGTGGACCGGATCGTTATTTACTCTCGCAGCTGGTGTCCAGTGCTTGCCGCTATCGTTAGAACTGGAGATGAAAATGTCCAGATCGCCATTACGATAGTCGCTCCAGGTCACATAAATGCGCTTGCTCTTAGGATCAATCGCGATCTGCGGAAAGCCATTGGCCCGATCGAGCGTATCAATGGCGAACATGATCGGGGCTGTATGAATGATCGCGCGAGCGCGAGAGAATGTCTTGCCGCCATCTCGCGACACCGTCAGCATGATGTCGTTGTCCTGGCTCCAAATCGCGTAGAGGGTGCCGTCCGGACCGACTACGCCGTCAAATCCCTCCGCGGCCCCGTTATCATCGCGTGGCAACCCGGGATGCGCATCGATTTCGATGGGCTCCGACCACGTTTTCCCATCATCGGTGGAGCGCGAGATCACCATCTGCGAATCACCAATTCGCCACCGTGTCCACCCCACGTATAAGTTGCCCGCGAATTTGCGCTTCGAGTTGTCCGCGACAATATACGGCTTATCTTCGAACGGGATTCCCGGTGTGCTAGGCTGCTCCGCGACCGGAATGTGATTCGCCTCCCACGTCTTTCCGCCATCGACTGAGCGCCGGATAAAGATTCCATTCCGTGTTGCCCCGTGGGCCCAGTAGTTGAATGTTCCCAGCTTGTCGAAGGCGATGTAGCAAATGAACGCGTGTCCCTGGTTATCGAAAGCCGTCGACACGTCGCCAGAAACTCGGTAATTGCTCGGAGCTACGTCCACCACCTGCCAACTCTTCCCGCCATCCTGCGAGTAGGCGGCATGTGCATTGTCCTGAAAAACGGCGACGACCTGCTGCGGATTCGCCGGGTTGACCGCCACGCCCGGCTCCGTGAAAGGTCCCGGGGTCGGGGTAAGCACGAACACCTGTGCCCCTGGCGGCTTAGGCAATTCCTGCGCGTGAAGAGGCACTCGCAATCCTGAGAGGAACAATATCGAACCGGCTGCAGCAAAGCAGCGTAGCGTTCTGAGGAAGGTCATTTGCAGTTCTCGACGTTCATATAGGTGAGTTATTGAGACCCGAAACACAGAGCCGCTCCCCCTGCAATTCCGGCATCGGCTCCGTAATGCGCCATCAGAAGCGGAATCTCCGAAGCGCGAGGATTCACACACCAGCGTGGCAGGCACCGCTTGATTTCACCGAAAAACGGCTGCAGCATCGTGGCCACGCCTCCGCCGACAACGAGTACGTCTGGATCGAGAATATCAACGATGTTGCCCAGCCAAGCCGTCAGCAGTTCTACCGTATCGTTGAGTACTTCTCGTGCCAGCGCGTCGCCGGCCGCAAACGCCTGGCCCACATGCTGACTGGTGATCGCGTTCACGTTTCCATTCGCCAGATCGAGCATAGACTTTCCCCGGGATTTCTCGGCAGCAATCTTGGCTCGTGCCCGTGCTCCGATCGCCGGACCAGCAGCCAGAATTTCGATACATCCGCGCTTGCCGCACGCGCACACCGGACCCCGATAGTCGATGCTGACGTGCCCACCTTCGCCCGCCGAACCGGTCTTACCGTGATAGATCGCGCCATCGAACACGATGCCGGTCCCAATCCCAGTGCCAACCGTTGCATAAAAAACGTAGCGGAAACCGCGTGCCGCGCCCCAAATCGTCTCCGCCAGAGCCGCGGCATTGGCATCATTGTCGACCTTCACGGGCAGGCTGTATCTCGCGCTCACTTTCTCCGCTAGCGGAAAATTCCGCCAGCAGGGAACATTTGGCGGATTCAGCACGATACCGCTCTTCGGATCGAGCGGCCCAGGCGCGCAGATTCCAATGCTCTCGATTTCGGTTTGCATTTCCGACAGCATCGAGTCGATTGCACCGACTACAGCCTCCAGACCCGCTTCCGCCGTTCCATTCGCGACCATTGGTTGGCGGCTCTGCGCGAGGATCTTGCCCTCGTGATCGACAATGCCAACCGCAATCTTGGTCCCGCCGATGTCCACTCCCAGTGCACCTTTGCCGGCTCTGGTCATGGTTCCTCGATCGCGGCCGTTCCAGGCACCGTGGAAAAGACCACTTTCACCGTTTTGATCTCATACGCTTTCGTCGGCACTTTCACCACTCCGTTTGCGACCGCCAGCTTCGCTCCCGGCCTCTCCATCAGATCCGTCTCTGATGCAGAAGTTGCGCCAACAGGAAGTTGGAGTCCCACATCGCCTTGCTTCCCAGCCCATTCATAGAAGCGCACGATCAGTGCGCCATCGTCTTCCGCCTTCTTCACAGCCGTGACAATGACGTTATCAGCCTGGGTCTGCACGAAGGAATGTTCCGCAGCTAATTTCCCTTCGTGCTTGCCGGTAGGAACCGTGATCAGCTTGTAGTTCAACTCATATCCCCGGCGAACGGTGAGAGCTTCTTTCCACCCTCCACCGTGCGGGTACAGAGAATAAGTGAATTCGTGGTGTCCCTCATCTGCATGCGGATCTGGCCATTCGGGTGAACGCAGCAAAGACAGTCGCAGAACATTGCCCTTCGCGTCGTATCCGTACTTGCAATCGTTTAGTAGGCTGAGCCCGTGTTTGCCGTCGGAAATGTCAGCCCACCGCTGCGCCGGAACTTCAAACTGCGCCTGCTCTGCTGGAGTATTGCGCGTGGTCGGTCTCTCCACCGAGCCGTACGGAATCTCGTACGTTGCCTTATCGCTGTGCGCACTCACCGGGAACGCAACTTTCAGCAGGATGTGCTTTTCATGCCACTCCGTTTGCATCTTTACATCCACCCGCGGCACGCCTGCATACAGAATGATGTCGCGCACGAACGTGGAGTTCTGAAAGTGATTCTTCACCCGAATCACCGCTCGCAGAGGCCCGGACTCTAGAAGCTTGACTTCATCCGCCTTATCGAGATCCCAATGCTGCTTCTCAAAGTCCGCATCGATGTTCCAAGCATCCCACTGCTTCGGTTTGTCCACAAAGGTCTGCAGCAGATTTCCGCAAACCATGTTCTTTGGCCCGCCGGTATCGGTTTCTGCAGGAGCCAGCGCCTCACTTCCGCTGCGCTTGTCGAACAGACTGGTCATGCACCCGGTCTGCGGATCAATCTTCACCCGCACAAACTCGTTTTCCAGCGTATCGGCCGATGCCTTCAGGAGTGAGCGCACGGGAGTAGCTGCGGTTGCACCGCGAGCCAAATAAGTTGCGTAACCCATCGCCGGAGTATGCGACAGAAGAAGAAACCGCGCACGATGGGTGGCCGAGTCTAGCGACAGCAATTGAGTCTCGGCTTGTTCTCCGGTCGAGTCCACCACCGAGATCTGCTGAGTTGACGAGGGCAACTGTGTCTCAACTTCCGTGACTTCGCTTCGCGGCCACGAAAGGGAATTGAACAGCAGCACCGGCACCCCGTCCCCCTGCGTATTCACATGTGTAGCAATCTCCCGCAGAGAGCCAATTGTCACGTCATTCGCTGCCCGGTCCACAACGTCCAAATTTCGTTCCGCATCCAGATAATTCACGGCAATGCCCGAGCCCGGCATGATGTCGTGAAAGTGATCAAACAGCAGCCTCTTCCACGTTTCGTTTATCAATTCCCGCGGATAAGTTCGCCCATATAGCGACGCCAGCGACGCGAACTTCTCGGCATTCAGGACGTTCTCTTCCGACCGGCGAATCCTGCGTTTGGTCTCCGCCTGTGTGGTAAACACACCGCGGTGGTACTGAAAGTACAACTCTCCATTCCATGTCGGAACCTGCATCGAGGGCAGCTTCTTCTCCATGTCGGCGAAGAACTCGCTGGCAAAGCTGAACTCCAGTTTAGGGAACACGGCATCGCGAGAACGCAACTGCTCGGCATGATCGAGCATGGTGCGAGTCGGTCCACCGCCGTGATCGCCCACGCCATACAGATGCATCATCTCCGGCTTCTCGGGAATCTTCGGTCCGTAGATCGATGGCATCCACGTCGCAACCTGCTGCCCCAGTGGTTCCGCGTCAATCGGATCGGCATAGTCATGCGGGAAGTAAGTCAGCAGACGGCTGCCATCCGGCGACTGCCACCAGAAAAACTTGTATGGAAACGTGGTGAACTCGTGCGCCCACATCAACTTCTGAGTCACGAAGTAGTCCATGCCGCAGCGCTTGTAAATCTGTGGCAGTTGCCAGTTGTACCCGAACGAATCCGGATTCCACCCGATCTTCACGTCCACGCCGAAATTCTTCTGGAAATATCTCTTTCCAACCAGAATCTGCCTCACCAGCGATTCACCGTCGGGCATATTCAAGTCCGGCTCAACCCACATCCCGCCGATAATTTCCCATCGTCCTTCCTTCACCCGCTGTTCGATCTGGCGATAAATATCGGGATACTTCTCCTGCATCCACTCATAGGTCCTCGCCGATGACATCGTGAACTTGAAATCGGGATATTCGCGCATCAGGTCGAGCACACTCTGAAACGTGTTGCGCACCACCTCTACGGTCTCCGTCCAGGGCCACAGCCATGCCATGTCGATGTGCGAGTTGCCCACAGCACGAATCGTGAACTGCTGCAGCCAGGGCTTGAGTACCGCGAGTTTGTCGTGTGCCGACTTCAGCGAAGCATCGAACACGGCCTGATCTCCTTTTTCGAGCGGAGCAAAATCGATCGCTTTGACAGCAGAATCCAGTTGCTGCTCGCGCTCAGCCTTGCCTTGCTCATAAGCCGCGACAATCGGACCAGCGGCGAGAATCTCCAGGCGCAAAAAGGACGGATCGGGCCGCGAACTCGGCGGGATGATCGTTAATTCGCTTTGCACAAACCCCGACTCCACCTCGTCTCCCGCTATCACGCGTGCCGCTACCAGGAACCTCTGCCCTGGTTGCGCATTCTCCGTCAGAAGCATCGGCTGGATGTTGTCATCGTCTCCCCGGTACACGATCGCGCCATTTGAAAAAACAGTGATCTTCAGGCTCTCCGGGCTGCCAAAACGCAGAGTCAGAGTGACCCGCGCCCCCCTCGTCGCATAGCCATTGATCTTCTCCGGAACCTCGATCCAGCGCCGGAACACGCGTGCGCCTTTCCAGTGCTCTTCATCCGCATGCTGCCCTCCGGGGCCGGAGATATTCTTTACAGACCACACTGCCCAATCCGAGTCATTCAGGCCTGGATCTTCCGGATGCGGAATATCCTCGTGAAACCGCCATTGCGGTTCAGATTGACGCGTGAGTGAGTTGAGCCGGTCGAGTGTGGCCTTATAAGGATCAGCGGTATTTGACTGGGACATCCCAAGAACTACAGCAAGAAAAGGGAACAGAACGAAGTAAACGCGGAAATACTTCATAACAGAGCCATACCTTTCTCACAGGAATGACGTGCATCACGCGGCTGCTAATGCCGTAGATCAATTAAGCACTATCTTTCAGCAAATCTAAGTCGCTGATTTTACAGCTTCGACCCTGCCCTCCGCAGTGATCGCAAAAAATCTGATTCCTTTTATCGAAATTTTGAGTCTAAGCCGGAGAACAGCAATGTTGACGGCAAGCAGGAACGTCCGTAGAATCTAGCCTCGAATGTCAGAGAGTCTCAATCTTCGCGCGGCCAGCTGTTGTTGCACCTGTTGTTGTTGTGCATGCGTGTGCGCTGGCGCGGGGAGACTGCTGACATAAGAATCACTTCTTAATACAAGCACTCATCAACCCACCGCCAGAGCCCCTGGCGGTGGGTTTTTTAGTGCGCGAGAAAAAATGAACACTCTAACGAACAACCCGGTCAAGGAAACGAAGGCCCAGAAAGTCGAGCGCCTCAAGCGCGCGAAGAATCCGTGGGAAGGCCTCGAAGAGATCCGGCGCTTCGCCCGCGATGGATTCGACTCTATCCCTCCCGAGTGGATTGGCACGTACTTCCGCTGGTGGGGCGTCTACACGCAAGGTGACGGTACAGGCGTCACCGGAGGCAAGAACGGCGAAGGACGCGCCCTTCCACGTTTCATGGTCCGCATTCGCATCCCGAATGGAATCATGACCTCCCGGCAGTTGCGTGCCATCGCCGATCTCACTCGCCGCTGTGCCAATAACGTCGCCGACATCACCGTACGCCAGAACATTCAACTCCATTGGATCACGATCGAAGCCTTGCCGGAGGTTCTTGAAACGCTCTGGCAAGTGGGGCTGAACACAACCGGCGCCTGCGGCGACGTTGTTCGCAATGTCACGGGATGCCCCGTCGCCGGAGTCGATGCCGAAGAGATCATCGACGCCTCGGTTCACGCTCTCGAAATCTCACGTTTGCTTGTGGGAAACGCTCAGTTTTATAACCTTCCCAGGAAGTTCAAAATTTCCGTCGCCGGATGCCACTCCTGGTGCTCCTATCCCGAAATCAATGACATCGGGCTGACCGCGATCACGCGTACCATCCTCGGCAAACCGGAGGTCGGCTTCTCGCTGCGAGTCGCCGGCGGACTCTCGACTGAGCCCTACCTCGGCGCTCGTCTGAACGCCTTCATCAGACAGGATCAGGTCGTTCCAGTTGTGAAGGGGATCGCTGAGCTTTTCCGTGATTCCGAAGTCTTGCGCGAACATCGCGAGCGCGCCCGCCTGAAATTTCTCTTCCTTCGTCACGGATGGACCGCTGAGCGATTCCAGGAAGAACTTGAGCAGCGCATCGGATTCCAGCTGGATCCCGCCGCCGCAGAGCATCCGCCGGATGACGTCTACCGCGACCACGTCGGCATCCACGCGCAGAAGCAGTCCCGGCTCTCTTACGTCGGTGCAGTCGTGCTCCGAGGCCGTATCAACGCCGACCAGATGCACGCGGCCGCGGATCTCGCCGACCGCTACGGCACTGGCGAACTCCGCGCCACCAACATGCAGAACCTTCT
>Ga0335069_10005376_pt1 | contig 18829 bp, 14 predicted proteins | sample Lox_Sample_11_FD_206714 | JGI IMG/M metagenome (GOLD analysis project Ga0335069, IMG submission 206714) | Soil microbial communities from Loxahatchee National Wildlife Refuge, Florida, United States - Lox_Sample_1.1 | ecosystem: Environmental > Terrestrial > Soil > Wetlands | place: USA... | reverse complement strand
TCACTGTCGAGGCGCGGCTGTCGCAACACCTGAAAGATGTCCGGCTCATTTTGGCCGCGGCGCGAACCAACCATGCCAGGACTCCGCTATCCGAAGTCCACCGGCGGTTGCTCGAAGAATTGGAGGCTGCCGGTTACGGCGAAGTCGATAACAGTGCCATCATCATGGCTTATCAGTAAGGCGGGGAAGCCGGCTGTCTTAGCCGGAAACTGGCGGCCCAGATCCTGATAGAGTTCCCTGGAGTCCGTGAGCGAGACGAAGACGTAAAATGCTCTCGGCCCGCACCGTCATTTCGAATATGGCATTTATCACATATCCATATGGCGGCCTGGGCCTCTGCAATCGGCAATTCTTATCGCGGGCTGACGATGGAGTGCTAGGACTTTCGTACCGTCTTTCCGGGTCGAATAATGCCTCATGTGCGCGACTCGGGCCTCGGGCCTCTCTCGGAGCTATAAATCTTGGCGCGGTTCTCCGGTTCTTGTCGCTATTCGTGGTGAGCAGCCAGGATGGCGACTGTATCTTCGTACCTGTTCTTACGTCCCAAAGGCCTTCCCGTGATAGAATACGGCACTCCACCGGAGCGCCCAATGTCTTCACCGGCAGGTGAAATCACACAACTGTTACGCATTTGGAGCACCGGGGACCGGAGCGTCGAAGAGCGGCTCTTCGGCATGGTTCTCCCGGACCTGCGCAACTTGGCGCACGCCCTGATGCGCCGCGAACGTCCAGAGCACACGCTCGAACCCACCGCGCTCCTGAATGAGGCTTACTTCCGGCTGCTGGCGGGACGTGACCGCGATTGGGAGAGCCGCCGCCATTTCTTCGCGGTGGCGGCGCGAATCATGCGCCGCCTGTTGATCGATCACGCCCGGTCGCGCACGAAGGCGGAGAAAGTTCCGCTGCTCAGCTCGCACGATCTGCCGCCGGGGCTTGCGGGCCAGATCGAGGTGGCGATCGCGGTGGACCGCCTCCTGGACGAGATGGAGGCGATCCATCCCGAATGGTGTGCCATCGTGGAGCTGAAATACTTCGTCGGTCTGACGAACCAGGAGACGGCCGAGGCGCTCGGCATTCATTTGCGAACTATGCAACGTCGCTTCGCCGACGCACGGCGCTGGTTGTTTGAAAGGTTGAACCGATCCTCATGCGAGATCAAAGCGAACGTGACGAACTCGTAATGGGGCTGGTTTCGGGGGTGCTGGAGCAATCGCCGGAAACCCGGGAGAGCTATCTGCGCTCGGCCTGCGGCCACGACTCCGAGCTTTACGCCGAGGTGGAGGAGCGGGTCCTGTGGGAGGAGCGCATGGAGGGCTTCCTGACTCGTAGCCTGATCGAAACTTTGGAGCTGCTCGACCGTCCCTTTGAGCCCGGCGAACTCGTAGCCGGCCGGTTCCGCGTGCTCAAGGAAGCGGGGCGGGGCGGCATGGGCGTGGTGTATGAGGCTCACGATCAGAAGCTCGACCGGCGCGTGGCTTTGAAGACGGCGGTCCGCGGCCACGACAACCGGCTGCCTCCCGAGGCGCGCGCGGCGAGCGAGGTGAGCCACTTCAACGTGTGTAAGGTGCATGAGCTCCACTCCGCCCGGACCAAACTCGGGGAAGTGGAATTCCTCACGATGGAATTTATCCCCGGCGAAACCTTGAGCGCGCGGCTCAGACGCATCGGTCCATTGCCGGCCGGCACGGCCCGGGATATCGCCCGGCAAATCTGTGCTGGGCTGGCCCAGGCGCACCGCCAGGGCGTGGTTCACGGAGACCTGAAATGCGGCAACATCATTCTCACCGATACGGCCGACGGGGGTACGCGAGCCGTGATCACCGATTTCGGGTTGGCCTCGCTGAATGCTTCCGGACGACAGGATCCGGGCAGGGGCGCCTTGCACGGGTCTTTCGGTTACATGGCCCCGGAACTGTTTTCGGGCGCCCAGCCGAGTGCAGCCTCCGACCTCTATGCCTTGGGCGTGATGCTTCACGAGATGCTGGCCGGGCGGATGCCGGAGCCGGCGAAAGAGGTCCCGCTCGCCGATAACGCGAGTACGCTGACCCTGCCGCGGGCGTTGGGGCGCCGGGCGGCACACCGGCGGTGCGAGAAGCTGCCCAGACCGTGGGGAGCCATCGTGGCGCGCTGCCTGGCGTTCCGGCCGGAGGATCGCTTTTCGTCCGCCGGGGAGATTATCGGCCGGTTGGATGGGCGGCAGGATCGGCGCAAATGGCTGGCGGCGATTCCGGCCGCAGCAGCGGTTTTGGCGGCCGCGCTGTGGCTTGGCCGGGAACAGCCGGGCCCGCGGGTAAGGCTGGCGGTGCTCCCGATCGCCGTTGAGGGCTCGCCGGTTGCGGAGGCCGCGGGGCTGGGTGTGGAACTGGCCGAGCGGCTTTCCAGCGCGCAGCGCGGTTTCGTGGTGATGCCGCCCGGCGAAGCCCAGCGCAACAGAGTTGACACGCCCGAGAAGGCCAAAACCGTGCTGGCCGCAACCCACGTGCTGCGCACCCGATTGCGAAACGCCGGCGGCCAATTGGTAGTGCAAGCGTCCATCATTGATTCCGGCTCCAACATTTCCTTGCGTGAGTTGCAAGGCACATACCGGCGAAGCGACATCGCGCTGGTGGCGAAGGCGTTGACCGCGACGGTGACCGGCGCCTTCCGTCTGCGAGCGCGTGTTCCCCTCGAGGTGCTGGCCGTGGCCGCATATCCGTCCTATGTTCAGGGCATCAACGCGCTCCGCCGCGATGGAGTCAGCGCCGACGCAGCGATTCCATTGTTGCTCCAGGCGGCTCAACTGGATCCCCACTCGGCCTTGCCCCACGCAGCGCTCGCCGAAGCCTACCTGCAAAAACATACCCGGCACTTTGGCGGAGATTGGCTGGCTCGGGCGACGGACGCGATTACGAAAGCTCAGAGCTTGAATGCCGACTCCGCCCCAGTCCTGCTGGCGGCGGGATATGTGAAACAGGTGCACGGCTGGTACGACCAGGCCGCGCAGGATTATAGCCGCGCCGTCGAGCTTGCGCCGGGAAATTCCGACGCGTGGAACCGCCTGGCTCTCGCCTACACCGCGATGAACCGGCCCGACCAGGCGATCACGACCTATCGGAGGGCCCTGCAGGCGCAGCCCAATTATTACTTGCCTTACATCGATTTCGGACGTTTTTACCGAAACCGGGCGCAGTTCGCCGAAGCCGAACAGTTGTTCCGGCAGGTCACGGTGATCGCTCCAGACCTGGCTCGCGGCCACATGCTGCTCGGTCTTGTGCTGCAGCAGGAAAACCGATTGCAAGAGGCGGAACAGGCCTTCCTGACCTCTTTGCGCCTGCGGGAGGCCGGCGCCGTGCTTACCGACCTGGGCGCCTTGTATTACCGGCTCGAGCGTTACGACGAAGCGGAACGGTATTTCGCCAAATGCCTGGCCGTGGATCCGCCCACCGCCATGCGCTATGCGAACCTGGCGGACGCTTTCCGCCAACTGGGCCGTGTCGCCGACGCGACAGTGAATTACCAGAAGGCCGAGGACCTTGCTAAAACGGAAGTGGAACAGAACCCGAGCGATCCTTCGAGCCGGTCTCTGTACGCCTACATCCTGGCCCAGCTCGGGAACAAGGTGCTTGCCAACCACGAGATCGACCAGGCCCTGGTCATGGGACCTGGCAATGCCGAGGTGATGCGGGACGCGGCGCTCGTGTTTGAAGCCCTGCGCCAGCGCGACAATACCATGAAGTTACTGGAGCAAGCGCCATTTCACTTGCTGGACGAACTGAGCCGCTTCCCCGAAGTTCGGAGCTTGCAGCAGGACTCGAATTTCCAGGCGCTGTTGAGAGCCAGACAACTTGACCGGGACAACCAGGCTAAATAGACAACCAACCATTAATGAAAGGAGAAATCGATGGCAACGGGACAACCAAGACCCATCACTGTGACCCTGACATACAAGTTCGACAAGGAAAGAGTGGTCAGCGCCAGGCCCACGATCAGCAGCTTATTGAAGGCGAAGCGATTGAAGAAAGGAACGCTGATTACCTTCAAATCGGGCCAGGGGGACGTGAAGCTGTTGCTGGAACCGAAGAGTGCGTTCAAACCGGCCGCGTTCCAAACCGGAGACGATCCTGTGCTTGTTACGAAGGTGCCCAAAAAAGTCAACATTTGGTGCGGCGGCAAGTTTCTCGTCAACTATAACGGCCTGCATAAAGAGGAAACTCCTGTGCTTCCCAGGGAAATCAGGATCACTCCGAAGCATAATCGGCTGGGCGTCCACGGGGATGACGGCAATTGATGCCGGCGGCACGAACATGCAGCCGGCCCTGGAGGCAAAGTAAGCCCGGCTTCCAGCGCTCGTGTCTGTCTGTTCCGCGCGAGCGGCCAGGCGGCGTTAGCCGACGCGCTTCACCTCAGGGGAGAAGCACGCCAACTGGCCGATGCTTTGCGACGACCTGGATGCGCTTCCCAAATCCGGCGTCGGACTGCTGTTTCTGTGCTGTCAGGCGGACCTTGGGCGCCAGTTTGAGTTTCTACAGATGGCTTGGGCTAACAACGAGGCGCTGCCGCGGCCGGGTACGGGGATGGATCCGGTGATCGGGCAATCCGGCAACGGATTCCCGCCTTTGAAATTCCCGACGAAATGCGGCCAATCCGGACGAACGCGTTTCCGCTTCCACCAATTTGTGACGATGAAGGGCGGCGAATACTTCTTCATGCCCAGCCTCACCTTTCTGAGAAGCGTTAGATAGCCGTTGAACGGAGCAAACCTTTTTCAGTCCCGAGGATTTTCCCTTTATTTTCGTTGATTCAACGCCACTTATCCGATTCGTGCCCCTAATCCCTTGCCTCCCCGTGCTACCTTCGCCACAGGAGAGGTCGCGTGCCACGAATCCCTTTTGGACGTCAATGGCGCCCGCAAAACCGCAGGTGCCGAACGAACCCAATTAGTTCTTTGTTTTCAACAAAAGCCTGTTGAGCCGAACCCGGCGTCCAACTCGGCCAGCCAACCCGTTGGGGCAAATCGCGCAGCGCCAATTTCATTATTGTGGATATTTTCATCTTTTTTACTTGAAATGAGCATTCGAACGTGAGATACTCGGTCCAAATTCCCCTCAAGGCCGTCACAGACCACCGAGGCGGGAACGTCGGGGAAGTGGTCCATGTGAAGACCTTGTTGGCAGGGATGCGCGTCCGCGCCTGCGGCGCTGGCTTGGGATCACCAGCGCCCACGCTAAACCACCGAACAGTCAGGAGGACGGAAATGTCCAAGCCTCGCTCTCTTGTCGCGCTGTCATGCGCCATAGTCGCCTTGCTCGCGCTCGTCCCGGCGCCCGCACCGGCACAAATCACCCTCAAGAACGAAGATGTCACTTTCCGATTCGGCGTCATGGGCCAGATGTGGGCCGATTGGACGCAGGATTCCACCGGCTCGCAAGGCTACCAGCAAAACTACTACCTGCGCCGGGCGCGGCTCATCATGGGCGCCGATATCGGCAAGGATATCAGCGTGTTCATCCAAACCGACGATCCGAAACTCGGAATCACGCCCAAGAACCTGTCGACCGGCTTCATTCTCCAGGACGCGCTGCTCGAATGGAGACCCACCAGGGAATTTCAGGTGGTCGGCGGCATGATGATCGTGCCCTTCAACCGCAACGGGCTGCAATCGCCGCAGAGCTACGTCACCCTCGACGTCAGCCCCGTGTCCACGGTCGAGAACTCACCCACCCAATCCGTGGCGCTGCGCGACGTCGGATTCGAGGCCAAGGGATTCTTCCTCAAGGATCATCTTCTCTACCGCATCGGAGAATTCGCCGGCCAGCGCGACGCCAACGCCCACGACTCCCCCCGCACCACCGGCTATCTGCAGTATGATTTCTTCACACCCGAGAAAGGATACCTGTTCGCCGGAACCATGCTCGGCAAACAGAAGATACTGGCTGTGGATGGCGGATTCGATTTGCAGGGCTCGTATCGCGCGCAGTCGGCGAACATGGCCGCCGCGCTGCCGGTGAATCACGGCGACGAGTTCGCGGGACAGTTCCAGTTCTGCCACTACGACGGCCACACCAAGTTCACCAACATCCCCAACCAGTACGGATATCTCGCGGAGGCGGCTTACTACCTCCATCGGGCCAGGCTTCAGCCCTTTGCCAAGTACGAGGCACAGACGTTCGTCGACCCGGTGAATGCCTCCAAAGACATCAACCGCTTCGGCGCGGGAGCCAACGTCTACATTCATGGCCAGAATCTGAAGTGGACGTTCCAATATCTGCGCGCCTTGCCGCAGAACAGCGCCACCCTCAAGGCGAGTAACGAATTCACCATGCAGTTGCAGATCCTCTACTGGTAGGAGACAAGCCATGGTTAACGACGACATGCAAGCGACGCAGACCCCCGGCCTCAGCCGCTGGTGGCGCGTTGTGGGCGGGCTCTCGATGAACCTGGCCCTCGGAACCCTGTATGCCTGGAGCGTGTTTGTGGCTCCCCTCGAGAAGCAGTTCGGCTGGAAGCGCGCGGATACTTCCATGGTCTTCACCATCGCGGTGATGGTGTTCGCGCTGACGTTCGTGGTGGCCGGCCGCATTCAGGACAAGATCGGCCCGTTCTACTGCTCGCTGGCGGGCGGCATTCTCGTCAGCCTGGGATTCTTCCTGTGCTCGTTCACCACGAGCCTGACGTATCTGTTCGTCTGCTTTGGCGTAGTCGGCGGCCTGGGCAACGGCTTCGGCTATGCGACGCCGATTCCGGTCATGGCGAAGTGGTTCCCGGACAAGCGCGGGCTGGCAGTCGGGCTCGCCGTGGGCGGATATGGCGCGGGATCGGCGATTTTTGGACCCCTGGCCCAGTTGAAACTGATCCCGGCCTACGGACTGGCCACGACGTTCCAGATATTAGGCGCGATCTTCCTGGTGATGACCATGATCGGCGCCTTCCTGCTCAAGAACCCGCCGGCAGGTTACCGGCCCGCGGGCTGGACGCCGGCAGCGGCATCGAAATCCGCGGCTACCACGTATGAGTTCAGCCCCGGCGAGGTGCTGGCCACTCCGGCGTTCTACCTGATGTGGATCGCCTATGCGCTGGGCTGCTCGGCCGGCCTGATGGTGATCAGCCAGTTGGTGCCGTTCGCCAGGAGCGCCGGCATCGCGGCGGCCGCCCTCACCACCATGACCCTGGTGATCGGCGCCTGCGGCAATGCCTCCGGACGGATTCTCTCCGGCTGGATGTCGGACAAGCTGGGCCGCATCAACGTGCTGCGCGTCATGATCGGGATCAGCATGCTGGCCATGCCGCTCCTGTATGCCGCGGGCGGCAACGTCGCGCTGTTATATCTGGTCGTGTTTGTGGTCTATTGGTGCTATGGCACTCAGCTCTCCGTCAACGGGGCAGCCACGGCGGACTTCTGGGGAACCAAAAACGCCGGCATCAATTACGGAATGCTGTTCACGGCCTGGGGCGTGGCGGGCATCATCGGCCCCCGCATCGGCGGAGTTCTGTTCGACAAGTATCATAACTACCAGGCTGCCTTTTATGCAGCGGCTGCGCTGGCAGCCGTGGCGCTGCTCTGCGAACTGCTGGCCAAACGGCCCACGCATGAGCCGCGCATCTCGGGCACCGCGGCGCGCAGCGCTACTGCCTGATGTTCCAGACACTCGGAAAGGGATGATTCATGTCGATTGCACCTCCTCAAACCAATATCGATTCGGTACTTCATGAAAGCAGAGTCTTTGAATGCTCCGATGAGTTCCGCTCCAACGCCCACGTTCGCGGCATGGAGGAGTATGAACGTCTCTACCAGGAGGCGTCCACCGATCCGGAAAAGTTCTGGGGCGGGATCGCCGGCGAGCTGCACTGGTTCAAGCCCTGGGACAAGGTGCTGGAGTGGAACTGTCCCTGGGCCAAGTGGTTTTCCGGCGGAGAAATCAACCTCTCCTACAACTGCCTGGACCGCCACGTCGCCGGCCCGCGGCGCAACAAGGCCGCGCTCATCTGGGAAGGCGAGCCGGGCGAGGTGCAGACGCTCACCTACCAGCAACTCCTGATCGAGGTCTGCAAGTTCGCCAACGTCCTCAAGTCGCTTGGCCTGAAAAAAGGCGACCGTGTCGCTATCTACATGGGGATGTGCCCGGCGCTGCCCATCGCCATGCTGGCCTGCGCCCGAATCGGCGCCCCGCACACGGTGGTGTTCGGCGGATTCTCGGCCAACGCGCTGGTGGACCGCATCACCGATTCCCAGGCGTGCCTGGTGATCACCCAGGACGGCTCCTATCGCCGCGGCGCCGAAGTAAAGCTGAAGCCCGCCGTCGATGAGGCGCTCGTCCACTGTCCGACGGTGAAGAACGTCATCGTCTACAAGCGGACCGGCACGCCGCAGAGCATGTTCGGCGGCCGCGATCACTGGTGGCACGAGCTGATGGCCAACGCCTCCGACGAGTGCCCGGCCGAACCGCTCGACGCCGAGCATCCCCTGTACCTCCTCTACACCTCGGGTACCACCGGCAAACCCAAAGGCATCCTGCACACCACCGGCGGCTATTCGGTCGGCACCTACATCACGTCGAAATGGGTCTTCGACCTCAAAGACGAGGACGTCTACTGGTGTACCGCCGACATCGGTTGGGTGACCGGGCACAGCTACATCATCTACGGGCCGCTGCAGAACGGCGCCACCAGCCTGATGTACGAGGGCGCTCCCAATTTCCCCGAGCCCGACCGCTTCTGGCGGATCATCGACCGGCACAAGGTGAACATCTTCTACACCGCGCCCACGGCCATCCGCGCGTTCATGCGCTTCGGTACCGAATGGCCGGCGAAGCACGGCATGAAGAGCCTGCGCCTGCTGGGGACGGTCGGCGAGCCTATCAATCCCGAGGCCTGGATGTGGTATCGCGAAAACATCGGGCGCAACCGGTGCCCCATCGTCGACACCTGGTGGCAGACCGAGACCGGCATGATCATGATCGCCCCGCTGCCCGGCGCGACGCCCACCAAGCCGGGCTCGGCCACGCGGCCCATGCCCGGAGTGATCGCCGACGTGGTCACGCGCGAGGGCGAGCCGGTGCCCAACGGCGGCGGCGGCTTCCTCGTCCTCAAGCAGCCATGGCCCGCCATGCTGCGCACCATCTACGGCGACCCGCGGCGCTACGAGAATCAATACTGGTCGCAGCTCCCCGGCATGTATTTCACCGGGGATGGCGCCCGCAAGGACGAAAACGGCTACTTCTGGATCATGGGCCGCATCGACGACGTGATCAACGTGTCAGGTCACCGGCTGAGCACGATGGAAGTGGAGTCCGCGTTGGTCGCTCATCATAAGGTGGCCGAGGCGGCGGTGGTGGCGCGGCTCGACGATTTGAAGGGCCAGGCGATCGCCGCGTTCGTCACCTTGAAAGCCGGCAACCCCCCGAGTCCGGAGCTGAAGGAAGAGCTGCGGCAGTGGGTGGCGAAAGAGATCGGGTCGCTGGCCAAACCCGACGACATCCGCTTCACCGAAGCGTTGCCCAAGACGCGCAGCGGCAAGATCATGCGGCGGCTGTTGAAAGAAATCGCGGCCGGAGGCGAGGTCAAAGGCGATACCACCACGCTCGAAGACCTGAACGTGATCGCGCGCCTGAGCACCCAGGAAGAGTAATGTGGGACCGGCTTCAGCCGGTCCCCTGGACAGGCCGAAGCCTGTCCTACAGCGGTGCCGCTTCGCCGACCCAGGGGGCCTGGCGGATCTCGACGCAGCCCTTGCCTGTCGGCAGCACTTTACCGGGATTCAACAGCGCGTCGGGGTCGAACAGTTGCTTCAGGCGGCCCATCATCTCCAGCGTCTCGGGCGGGAACTGGCGCGCCATCAGCTCGTTCTTTTCCATGCCGACGCCATGCTCGCCGGTGATGGAGCCGCCGGATTCGATGCACCATACCAGGATTTCTTCTCCCGCGGCTTTGGCTCTTTCGAGGTCGCCGGGCTTGCGCGGGTTGAAGAGAATGATGGGATGCATGTTGCCGTCGCCGGCGTGGAAGATGTTGCTGATGGTGAGGCCGCGGCGCCGCGCCACCTCGCCGATGAAATGCAGGGTCGGGGCGATCTTGGTTCGCGGCACCACGCCGTCCTGCACGTAGTACGTCGGGCTGACGCGGCCCACCGCGCCGAAAGCGTTCTTGCGGCCCTTCCATAAGAGGTCGCGCTCCCCGGCCGAGCGCGCCACGCGGAATTCGCGCGCTCCGCTCGACATGCAGGCATCGCGCACCTGCTCGACCTGAGCCTCGACCGCCTCGCGGATGCCTTCAAGCTCGATCAACAGCACCGCCTGCGCATCGAGAGGATAACCGGCGTGCGTGGCTTCCTCGACCATGCGGAGCATGACGCCGTCCAGCATCTCGACCGCGACCGGCGTGATGGCGCGAGCCGTGATCTCGGCGACCGACCGCCCCGCGTCTTCACTGGATTCGTAGATGACCAGGATTGTTTTGACCAGCTCCGGCCTGCGCACGAGGCGAACGATGATTTTGGTGACCAGCGCCATGGTGCCCTCGCTGCCCGTGAGCAGCCCGGTGAGATCGAAGCCCGGCAGGTCGGGCTCTTTCCCGCCGGTCTCGACGACCGCGCCGTCCGGCAGCACCAGTTCCAGCCCCAGAACGTGATTGGTGGTGACGCCGTAGGCGAGCGTGTGCGGTCCGCCGGCGTTCTCCGCCACGTTGCCGCCAATGGTGCACGCCCGCTGGCTGGAGGGATCGGGCGCATAGAAATACCCGGCCTTTTCGACCGCCAACGTGATATCCAGGTTGACCACGCCCGGCTGAACCACGGCGCGTTCGTTCTCCAGATCGATTTCCAGGATGCGGTTCATGCGCGCGAACGCGATCATGAGCCCGCCTTCGCGCGGAATGGCGCCGCCGGAGAGCCCGGTACCCGCGCCGCGCCCGACGAACGGAATGCCGAACTCGCGCGCCAGCTTCACCAGGGCCGCGACCTCCTCGGTGGTACGCGGAAAAGCCACCAGGTCGGGAGCGTGCTTATCGACACTGCCGTCGTACTCGTAGAGCGCCAGATCCTCCGGCTGATCGAGATACCCGCGCGGGCCTAGCAGGGAGCGCACTTTTTTCCGCAGCGCCTCTGGAACCATGCGCTATCAGTGTAGCGCCGTACGCAACTAACCTACAGCTTCAGACTCTTCAGATACTCGCGGAAGGGGCCGCCGAGATCGTGCCTGCGCAGCGCGAACTCGACGGTGGCTTTCAGGAATCCGAGCTTGTCGCCGGCGTCGTAGCGCGTGCCTTCGAACCGGTAGGCATAGATCGGCCGGGAGCGCAGGAGGTCGCGGAGGGCGTCGGTGAGTTGAATCTCTCCCCCGCTGCCGGGGGTGATGCTCTGCAGGGAATCGAAAATGTCCGGTGTGAGCACGTAGCGGCCGATGATCGCCAGGTTGGAAGGCGCTTCGTTGGGTTTGGGTTTTTCCACCAGATCGCGGATGCGGAAGACGCGATCGCTGGTGCCGTTGTGAACTACCGGTTCGGCGTCGATGGCGCCGTATGCGGAGATGTTTTCCGGCGGCACCTCCATGACCGCGAGCACAGGCGCCTTAAAAAACTCGTGAACATCCAGTAACTGCCGGAGGCATGGGGTTTCAGCCTCGATCAAGTCGTCGGCGAGCACGACGCTGAAGGGTTCATCGCCCACCAGTTCCATCGCCCGCAGCACCGCGTGGCCCAACCCCAGCGCCTCCTTCTGGCGCACATAGCTGACGCTGATCATGTCGGAGATATTGCGCACGATGGCCAGCAGTTCCTTCTTGCAGCGGCTCTCCAGCAGGTACTCGAGCTCGAAGCTGACATCGAAATGATCCTCGATGGCCGTTTTGCCGCGGCCGGTGACGATGATCATGTTCTGAATCCCCGAATGGATCGCCTCCTCGACGCCGTACTGAATGATCGGCTTGTCGACGATCGGGAGCATCTCTTTGGGCTGTGCCTTGGTGGCCGGAAGAAATCGCGTGCCAAGCCCGGCGGCGGGGAAGACGGCTTTGCGAACTTTGGCGAGCATCCCTTACAGTGTCGTGCGCAGCCGGCCGGATGGCAAGCGCGAAGGACTTCCTCGCGTTCGCCTCCGAACCGGATTTGTGTTTCCCAATTGGCCTGTGGTATGAATTAGAACCTGGGAAAATAACGCATGGCTTACGTAATCGCAGAACCTTGCATTGGCACCAAAGATACCGCTTGCGTGGACGCTTGCCCCGTCGATTGCATTCATCCGAAAAAAGATGAACCGAACCACGCCGAAGCCGAGATGCTTTACATCGATCCGGTGGAGTGCATCGACTGCGGCGCCTGCGTTCCGGTTTGCCCCGTTTCGGCGATTTTCGCGCTGGATGATCTGCCGGAGAAGTGGGGTGAATTCACCGCAAAGAACGCGGCGTATTACGGGAAATAAACGGGCATCAGGCGTCAGGCTTCAGGCGTTAGCCGGCCAAGCGACAGGTGGAAGGTGTGGTTTGGCTGAAGCCTGATGCCTGAAGCCTGACGGCTCACCCGCGATACGTGGCGCTCGCGGTGTCCGTCTCCCAGAGACGCACCGCGGTCACGCGCGCGCCGTTTGTCCCCAGACCGGCGGACACCTCGTCGTATATGTACTTCGCCATATTCTCGGCGGACGGGTTCAGCTTGTCGAAGGGCGGAAAATCGTTCAGCCACTGGTGGTCCATGCGGTCGAGCACCGAGTGGACCACACGTTTCAATTCCACAAAATCCACCAGCAGGCCGATGTCGTCCAACCGCTCGCCTTCGAGCGTCACCTGGCAACGGTAATTGTGGCCGTGCACGTTCTCGCACTTACCCTTATAGTTGCGCAGCGCATGGCCGGCGGCGAATGTCTCTTCGATCGTCACTTCAAACATTGAAAAACTTCTCCACGTCGCTCAGTTGCATGGTAAATCGATAGTCCGGCAGGCTGTCGAAAAAGACCTGGCCGTAACGCTGTTTCGTGATCCGGTTGTCCAGCAGGACGAGCACGCCGCGGTCCGTTTTTGCGCGGATCAGGCGCCCGAAACCCTGCTTCAGCGCAATGGCGGCCTGCGGAATCTGGTAATCGTAAAAAGGATTGCCACCGGCCTTGCGAATGCTCTCGATGCGGGCGTTCACCACGGGGTCGTTGGGCACCGCAAAGGGCAGTTTGTCGATGATGACGCAGCTCAACTGCTCGCCCGGCACATCCACCCCCTGCCAGAACGATGAGGTGGCGAACAGGACGCAGTGCGGGGTCGAGCGGAACTCCTCCAGGAGGGCGTTGCGCGGGCCGGTGCCCTGCAACAGCGTCGGGAAGTCGATTTCGAACGACACGCGGTCGTGTACCATCCGCATCTGCTGGTAGCTGGTGAAGAGAACGAAGGCCCGGCCGCGGCTGTGTTCCAGGATCTTGACGATTTCCTCCGCGGCGGCTTTCGGAAACGCCGCGTCACGCGGGTCCGGCAGGTGTTGCGGCACGTAAAGCAGCGCCTGTTTCTGGTAATTGAAGTGTCCCGGCACCACCAGCGTGCGCGCGTTGGCGACGCCGAGGCGCTTCTGCGCGAACTCGAAGCCGCCCGCGACCGCCAGCGTGGCCGAGGTCATGACCGCGGTTTCCACCTGGTCGAACAGCTTTCCCGAGAGAATATCGTTCACCTCGATCGGCGTGGCCTGGAGGAAGACGCCGCGCCCGCGCTTCTCCAGCCAGTAGACGAATCGTTCGTCGTCCTCTTCCAGCAGGAAGCGCAGCCCCTCGCCCAATTCCAGCGTGCGCCGGTGCAGCGGGATGATCTCCTCCGGTGGATTCTGCAGGAGTTTAAGGTGCGACCCGATCAGATCGAGCGATGCCCGGAGGCTGTCGTACAGGTCTTCGTGCTCCTGGCGGAAGGCGTCGCGGCCGGTGAAAGCGACGCGGCGTTCGGCCTCCCCGAACAGAGTGAAAAACTGGTTGGAAAGCTCTTCCAGGCGATCCAGGATGCGGTCCAGCTCCGGCGTGCCGAATTTCTTGCTTCGTCCCATGGCGGCGACGTCGCGCCGCAATTCCTGGAAGCGGTAGTTGCTGATGGAGACGCCGAAATATTGCCCCACCACGTCTTCGATCTCGTGCGCTTCGTCGAACACCACCGCCTGGTACTCGGGCAGCACGCCGCCTTCGTAGTTTTCATCGCGCAGCGAGAGGTCGGCGAAGAAAAGGTGATGGTTGACGATGATGATGTCGCTTTCCATCGCGCGCTGGTGCATCAGTGTGATGAAGCAGCGATCGAAGTTGGGGCACTTCTGGCCGGTGCACAGGTCGCTGCGCGCGTCGACCTTCGCCCAGGCGGTGGACGCTTCGGGCAAATTGCGGATTTCGGCGCGGTCGCCGAACTCGGTGGTCTTCTCCCACTCGCGGATGATTTCGAAATCGGCCACTTCCTCCAGCCCGCTCAGCACCGGCTCCTTTTCCGCGTCGTAGATCTTCTGCCGGCAGGCGTAGTTGTTGCGCCCTTTCATGTAGCAGACTTTCAAAGGCCGCGGAAAATGTTTTTGCAGGAAGGGAATGTCCTTAAAGAAGAGCTGCTCCTGAAGGGTCTTGGTGCCGGTGGAAACGATGATTCGCTTGCCGCTGAGCAGCGCCGGCACAAGGTACGCGAGCGTCTTGCCGGTGCCGGTTCCGGCCTCGACAATCAGGTGGCGGCGGTCGGCGAGGGCCGATTCCACAGCCTCCGCCATATCGACCTGCCCCGGCCGGAACTCATAACTGGGGTGCCACTTGGAAAGGGTGCCGTGGCGCGAGAAGAACAGTCGCGCGGTGGCTGGCCGGGCCTGGGTGGGCATCGATGATCTGATTTTAGCAGCCGCGGCTGAGGAATCCGGGTTTGCTATGATGCCAGGGAATGGAGTCCCGATACGATTGGGAGGTTCGCCCGGCGGACGAAGTACTGCTGGCGGACGAGGAGTACAAGCCGTTCCCGAATCGGGATTGGACGCTGGCCTGGCTGCGCGGTTTTCGGACGGACCGGAGGCGTATGGCCGGGTTTCGCGACCTGGCGGTGCGCGCCGGATACCTTTTCGCTCATTCGCGTCCTGACGACGCGCTGTTGAACGCGCTGGCGTCGGAGATCGCCTGGGGACGCTTTCGGCTGGTTCGGGCGATTCCCAAGCTGCTGCCGCTGAGCATCGCGCCAGGGGAAGAGCCGCAGGCGGTATGGGCTTCGCCCCGGCCGAGCGCGGCGCGGCCGCAACCCTTCATCGAGGAGCAGACCTTCTCTCCCGACCTGGATACGCTGGCGATCGCCGAGGCGCAGAAGGAAGCTGCCCGGGCCGGCGTGCCTTTCTGCGAGGAGTGCGCGCGCGCCGCCGCGGCTGCCAAGACCCTCACATGATCCACGAGAGCACCGGGAACCGGATACTTTCGATACTCAATGCCGGCGCCACGGCCCGCGAGGGCCTTTGGTGCATCCTTGATGGCGCGCGCGACGAGAGCATCTACGGCAAAGTCGAGACCGTCCGCCGCCGCCAATGCTGCCTCTACTCGGGCACGCTGCCCTGGCAGCTTCAGGTCAACGCGCCTTACCTGGTCGAACTCTATGACGACGCTTTCACGCGGGACCTGGTTCACGCGGCGTGGGGAAACAGTTGGGGCATCTTCTTCCGCTCCGAGTCGTCCATGGCCGTGCTGCGAAAGCACCTGCGAACCTTTTTGCGCGTGGTCGATCAGCGGGGGCGCCGGCTGATCTTCCGCTATTACGACCCGCGCGTGATGCGGGTATACCTGCCGACCTGCCTGCCCGTAGAGCTGGATGCCGTTTTCGGACCGATTCGGTGCTTTCTCATGGAGAGCGAAGAGGCCGATTCGGTCCTGCGCTTCGAACGGGTGAACCACCGGCTCGAGACTACGCAGCATGCAATCGATCGCCAGCCGATTCCACAGGGGGAACGGTGAGCAAGGTCCACGCGCCGCAGTCGCAAGCGAACAAGACATGGCCGGCCACGGGGCGCACGCTGGCGCAGATTGCACAGACCGCCCATCCCTGGACCTGGCAGGAGATCGCGCGCTATAACTGGGCAACCGACGATCCCAACGAAGTAAATCGTGTGCTGGTGGAACAGTACGGGTGCACGGCGCCGAACGCGCAGCCCGACTTGTCGCCGATGGATCCGGACAAGGCTCCGTCGAGGCTGCCGGTGTTGCTTCCGACCCTCTGGAAGGAGTCTTCGGTGCCGATGAGCGCTACCCACACCATCGTGGTAAAGAAGCGCAAACCGGCGACGGCGATCGGCATCACGAAGCTGGACAAATGGTTCATACCCAAGACGGAGACCTGCCAGCTCGATTACTGGTTGGAGGGAATCCAGGCGCGGGCGTCCATGGTGGACCTGGTTGTGTGGGCGAGCAATTATTGCGAAGTGACCACCACGGTCACCGACGGTTTGCAGAAGTACTCGTTCACACCGTTGGACGTTCCGGTGGTCAACCGGCAGCGTCCTCAGAACCAGGCCAACGAGAGGGTGGCGGTGCCGGTGCGCGACTGGAACGGCGAAACCGACGCCACGCAGGGCGCGATGAAGAAGCGGGCGCCGAACAACCGCTACATCAACGTCGCCGGTTCGCCTTACACGGTCATGCTGCGCTACCGCCGGCCCGGCAAGGACAAAGATGCGGCATTGCGGCTGGAGCCCTTCTGGCCGCAGTTCGATAGCTCCGGCACCGTCAAGCGCGAATCGCTGGTGGTGAAATGGCGGATCGTGGGGTGCGGCCGATTCAAAGCGGGCCAGGTTCTGATCTACGACAGGACGGACGCCATTGTTTTCCGCAAAGGCCTGGGCGCGGCGGATGTAAGCGAGGGCCAGCACACCTACAATTGGGGCGCGGACCCGAATAACACCGTCGCGGTTACCGAAGGCAACATGCCGTACCGCGTGCAGGTGCAGGCGCACACGGACATGAACGACGACGACGGGCTCGGCCTGGCTGCGATGCACACCGAAGTCCGTATGTACGCGCATTCCGATTACGGGAGCAACGCCGATCCGAAAGACGACACCAATTCGCTCCAGTTTGCGATTGCCCCGTGCCAGCCCGAACCGGCCGCGAGCCTGACCGCCGGCAACTTCAAGTGGTACAAGCGAAAGCTGGCGGACGCGGGGTTCCATCCGGGACCGGCGCACAAGGAAGAGACCAGCGAGACATTCGAGCGGTCGCTGCGCGAATTCCAGTTCTCCTATCCGGCGGGCGGCGGTCCTCCCTGGAACCGGCTGTCCGGCGACGGACAACGGAATGGCCCAACCCAGGCCGCGCTGAACGCATTGGCGGCCGAGGAGAGAAAGCTGTTCGGCGACGCAGCCAATCGCGGGGACATCGATAATGCGACCGCGGGGCCCATACTGAACGATCCTGCGCGCGAGCTGATCGTCTGGGTGGACGACCGGCACTGCTACACGTGTCCGCCGGGGGAGGCTCCGAACGCCGCCATGGCGATGAACAACTACCGCGGCGGCATGACTATCGGAGACCGCCACAAGGTGGATGCGAAGTCGATTTGCGAGCCATGGCTGCCTGTCGAGGTCCAGGTTGCACTGCTGAGCAGAAACGACGCGCTGGATCTGGCGGCGATGCCGGCGGTGACGGCGGATATGCGCGAAGCCATCGGGCCGCTGCGGATCGACTGGACTTTCCGCGAGCCGGGCCAGGACTTCAACGCCATCGACACCACGATGTACCACAGCGAGCGCGTCCGCACGAAAGTATACGTCGAGTTCATTGCGGGGGAGCACGAGGCACAGCATGACGGCCGCACCGTTCAAAACTGCCCGGAGAAGTTCGGCGGAATCCGGCCTTCAAGCGCGTCCAGTTACTACAAGACACCGTACGGTCTGAAAGAGGAGAGCCTGGCGCCCTGGTACGCTCTCTCGGATTCCGGCAAGAAGAATGTTTACTCGATCGTGCACGACGACGTGGGCCAGCCGGCAAACGATCTCTTCGCAACGCATGAAGGAAAGGCGGGCATGTACCTGCACCTGTCGCGAATCGCGGGCGACGGGTACCGCTTCCGCGCCAAGGTGGGATTCTCCGACCCCGCCGAAGGAAAGCCGCATCCCAATTGGAAGACGCTGGAACAGCGGTATCCGAAGGTGCCACAGGCTCACACGTGCGACTTGCGGATCTGGCGGAAGGCGTCCCTGCGCGGACATGTGTTGTGGGCGCCGAACGGGGAGAACCACTGGGGCACGCTGGGACTCGGCGGCGGGACGCCGTTCACCAGTTTCTACAAGGGAACATTCGTCCACTTCGTGATGGAACGGGCCTCGCAGGGCGGCACGCCGGATTCGTTTACCGTAGACCAGCTCATCGACACGACTATCCCCCAGGACGTGACGGACTTTGAGGATGCCTTCGCCAACACATGCTCGTGGGCCGAGCTGACCGATCGGACCAAGATGACGTTGGACACGCAAAACCTCTGGCCGTGGCTAGGGGAACCGCATTTCGGCATTCAACACATCCCATCGCCGGGCACGGAGCCGGGAGATTACCGGAATCGCTACCTGACCGGTGAAGTGCAGAACCAGACCTGGCGCAAATTTCGTGACCGTCTGGTGAAGGTTCTAGTCGATAAAGTGGAGAAAAAACACGGGCGGATGCGCGGCCACCTGGTGGTGGAGTTTCACAGCTCACCCAACTACGCCGTGCAGCAGTATTACTGCACGACCTGCGGGACCTGGCAGTGCCTGCTGGAAAGGTCGGGAACCTGGGACTCGGGGGTGGGGCAAGGCTGTCACGTGGCCGGGTGCGCCGGGGTGCTGGAAGCCGAGACCAAGGTGACGTACACTTGCGGTGCCTGTGGCGCTACCACGACCGAAATCGAGGATAAGGCAGCCGCACCCGTAG
>Ga0335069_10005374_pt1 | contig 18835 bp, 17 predicted proteins | sample Lox_Sample_11_FD_206714 | JGI IMG/M metagenome (GOLD analysis project Ga0335069, IMG submission 206714) | Soil microbial communities from Loxahatchee National Wildlife Refuge, Florida, United States - Lox_Sample_1.1 | ecosystem: Environmental > Terrestrial > Soil > Wetlands | place: USA... | reverse complement strand
AGAGGACAGAACCACCAGGATCATGTACATGGTGACGGCCACGTCGACCGCCTTCCTGGCGCGCAAGGCACTCATCGCCGCCTGGACCAAGGCCACCGGCAAGAGGCCTCCCACGAACCCCGAGGATCCAGAGGAGACCCTGGTTGAGGCTCTGGGCTGGTCCGTTCTGGTCGGCATAACCGTCGCGGTGGTCAGGGTGCTCGCGATCCGGGCTGTGTCGCGTAAGGCAATAAGCAGCACGGACCGCGAGCCCGCCAGCACCGCGGACGGTTAAGCCGCACACTCCCGGCAGACAAGCTGACCGTTGCGGTCTTCGGCAAGCTGACTCCGGTGGTGCACAAGGAAGCACCGTGAACACGTGAACTCATCCGCCTGCCGCGGTATCACCCGGAACGAGAGTTCCTCGTTGGACAAGTCCGCCCCCGGCAACTCCAGGGACTCGGCAACATCGTCGGGGTCAAGATCGATGGTGCTCGATGACTTGTCCATCCGGCGCGCCTGAAGCTCCTGAAGGCTGTCCTCAGTCAGGTCGTCGTCCGTCTTCCGCGGGCTGTCGTAGTCGGTAGCCATCTGAGTACTCCATCCCCCTTCATCCGTATAGTGCGCACTTGCTGCGCGGTTGTAACGCTTTCAAGGCCATGGTTGTGCCCGATTCCGGCGGGGAATTCTGTCACGTTCGCGCCCAGCGCACACGCAGCTCGCCGATAACTCCTGACGTGTCTCGTTCCCGGCCCGGTGACGAGCGCCTTCCCCGGTCCGCCTACGCGTCCCGTTCCTGACTACGTTGCGCGTCCCGCTCGGGGTTCAACCTGGTGAGGAACCCATCGAGCTGCTGGTAGAGGCCCGGTCCGGCGGCCACCGCCATGGAGGTGCTCTCCGCCCGGCCGGCCAGTCCGCCCACCGTCGCGCCCGCCTCGCGGGCGATCAGGCCGCCAGCGGCGAAGTCCCAGTAGTTCAGCCCGCGCTCGAAGAACGCGTCGAGGCGGCCGGCCGCCACCGAGCACAGGTCCACGGCGGCGGAGCCCCCGCGCCTGATGTCGCGCACGTACGGCAGCAGGGCCGCGATCACCTCGCCCTGCACCTGACGGCGGCCCGCGTCGTACCCGAACCCGGTCCCCACCAGGGCCTGGCCGAGCGGCACGCCCGAGTTGCAGTGCAGCGCCACGGCGGCCCCGCCGCGGTGCAGCCAGGCGCCCTGGCCCGCCACCGCCGTGAACGTCTCGCCGTGGCGGGGCACCTCGACCACCCCGGCGACCACGGTGCCGTCCACCTCGGCCGCGATGGATACGGCCCAGTCCCGCAGGCCGTACAGGTAGTTGACGGTGCCGTCCAGCGGGTCGACCACCCAGCGCACCCGGCCCGGCCGATCGCCGTCACTCCCGTGGCCGGCCGGGCCGCCGGCCGTCTGGCCGCCTTCCTCGCCCAGGACGGCGTCGCCGGGGCGGTGCGCGCGGATCCGGCCGGTGATCAGGGCTTCGGACCTGCGGTCCATCTCGGTCACCACGTCGGTCGGGCTCGACTTGGTCTCGATGACCTCGGGACGCTCGTCGCCTCGCCAGGAAGCCAGCAGCCGGCCCGCCTCGGCGGCCGCGGCCACCGCGATCCGGAGCAGGGCCTCGGCGTCCTCGTGGGCCTGCGTGCCCGTCATGCCGGCGATGCTCCCCGGGGCTGTTCCCCTTCCCGGCCGGCGGGCTGGTCCCGATCCCGGGCGGGCCGCGGGTACCGGCAGCAGTCCGCTGGGCAGGTGCCGTCCGGCAGGGCCAGGCGTTCCCTGACCAGTTCGGTGACCATGGCGGCGAATCTGGGGTGGGTGCCCGGGGTGGCCGCCCGGGCGAAGGCCAGGCCCAGCGACTCGGCGCGCTGCGCGGCCTCGACGTCCAGGTCGTGCCGCACCTCCATGTGATCGGACACGAACCCGGCCGGGATCACCACCACCGCTTTCGTCCCCGACTTGGCCAGCTCTTCCAGATGGTCGCAGACGTCGGGTTCCAGCCACGGCTGGGACGGGGGACCGCTCCGGCTCTGGTAGGCAAGTGTCCACGGGTGCCCGTGATCCGCCGTCCGTTCGGCAATGAGACGGGCCGCCTCGGTCAGCTCGGCCACGTACCTTCCCCCCGTCTCCTCTCCCTTGCCCTGCCCCGGCCCGCTGGCCTCGGCCATCGCCACCGGGATGCTGTGCGCGGTGAACACCAGGTGGGCATCGTCCCGCAGGTCGAGGGGAAGCGTGGCCAGCGCGGCGCGCGTGCTGGCGGCGAACGGCTCGATGAAACCCGGGTGGCGGAAGAAGCGCCTGATCTTGTCGATCCTGGGCGCGCCCGGGCCGGCCGCGGCGCGGGCCCGCTCGATGTCATCCAGGTACTGCCTGCAGCTCGAGTAGGAGCTGTAGGCAGAGGTCACGAACGCGACGGCCCGCCGCACGCCGTCGTCGGCCATGGCCCGGACCGTGTCGGTCAGGTAGGGGGTCCAGTTCCTGTTGCCCCAGTAGACGGGCAGCGGCAGGCCGGCCGCGGAGAAGTCGGCGCGGACCGCGGCCAGCAGGTCCCGGCACTGCTGGTTGATCGGGCTCACGCCGCCGAACGCGTAGTAGTGCCCGGCCACGCTCGCCAGCCGCTCCGGCGGGACGCCGCGGCCGCGGGTGACGTTCTCCAGGAACGGCATCACGTCATCGGGGCCTTCCGGGCCGCCGAACGAGACGAGCAGGAAGGCGTCGTAGGCCGGCATGCCTCCATCCAACCAGGACCGCCGGGCGGTTGCGCCGGCGGCCCGACCCAGCGGCGGAGATCCGTTTGGTGCCGTCCGATATGGTGATGATCATGGGGCATTGCGGCCGATGACGGGTATTGACGAGGCGAAGGGGCCCGCCGGCCGCTCCGCCGCAGGCCTGCTCACCCGCCCGCTGCGCCCGTACGCGGAGATCTTCCGGGTTCCCGGTGCCTGGCGCTTCTCCGCCGCCGCGGTCATCGGGCGGATGCCGATGTCGATGTTCGGGCTCGGCACCGTCCTGCTCATCTCGGCCGCCACCGGGAAGTACGGCGTGGCCGGCGCGGTGGCCGCGGTCGGCTCGTTCGGCTACGCGTTCACCTCGCCGTGGATCGCCCGGCTGGTGGACGCCCGCGGCCAGCGGCGCGTCCTGCTGCCCTTGCTCACGGTGTTCGCCGTGGCCACCGCGGTGCTCGTCATGACCGTAGAGCTTCAGCTGCCGACCTGGACGTTCTTCATCCCGGGGGCGATCGCGGGCGCCGCAATGCCGTCCCTGGGCACCCTGGTCCGGGCCCGCTGGAGCGTCCTGCTCGCGGGCTCACCGCGGCTGCACGCCGCGTTCTCCTTCGAGTCCGTCGCCGACGAACTGTGCTTCATCATCGGCCCGGCCGCGGTGACGCTGCTCGCCACCGAGATCTTCCCCGCCTCCGGTGTCGGCGTGGCCGCCCTGCTGTGCGTACTGGGGACGCTGTGGTTCGCCGCTCAGCGCGGCACCGAGCCGGTGGTCGTGCCGCCGCCCGGGCCCGCCGGCAGGCGCCCCGGGCACAACGGACGGTCCGCCCGGGTCCGCGGCGCGGCCACGCCCGGGCTGGTCGTGCTGGCTCCGGTGTACCTGCTGCTCGGCGCGATGTTCGTGTCGATCGACCTGAGCACGGTGGCGTTCGCCCAGCATTTCGGGCACAAGCCGCTGGCCGGCTTCATCCTCGGCACGTACGCCTTCGGCAGCGCCACAGGCGGGCTCTGGTACGGATCCCGGCAGTGGCGGGCGCCGGTCGAGAAACGGTTCGCGCTCACTCTCACGCTGACCGTGCTCGGCGTGGCCACCTTCTGGGCCCAGCCGAACCTGATCACGCTGACCTGCGGGATCTACCTGTGCGGGCTGACCATCGCGCCGACCCTCATCTCCGGCTTCAGCCTGCTCGAGGCGCAGGCCAAGCCCGGCCGGCGGACCGAGGCCATGTCCTGGCTGAGCAGCGGCATCTCCGTCGGCGTGGCCGCCGGGGCGTCCGTGGTCGGCTTCGTCATCGACGCGCACGGCCCGCGTCTCGGGTACGCGTTCGCCGCCCTGTGCGGCGCCGCCAGCGCCGTGACCTGCCTGGCGGGCCTGCGCCGCCTCAGCCTGCCCGCCCCGGCGGGGGCCTGAGTTCCCGGCCCCGGGCCGGGCTCAGGAACTCAGGGGTAGTTCTGGGCGTACTCGCTGGCCAGCGCGAGTACCTCGTCGACGTACCAGGTCGCGTGGTTGTAGGCGAAGATCGCCCCGCGCAGCGTCGCGGGGTTCCCGGCGCCGTCGGCGCACAGCATGCGCGCGGCCGAGGGAACGGCGTCGAGCGGGTTCATGATGTCCGGCGGGCCGGTCTGGCCGAACCCGACGATGCCCCACTCGGCCCAGGTGGCCGGCATGAACTGCATCGGGCCCCGCGCGCCCGCGCTCGACGGCCCGTCGTTGGCGCCGTTGCCGCTCTCGATCTCGCCGATCGCGGCCAGCACGGTCCAGGACATGCTCGGGCAGTACTTCTCGGCGGACGCCTGGTACAGCGCCAGGTAGCTGCTCGGCACGCCGGCCGTCGGCACGTTCGTGGCGACCGGGAGCTTGCTCACCGTGACCACGGGCACCAGGTTGATCACCTTCGCGCCCGCGCCGATGACCAGCTTGACCTTCGCCATCAACGTGACCAGGTTCACACCGGGCGCGTTGATCAGCACGGCGAAGTTCTGCGCCAGCCCCAGCTGCGCCGACCGGGCCTGGTTCACGATCGCGTCCGCGCCGGGCACGCTGAGCGCGGTCTGGGCGCCGAAGGGCATCTGCACCTGGACCGCGGCGGAGACCTGATAGGAGTTCCCGGCCGACAGGTGCAGCTTGCTGGCCGCGGCGCGGGTGCTGACCAGCTGTCCCTTGCTCAGGGCCGTCCAGACCGCGTTCGCCGCCGCGGTCTCCGGAGGGGTCCAGGACCGGAACGCCTGCGGCGATACGCCGAGCACGTCGGCGCTCTGCCCGTTGACCGTGACCTTGCCGCCGTCGATGGGCAGCACCGCCCGCACCCCGGCCAGCTTGCTGATCTTGGCCAGCTGCGCCGCGGTGATCCCGGTGGGCGCGGCGGCGATGACATCGGGCACGAACAGCTGCCGCGGCGGCGCCCCGGCCGAGCCGGGGGGCTGCAGGGACGACGGGACGGAACCGCTCGGCGCGGCCACGCCGGGGGGCGGGCTGACCGTGAGGCCGTACGAGCCGCCGGACGGACCGGAGGAGGAGGCGGCGCCGGCCGGGACGGCCAGGGCGGCCAGCGTCGCGCAGGCCGCGGTGGTGACGGCGGCCAGCTGAGCGGCCCGGCGCAGGGACAGGAGCAGCACGATGTATAAGACGATATAAGGCGCCCCACGCCAACAGAAAGTCCCCCATCGAATTATTAAAGAGTCCTTAAGACTCTTGGTAACAGCTTTCCGGCCAGCGGGGCGAACCGGGTGTCGCGGGCCGCGCCGGGTGCGGCGAACGCGAGCACCCGCTCGGCCTCGGCGGCCAGCGCGTCGCGTTCCCGCGCCGGGCCGAACAGCTCGATGGTCACCGTGGCCTTCTCCCGGCTCCGGGCCAGCCGCCACATCCCCGCCACGAACCCGTCGATGAGCACCGCCCCCGGGATGACGCCGTTGATGGCGTACAGCCGCCTGGTGGCCTCGGCGCTGATGACACGGGACCGTTCGGCGTGCGACAGCACGAGGTTGTCGAACTCGGCTACCAGCCGGACCGGCGCGGGTATGTCGCCGCCGGGGCGCGGCGCCGTGGGCAGGTCGAACAGCTCGGCACCCTGCTCGTCGCGGAAGGTGACCAGGGACGGCCGGAGCTGTTCGAGCACCGCCTTCAGCCCGGTCAGCCCGGACCAGGCCTGCACGTCCCGCACGGTGGCCGGCCCGAACGCGCCCAGGTACCTGGTCACCAGCTGTGCGAGCTCGGCCCGGGAGGCCGGGCGGCCCAGCCGGGCCGACGGGTCCGGCCCGGCGGCCGGGCCCGGCTCGCCGAGCCAGCGCTCGGCCGACGTGTGCAGCGACTGCCCGGCCTGCCCCCAGACGGCGCGCGGCGGCACCTGCACCAGGGGGACGAAGGCGCGGACCGCCTGCGCCAGGGCGGCGGGCGGGTGGTCGGGCCAGCGCGCCGCCAGCGCCTGGCCGAGCTGGCTGAACGTCATCGGCTCGGACTCCACCAGGCTCCGGCCCGCCGCGGCCAGCGCCCTGGTGTCCACCCCCGCCAGCTGCCTGCCGAACGCGCCCCGCATGCCGCGCTCGATCACCGGCTGGACCAGCCGCCGCAGCGGCAGGCAGTCCCGGGCCGACACCAGGTGGATGGTGCCGCGCATCAGCGCGATCCGGACCACGCCCCGGCCGGTGATCAGCCTGGCCAGATCGCCGGGGCGGAACCCGTCCAGCCGGGAATGCAGCCCGTAGTAGGGCGGGAACGGCGCCTGGGCCTGCAGGCCGACCAGGTGCTCGATGGTCCGCACCACCTCGGCGGCCCGGTCGGGCTCGGCCGCGGGCAGGGCCTGACGCCCCAGCAGCAGTAGCTGGCGGGCGAGCAGCGCGCGGTTGACGGCGCGCACGCTCAGGACCCGTGCTGCCGCCATCAGTAGCAGACATTCGTGTGCAGGCGGGCCGCGGGCAGCGGGTGGGCCAGGGCTTGCGCGGTGCGCGCGTCGCCCGGGCGGTGCAGCACCACGTAGCCGTCGTCGGCGAACACCTGCGCGTACCCGTGCGCCCGCAGGTAGGCCACCTCCTGGGCCTGCTGGCTGGGCGTGCAGAACGGGAAATCGAGCCCGAGGGTGTCCCCCACCACCCACGGCGCCCACCGGGGCGTCCCGTCGAACAGCAGCACCGTGTCCCGGCCGGACAGCCGGGGGCCGATGTTGTTGGACGCCTCCACCTCGGCCCCGGCGGGGACGTGCGCGATGGCCGCCGCGGCCGCCCGCATCCGGGCGTTGACCCCGTAGAAACCGGGCTTCAGCAGCGGACCGAACGGGGAGGACGGGACGTAGACCAGGGCGGCGGCGCAGATCGCGGCGGCCCAGACGGTAGCCGGACGCCACGCCTCACCTCCGCGGCGGAGCCGGGCCGGGCGGCTGAACGGGTAGGTCAGCCACCTGTCCCAGCTCTGCGGCCAGTGACGTTGCAGCCGCGCAGCCCCGTCGACCGCGGCGCAGCACAACATCATCACCACGAACGCGTCGTACTGGAACTTCGCCTGCCACCACAGCGGATAGCCCGACGCGAGCATCCGTCCGGCCAGCAGCGGCAGCACCGCGATCACCATCGGCGAGGCGAGCGGCAGGAAGCCGAACATCGCGAGCAGCCCGATCATGGTCCGGGCCTTGACCCACGGGGTGACGAACACGCGCAGCGCGTGCAGCGGGTGGGTGATCACGTTGAGCAGGGCGCTGCCCAGCGTGGTCCCGAACTGGTCATACGCCCAGTAGAAGGTGGCCGAGCCGCCGAACGCGGGGATCAGCAGGTGAGTCGCCGCCCAGGTCGCGGCCACGCCGCCCAGCACGAAGGCCAGGCCGGTCCAGCGCCGGCGGGTCAGCAGCAGGTAGCAGCCGAATCCCGCGACGAGCAGGCCCATGTCCTCCTTGACCAGCAGCAGCGCTGCCGCGGCGAGGATCGCGTGCCAGCGCTTGCCCGCGTCGAAGCGCTCCACCATCACCGCGGTCAGCACGGGAACGAACGCCACCTCATGGAAGTCGAAGATGACGGCGGCCATGACCGGCAGCGACAGGGCGTAGGCCACGCAGACGAAGTACGCGGCCCCCGGGCCGAGCTGGCGCCGGGTGTAGGCCCACAGCGGCGGGATGGCCAGCGCGAACAGCACCCCCTGGGCGACCAGCAGGGTGGCCGGGCTGTCGTGGAGCCAGTACAGCGGGGCGACCAGCGCCAGCACCGGCGACCAGTGGTCGGCCAGCAGGATGAAGTGCGCGCCCTCCCCGTCGGAGACGCCGCGCGCGATCGAGACCGGGGCACCGAAGTGCGCGTAGCCGCGGACGCCCTGGTCGAAGATGACCAGGTCGAACGTGGTGGCCAGGAAGCGGCGGAGCAGGATGAGCGAGTCCAGGCAGTAGAGGAAGGCGGCCGCCGCGGTCAGCGCGCCCACCCTGACGCCGGTGCGAGCCAGCAGGCTCCGCAGCCGCCCGGGACCGGCGGCTGCCCTGTCAGCCACGCTGGGGGCGGTCGCTGCGCTGGCAGGCCGGGAACCGGCGGCCTGGCTACTCACCGCTGGAAGGGTAGCAGTGCCGGGAAGGAGTAGGGTCGCCGCGTTGACCGAATGGACGGCAGCGCGGGCGCGGACGGCTACGCTCTTGCTATGAACCAGGAGGCAAGCCGCGGCCCCGCCAACGCCGCGCCGCGCGGGACCGGGCGGCCACCGAGGAAACAGCCCGCTAGACCATCGCTGGGCGGCGGTACCCCCGCCCAGGATCGCGAACTGCGCGCGCAGGGCCGGGAAACGGTCCGCCGCCTGCTCGAGGCCGGCATGGTCGAGTTCGAGAACCGCGGCTTCCACGGTGTCCGCGTGGACGACGTGGTGCGCCGGGCCGGCATCTCGCACGGCACGTTCTACCTCTACTTCTCCAACAAGGAAGACCTGTTCAAGGCGCTGCTGAAGGATGCCTTGCATGACATGGAGATCGTGGCCGGCGACTTCCCCGTCGTCACCAGCGACGAAACCGGGCTCGCCGTGCTGCGCCAGTGGGTCCGCAAGTTCTTCCGCGCCTACGCCGCCCACGCCACCGTGATCCGCATCCTCAGCCAGGCCGACCTGGTGCCCGAGGAGGTGTTCGGCGACGGCCTGCGGCTGTTCTTCAGCATCGCGGAGGCGATGACCACGGGCATGACCGCCGCCGCCCAGGCGGCCGGCAAGCACCAGGAGCACGCCGAGCTCACCGCGGTAGCCTGCCTGATGATGCTCGAGCGGGTGAACTACCTGATCAGTGCCGAGGTCCGGCTGCCGGAGGACGAGATGGCCGACCGGATCGCGGACATCATGTACGCCGCGTTCGGCCTTAACCTCCCGTAGGAGCCGTTCACCGCATCGGGGCGATAGCACCCGGGTGGTTCGGGGAGAATCTCTTACGTGCGATTTCTCAACGAGGCGGCCCCGGGGCACGACCTGACCTACAGCGACGTCTTCATGGTGCCCCGCCGGTCGGCGGTCGGCTCGCGGCTCGACGTCGACCTGGCCACGACGGACGGCAGCGGTGCCACCATCCCGATCGTGACCGCCAACATGACTGCCGTGTCCGGGCGGCGGATGGCGGAGACCGTGGCGCGGCGGGGCGGCATCGCGATCTTGCCGCAGGACATCCCGGCCGACGTGGTCGCCGACGTGATCACCTGGGTGAAGGAGCGGGACCTGGTGACCGAGACGGCGCTGACGCTGGCGCCGTCGGACACGGCCGGTGACGCGCTCAGCCTGCTGCCCAAGCGGGCGCACGGGGCGGTGATCGTGGTCTCGGAGGACAGGCCCGTGGGGGTCGTCACCGAGGCCGACTGCCTGGGGGTGGACCGGTTCACCCAGCTGAGCCACGTGATGTCGGCTGATCCGTTCACCCTGCCCGCCGGGACGCCACCCGAGGACGCGTTCTCCTTGCTGCACGACGGGCGGCATAGGCTCGCGCCCGTGGTGGACGGGACCGGCCGCTGCCTGGGCATCATGACCAGGACCGGGGCGCTGCGCGCCACGCTCTACTCCCCCGCCGTCGACGCCTCGGGCCGGCTTCGGGTCGGCGTGGCCATCGGCGTTAACGGGGACGTGGCGGCCAAGGCCAAGCTGCTGCTCGACGCGGGCGCCGACGTGCTCGTGGTGGACACCGCGCACGGGCACCAGGAGAAGATGATCTGCGCGCTGCGGGCGGTGCGTGCGCTGAACCCCCAGGTCCCGGTGGTGGCGGGCAACGTCGTCACCGCGGCCGGGGTCGAGGACCTGGTGTCGGCGGGAGCGGACATCGTCAAGGTCGGCGTGGGACCCGGTGCCATGTGCACCACCCGGATGATGACCGGCGTGGGGCGGCCCCAGTTCTCCGCCGTGCTCGAATGCGCCGCGGAGGCCAGGCGGCTGGGCGCCTCGGTCTGGGCCGACGGCGGGGTCAGGCATCCCCGGGACGTGGCGCTGGCGCTGGCCGCGGGCGCCTCCAACGTGATGATCGGGTCGTGGTTCGCCGGCACCTACGAGTCCCCCGGCGACACGTTCCGGTCGCCCGACGGGCGGCTGTACAAGGAGAGTTTCGGGATGGCGTCGGCGCGGGCGGTGCGGCTGCGCTCGGCCAGCGACTCCGCGTTCGAGCGGGCCCGCAAGGAACTGTTCGAGGAGGGAATCTCCTCGGCGCGGATGTACCTGGACCCGGTGCGCCCCGGCGTGGAAGACCTGATCGACATGATCGTGGCCGGGCTGCGTTCCTCGTGCGCCTACGCGGGCGCGCGGGACCTGGCGCAGTTCGGTGAGCGCGCCGTCGTCGGCGTGCAGAGCGCGTCCGGCTACAGCGAGGGCATGCCCGTTCCCACCAGCTGGTTATCGCCGGTGTTCACCCGGTGGCGTTGAGCCAGCGGACGGGGGCGCCGTCGGCGGCGCGGCGGAACGGCTCGAGCTCGTTGTCCCAGGCCGTGCCGAGGAGGCGGCCGAGCTCGTCCTCGAGCGACCCCCGGGAGGCTCCCCCGGACGCCAGCATCATGACCGACCTGAGCCGGTCCTCGGAGACCATGATGTCGCCGTTGGCCCCGGTCACCGCGCTGAACAGGCCGAGGTCGGGCGTGTAGCAATGGCGGACGCCGTCACAGCCGGGCGAGCTGTCCTCGGTCACCTCGAACCTGAGCCGGTTCCAGCCGGCCAGTGCGGACGCGATCGCTCCCGCCGTGCCCGGGCGGGCCTGCCAGGTGAGTTCGGCCCGCAGCGCGCCCGGGGCGGCTGGCTGGCCGACCCACGGCATGTCGACAGGCGCCCCCACGATTCCGGCCACGGCCCACTCAATGTGCGGGCACAGCGCCGGGGGCGCCGAATGAACGTACAGAACACCATGCGCGGACACCGTGCCTCCTTGTAGACGAGGTTCGCCTTCCCCTGCGGCCTCGCTACCTCGGCACGGACTGCCCAGCTACATATTGTGCCTCACTCCCTCCCTTAACGCCAGCACTCCGGCCAGGAAAACCACGTGAATTCGCAAACATGACCAGTGCGGCCAGGGCCACGATGGCCAGCGCCGACCACGGAACGTAGTCGCCGGCCTGGTCGTAGAAGGTCCGGGCCGAGGTCGCGGGCAGGCCGAGGCTGTCGGTGACGACGCCGTGCGAGGACTGCCCCATCCAGGCCAGCAGCCTGCCCCTGGTGTCGAACGCGACCGTGACGCCGGTCAGCGCGGCCTGGACCACCGGCCGCCCGGTCTCGGCCGCGCGCACCGCGGCGAGCGAGGCGTGCTGGTCCGGTCCCCAGGTGCCCTGGAAGGTCGAGGTCGCCGACTGGTAGACGATCAGCTGCGCGCCCAGGTCGGTGTCCACCCGGGACATGTCGGGAAACGCGGACTCGAAGCAGATCAGCACGCCGATCGGCAGGGGCTTCCCGGTCCGGTCCGTCGCCTGCAGCAGGTGGGCGCCGGTGCCGGGGACCATGTTGGACGCCGCGGCCTTGCTGATCTTGGTGAGCCAGCCGAGCTGCTGCCGGAACGGTATGTACTCGCCGAACGGCACCAGCCGGGTCTTGACGTAGATGCCCTTGATCCCGCCGGGGCCGACCAGGACCGCCCACTTCTCGTGGCCCTTGCCGGGCGGACTGGCGTCCTGGCTGACCAGGATGTCGGCGCCGTCACGTGCGCTGAGCCGCTCCAGCTGGAGTAGCTGGGCCCGGTTCCTGGCCAGGGTCAGGTCGACCGCGATGCTGCTCTCACCCCAGACGATCAGGTCGGGTTTCACCCCGCCGAGCTCGCCGGAACGGCTCAGCTCGGCGGTCAGCCGCTCGCTGGCGTCCACCCGCTTGGCCGCGTTGCTGACGATCCCGGGCTGCACCATGGCGATCGTCACCTCGCGGGCGGCCGGGCTGGCCGGGGTGAGCGCGAACGCCAGCGGCCCGGCGCCCACGCTGGCCAGCGCCACGGCCATGCCGAGCACGGCGAGCCCGGGTCGCCCGGCCCCGGCGGCTCCCGGGGTCACGGTCGCGCCCACCCGCGGCAGCGACTCGATGACGAGCACGATCGCTACGTTGGCCAGGACCAGCGCGAAGCTGACCAGCCACACTCCGCCCACCGCGGCGAGCGCCAGGACGGCCGGGCGCTGCCACTGGCTGACCCCGAACACGGCCCACGGCCCGCCGAGCGCCTGCCAGGACCGCAGCCACTCGGTGAGCAGCCAGCAACTCGGCACCACAACAAGCCCGGCCAGGGCGCGGGGCCAGGTTATGGGCGCCCTGAGCAGCTTCTGCGCGGCCACCCCGAACGGTACCCACAGCACGCCGACCACCGCTCCGACCAGCAGCACGGCGGGCCCGATCTCCGGCGCCATCCAGTACAGCGCCGCGATCAGGTAGCCGGCGCCGAGCCACCAGGCGCGGATCCCGCCTTCCCGCGCCGTGGGTGACCTGACGATGAGCAGCAGCCCCGGCACCAGCCCGAACCAGGCCAGGAACTCAAGGTTCGGGGCGGGAAACGCGAGGATGAGCAGGGCCCCCGTGAGCAGCATCAGGCGGCGTACCGACCAGATCCACCGGCCGGTTCCCTTCAGCGCGTTACTTAGCGCCTTGCGCACCCTCACACTTCTATTGTCGGCCGGCCGGCCGGCCGGGCGCGACATCGACCTCCGGACTTAGTTGTTGCGGCCGAAGATGCGGAGGAAGAACAGGAACACGTTCAGCGCGTCGAGGAAGATCGACGCGGCCAGCAGGGGCGCGGCCTCAATGTCTTTCGTGCGCCGCAGCCGCTGGAAGTCGAACATGACCAGGCCCGCGAAGATGACCAGCCCGAGCACCGAGTAGATCAGCGACCCGTGCGGGATGTGGACGAAGATCAGCACGATGCCGAAGATGATGAGCGCAATGAGCGCCCAGAAGCACAGCCGGGCCAGCCCGGACAGGTCTCGCCGGGTGGCGTAGCCGGCCGCGCCGAACCCGGCGATGAACAGCGCGGTGGCCCCGCCGGCCTGCCAGAGCGCCTGCGGGTTGGTGGCAGCGTAGTAGGTCAGGAGCGGCGCCATCGCCAGCCCGAGTGCCGTGCCGACCACGAAGAGCAGCACCACGCTCAGCCCGCTGGATCGCCGGACTGTGAAGTTCATGCCGATCAGGCACGCGAAGGCGACGATGAACCAGACGAAGGCCCAGCCTTCGGACAGGTTGCGCCCCAGGTAAGCGCCCAGGGCGAAGAAGCCGGTCGTGACCGCGACGTATCCCATCGTCTGCCCGAACAGCGTGTGAGTCCGGTCCCGGAGCGCAGCGCTGGGAGCGTCGTAGGCCAGTGATCTGCTCATGACTGGCTCATCTCCTGACGTTCGCGGCGAACCCTGTTGCCAGTAGTATCCCCCGGCAGGACACGACGGCGGCGACAATGAGCAGCAAGTTGCGGGCCGCCAGGACGCTGGTGGCCACGTCGGATCCGTGTACCAATCCAGCCCATACGTTCGGGAAGATCACCTGGGTGAGCCCGGCGGCGGCCAGCACGGCCAGCGCGGCCGGCCGTTGCGTCGTGCGCCCGGTGGCCAGGCACACCGCGGCGAGAGCGGTGACCCACAGCAGGTACTGCGGGCTGAGCACGGGGCTGGCCACCAGGAACACCAACGTCGCGGCCAGCGGCGCGTCGGTCGCGAATTCCGGCCGCCAGTGAGCGCGGCCAGTGGCGATGAGCAGCCGCCAGCCGAGTACCGCCGCTGCCGCCAGGACCAGGCCCAGGCGGGAGGCATCCAGCGCGAGCGCCGCGTGCCCGCCGCTGAGCTGCCACGCGCCGAACCGGTATACGACCGTCCCGTTCCAGCCAGCTTGCCGCCAGATCATGAAGGGCGTCGCGGCGACGGATTCGATCTCGGTGCCGCGGGCGGCCTGGTGCGCAAGGAAGCTCCCCGTGGCGCGGGCGAAGATGACGCATACCGCGGCGAGTGCCGCCACCGCGGCGGCCAGGGTGCGGCGCCACTGGCCGGGAGGCGTCCCCGCCAGCAGCGTCACCGGCCAGGCCTTGACCGCCGCGCCGGCCCCGATCAGGGCGCCACGGACGCCGGCCCGGCTGGTCAGGCACAGGGCGGCGACCGATAGCGCGACCGCGGCCACATCGAACCTGACGATGGTGACCCCGCCGAGCAGGGGCACGCCGCATGTCCAGTACCAGGCCCCGGCCAGGGACCCGCCGCGCCGGGCGGCCGCGCAGAGCATGAGGGTGATGGCCAGGTCGCAGCCGATGGCCGGGAGCACGAAGCTGTCCGTGTAACTGAAGGGCAGGTGGCCGGGCAGCCAGATGGTCAGGGCCGCGCCCGGCGGATACTGCCACATCGGATCGGCCAGAGGAAAACGGCCGTGCGAAAAGCAGCACGCGTACCACCGCTGGTAGATGCCGACGTCGCCGTTCCCGCCCGGGAGGTTGACGAGCCAGTAAAGGCCCAGCCGCGTGGCGAGCCACACCGCCCACAGCGCCGGGACCTGGGACCGGCTCACGCGCCGCCCGGGCATGAGCTCGCCTGCCCCGGCCCCAGGTACTCGCCGCCGTTGTTCCCGGAATAGCTCGATGTGCGCCAGGATACGGCGTCAAGCCGGCCCGGAGCCGTCCAGGTCGAACGCGACCGCCTCGATCACGCGATCACTCACGCCGACCAGCCTCGCGGTCCCAGGTCCGCGAACCGGGGGCCGCGAGGCACGCAGTACGCCCGTTCGGCATTATGGTCGTGAATTTGCCTCCGAGAGGGCGCGGGCGACGAGGACCCGGGCCAGGTGCTCGCGGTACGCCCTGGTCGCGCGGATGTCATCGGCGGCGCTGGTGCCCTCGGCGGCGTGCGCGGCGGCGTCGGCAGGTGAGGCACCGCCGGCCAGCGCGGCCTCCACCGCGGCGGCCCGCAGCGGCGTCCCGCCCATGTTGACCAGCCCCACGCGGCCGTCCTGGACGGCGCATCCGACGATGGCCCAGTCGATCGCCCGCTGGGTGAACTTCTGGAACGACCAGGCCCCCGGCGAGGCCGGCTTGGGCACCCGGATCTCGGTGAGCAGCTCGTCGGGTTCCAGCGCGGTCTCGAACAGGCCCTGGAAGAACTCCCCCATACCGATCTCCCGCGCGCCGTCGGCGCCGCGCGCGACCAGGGTCGCGTCCAGCGCGAGCAGCACGGCGGGCAGGTCCGAGGCGGGGTCGGCGTGCGCGATGGAGCCGCCGATGGTGCCGCGGTGCCTGATCTGCGGGTCGCCCACCCGCCCGGCCGCGTGCGCGAGCAGCGGCACCTCGCGGCCCAGGAGCTCGGAATGCTCGACATCGTGGTGCCTGGTCAGGGCGCCGATGGCGACGTACGAGCCCTGGTCGGTGACGTAGGACAGGTCGCGCAGGCCGCCCAGGTCGATGATGACCTCCGGGGCGGCCAGCCGCAGCTTCATCAGCGGCAGCAGCGAGTGACCGCCGGCCAGGAACTTCGCGTCGTCGCCGTGTTCGGCCGCCAGGTCGAGGGCCTCCTCGGCCGAGCCTGCCCGCTTGTAGGTGAACGAGGACGGGATCACGCCGACACCTTCCCTTCGCTCGCGGCGGCCAGCGCGGCCCGGACGATGTTGTGGTAGCCGGTGCACCGGCACAGGTTGCCTTCCAGGCCCTGCCGCACCTGTTCCTCGGTGGGGTCCGGGTTCTCCTTCAGCAGCGAGACGATGGCCATCACCATGCCCGGCGTGCAGAACCCGCACTGCAGCCCGTGCTCCTGGTGGAACGCGCGCTGCACCGGGTGCATCTCGCCGTTCGCGGCCAGCCCCTCGACCGTGGTGACCTGGTGCCCGCTGGCCTGGGCGGCGAGCACCGTGCAGGACTTGACGGACTCGCCGTCGAGCAGCACCGTGCAGGCCCCGCAGGAGGTGGTGTCGCAGCCCACGTTGGTCGCGGTGAGGTCGGCCACGTCGCGCAGGAAGTGCACGAGCAGCATGCGGTCCTCGACGTCCGCGGTGATGTCCTTGCCGTTGACCGTCAGGTCGACCTTCACTGGTTACTCGCCTTCTGTGCCTCGTTGATCGCTGTCCACACCCGCTGGGGGGTGGTCGGCATGTCGACGTGCCGGACGCCGAGGTACGCGAGGGCATCGACGACGGCGTTCTGGACGGCCGGGGTGGAGCCGATCGTCCCCGCCTCGCCGATGCCCTTGACGCCGAGCGGGTTCAGCGTGGTCGGCGTCTCGCTGTCCACCAGCTCATAGCTGGGAAGTTCGGCCGCGGTAATGGCCGCGTAGTCAGCGAGCGTGGAGGTCAGCGGGTTGCCGTCCGCGTCGTAGAGCACCTCTTCGAGCAGCGCCTGCGCCGCGCCCTGGGCGATGCCGCCGTGCCGCTGGCCCTCGGCCAGTACCGGGTTCAGCACCGGTCCGGCGTCGTCCACGGTCACGTGCCGCAGCAGCGTCACCTTGCCGGTCTCGGTGTCCACCTCGACCACGGACACGTGGGCGCCGAACGGGAACGTCGGCAGGTCAGCGGTGAACGTCACGTCGGCGATGAGGCTGCCGCCGCTGGCATGACCCGCGACCTGGCCCCAGGACAGCGAGGTGTCCGGGTCGCCGCGGACCTGCCACAGGCCGGTCGCGGTGTCCAGGACCACGTCGGCCTCGGCGGCCTCGAGCATGTCCGCGGCCTGGCGCTTGGCCTCGTCCTTGACCTCGATCGCCGCCTTGTGCACGGCGGAGCCGCCGAGCTGCAGCGACCGTGAGCCGTAGGTGCCGACGCCGACCGGGATCAGGTCGGTGTCGCCGTGGATGACCGTGACCTGGTCCATCGGGATGCCCAGTTCCTCCTGCACGAGCATGGCCCAGGCGGTGTGATGCCCCTGGCCGTGCGCGGAGCTGCCGGTGTAGACGGTCGCGGTGCCGTCGTCCTTCACTTCGAGTTTGGCGGTTTCGCCGACGGCTGGGTCGGGCGCAGTGATCTCCGCGTAGGCGGAGATGCCGATGCCGAGTTGCCTGACGTCGCCGCTGGCGCGCCTGCGCTCCTGCTCCTGGCGGAGCTCGCCGTACCCGGCGGCGGCCAGGACCTTGTTCAGCGCTTCCTCGTACCGGCCGCTGTCGTACAGGGCGCCGGTCTTGGTCTGGAAGGGGAACTTGTCGGGCGCGATGAAGTTGCGCCGCCGGACCTCGGCCGGGTCCATGCCGATCTCGGCGGCGAACAGGTCGACCGCGCGCTCGATGGCAGCCGCGGCTTCCGGCCGTCCGGCGCCCCGGTAGGCATGGATCGGCGTGGCGTTGGTGACCACCACCCGGTACCCGGTCTGCACCTCGGGGATGTCGTAGACGCCGGGTGCCATCAGGCAGGTGAGGAAGGGCAGGAAGCCGCCGGTGCGCGGATAGGCGCCGGTGTCCTGGATGATGTCGATCCGGTACGCCAGGATCTGGCCGTCCCGGTTGCCGCCGATCTTGACGTGGTGCAGCTGGGCCCGGCCCTGGGTCATGCCCACCAGGTTCTCGCTTCGGGTCTCGGCCCAGCGCAGCGCCCGGCCGGTCTTCCTGGCCGCCCAGGCGACGATGAGCGCGTCCCGGTCGATGCCGACCTTCGCGCCGAAACCGCCGCCCACATCGGGGACCACCACGCGGATCTGCTCCGGGGCCATGCCCAGGACGCCGCACAGGATCATCCGGCACAGCTGCGCGTTCTGCGAGCTGTGCCAGACAGTCAGCTTGCCGCCCTCAATGGTGGCCGCGGTGGCGCGCGCCTCCATCGGCATGCAGGCGAGCCGCTGGTTGACGATGTCCTGCTCGACGACCACCTCGCAGGCGTCGAACGGGGCGTCGTCCGCGGGCACCTCCCGGGTAACCGCGATGTTGCTCCGGGCCGCGGGGAACAGCAGGGACTCGTCCCTGGTGGCGGCCGCGGGTCCGACCACCGCGGGCAGCGGCTCGTAATCCACGGTGACCAGGTCGGCGGCGTCCTCGCCCTGGTAGCGGCCGTCGGTGATGACCACCGCGACCGGCTCGCCGACGAACCGCACCGTGTCCACGGCCAGCAGCGGCTCGGCCCACGGCCCGCCCAGCGGCAGCGGCGCGGCCTCGTTGCCGCCGCCTCCGCTGCCATCGTCTGGCGGCGGCGGCGCCAGGTCGTCCATGTCCCGGACGGTCAGCACGGCGACCACCCCGGGCTCGCTCATGGCCGCACTCGTGTCGATGCCGGTGATGCGCGCGTGCGCTATCGGGCTGCGCACGAACGTCAGGCGTGCCGCCCCGTTAAGTTCCGGCGTCCGCAGGTCATCGACGTAAACCCCGCCGGCTGTCAGCAGCCGCGGATCCTCCGTCCTTATCACCCGGGTGCCCAGGATGCTCATGTATCCCTCCGCAGCTAGCTAACCCATCGGGGCTTCGCCAGCGAACCTACACCCGGGCAGGCCGGCGAACCATGGCTCCCCCCACAAAGGGGCCTGTGGCACATTATGACTGACCACGCAGGTAGGCGAGCAAAGGTGCGGTTCCTCCTGCGCTCGCGCGACGACGAGCCGTGAGCGCCGCTGAGCTTCGGGCGGCTGGCCGGGGGCCGGCGAAAGGGCGGCGCTCGGCTCATGTGCGCCGCGGCCTCCCCCACGGTGAGCGGGCCCGCCAGCGCCAGGTGCTCAAGCACCGCCCTGGACGCGCCGGGTAGTTGGCTCCGGGGTCCGTCCCGCCGGTGAAACGTCAGGTAGGCGGCGCGGAAAAGGTCAGCGAACCGTTCGGCCTGGGCCCG
>Ga0335069_10005373_pt1 | contig 18842 bp, 20 predicted proteins | sample Lox_Sample_11_FD_206714 | JGI IMG/M metagenome (GOLD analysis project Ga0335069, IMG submission 206714) | Soil microbial communities from Loxahatchee National Wildlife Refuge, Florida, United States - Lox_Sample_1.1 | ecosystem: Environmental > Terrestrial > Soil > Wetlands | place: USA... | reverse complement strand
AACCCAATGTTCTGGACACTACTTCAGGCCGCCGAGCCCGGCGGCCTGGTTTCAATCACTTGCGATGGGTTGGAGGTGGGGGTCGGAGGGGAGGTTATAGACACCACTATCTCTTTATGTTCGCGAAGCACGCGGCACACGCTCGAGCGGGAGATCCGGTAGGCTTTCGCCAGATCCGTCAGGCTCATGCCGCGAGCACGATCCCGGAGCAGGGCACGATGATCAACTTCCAGCGGCGCCCGTCCGATGCGGCGGCCTTCCAAACGAGCGCGACGGATGCCGGCGCGAACTCGCTCGATGATCAGGTTGCGTTCTAATTCGGCGACGACCGAGATGATGACGACCACCGCGCGGCCCAAAGGGCCGGCGGTGTCGAGGTTCTCGCGGAAGGAAACAAACTCCACGTTCAAGTGGTTGAGTTGGTCGAGGACTTCCAGGAAGTGCCGAACGGAGCGAGCCAGGCGATCGCACGCCCAGACCACGACGACATCGAAGCGGCCGCGGTGGGCGTCGCGCATGAGTTGATCGAGCCCCGGGCGCTTCGCCTTCGTGCCTGAGATCTTGTCGGTGTACTCCTCGATGATCTCGAACCCGCGCTGGGTGGCGAGCTGGCGTAGATCGTGAAGCTGCGTCTCCGGGTGTTGGTCCACGGTTGACACTCTCATGTAAAGGGCCGCGCGTTTCATGCCTGCTCCTCTTTCTTTAGCCACTTCGCGTTGGACTCCAACATGGCCATCTCGAAGTGCAGGAAGAACAGGTTGGTCCAGTCGGTCTCGGGCTTGTCGATCTCCTCGACCCAGCGGGCCTGGAGCTTGTGATATTCGCGGTCGATGATCTGGCGGGCAATGGGTGACATCTGGGACTTCTTCGGCATGAGTGCTCTCCTTGGGGAGGCGCCGTGAAAGCGCCCCCCGTGTCCGGTGATCGCCTCCGCTGCGCATGGCAACAACAAAAGGAAGATACGATCACTCTAGACATATCTAAGGTACGTAGTCAACGATAAACCATATCCGCCGCCCGCCAAAGCCCACCCGTAATCCGGGTTCGGATATCAAGGCTGTGATCGGACAGTACCCGTTCGCCGAACTCCAGGCGATCAGCTATTCCATCACCCGCGAGAAAGCTCCGATCTACACGATGGGCAGCTCCGATCCTCGCGCCTACTCGCGTAACAAGCGTGGCATCGCTGGCTCCTTGATCTGGATCAACTTCGATCGCCATGCCCTGTTGAGCCTCTTCCACAAGGCGCTCGGCAAGTTCGTCGCCGATGTGGACGAGATCCGTCCGCAATACCAGGATTCCAGCGTCAACTCGACCGCTGTGTTCGCGTCTTCGCTGGTCCGCAGTGGTGGGCTCCAGACTAGGTTTCGCCCTCTTTTTTGACCATTTCCCACCTTACGAATCCGCCGCCGAATTTTGGTACCTGAGGTGTCGAGAATCTGCTTCCATGGCGGCTTTCAGATCGCCATGTTCTCGGCAGAAACAGGCCGCTTTACGAAGTGCCTCGAAAATGGTGCAATTTACGAAAAAAGTGCGCCACTTAAGACGGTTTTCCCGCGGCTGAGGGCAGGGATGTCGCCGCCGCTTCCGGGGCTCAGCGTGGGATGAATAGATGAATCGATGGCTAACACTGGCAACGAGATCGAAGACGGATCTCTAGAGAAGGAAGAGAGTGAATATCAATGGTTCAGGGGTTGAGGATTAATGATCAGTGATCGACATCGATCGTTTAACTGTCCACAGGAGCAGAGGTCAGGATCGCCGTTGATGATCAGTGTGGGGTGGCCTAGCTAAGGAACAACTTCTTTTTATCCGGCGGGTGAAGGAGAGGAAAGACACTTCGGGCGCGGGGCAGGACTTTAAGAAGAAGACGAAGACGAGGAAAGAAGAATGTGTTCGGTGTCTGCTCCATCCGGGCCGCGGACTTCGTTCATCCATTGATGTCGTCGTTGATGACGTGACGACGATGATGACGACCTACGATCTCGCCCGCCCCGGGCTCGACCGCGTGAAGCGCGGCTCGGAATACGGGTTGGCAGGCGTACGCGTTGGAACCTTTAACCTACTGATCTTCCATCAGGAACCCACAAATCAATGGTTTCAACGGCTTCCCAACGATTTTCGTGGGCATAAGTAGGCAGATTTAGGCAAGGTTGTTACCTAGTGTGACCCAGTATTTACTCAAACTTGAAGCGAACGATTTCTGCCTGTCATTTGCGAACGGACGCGACTTACGCCCTTTGAGCCCCTGGTTTTTCACCAGCTGCTCTGAAGTTTCTTCAACTACCGCTCTGCCGACAATCCACCGAGTGGCACTGACCGAAAATTGTGAGTGCTGTGTGGATTCTTCATCAATCGACCAGCCTCCGGACTTCAAGAGTTGGCGCAGTCCCGTTCGTTCTCAGGTGTTCCGCCCAACCCGCGCCACCGACGTCAGGCAACACGATCACGTTCTCGGACCGATCGCCAAGCTGAGGCGGACGCAGTTCGGGCGGCGCTCGGAGAGGTCGCACGCCAGACCGAGCAGTTGGAACTGCGGCTGGAAGATCTGGAAAGCGAAGCGGGCTGCGGCGGTTAGTAGAGCATCCCTCCTTTTGCTTTACATCATCGCGAGCAATATCAACATAGGCGTTCGAAGACGGGAATCACTTTCGTAACTTAGCTCCGCATCGCCTCCGACCCCTGTCTTTTGTGATCTCTTGCATAGTTTCGAAGTTTCTTAATACAGAAAGACGTGACCCAGGTCACGGCAGACGTAATCCATAAGAGCGACTATGTGGCCAAAGTTAGTACAACCGTCACACGGAGAACAGGCACAGATGCGAATCTTACGAATTGTTTTGATTCTTATCATCACCGTTACGTCTGTTGTCGGCTGCTTTGCTCAGGACGGAAAGGCTCTGTATCGGGCCAATTGCAAGGTATGCCACGACAAGGCTTCACCGAACAAGCAATACACACCCATGACGTTGACTCAAGACCAGTGGCGTCGATTCTTCTCCGGGAAGTTTGCGTCTTCTCATAAGAGCGTCACAGTTCCCGGGACTGGAAAACCCCTGATGGAGTTGTTAACCCCCGAACAGCTCAAGGCAATCCAGCGCTTCGCCATTGATCACGCTGCCGATTCGGAGCAGCCCGCGACCTGCGGCTAATTCGACTGGCATTTGCAAGGCTCAGCTTTCGTGGATCTTCAAGAGGATATTGTCATGCGTAAGTGCGTCATTCATATGTTAGTCCTGATATTGCTGGGCGGACCGGCGCTCTGGTCGCAAACCGCACCGAGCACCACCGCCCAAAACGACCCGGCGGAACTCCGCCAGGAGCTCGAACAATTGAAGAAGACCGTAGCTGCCCTGGAAGCGCGTTTGGCGACCCAGGAAAAACAAGCTCCAGGTACTTCTTCCTCACAAACAGCCCCATCAGACGCAACCATCTCGGCTACAGACCTGAAAGATCTGAACGAGAGAGTCACGCAAGCCGAGAAGAAAACTACTCTTGACCGGTTAAACTGGACCGGCGATTTCCGTTTCCAGGCGTATGGTTTCACCTCGAACTACCCGGCTCACTTCGACGGAATGCAGCTCCAGAACCTGGTCGTCAAGACCATGTTCTATATGCAAACCAACGGTGGCATGCCACCCGCGAGTGTTGCCGCAATTCAAAACAATGTAAACGCCAACTACTCCGGCTATTTGAATTTCACTAACAGCCTGAAGTTCAGCGACCTAAAGGCGGCGATGGCGCAGTTTCCGCCGGCGATGCAACAGCAGCTCTTCGGAATGCTGATGCCTTCCACCTATGTTCCGGCCTACAGCAATAACAACAGCGTTTTGTATACCAATCGGCTGCGCCTGAACCTGGATTCGCAGTTGTCTGAGAACATCAGCGTGACCGCCCGTTTGAGTATGTACAAAGCATTCGGTGATTCAACGGGAGTGCAAGTATTCGATGGACAGCCCACCTCGCTGGCCATTGACGGCACCACGAGCGGAGTACAGAACTCGGACATCGTCCGCGTGGAACGTGCTTATTTCACTTGGAACAAGATTGCCGGATCGCCTCTGTATCTCTCTATTGGACGGCGTCCGTCTACTGACGGTCCGCCCATGAATTTCCGTGACGACGAACCGCGAGGCGGAACTCCTGCTGGGACGCTCATAAACTACCAATTTGATGGCATCACTTTGGGTTATCACATTGGCGATAAAACGACCTTGCGCGCCTGTTACGGCGTGGGTTACGAAGCTGGCTTTGGCAACGGGCAGAACCTGGTAACGCCCGCAGACCGCCTGAAGAACGTCCAGTTCTTCGGTGGCAACTTCGACATTTACAACAATGAGAAGACATTCCTTCAAGCTACAGTCGCGCGTGCATGGAATGTCACGGACGGCTTTAACGGACAGATGGTACTTCCGGTCAATCCTGTGACCGGCGACTCCATTAACGCTCCTGTCATCATGCGCTACACGCCAAGCGCGAACTTGGGTGCCATCAATTTATACGGCACCAACTTCTCGCAGAAGCTAAAGTCGTTTGACGTTTATGGCAGTATCAATGCTTCTTCAACACGTCCGAACGGCGAAACCACTCCGTTTGGCGGGTTGATGTCGGATCCTTTCGAAACACCAGAGAATCACAATGGTTGGATGGTACTGGTGGGCGCACGTTTTAATCTGCCGCAGAACGACGGTAAGACCAAATTTGGGTTCGAATTCAATCACGGCTCCAAATATTGGTTCAACTTTGCGCAGGCAGAGGACGATCTAATGGCGCCCAAAACCAGCGCTCGTGGCGAAGTGTACGAAGCTTATTGGACACAACGCCTGACCAACCGCTTCATCTTCAAGATGGATTACCAGCGTTTCAACGACACCTGGTCTGGCTCCGGATGGCACGTCGGAGCGCCGAAGAAATTGGATAGTACTCCGATTCTCGGCTTCCCGACGTTTAACGAAGCCAATCTGCTGTCGTTGGGAATCACCGCCAGATTCTAGATGGCTTCCTGCCAACCCGTGCCGGGCATGCAACCGCATGCTCGGCACGGGCTAGATCACGGTCGTTCTTAATACAGCGTTGAGGATGAAATGGGAAACAAACTCACACGTCGTCAATTCTTTCGCAACACAACTGGAACTGCGGCAATCGTTGGAACTGCGATTGCCACGGCATCCCCTCAGGTTCATCCTCCAGGTCTGCGGGGCAATACACGGGTTCAACAAATCGCGACTAACTGCGAAATGTGCTTTTGGCGTTGCGGTGTGATGGCCGAAGTCGCCGATGGCAAGCTGCTGAAGTTGCAAGGCAACCCCCATCATCCCTTGACGAAGGGCAAATTATGCGCACGCGGCAATGCCGGCGTGGCTTTGCTCAACGATCCAGATCGCCTGAAATATCCGCAGATTCGTACCGGGGAGCGAGGAGAAGGCAAGTTCCGGCGAGTCTCTTGGGATGAGGCTCTTGATTTTCTCGGCACAAAACTCAAAGAGCTGAAACAAAAGCATGGGCCAGAATCGGTGGCACTGTTTCCCCACGGCGTGCATTCCGGTTTCTTTGCCACTCTGATGAAGGCCTACGGAACGCCCAACGCCGCTGAACCCGCGTTTGCCCAATGTCGCGGACCGCGCGATATCGGATACCAGCTGACCTTCGGGCGCCCGGTGAATTCTCCGGAGCCCGTCGATCTAGAAGAATCGAAGTGCATTGTGCTGATCGGCAGTCATATTGGAGAGAACGTCTTTACTTCTCAGGTGACAGCGTTTGCCGAGGGACTCTCCAAAGGCGCAAAACTGATCGTGGTCGATCCGCGCTTTTCGACGGCAGCCTCAAAGGCGAACTACTGGTTACCCATCAAGCCCGGTACGGACACCGCGCTGCTACTGGCGTGGATGAACGTTCTCATCACCGAGAAACTGTACGACGAGGAATATCTCGACCAGTACGCCAGCGGATTCAAAGAACTCGAAACACACGTGGGGAGCTATACGCCGGAGTGGGCGGCGGGGATGACCGATTTACCAGCGGCGCAAATCCGCGAGACGGCTCACTTAATGGCCGAAGCAAAGCCATCGGTCGCGATTCATCCGGGGCGCCACGTGACGTGGTATGGCAACGATACGCAACGTGCTCGCGCGATGGCCATTCTGACGGCATTGCTTGGGGCGTACGGCCGCAAAGGTGGCTTGTTCCTTCCGACAAAACTTGCCATTGGCCGGATTCCGTTGCCGCAGATGCCCGAATCAGAAAAGCCGCGTGCCGATCGCGAAGCTAACCAGTATCCGCTGGCCAGCGAAGAGGCGCACGGGCTGACGCAAGGACTGATCAACGCGACGCTCACGGAAAAGCCTTATCCGATCAAGGGCTGGATTGTATACGGCCAGAACATCCTGGAGAGTATCCCGACACGGCAACAGACCCTGGCCGCAATCAAAAAGCTCGATTTCATGGCGGTGGTGGACGTGCTGCCGATGGAGCAAACGCGGTATGCCGACCTTGTGTTGCCGGAAGCGACTTACCTTGAGCGTTACGATCCTCCGGCGATCGTGACTACGAGCAAGCGGCCATTTGTGTCCATCCGCCAACCTGCAGTGGAGGCGATGCATGAATCGAAACCTGGCTGGTGGATTGCCAAAGAGGCAGCAAAGCGGCTTGGCGTGTCTGACTACTTCCCCTGGGCAGATCCCGATGATCACCTGCGGAGACTCATCAGCCCATTGGGAATCAAGATGGACGAATTGAAAGCCCTCGGCGCTGTATCGTTCGACGGCAAGCCATACATCGAAGATCGTGGCGAGAATGACGGTCCGCTATTTCCGACACAGTCCGGCAAGATTGAGCTGGTTTCTTCTGTTCTGCAGGATCTGAAACTCGATGCACTGCCGAAATACGAAGCTGTCGAAGCGCCGCCAGAGGGATATCTTCGCCTGATCTACGGACGCTCACCGGTCCACTCGTTCTCGCGCAGCGAGAACAACGCGTGGCTCGACGATTTGATGGCCGAGAATCCAGTATGGATCAGTAGCAAAGCGGCTGAATCGTTCCGGCTAACCGACGGACAGAAGGTAATTCTCCAGAATCAGGATGGCGTGAAGAGTCCTGCCATCACGCTCAAGGTAACGCCTGCGATGCGGAGCGATGTTGTCTACACCGTGCATGGCTTTGGCGCCCAGGGGCCGAGTTTGAAGAAGGCCTATCAACACGGATTCTCAGACACTGCCTTGATGACGAGGATTGCCGTGGATCAACTGATGGGAGCGACGGGGATGCGGGTGAACTTCGTTCGCGTTCTTCCTGCGGAGAGAGCTTAGGAGCAACCGATGCCGCGATACGCAATGGTGATCGACCAAGAGCGCTGCGTGGGATGTCAATCCTGCACCGTAGCGTGCAAGTCGGAATGGGACGTTCCCAACGGTTCCGCACGTACGCGCGTGAGGAATGCTGGAGTTAGAGGCGACTACCCGAACTTCGTTTCCACTTTTTACGTTTCACAGTGCAATCACTGCGATCATCCAACGTGCGTGCCGGCTTGCCCGTCGGGGGCTACCTACCAGGACGGCAACGGAATCGTTAGAGTCAATAAAGCACTCTGCATCGGATGCGGCAGTTGCGTGGCCGCGTGTCCATACGGTGCGAGGTATATCGATGCGGCAAAGGGTGTCGTAGACAAATGCGATTTCTGTGCGGAACGGCGGGAAGCTGGACTTGAACCTGCCTGCACTCTCACCTGTCCGGCAAATGCGAAGATATTCGGCGATCTGGAAGACACCGGCAGCACCGTTTTCAACATGGTGTACCGGCTGGGTGCCCAGCGGACGCAATCGGCTGAAGTCAGGATAGGCCCCAACGTTTACTACGCGGGGCGACCGGAGCATGTCGAAATGGCGGCAGCGGCGTTCCCGCCTGGAGAACCTCGAACCGTGGCTGCGGGAAGAGTGTGGAGTGGCTTCGCGAAGAAAGTGGTGTACCTCGCAGTCGGGACCACCTTCCTCGGACAAGCCGTCGCGTTCTTCCATCAACTGGCAACCGGCGAAAAGCAGTTCGACGAGTAGGAGATAGAGATGACATCGCAAACAGTTCCCGTTGTTCCAGCGCCGCTAACGTTCGAGGAGTCGCGGCTGATGGCCCAGAGCCTGATCAAGAAACATCAGGTCGCCGTCGTGCTGCTGCACTGGTTCAATGCCATCGTCTGGGCGCTGGAGCTGATGACGGGTTCAGCGCTGATCGTCGCTCCCGCGTACCGCTTCATGCCCAACTGGTACCTGACGATGATGCAGGAGATGGCGGGTGGCAGAGCGAATCTGCTGCGGATTCATATCGCCGTCGGCGTGACGTGGACCATTGTGTTCGTGGTTTATGCGGTCTTCGGCTGGCGCTATTTCCTGCACGCCGAAGTGCTGCGGAAAGAAATTGGCCTCGAGGGCGACGATTTCAGGTGGCTGCGGATCAGGATTTTGCTCCTCTTGAACCGCACTCGTGAAGAGCTGCCGCCCCAGGGAGCATACAATGCTGGCCAAAAACTATACGCGCTTCTGATTTATGCCATGGTTCCCATCATCATGATCACCGGATGGATCATGGCCTTCCATCTCATAGGAACATTCGCTGTGCAATGGGCGATGGTGCTTCATTTTGTGGCGGCCGGCATGGTGGTTTCCGGTTTGATGATTCACGTTTACATGGGCGCAGTCTTTCCGGAAGAAAAACCAGCTTTCTATTCGATGATCACCGGAATGGTGGACGAACTCTACGCCTACAAGCACCATTTCAAGTGGTGGCGCGAAGTGAAGCTTCAGCAGCATGAGTGGCAAGAAGGAATCGAAAATGAAGGGCGCGAGGCGGTCTTAGTGGCCAAACGGGCAGACGACTCGAACCGGGCAGGCGCCGCAAGGATCGATCCCGAGGCCTAGATTGCAGAGTTTCGCAATTGTGACGGCTGCACTATACGGGAATTTGCGGACCATGAGAACCTACTCGCACTTGTTATCAGTGGGCACTGAGGTTTCATCCATGCCAAAATGCGCCAGCGCGCTCGATCTCGAAATCTTTCAGCGGCAAGCCGTTATCTGCAAGGCATTTGCCCATCCCAAGCGGTTGCAGTTACTCGACATGATCGGTAAGGGCGAACGCCCCGTCTCCGAGCTGCAAAAACAGCTGAACGTATCCAAGGCCAACATGTCGCAACACCTTTCGGTCCTGCGTTCAGCGGGTGTAGTATCCACGCGACGGAATGGCAAGCAGGTCTATTGTGCGCTGGCGATTCCAGAAGTGAAGAGCGCCTGTCATCTCCTGCGCGAAGTTCTGCGCAGCCAGTTGCGCCGCCAGCACAAGCTCGTCGTTTAACCTTTGGCACCAGCGTTTTGTCGATCAGAACCCTCGAAAGACAAATTGAAGAAGATCCTGCAAATCGAGTATCAGGAAGGAATTTTAGCTACTCGGGCTGAAATTCTCACAAAGGCAGGCTATTGTGTGACGTCGGTTCTTGGAACCGACTCCATTTCAGGGATCGAGACACAGCCGGGACCTTTTGACTTGGTAGTAGTTGGACACGGCGCGTCTTGGAACAATCGAAGAGATTGGATTGTTTATTTTCGAGCCTCTACACCTGATACCCCGGTGATCGCACTGCTTCGGAGCACCGACCAGCCATTTCATGATGCTTCCTACAATTGTCGAGCCGATGAACCCGTCGAATGGTTGAGAACGATAGAGCGGGCCCTCGCAAGCTCGAATGAGGATTCACTGATACGGAAATCTTGATCATTAAGATCGTGATGGCGTGGCCGGCCGCACCGTGCAACCAGCATCCCTTAATCCCAGTTTTCTGAAAATCGTCATCGCTGGACACCAGTTCGTGAATGCCGACTGGAGCAGGTTCACTCCCACGAACGCGGTGAGCAGGTACCAGTACGCTGAAACGTACTGGGCCAGTGCCAACGAAACTAGAATCACTACACCGGCCATTAGTCGTAGAGCTCTTTCAACGGTCATTGCATTTTCCTTTCTGGAATTACTTCTTCGAAACTTCACACGCCGGCTGCTTGCAGAGCGATATTTTCCGGTGAGTGTATGTGCCCGGTCGCGCCTGGGTTCAGCCGTTTCTGAACCATGTAATAAAGAACGGGGACGGCCATGCGCGAGAGCAGCGTCGAGGCAACCTCGCCTGCCATCAACGACAGCGCAAGTCCCTGGAAGATGGGATCAAACAGGATCACGCTCGCACCCACCACCACAGCAGCAGCGGTCAACAACATCGGGCGAAAGCGCACCGCACCGGCATCGACAACTGCGTGCTCCAGTGTCTGACCCTGGCTGCGGCGCAATTCGATGAAATCGACCAGAATGATCGAGTTCCTGACGATGATGCCGGCGCCTGCGATGAACCCAATCATCGATGTAGCGGTGAAAAATGCTCCCACCAGCGAGTGCGCCGGCAATATTCCGATCAGCGTGAGCGGAATCGGCGCCATGATCACCAGGGGCGTAACGAACGACTTGAACCATCCGACCACGAGGACATAAATCAGCACTAATACAGCAGCGAACGCAAGGCCGAGATCGCGGAAAACCTCGATCGTGATGTGCCATTCACCGTCCCATTTCATCGAATAGCGGTCAGTGGATGCGGGCTGCGTAGAGTTGTACCGCTGAAGGGTGTATCCGGCGGGCAATTTCAGATTGTCGAGGGCCTTATTCATCTGGAGGATCGCGTATACAGGGCTTTCTTCAGTCCCCGCCACGTCTCCCGTGATGTACACCACGCGTTGCATATTCTTGCGATAAATACTGGTGTCGATGGTCTCGGTTTGCGTGGTCGTCAACTCGCCAAGCGACACCTGCTGGCCCGTAGCCGTGGGCATCTTCAAATTCTGAAGTTGCTCAATGCTCGAACGTCCGGCGCGACTGAGACGTACGTTGATGGGCACATCTTCGCGATCTGTGTTGGTATGCAGAAGTCCGGCATCAATGCCTCCGACACCGATCTGCACGGTCTTGGTGATGTCGGCGGCAGACACGCCGTGCAGTGCGGCTTTGTCGAGATCCACCTTCATATCAAATTTCGGCTGCGGGTCTTCGACGTACCAGTCAACGTCCACCACTCCAGGCGTCTGCTGGAAAATCTGCTTGATCTTCCCCGCCACCTGGAGCTGTCCCTTGAGATCAGGACCGTAAACTTCAGCCACCAGGGTTTGCAGGACAGGCGGTCCGGGGGGAACCTCGCTTACCTTGACGCGTGCTCCGAAGGGCGCCCCAATCTTCACCAACTCGGGACGCAAGCGTCTGGCTATCACATGACTTTGGGTGCTGCGTTCATCCTTCGACAGCAGGTTCACTTGGATGTCCACCTGGTTTGGCTGATGCCGCAGGAAATAGTGGCGAACGAGTCCGTTGAAGTTGTAGGGGCCGGAAGTTCCGGCATAGATCTGGTAGTTCGCGATCTCAGATTGTCGCGCAAGATACGCCCCCAGAGCTTGCGAAACACGAGTCGTCTGCTCCAGCGGTGTACCGTCGGGCATGTCGACGATTACCTGGAACTCACTCTTGTTGTCGAAGGGCAGCATCTTGACCTTCACCAGCTTTAACGGAACCAGCGTGACCGCTGCCAGCAGCAGTACCACCACACCACCCAGGAACAGGTAACGTTTCTTACCGTTCTCGATCAGCGGATTCATCACACTTCGGTACAAGCGGGTGGTCCAACCCTCCGCTTCGTGCTGATGGTCGCCTTCTTTTGTGGCGTACTTGCCGAGCAGTCGCAGGGCTGCCCAAGGCGAAACGACGAATGCCACAATCAGCGAAAAGATCATCGCTGCCGATGCGCCTACCGGAATGGGACGCATGTACGGGCCCATCAGACCGCGCACAAAGGCCATCGGCAAGATAGCGGCGATCACAGCAAAGGTGGCGAGAATCGTCGGGTTGCCAACTTCATCCACCGCTTCGACAGCAACGTCGGTTAACGAACGTCCACGGCTCTCGGGAAGGCGAAAGTGACGAACGATGTTTTCGATAACCACGATCGCGTCATCGACCAGAATGCCGATGCTGAAGATGAGCGCGAACAACGTCACACGATTGAGCGTGTAGCCGAACAGGTAGAAGATCGCTAGGGTAAGCGCGAGTGTCACTGGGATGGCAAGCAACACCACGCCCGACTCTCGAAAGCCCAGAGCCAGCGCAATCAACAGCGTCACGGAAAGCGTCGCGAGGAACAAATGTTTCAGCAGTTCGTCGGACTTGTCTTTGGCCGTCTCGCCATAGTTTCTTGTCGTGGTGATATTGAGATCGTTGGGTAGGGTGTTGCCGCGAAGCTCGCGAACTCTCTCCAGGATGCGCTCGGAGATGATTGTAGCGTTGGTGCCTTTGCGCTTGGCGACCGTGAGCGTCACCGCAGGATAGTCTTCGCCAGTGGCCTTTGTCCTTGCGCCCGCTCCATTGCCGAACAGAACGTAAGTGCTCGGCTCCGCAGGCCCGTCTTCTATCTTCTCCGCGACATCACGCAAGTAAACCGGTCGTCCGTTCTTGACGCCAACAACGACCTGCTGAAGGTCCGCGGCACTTGTCAGAAAGCGCCCGGCTTCCACTTGGAACTCAGTATTCGAACTCGCAAAGCCACCAGCTTCCGCTCGTGTGTTGGAGCCTTCGATGCTGCCTACAATCTGTCCAGCCGTAATTCCGTACCCGGCGAGCTGCTGCGCATTGAGCACAACCTGCATTGTGCGCCGCTGCCCACCTATCAGCTTGGTCTCGGAAACGTCATCGACCTGCTTGATCGTGTGCTCGATCTCCGCGGCAATCTGCCGCAAGTGGTACGAATCGTAATTGGACCCCCAGAGCGTGAGGGCGAGAATCGGCACATCGTCGATGGATCGGACCTTTACTATCGGCTGTGAGACGCCCTGGGGAATGCGATCGAAGTGCGAGTAGAGCTGGTTGTAGGTTTTAACGATCGCATCTTCTTCTTTCGTTCCGACCTTGAAGCGCACAATGACAAGGCTGCTGCCCGGACGGGAAATCGAGTAGAGGTATTCGACTCCGGACACTTGCCGAAGGAGCTTTTCCATCGGGATACTTACCCGTTCTTCCACTTCCTGCGGAGTCGCGCCCGGCATCGCCACCATTACGTCCAACATCGGGACGATAATCTGCGGCTCTTCTTCGCGCGGCGTCTGCCAGATGGCAAAGGCGCCCAGCAGCAACGCGGCCACGATTATCAGCGGCGTCAGTTTCGAATCGATAAATGCGTGAGCGGCTTTTCCGGCAGGCCCCAACGTGCGTTGCATCACTGCACCTCGATCCTCTTGCCGCCGAGTTCACGATCAGCCGGAGAGAAGACGATGGCCTCGTTCGGCGTGAGCCCGGAAAGAACCTCCACGCGATCACCTATCTGTCCTCCAAGTGTGACGTAACGTAGGGAGGCAATCTTGTCCTGTCCCACGATGAATACGCCCTTCAGCGATCCGCGCTCAATAACAGCCGTTTGCGGTATGACCAGTGCGTTACGCTCGCCGCGTGAGAAGTGTGCGCGTCCGAACAGGCCTGACCGAATCACGTTCGAACTCGGCAACTCGATCTTCACCAGGAACGTGCGGCTGCCTGGATCAGCCGCAGGAACGATCTGGCTGACCTTTCCCGACAGCTTCTGATCGGGATACGCATCAAGCGTTACCGGAACGGCTTCTCCGGTACGAACGAAATGTAGATCGGTTTCATTGACGTTGGCCTCCAGACGCAAGTGACCGGTTGATTCGATTGTCAGCAGCGGCATTCCGGGAGACGCGAGCGCACCCGGATCTACCCGGCGCTCTGTCACCAGACCATCGAAGGGCGCGCGGATCTTCGTATATCCGAACGACGATTGTGCCTGTGCTACTGCGGCTCTTGCTTGCGTCTCTGCCGACTTGGCTACCTCGGCGGCCGCGCCGGCAGATTGTGCTCGAGCTTTCACTTCATCGAATTCCTGCGGGCTCACCGATTTTCTTTGGAACAGCGTGTCGTAACGTTTCAGAGTCGATTCGGCCAAAGCCTTCTGGCTCTGGGCGACGGCCACTTCGTGTTGTGCGGCAGCGAATCCAGCCTGAGCGCGCTCTAACGCGGCCTGCGGTTGGGCGGGATCGATGGTGGCGAGCACCTGCCCTCGCTTCACCGTGTCGCCTTCTCGGACACTTACTGCAACCACATTTCCCATCATCTGGGCAGAAACCTGCGACGTCTCTCCTGCGCGAACCGTTCCGACGGCAACCAACTCGTCAGGAATCGTCGAGTTTACGGTGTGAAAAACCGCGACGTTGCTGACCGTTTCGGGTGCAGCGGATGATGCTTGCTTCGGCGACGAACAACTAAAGGTGACGAGTATAAGGAGCGCCAACATCAGAACGAGAACTGTTTGTTTCATTGATTCACCACCGGGCTTTGCGCCGACAAATCTCCACTCGCCAACTCCATGGCGGCGTAACTGGTTACATAGCGATAGACGGAATTCCAATAGTTGGTCTGGCTTGCACGCGCCGCATCTTCAGTGCGGAGCAGGTCGGTAATCGTGACCAGACCGGTTTCATAGCGATCGCGGGTGATTCGCAGACTTTCATCTGCTTGGGCGACCGTGTCGCGGGCGACTTCCAGCATCTGGCGGGCAGCGTCCTGTTCAAAGTACGCGCGGCGCACGTCGAGGCGGATGTTGTCTTCCGCCGACTGGTGCGCTGCTTCCACGCGGCTCAGCGTTGCTTTCTCAATCGCCAACTGCGCATGTTTCTCACGCGCGAAAAGGTCGATGTGGAGTTCGGCTCCGGTCATCCAGTTATTGTTGCCGCCTGTAAATAGCGCGGGATTGTCCGCCTGCCACGACCCGAAAACATCGAGACGAGGCCCGAAGGCCGCTTTAGCCGCCTTTACACTGTTGTGCTGCGCGTCGATTTGCGAGGCAATGGCCTGCAAATCAGGACGCTGCTTCAGTGCGCGGGCCTCTGTCTCTTCCAGCACCGCCGGAGGCAGAGTCTGCTCTTTGAGCAGGTCGGCGGGCTGCTGTCCCGGTGGCAGTCGCACACCGAGAGCTGTTTCCAATTGCGTCCGCGCCATTTCAAGAGCGCTGCGGGCGCGTATCAATTCTTCCTGTCGTTTAGCGAGGTTGACCTTCGCGGAGAGGGCGTCCGACTCAACTACGGTTCCAGCTTCGACCCGCGATGTGCTGGAGTCCACCATGGCTTGGGCGGTCTTGATGGTCTGCTCAGCGACATCCACCTGCTTCCTCGCCAGCAGCACGCCGTAGTAGGCATCGATCACCCGGAACACCAATTCCTGGTCGGTGCGGGAGAGTTGTTGTCGCGAGGCTTGTTGCAACGCTTCGGCACGACGCAACTGATAGGTGTTGCCGAAGGCGTTGAAGACATTCCATTGCCCACCGACGCGGCTGGAAAAATTGCTGATCGAGTTCGGGTAGTTGAGCGCGTTGAGGGCAAAATCTGCAGTGGTAAACCGGCCTTGGCGAAGTTTCGTTCCGAAGGCATATATGGGATCGTTACCGAGCGTCGCTGTTTCTGAGAAACCTACGTGAGGCATGAACGCTGACTTTGCCTGGCTGGTACTCGCCTTTGCGATCTGAACGTCGGCCAACGCCATCTTCCGAATAGGGTTCTTCTCCAAGGCAATCGACACTGCCGAGGACAACGTCAGCGGCGCCTGTGCCGGGAGCAACGGTGACATCAGGCCCACCACCACTGCGATTCGAACAATACGAATAAATTCGGGCATTTTCATCTGTATACGAGGAACCGTGCGCTCTCATGCAGATAAATGCAGTGACTTGGCAGGGTGTTACAACTTGGAGAGGTTTATTTTGAGGGTTGGATCAAATGGGGTGCAAACCTCACAAAACAGAGGTTTTAGCATCTTTCCCGGAGGCTCGCAAGAGCTCCTGCAACAACAGTTTGCGGACCTTTTCCGCCGTTCGCGGCTCGCAAGGGACCTCGTAACTATGGCATCTCTTTACAGCTTTGTTCAGGTCCTCGATAAACGCCAGGCAAGGCGGGCAGTTCTGGAGATGCTTTTGGATCCGATCACAGGAGATGTCGTCTACCCTTCCGTCGATAAACTCGGAGAGCCCGGCAAACATTTTGCGGCAGTCAACCGGCTTATGATGTTTCCGTTTGGGTTTATTGCGGGTGTGTTGGGAGGCTTGTTGGAGTTCGCGTCGCACAAAGAGTCGAGCCCGATGCAGCCGAACCCGTACTGTGCCTTCAGTCAGGCCGGTGATTTTTGCCACATCGGCGGTGTCTAATTCTTCCATGTCGTGCAAAACGAGAACCAGCCGATACTTGGCAGGAATCCGCAAGACGGCTTGTTGAACGTGCTGATCTCGCTCTTTGGAGATAAGTTCAGCTTCAGGAGAATCGCGGTCAACATTTGTGAGAGACTCCAGTTCCTTGCTGTCCGGCATCAGTTCATCGAGCGAGAGCGCATGTTGGGGAGCGAACTTGCTCCTGCGACGACTCATCCAACAGCGGTTGCGTGTCACCTTGTATAGCCACACGGCCAGCGCTTGCGGGCTGTCGATGGTCCTCAGATGCGACACAGATTTCATGAGCACGTCCTGCATCGTGTCTTCTGCATCTTCGCGGTGTCCGCATACCTTCATGCTGAAAGAGAAGACAGTCTGCTGGAGATGACGTAACGCCCGCTCCATCGAATCGCGATCCCCGCGCCGGAGCAGTTCGACGGCATCTGTGATTTCGGCTCGCATGAGTGATTTTCGTCATCCATTGTATCTTCCGGTGCATCGGATTCCATGTAGAGCACTGGACCGTCTGCGGCGCTCTGATTCAGCCCCTGCGACTGCCCGGCACTCAGCTCCGGAGGGCGATGTATGAAAGACTTGAAAACCTGCTGTTCGCTCCTGGTGCTTCTGCTCCTGTGTATCGCCTCCGATGGTCAAACGCATGTTCCCGCTGGAACCCTGCTGTCAGTCATGTTGTCCTCCTCGATCGATTCCCACAAAAGCAAGGCCGGAGACCAGATCAAGGCGCGGCTTATGCAAGACGTGGAACTCGGCGCCGGTGACAAGCTCCACGCGGGTACCACGGTTGTTGGAGAGATCGCAAATGTAACGCCGTCAACGGTGAGCTTTAGGTTCGACCGGCTTGTAGTCCACAAGAAAACAGTCGCAATTCGGAGCAACTTGCGTGCGATAGCGTCCATGATGGAGATCGAGGACGCGCAGCTTCCAACTAATACGGCCGGCGGTGATCGCGGTTCTGCAGAAGCAGACTGGAATACCATTCAGGTCGGAGGTGAAGCAGTGTATGGCAGGCGCGGTGGGCCTGTTATGAAAGGAAATACGGTAGTCGGTCATTCGCTGTTTGGAGGTGGAGTTGCAGCCGTGCCGATTGCCGCTCCCGGCACAATGTGTCGCGGGAGCATCCACGAAGAGACCCCGCAGGCATTCTGGGTCTTTTCCGCATCCGCCTGCGGCTCCTACGGATTCCCGGATCTTTCGATTACACACGCAGGGAGAACCACGCCCGTAGGCACAATTGTGCTGACTTCACGCGGTAGAGTAAAGGTTGGTGCGGGGAGCGGAATGCTGCTTCGGGTGACAAGCGACTGAATACAGGCTTCTCACAACTTACGTAACGGGTTCTAGAAAAATGTCGCGTCGAGAAGGGTGCGATTGGGTTCTAGTCCGTAGGAGTCGTCGATGCCTTGCTGCAAGATTCTCGAAGTGAGTCGCAACACAGTAATGAGTCAAAGCCGACGGCTCGTTCTGGTTGGCGAAAATGTTCAGGTAATTACCGCCACCAGCACTATCGGCGCACTCGCGGCCTTCCGAGCCTGCTCTATCGCGTTAGTGATAATCGGGCAGACTGCTCCGAATCCGAAACAGCTAATTAATGAACTTCGACAAATTCGATCAGTATCGATTATTCAGCTAGCCCTCAAAAGGGCTGATTTGATCCTCAGTCGCTCCGAAGAGAAATCCAAACTGCGTGAGATCGTAGGTAGCATGCTCGCACCCAAAATCACATAAAAATAAGGACACTCATCCCCCTGCAAATCCGAGCATGCTATAGAGCAGGATTGCCAGAACAGCCAGAGTAATGACAACGTACAGGAAGTCCCGCTCCAGCGCGAAGGCTGCGGCTGAAAACACTACTCTCGCCACAGGAGTCGCAATCAGCAGAAGCAACCCCAATTGAATGATCCCCTGCCCGCGAAAATGCGATGTCGCCTGTAGAACGCCGGTAATACTTCGGAAGGACGAATCCGCTCCTCGAAAGGAGTGGTAATCAGGCTTCGCTTCTCCGTGCCTGGCAAGGAAGATTACGGCCCCAATTACAACGGTTCCAGCAGCGAGTAGAACTCCTGAGCGCAACAAGCTGCCGATAATCATCTCGATTCGTGAATCGTTCCATCCTACGGGCGCCTTCATAGGCGTCCTGTTGCTCCGTTGAATATCATTTCGATACCGAGCGCAATGATGACCACAGCAAAAACGATCCGGAGGGCCTCGGGTTTGGCATGAACCGCACACGAGCTCCCACCATGGAACCCATCAGGACTCCGAGCATCACCGGCATCGCCAGCCCTGGATCGATGTACCCTCGCCTGAGATATATACCGGCACTAGCGGCAGCGGTAACACCAATCATGAAATTGCTGGTCGTTGTCGAGACCTTGAAAGGCAATCGCATCGCTTGATCCATCGCAAGAACTTTCACGGCTCCTGATCCAATTCCCAAGGGCCCTGACAGGGTGCCTGCCCCAAACATCAGACGGAGACAGTGATCGAGCTTGGTGTGCTGCCACTGGTGCGGCCAACCGAGAGCCAGGATGCTCCCGAGACGGCGTCGGTGAAA
>Ga0335069_10005372_pt1 | contig 18842 bp, 18 predicted proteins | sample Lox_Sample_11_FD_206714 | JGI IMG/M metagenome (GOLD analysis project Ga0335069, IMG submission 206714) | Soil microbial communities from Loxahatchee National Wildlife Refuge, Florida, United States - Lox_Sample_1.1 | ecosystem: Environmental > Terrestrial > Soil > Wetlands | place: USA... | reverse complement strand
GGCGTCCAGTTCCAGCGCCCGCTGCACCGCCGGGTAGTCGGTGGTCACGTAGGGCTGGCCGATGCCGCCCGCGAGCAGGACGATCATGCCGCGGGCCAGGTGGTGCATGGCCCGGAGCCTGATGAAGGGCTCGGCGACGCTGTGGATCGGTACCGCGGTCATGACCCGGATGTCGGTGTCCGTCCTGGCCGTGAGCGCGCCGCGGAGCATCAGGGCGTTCATCATGGTGCCGAGCATGCCGATGTTGTCCGCCTCGGCGCGGCTGATGCCCCACCCCTCGGCCATCCGGCCGCGGAAGTAGTTCCCGCCGCCGACGACCACCGCCACCTGCACGCCCAGGTCGTGCACGGACAGGACTTCCTCGGCGACGCGGGACAGGCTGGCCGGATCCACCCCGGAGCTTCCCGATCCGGCGAGCGCCTCGCCACTGAGCTTGACAACCACCCTGCGATAGCGAGGCACAGTCTGCGAACTCCCATCCGTCCTGGCCACCCGGAGCGGCAGCCTTGCCCACGGTACCGTATGCGCGAACCCGGCCCGGGGCCCCTTGCCCGGCCGGGCCCCGCGCTCAGGCAGGTGAACGTGAGCTGGAGCACCAGGAAAGGAGCACCGTCTCGCTGGTTACCGGCGGCTGGGAGCGAGCGCTGGAACTGGCCTGGCAGGCGTTCTGCGCGCGGACCACCCCGGTGGGCGCCGTGGTGATGAACGGCGAAGGCGTCATCGTCGCCGAGGGCCGCGGCCGGCGTTACGAGCAGGCCGGCCCGCCGGGCCAGCCTCGCCGAGCTACGCACCGCACTGCGCGGCACGCTCTGACAACCCGATATCCCGAACGGCCGTACTGCGTGCCCCCCAGCCCGCGCGTCCACCCGCCACCCCCCGCCCCGCCCCCCCGCGGAGCGCCTCCATGATCGTGGCCAGTTCGGAGCAAATATTGCTCATTCCCGGCCAGGATCATGGGTCTGCGTCCCGGCGAAGCGCTTGCGGCAGGCCTCGATCTCGGCTTCGGCCGCCGCGCGGTCCGCCCACGCCCCGGCCTGGACCAGCTTGCCGGGCTCGAGCGCCTTGTAGACCTCGAAGAAGTGCTGGATCTCCAGCCGCTCGAACTCCGGCACGTGGTGGATGTCACGCAGGTGCTCCATCCGGGGATCGTGGGCCGGCACGCACAGCACCTTGTCATCGAGCCCCTTCTCGTCCCGCATCCGGAACATCCCGATGACCCGGGATCTGATCAGGCACCCTGGGAAGGTGGGTTCCTCGATGAGCACCAGCGCGTCCAGCGGGTCGCCGTCGTCGGCCAGGGTGTCCTCGAAGAACCCGTAGTCCGCCGGGTACCTGGTCGAGGTGAACAGCATGCGGTCCAGCCGGATCCGCCCGGAGGCGTGGTCCATCTCGTATTTGTTCCGCTGTCCCTTGGGGATCTCGATGAGAACGTCAATGTCCACTGGTTCGCTCCAGGCCGGTCTGGGTGATTAACTCCATTGTCCAGTGCTGGCCCCGCGGGGGGCGACCCCCCCGGCACGGGGGGCCTGCCCGCCCCCCGTAACTCGCTCTGGCCCCCTGGGAGGTGGCAGGTCATGGTGCGCCGCGCGCGGCTAGCGGCCGTGCTGACGCTCGCCATGATCAACGTGTTCACGCTGGCGGCGGGCGTCGCCGTGGCCCGCATGCTCCCGTCGCGCCTCGCCGCCCTGCAGGTTCCCTCGGTCGCGGCGGGCCCGGTCAGCCGGGCGGGCGCCGTGCTGGCCCCGGCGGCGGACGGCCCGCTGCCGACCGCGAGCGGGCTGCGGTCGGCCCTGGCCGGGCCGCTGTCCGCGGCGGCCCTCGGCCCCCGGGTGTCGGCGGTGGTCGCCGACCCGGTCACCGGGCGGGTGCTGCTGGCCCAGGACGGGACCAGGCCCGCCACGCCCGCCTCGACCGCCAAGCTCGTCACCTCGGCCGCCGCGCTGGCGGTACTGGGCCCCGGCGCCACGTTCACCACCCGGGTGGTGCGGGGCGCGACACCGGACCGCATCGTCCTGGTCGGCGGCGGTGATCCCACGCTCGCGGTGAACCGGTTCCCGGCCGGGGACTATCCGCAGCCCGCCACGCTGTCCAGCCTGGCGGCCGCGACGGCGCGGGCGCTGAAGGCCGGCGGCCGCACCACGGTCAGCGTGGGCTACGACACCTCGCTGTACACCGGCCCGGACATGGCGCCCGGCTGGCCCGAGGGCTACATCGCCACCGGCAACGTCACCCCGATCGTCTCCCTGGAGGTGGACCAGGGGCGGCTGACCACGGCCGGCGTCCCGGAGGACTCCGACGACCCGTCCAACTTCCGGCCGCGCACCACCGACCCCGCGGGCATGGCGGCCGCCGCGTTCGCCGCCCTGCTGGCCGCGGACGGCATCCACGTGACCGGATCGCCGCTGGCGCAGGACGCGCCCGCGCACGCGGCCAGCCTCGCCAGCGTGTCCTCGCCGCCGCTGTCGGCCATCGCGGAGCAGATGCTCGAGGAGAGCAACAACGTGATCGCGGAGGACCTCGCGCGCCAGGTCGCCCTGGCGACCGGCGAGCCCGCCTCGTTCAGCGGGGCGGCCGCGGCGGTGACCAGGGAACTGGGGCGGCTCGGCGCCGGCGCCGGCCTGCGCCTGGCGGACGGCAGCGGGCTGTCCCCGCAGGACGCGATCGCCCCGGCCACGCTGGTCAGGGTGCTCGAGGTCGCCACGGCGAACTCCCGGGTGCGGCCCCTGCTGGCGGGCCTGCCGGTGGCCGGCTTTTCCGGCACGCTGTCGGCCGGGCAGAGCGTGTTCGGCGGGATCGGCGGCGCGGCCCTGGGCTCGGTGCGGGCCAAGACGGGCAACCTCGGCACGGTGACGGCCCTGGCCGGGCTGGTCACCGACCGGAACGGGACGCCGCTCGTCTTCGCGTTCATGGCCGACCAGATCCCGTCCGAGGGAATGCTGCAGACCGCGGCGAACGCCATCGATGAGGCCGCCTCCGCCCTGGCCAACTGCGGCTGCCGGTGACGGGCACTTTCCCGCAGCACGTACCGTTGGACTGTGAGCAGCACGCAGATGATCGACTGGGACGTCGCCATTTCCACCGGAACCCGGTGGGCCAGGCCCGGGCCGCAGGTGAGCCTGGCCGAGGCACGGCGGACCGTCGCAGAGCTACGCGACCTCGCCGGCGCCGTCCAGCAGCCGGTCTACGAGGTCACCGGAATGTCGGCCAGCCGTGATCACACGCTGGGCCGGGTCGCCGTGGTGGACCGGCCGGGGTGGATAAGAGCCAACGTGGACGGCTTCCGCGTCGTGCTCGAGCCGCTGGTCGAGCAGCTCAGGGAGCGCGCCCCGGGCGGATCGGCCGGGTCCGGGCCGGGATCGGTGGTGACCGCGGTGGGGTCGCGGGTCACCGGCTTCCAGGCCGGGCTGATCCTGGCCTACCTGTCGTCCCGGGTGCTCGGCCAGTACGAGCTGTTCCTCCCGCCCGACGCCTCCCCGGTCGACGGCGAGCAGCCGGGCAGGCTCACCCTGGTGGCCCCCAACATCGTCATGGTCGAGCGCGAGCTCGGCGTCGACTCGCACGACTTCCGGCTCTGGGTGTGCCTGCACGAGGAGACGCACCGGCTGCAGTTCACCGCGGTGCCCTGGCTGCGGGACTACGTGCAGAGCCAGATGACCGAGTTCCTGCTCGCCTCCGAGCTCGACCCGGCGGCGATGCTGCAGCGGATCCAGTCGGCGGCCGGCGCGATGGCGGGCGCGGTGCGCGGCGGCGACGGCGGCAGCCTGATCGAGGCCGTGGCCACCCCGCGGCAGCGTGAGATCATGGACCGGCTGACCGCGGTGATGACGCTGGTGGAGGGGCATGGCGACTACGTCATGGACGCGGTCGGGCCGCAGGTGGTGCCCTCGGTCGCGCAGATCAGGGAGCGGTTCAACGCCCGGCGCGGCTCGCAGGGCCGGGTCGAGCAGGCGATCCGCCGCATGCTCGGCATCGACCTGAAGATGAAGCAGTACGCGGAGGGCTCCAGGTTCGTCCGTGCCGTCGTCGACGAGGTCGGCATGGCCGCCTTCAACAAGGTCTGGACGTCCCCGGAGACCCTGCCGGCCAGGGAGGAATTCGCCCACCCGCACGCGTGGGTGGAGCGGGTCGTGTCCGGCTCGTAGCCAGCATGGGTCCTGGCGCCGCGGTCGCCGAGGTCCGCAACGCCGTGCGGGCCTGCCTGTCCGACCTGGCCGCCGGCGAGCTGGTGCTGGTCGCGTGCTCCGGCGGCGCCGATTCGCTCGCGCTGGCCGCGGCCGCGGCGTTCGTGGCGCCGCGGCTGGGCCTGCGGGCCGCCGCCGTGACCGTCGACCACGGGCTGCAGCCGGGTTCGGCCGAGCGCGCCGCGAGCGTGGCGGCGCGGCTGGGCCGGCTCGGGCTCGACCCGGCCCGCGCCGTCGCGGTCACGGTGCCGCCGGACGGTCCGGCCGGCCCCGAGGCCGCGGCCCGGGAGGCCAGGTACGAGGCGCTCGACGTGGCGGCCAAGGAGCACGGCGCCGCCGCGATCCTGCTCGGCCACACCCTCGACGACCAGGCCGAAACCGTCCTGCTCGGGCTGGCCCGCGGATCCGGCGCCCGGTCGCTGGCCGGGATGCCCGCCCGGCGCGGCGCCTACCGCCGGCCGCTGCTGGCCGTGCGCCGGGCGGCCACCGCCGCCGCGTGCGCCGAACTGGGGCTGCCGGCCTGGGAGGACCCGCACAACCGGGACTTCCGCTTCGCCCGGGCCCGGGTGCGCCACCAGGCGCTGCCCGCCCTCGAGGCGGCGCTCGGGCCGGGCGTGGCCGAGGCGCTGGCCCGCACCGCCAGCCAGCTGCGCGCCGACGCCGAATGCCTGGACGACCTGGCGTTCGCGGAAAGCGGAAAGCCGCGCGGCGATGCCCCCTCGGCCCCGGGGGGGCCCGGGCCCGCCGCCGCAGGCGGCCAGGCCAGCGTCGGCCCCCCCGGAACCAGCGGAGCCCCGGCCGGGCTCGACGCCGGCTGGCTGCGGGCGCTGCCCGCCGCGATCAGGACGCGGGTCCTGCGCGACGCGGCGATCATGGCGGGCTGCCCGCACGGCGCGCTCACCGCAGGGCACGTGGCGGCGATCGACGCCCTGGTCACCGCCTGGCACGGGCAGCGATGGGTAGACCTGCCGGGGGGCGTGCGAGCGCGCCGCCGGGCCGGCCAGGTGTGGTTCAGCAGCACCGGAGGGGAGAGGGAATCCGTTGGACGTACAGGACATGGGTGACGAGCTGAAGCAGGTGCTGATCACGGCCGAGGAGCTCCAGGCGCGCATCGGCGAGCTCGCGGCGCAGATCGACGCCGACTACGACGGCCGTGACCTGCTGCTCGTCGGCGTGCTCAAGGGCGCCGTCATGGTGATGGCCGACCTGGCCCGGGCGATGCACCTGCCGGTGCAGATGGACTGGATGGCCATCTCGTCCTACGGCTCGGGCACCAAATCCTCGGGCGTGGTCCGGATCCTGAAGGATCTCGACACCGACATCACCGGCCGTCACGTGCTGGTCGTCGAGGACATCGTGGACTCTGGGCTGACCCTGTCCTGGCTGGTGGGCAACCTGCGCTCGCGCCAGCCCGCGTCACTGGCGGTCTGCGCCATGCTCCGCAAGCCGGGGTCGGCGCAGATGCACGTCGACGTCGCCTACACAGGATTCGACATCGGCGACGAGTTCGTGGTCGGGTACGGCCTTGACTATGCTCAGCGGTACCGCAACCTGCCATTCATCGGGACGCTGGCCCCCGCGGTCTACGGGGGCAGTTAGGGCCCGGCGGCCGGGGGAACACAATCTGCCAGGGATAGCGTTGACTTTCCAGACGTGTCACCTAACCGGTGTACCGTCGTAGTTTTACGGCTCGCGGCCGCCGCTGAAGCACGGGCTGCGAGGATGGGTGCATGGCCATCCCGCCGGAGGTCGACGGGAGTGTGAGGCTGGTCAGGAGGGAACGGTCCCGGGCCGACGGGACCGCTCATTGATGGAGCTAAGGCGCTTTTTCCGAGCCCCGCTGCTGCTCATCGCGGTGGCGGTGCTGTTGTTGCTTTTCGTGCTTGACTATGCCAATTCGGGCAGCACGTACAAGCAGGTCGACACCTCGCAGATCGTCAGCCTCATCAACCAGGGCCAGGTCAAGAGCGCGGTAATCACCGACAAGAACCAGACGATCCAGATCACGACCAAGAAGACGGTCCAGATCGGGACCCAGAGCGGTACGGAGTGGGAGGCCTCGTGGGTCTCCGGCCAGGGCCTGCAACTCGCGAACGAGCTGCAGTACCAGGCCAGCAAGGGCACCCTGACCGACGGCTACACCGTCAGCATCCCGAAGAGCAACGCGCTGCTCGACCTGATCCCGACCGCCCTCATCTACCTGGTGATCTTCCTGCTGTTCTTCTTCATGCTGTCCCAGATGCAGGGCGGCGGCTCGCGGGTGATGAACTTCGGCAAGTCCCGCGCCAAGCTGATCACCAAGGACACGCCGAAGACGACGTTCGCCGATGTGGCCGGCGCGGACGAGGCCATCGAGGAACTGCAGGAGATCAAGGAGTTCCTGCAGAACCCGGCCAAGTTCCAGGCCATCGGGGCCAAGATCCCCAAGGGCGTGCTGCTCTACGGCCCGCCGGGCACCGGCAAGACGCTGCTCGCCCGGGCGGTGGCCGGCGAGGCCGGCGTGCCGTTCTACTCGATCTCCGGCTCGGACTTCGTGGAGATGTTCGTCGGCGTCGGCGCGTCCCGGGTCCGCGACCTGTTCGAGCAGGCCAAGGCCAACGCCCCGGCCATCGTGTTCGTGGACGAGATCGACGCCGTCGGGCGGCACCGCGGCGCCGGCCTCGGCGGCGGGCACGACGAGCGCGAGCAGACGCTGAACCAGATGCTGGTCGAGCTGGACGGCTTCGACACCAAGGGCGGCGTCATCGTGATCGCGGCCACCAACCGGCCCGACATCCTCGACCCGGCGCTGCTCCGCCCGGGCCGTTTCGACCGCCAGATCGTGGTGGCCCAGCCCGACCTGGCCGGCCGCAAGGGCATCCTGAAGGTGCACGCCCGGGGCAAGCCCATCGCCCCCGGCGCCGACCTCGACGTCATCGCCCGGCGCACGCCCGGCTTCACCGGCGCCGACCTGGCCAACGTGATCAACGAGGGCGCGCTGCTGACCGCGCGGTCCAACGGCAAGCAGATCACCATGGAGGCGCTCGAGGAGGCCATCGACCGGGTCATGGCGGGCCCGCAGCGCAAGAGCGTCCTGCTGTCGGAGAGGGAACGCAAGGTCATCGCCTACCACGAGGGCGGCCACGCCCTGGTCGGCCACGCGATGCCGCACGCCGACCCGGTGCACAAGGTCACGATCATCCCGCGCGGCCGCGCCCTGGGCTATACCGCCGCGCTGCCGACCGAGGACAAGTTCCTGGTCAGCCGGGCCGAGATGCTCGACCAGCTGGCCATGCTGCTGGGCGGAAGGACGGCCGAGGAGCTGATCTTCCACGAGCCCACCACCGGCGCGGCCAACGACATCGAGAAGGCGACTCAGATCGCCCGCGGCATGATCACCGAGTACGGGATGAGCGAGCGGCTGGGCGCGCGCAAGTTCGGCAACTCGGACGGCGAGCCGTTCCTGGGCCGGGAGATGTCGCACAGCCGTGACTACTCCGACGAGATCGCGTCCTCGATCGACGAGGAGATCCACCGCCTGATCGAGACCGCGCACGACGAGGCGTGGGAGGTCCTGGTCGAGTACCGGGACGTGCTCGACGCGCTGGTGCTCCGCCTGCTCGAGAAGGAGACCGTATCCCGGGGCGAGGTCCTGGAGATCTTCGCCCCGGTGCAGAAGCGGCCGGTCCGCGGCTCGTACACGGGCCACGGCAAGCGGCTGCCCTCGGACCGTCCGCCGATCCTGTCGCCCAAGGAGCTCGCCCTCGCGGCCGCCAGCGGCGACACCGGCAACGGCGGCATGGCGCTGCCCGCCAACGGCCAGTCCTTCGGCTTCAGCCCCAGCGGTGCGGGCCAGCCGGGCGGCTACGGCGAGCCCGTCGATGACGAGCCCACTGACACCCACTGACAATGGATGAGCGACAGCGGATGACGGAGGGCGATCTGGCCGCCGGGGCGGCCAAGGCGCAGTCCGGGACCGGCCAGCCTGACGGCGCCCGGTCCGCCCCCGGGAGCGGGCCCTCCGGCGGCAACGGCCACGAGTTCGACCTGCCGCGCATCGAGCGCGCGGTCAGGGAGATCCTGATCGCGATCGGCGAGGACACGGAGCGCGACGGCCTGCGGGACACCCCGGCCCGGGTCGCGCGGGCCTACGCCGAGCAGTTCGCCGGGCTGCGGCAGCGCCCGGAGGACGTGCTCACCACCGTCTTCGACGCGGACCACGACGAGATGGTCATCGTCCGCGACATCGAGCTGTACGGGACGTGCGAGCACCACCTGGTCCCGTTCATCGGCGTGGCGCACATCGGCTACATCCCCAACCAGAAGGGCCAGATCACCGGCCTGTCCAAGCTGGCCAGGCTGGTCGACGTCTACGCCCGGCGCCCGCAGGTGCAGGAGCGGATGACCAGCCAGATCGCCGACGCCCTGGTGAACACGCTGGAGCCGCGCGGCGTGGTAGTGGTCATCGAGGCCGAGCACCTGTGCATGACCATGCGCGGGGTGCGCAAGCCGGGAGCGCGGACGGTGACCTCGGCGGTTCGCGGGTCCTTCCGGGACAACGACGTCACCCGGGCCGAGGCGATGAGCCTGATTTACGGCCGCCACTGAACTGAACCGCCTCCTGCAGCGTCTATTGATGTGGGCCGGCGGCCGCGAGGTTCGCCGTGGCGACACCGAAAGGTAATTACCTGTATTTCCGGTGGTGGTCGCTGACTCCGTCCCCTTGTGCGGGACCTTTGCTTACCCTTGGGAGGTAGCGTGAACGCAGGACGCGAGGCGGCGCGATGGCTACGCTGACGCATCGTGCTCTAGGGGCTGACAAGAAAGCTGCCGAGATGAGCGACAGCGACGACGCTGGACGGCCGGGCCGCGTGCAGGCTCCCGCGCTCGCGGGCAAGGCCGGCGGCGCGCAGGCTGACGCCGGGCCGCCGACCCCGGCGGACCGCAGGCGCCAGCGCGCCTGGGTGCCCGGCATGGCGGCGCTGCTGACCACGCTCATCGGGCTGGCCGACATCCTCAGCATCCTCCGGCCCGACCTGGCGATCCGGCTGCACAAGATCACTTACATGGTCCCGGGGACGCTGACCAACGTCGCCCGCAGCGCCGAGGTCCTCATCGGGCTGATGCTGCTGATACTGGCGCACGGCCTGCGCCGCAGGAAGCGGCGCGCCTGGCAGGCGGTGGCCGCGCTGCTCGCGTTCGACATCGCCATCCACTTCTTCCACGGGCAGCGGATCTTCACCGCCATCGTGGCGATCGTGGTCCTCATCGCGCTGCTGTACTTCCGGGACGAGTTCTACGCGGAGGGCGACCCACGCACCCGGTGGCGGGCGCTGTGGTTCCTGGCCGGCCTGATCGTGGCGGACGTGGCCATCGGCCTGCTCTACATCCTGCTGGCCCGGGGGCTGGCCGAGGACTACTCGCTGGGCCAGCGGGTGTGGGAGGTCATCACCGGCCTGGTCGGGGTGTCGGGGCCGATCCAGTGGGTGCCCGAGGCCCGCGGTGACCTGTTCAACATCCTCACCAGCGCGCTCGGGATCTTCACCGTCCTGGTCGCCGCGTACCTGTTCCTGCGCCCGGCCGAGCCGCGGGCCCGGCTGAGCCGCGCCGACGCGGGCCGGGTCAGGGACCTGCTGGCCAGGTACGGGGACCGGGACTCGCTCGGCTACTTCGCGCTGCGCGACGACAAGAGCGTGATCTGGTCGCCGACCGGCAAAGCCTGCATCTGCTACCGCGTGGTGTCCGGTGTCATGCTGGCCAGCGGCGACCCGATCGGCGACCCGGAGGCCTGGCCCGGCGCCATCGGCCCCTTCCTGGACGAGGCGGCGCGGCACGCCTGGAAGCCGGCCGTGATGGGCTGCAGCGAGCTCGGCGCCGAGGTGTGGTGCCGCGAGGGCGGCCTGACCGCGCTCGAGCTCGGCGACGAAGCGATCGTGAACGTGGCCGACTTCAGCCTGTCCGGCCGTTCGATGCGGAACGTCAGGCAGATGGTCAACCGGGTGGCCAAGCACGGCTACACCGCCGAGGTCCGCCGGGTGGGTGACATACCGCAGGAGGAACTCGACGCCATCGTCCGCGCCGCGGATTCCTGGCGCGGCAGCCAGACCGAGCGCGGCTTCTCGATGGCCCTCGGCCGGATCGGCGACGATGACTGCGTGCTCGCGACCGCGACCGAGGACGGGGTCATCCGCGCGGTGCTGCAGCTGGTCCCGTGGGGCACCGACGGCCTGTCGCTGGACCTGATGCGGCGGGACAAGGCCGCCCAGCCCGGGCTGAACGACTTCCTGATCGTGGAGACCATCAAGGCCGCCCCCGGACTCGGCGTCAAGCGCATCTCGCTGAATTTCGCCGTCTTCCGGGCCGCGCTCGAGCGCGGCGAGCGGATCGGCGCGGGACCGGTGCTCCGGGCCTGGCGGTCGGTGCTGATCTTCATGTCCAAGTGGTTCCAGATCGAGTCGCTGTACAAGTTCAACGCCAAGTTCTGTCCCGTCTGGCAGCCGCGCTTCTTCGTCTTCCCCAGCTCGAAGGACGCGCCGAGGATCGCGCTGGCCGCGCTCGAAGCCGAGGCGTTCCTGGTCTGGCCGCGGCTGGAGCTGCGCCGGATCGCCCGCAAGCTCGGCCTGAGCAAGCTGAGGCGGCCCCAGGGGGGTACGGGGGGGCGGGCAGCCCCCCTGTGAGCGGGGGGGCACCCGGGGGGGTCGCCCTCCCGGGGGGAGCACTGCCGAGCGCTGACCGCTGCCTGGTCATGGGCGTGGTGAACGTCACGCCCGACTCGTTCTCCGACGGCGGTCAGTGGTACGGGGCGGACGCGGCCATCGCGCACGGCCTGGAACTGGCGGCGCAGGGCGCGGACATCGTGGACGTCGGCGGCGAGTCGACCAGGCCGGGGGCCCAGCGCATCCCGGCGGAAGAGGAGCTGCGGCGGATCGGGCCCGTGGTCACCGGGCTGGTCCGGGCCGGGCTGGCGGTGTCCATCGACACGATGCGCGCCCGGGTGGCGGAGTTCGCGCTGGACGCCGGGGCGCACCTGGTCAACGACGTGAGCGGCGGCCTGGCCGACCCGGACATGCCCCGCCTGGTCGCGGCGGCGGGAGTGTCCTACGTGGTGGTGCACTGGCGCGGCCACAGCCGTGACATGTACTCGCGGGCCGTCTACGCCGACGTGGCGGGCGAGGTCCGCGACGAGCTGTCCCGGCGGGTGGACGCGGTGGTGCACGCCGGGGTGGACCCCGGGCGCATCGTGGTCGACCCCGGCCTCGGGTTCGGCAAGCGGCCCGAGCACAACTGGCCGCTGCTCACCCACCTCGCCGAGCTGGGCACGCTGGCCGGGAGGACCTTCCCGGTCCTGGTCGGAGCCTCCAGGAAGCGGTTCCTGGGCAACCTGCTGGCCGGCCCGGACGGCACGCCCCGGCCGTTCGGCGACTGCGACGGGGCTACGGTGGCGATCACGGCCCTCGCCGCCGCGGCCGGCGCCTGGTGCGTGCGCGTGCACCAGGTGCCGCTGAACGCGGACGCCGTCCGGGTCGCGGCCGCCTGGCGCGGCGCCGCGGGCGCGGGCGCCGCCGGCCCGCCGGTCTCGGTCACCGGCCGGTCCTGACCGTGCGGCCTCGCGTGGTGCTGTCCGTCGGCAGCAACCTGGGCGACCGGCTGGGTACCCTGCAAGGATGCGTACAAGCCATCGGCGGCCTTCCGGACACTGACGTGCTGGCCATCTCGCCCGTCTACGAGACCGATCCGGTCGGCGGCCCGGACCAGCCCGACTACCTCAACGCGGTGCTCATCGCGGCGACCTGCCTGGGCCCGCTGGACCTGCTCGCGGCGACCCAGCGCATCGAGGCGGGCTTCGGCCGGGTCCGGGGCAGCGGGACCGAGCGGTTCGGGCCGCGTACGCTCGACATCGACATCATCAGCTACGCGGAAGAGGTCAGCGGCGACCCGGTGCTTACCCTGCCCCACCCGCGCGCGCACGAGCGCGCGTTCGTGCTCGCGCCGTGGCACGACATCGACGCCGGGGCCAGCGTGCCCGGCCGCGGCCCGGTGGCGGACCTGCTCGCCGGGCTCGGCCGTCGCGGCGTGCGGCGCCAGCCGGGCATGGTCCTGCGGCCGCCCCGACCCCGTGAGCCCAGCGGCCCGGGTACCCCGGCGGAGACCTCATGAGGCCCACCCGGATCTCGACGCTCGTGCTGGTGGCCGTCGTCTGCGCGCTGGCGGGCTGGCTGCTGCTCAAGTCGGTCTACGCCAAGCTGCCGCCGCTGCCGTGGACGGGGGTGCCCGCGCTGCTCATCGCCGCGGCGGCGGAGGCCTGGACGGGCCTGGACCTGCGGGCGCGGATCGCCGGCCGGCGCGGCCTGAAGCCGGCCGCGCCGCTGTTCGTGTCGCGGATGGTCGCGCTGGCCAAGGCCAGCTCGGTGGCGGCGGCGGCAATCGCCGGCTTCGCGGCGGGCTTCGACATCTACCTGGCCGGCTCGCTGAGCGCCCCGGTGCCGCGGCAGGACGCGCTCACCGCGGCCGCGACGTTCGCCGCCGCCGTCGTGCTCGCCTGCGCCGCGCTGTTCCTGGAGTACTGCTGCCGGGTCCCCGGCAGCACCGGCCGCGATCAGGACGGCGAATCGGCCCAGCAGCGCTGACCGGAGGCCGCCGGGCGTCACCGCGGACCGGGGGCGGGGTTACGCCGGGGCGTGCACCGGGCCCGTTCGGGATAATGTCTTGTGATTTTCGCGGTCCGGGGCGTTTCATCGTCACCGCTATCCTGATCATGCACGTCCGGTACCCGCGAGGACTGGAACGAGATGAACCCTGAACCCAATCCGGATCCGGCCGCCGGCCATCCGGCCAGGCTGGCGGTCGGCATCATCGGCGCCGGCCGGGCCGGCACCGCGCTCGGCGCGGCGCTCGCCCGCGCCGGCCACCGGGTCGTGGCCGCGTCCGCGGTGTCGGACGCCTCGCTGAGCCGGGCGCACGCGAACTTCCCCGGCGCGGTCATCACCGACCCCAGCCAGGTGCTGCGCCACGCCGACCTGGCCATGCTCACCGTCCCCGACGACGTGCTGCCCGGCCTGGTGGCCGGCCTGGCCGCCACCGGGGCGCCGCTGGAGGGCCGCCTGCTGGCCCACGCGAGCGGGCGGTACGGCGTGGCCGTGCTCGAGCCGGCCGTCCGCCAGGGGGCGCTGCCGCTGGCGCTGCACCCCGTGATGACCTTCACCGGGCGCGGCGACGACGTCGACCGGCTCAGCGGGACCTGCTTCGGGGTGACCGCGCCCGAGGTGCTCAGGCCCGCGGCCGAGGCGCTGGTGATCGAGATGGGCGGCGAGCCGGTCTTCATCGCCGAGGAGTACCGCGATCTGTACCACGCGGCCATCGCCGGCGCGGCCAACCACCTGATCACGCTCGTCGCCCAGGCCATGGACCTGCTCAGGACGGCCGGGGCGGCCGAGCCCGCCCGCCTGCTCGCGCCGCTGCTCTCCGCCTCCCTGGACAACGCGCTGCGGTTCGGGGACGCGGGCCTGACCGGCCCGGTCGCCCGCGGTGACGCGACGACCGTGGCCGCGCACGTCGCCGCGCTCGAGGCCGCGGCGGGCGCCTCGGCCGGCGGCCCGGCGGGCGGCTCGGCGGCTGTGGTGGCCGCCTACGTCGCCATGGCCCGGCTGACCGCGGACCGCGCGCTCGCGGCCGGGATCCTCAAGCCGGCCGACGCGGAACGCCTGCTCGGCGTGCTCGGCGGCCGCCCGTGAGCGACGAGCCCCCGCGCCTGGCCACCACCCGGGCCGCGCTGGCGGCCGCGCGCGCCGACCTGGACCTGTCCGGCCCGGAGCGGGGAGCCCGGCCCGGGCCCGTCGTCCTGGTGCCGACCATGGGCGCGCTGCACGCCGGCCACGAGCGGCTGCTGCGCGCGGCGCGCACGCTGGCCGGGCCGCGGGGCAGCGTCGTCGTCTCGGTCTTCGTCAACCCGCTCCAGTTCGGGCCGGGCGAAGATCTCGGCCGGTACCCGCGGACCCTGGAGGAGGACCTGGCCATGTGCGCCCGCGAAGGGGCGCAGCTGGTCTTCGCCCCCTCGGCGGCCGAGATGTATCCCGGCGGCGAGCCGGAGGTGACCGTCGATCCGGGACCGGCCGGGCAGCTCTTCGAGGGGGAGTTCCGGCCGGGGTTCTTCGGCGGCGTGCTGACCGTGGTGCTCAAGCTGCTGCACCTGACGCGCCCGGCCATCGCGGTGTTCGGCCAGAAGGACGCGCAGCAGCTCGCGCTGGTCCGCCGGATGGTGACCGACCTGGACCTGGGCGTCGTGATCGAGCCCGTGCCGACCGTCCGCGACGCCGACGGGCTGGCGGTCTCGAGCCGGAACCGGTACCTGTCCGCGGCCGACCGGGCGGTGGCGCTCGCGCTGCCGCGGGCGCTGCGAGCCGGCCAGGCCCGGGAAGCCGGGGGCGCGGCGGCCGTGCTCGCCGCCGCCCATGACGTGCTGCGCGCCGAACCCGCCCTGGCGGTCGATTACGTCGCGGTGGTGGATCCGGGGACGTTCGGCCCGGCCGGGCCCGGGCCCGCCCTGCTGGTGGCGGCGGCCCGGGCGGGCGGCACGCGGCTGATCGACAACGTGCCCGTCGTGCTCCCGGCGGGAAACGCCGCCGGAGCCCGGGATGCTGCCACGGGAGGGTCGGCCGCCGATGCTGCTCACCATTGACATCGGGAACACGAACACCGTTCTCGGGATATTCGACGGGGACCGGGTGATCGAGCACTGGCGGATCGCGACGGTCCCGGACCGGACCGCGGACGAGCTCGCCGTGGTGCTGAAGGGCCTGCTCGCCGGTAGCGAGGCGTTTACTGAAAGGGATATTAACGGTATATCGCTGTGCTCTACGGTGCCTTCGGTGCTGCACGAGATGAGAGAGATGTGCGAGCGCTATTACGGTGACCAGGAAACTGTCATCGTCGAGCCGGGCGTTAAGACCGGGGTGCCGGTGCGGACCGACAACCCCAAGGAAGTGGGCAGCGACCGGATCATGAACTCGCTCGCGGCGGTGCACCTTTACGGCGGCCCGGCCATTGTCGTGGATTTCGGCACATCCACGAACTTCGACGCGGTGAGCACGCGGGGCGAGTTCGTCGGCGGCGCGCTTGCCCCGGGCATCGAAATTTCGGTGGACGCGCTGTCCAGGCGGGCCGCGCAGTTGCTAAAGGTCGAGCTGACTAGGCCCCCGCGGGTCATCGGCAAGAATACGGTGGAGTCACTGCAATCGGGCATCATCTACGGCTTCGCCGCGCAGGTCGAGGGAATTGCCCGGCGGATGGCCCGCGAACTGTCGCCCGATGACCCGCGCGCGGTGACCGTCATCGCCACCGGCGGCCTGGCGCCGCTCGTTATCGACGAGGTGAGCGTCATCGACGCGTACGAGCCCTGGCTCACCCTGATCGGCCTGCGCCTGGTCTACGAGAAGAACGCGGGCCAGGCGGAGTCCCCGGGCCTGAGGGCCTGAGGAGCCTGAGGGCTTGAGGTGGCCCGCCTGGCGGCCTGAGGCGACCTCAGGCGATCCGGACGGCGCCGACGTAGGCGCTCCAGTAGACCGGCTCGACATGCACCGGCACGCCGAAGTCCGGCGCGTCGATCATCAGCCCGTTGCCGACGTAGATCCCCACGTGGCTGATGTCGGCGAAGAAGAAGACCAGGTCGCCTGGCTCCAGGTCGTTGCGGGCCACGTGCACGCCCGAGTTCCACAGGTCGCCGGTGTAGTGCGGCAGCGAGATGCCCTCCTGCGCGAACGCCCACACCACGAGCCCGGAGCAGTCGAACTGGCTGGGGCCGGCCGCGCCCCACACGTATGCGTCGCCCACCCGGGTGAGCGCCGCCCGCAGGGCCTGGGCGCCGACCGTGTTCGCGGTCGGGATATTGACGGCCGGGTACGTCCCCGTCTGGGTGTAGATCGCCATCGCCTGCTTCATCGCCGCGCTGTTGACCTGATCGATCTTCGCGTCGATGAGCTTCTTCTTGGCGTCCATCTGGCCTTCGAGCGCGCTCACCTGGGCGATCTGCTGCTCGGCGACCTGCTTGTCGCGCAGCGCCTGGGTCACCTGGTTGCTCAGCGAGCTGACCTTCATGCTGCTGGACTGGTCGATTTCGGCGATCGCGGAGGCCTGGCTGAGGAACTGCCGCGGGTCCCCGGTGGTGAGCGCCTGGAACGTCGGATCGAGACCGGAGTTCATGTAGTTCGCGGCGGCCAGCCGGGCCACGGCCTGCTGGCCGAGCGCGAGCGCGGCCGCGCCCCGGTCGGCGGCGTCCTGCGCGATCTGCGCGTCGGCCTGGGCCCGGCTGAGCTGGATGCGCAGGCCGTCGTACTGCTCGCTCAGCGCGTTGATCTGGAACTCGAGCTGCTTGGCCTCCGCGACCAGGGTGGTCAGGTTCGGCTTCGGCGCGATGGTCTGCGCCGCGCTGATACCGCCCGGCACGATGAGGGCGAGCGCGGCGGTCGCAGCAACCAGTCCGGTAGCCCCGCTCAGTCTGCGCACAGCGATGCACAATATTGGAACCCAAGGGCCTCTTGCCACCCACTCGGGGGAAGTTTTACCTTGTCGTGCTGCCCGGCCGGGCGCTCGCGGCCGGGCGGCAGGCCGCGGGCAGCGGCTATCGTGGACGCGCTATGGCTTACACGATCAGGTCCGCGCGCACGCGGGACGTGCCCATGATCCGCAAGCTGATCGACTCCAATGTGGAGTCCGGGCGGTTGCTGAGTAAGGCCACGGTCACCCTCTACGAGGACGTCCAGGAGTTCTGCGTGGTGGAACTCCATCCTGACGCGCTGCTCGCGGGCTGCGGTGCGCTCCACGTGATGTGGGAAGACCTCGCCGAGATCAGGACGGTCGCGGTGCGTGAGGACTGCCAGGGGCTGGGTATCGGGCACCGGATCGTCGATGAGCTCCTGCAGCGGGCCCGCGCGGTGGGCGTGGACCGGGTGTTCGTCCTGACTTTCGCGGTGGAGTTCTTCCGCCGTCACGGATTCCGGCCGATCAGCGGTACTCCCGTGGCCGCGGAGGTGTACCAGGAGCTATTGCGCTCCTATGACGAGGGCGTCGCGGAGTTTCTCGACCTGGAACGGGTAAAGCCCAACACACTCGGCAACACGCGCATGCTGTTGCGCCTCTAACCGGGGCGGGAAAAGGAGCACCGGCGTTGCGCACGAGACGATACAAGCCCAGCGGGAGCATCGTCCGGTTCGGGCTGCAGAGAGGACCCGGCTATGTGGAGCGATCTGGCCGCGCTGACTCCCCCGCTGGTAGTGTGCGCCGCCTTCCTCATCGGCGTGGCGATGTTGCTGCGCAGCCAGCTGGTCCCGAAGCGCCGCGCGGAGCGGAAGGCCCGCCGCCGATCGCGCGACCCGAGATCCTGAGAATATACTGAACGGCAGGTTTATCCGGCCCTGTAGAACTGCGTAAACTGGGTGAACGCCATGGCTCCGAGTTCACGTATCGGCGTAGTTCGTGTTCTGCCGGAGCGGATCGTTGCTAACGGTGCAACCGGCCTCTGATTACAGAGCGTAACTGCTTCTGGGATGCCGCCGCGATCGCGGCCAGACAGGCAAAACAAGTGTAGTCAGTTGAAGAATTGTCAACGCCAAAGATTCGGTATACATTTAGCATCCGAAATAGGTTGCTCCGTCAGAAGGGCTGTTTCCATGGCACAGAAGGTGCAGGTGCTTCTCGTCGATGATCTCGATGGGAGCGAGGCTACCGAGACTGTCACGTTTGGACTCGATGGCGCCTCGTATGAGATCGACCTGAGTTCAGGCAACGCGGGCAAGCTCCGTAAAGAGCTCGCCCACTATGTGGAGCACGCGCGCAAAGCGAGCGCTCCGGCAAGGCGCCGCAGGACGCGCAGTGGCCCAGGCCGCGAGCGCAGTGCCCAAATCCGGCAGTGGGCGAAGCAGCGCGGTTACAAGGTCAATGAGCGCGGGCGCATTCCCGCCAACATCGTCGCGGAGTACGAAGCCGCGCACTAGTAGCACGGACCGGAGTTCGGGGGATTTAGCGGGCTCCGGTGCATCGCCTTGTGGCGAGCGACTCCAAGCGCAGCGATGGCTCAACGGATCGGCCCCGGCTCAAAATGAGACGGCGGCGGGCCGGCCGGATCGCACCGTTGGCCCGGAGGGGCGGACTTGACCGTCTAGGGGCCAACGGTGCGTTTGCTTGTCCGGGGCCCCGCCGGCCGTGTCTCCCGCCGGCCGTGTCTCCCGCCCGGCGGGACGCGCCGGGGACGGGCCGTTCGCTTGCGGCGTACCTCGGGCTGTACTGGGAACATGGGCCTCATCTACCAGGTTGGATGAGGATGAACGCCCTGTGTTCAGGGAACGTCTAGCTATGCGAGGCGCATACTCGCATTAAGCGTGGCCGTGGGCACGCGGCTACTATGCGGAGTAGGCAAGGTAGGGCTCGCCCCATGAGAACCCATCCCGCCCCGTGCTGTGAGGAGAGCGACGAACATGTTCGAGAGGTTTACCGACAGAGCGCGGCGGGTTGTTGTCCTGGCGCAAGAAGAAGCCAGGATGCTCAATCACAACTACATCGGCACCGAGCACATCCTGCTCGGCCTCATCCACGAGGGTGAAGGTGTAGCAGCCAAGGCGCTCGAGTCGCTGGGGATCAGCCTGGACGCCGTGCGGCAGCAGGTCGAGGAGATCATCGGCCAGGGCCAGCAGG
>Ga0335069_10005371_pt1 | contig 18844 bp, 16 predicted proteins | sample Lox_Sample_11_FD_206714 | JGI IMG/M metagenome (GOLD analysis project Ga0335069, IMG submission 206714) | Soil microbial communities from Loxahatchee National Wildlife Refuge, Florida, United States - Lox_Sample_1.1 | ecosystem: Environmental > Terrestrial > Soil > Wetlands | place: USA... | reverse complement strand
CGGCCCGCAGGAAGGCGAGGATGCGGCCGTCGGGCGAGAACGCCGCGTCCTGCGCGCCGGCCGTCTCGGGCAGCGCGCGGCAGGCTGGCTGCGCCGGATCACAGAGGTGCAGGGCGGCGACGCCGTCCGGCAACGGCGCGAGGACCGCCAGGGTGCGGCCGTCCGGCGCCCAGCGCGGCGCCCGCGCCTGCTCGAGCGGGACGCGCTCCTGGCCGTCGCCGACGGTCTCGGCGAGCCACACCTCGCTCTGCCGCCGCCCCGGGGGCAGCAGACGCGTCACCACGAAGGCGACGCGGTCGCCCGCCGGCGAGAGCCGCGGGTCGGACGGGTTGGGCACGGCCACCACGTCCTCCGGCGTGAGGGGCTGGCGGGTGGCAGGCGCGTTCCGGGCGCGGGCGACCGGCTGCGCGGTCGACGCCAGCAGCGTCGCCGCCGCCAGGGCGCGGACGATGCCGTGTTCGTGGATGCGGGTCATCGCTCTCACCTGAAGAGCAGGCAGACGCAGCATTTCAGCGCGAACGGGCGAGAGGACCGCTCCCTGAGCGCGGCAGCCGTCGGGATCGTGGTCAGGGCGTCTCGCGCCGGCGTTCCTTGAAGAAGGTGGCCCCGCCCTCGGGGTCGTTGCCCTCCATGTGCAGCTCGCCGTCGAAGCGCGCGCCCTCGGCGATCGCCACCACCCGCGCCTCGATGCGGGCCACGACCTGGGCGGAGGCACCGATCTCGACCTTGTCGGCGACGATCTTCGGCGACTGCACGCTGCCCTCCAGCGCCACGCTGCGCGCCTCGATCGCTCCGCTCACCCGGGCTCCCGCGCGGACCCGGTAGTGCGCCGCGAGGTTGGAGGGACCCTCGAGCGTACCGCCGAGGTCGACCGCGTCCTCGCCGCTCAGCTCGCCCCGGATCGAGAGGCCCGGGCCGATCACCGTGGCGAAGGGCGTGTCGGTGAAACGTCGCGTGGTCTGCGGCTCGTCCTTTTGGACCATGGCGCGCAGATCCTAGCACCCCGGACCGGCCCGGCACTACGGGCCGAGGCACCACCCCCTCGACCACGAAGGCCAGGCGGGTGATGTCCAGGGGCGTCCCGCAGACGCGGTCCTCGTCGCCTGGTTGGAGGCGTGCAGGAACGCCACGGGTGTATCCTCGTCACGTTTTCGTGTCTCGGCTGGAGGGAGGCGCAGCCATGGACCGCTTCGCGGCTGCCCGGACGGTGGCAATCCTGCTGACGGCGTTCGCCTTCACGGCTGCGGGGAAGGCTGCCCGCGCCGACGAGATCCTGCTGAAGAACGGCGGGCGCCTGAGCGGCGTGGTCGTCGACAAGACCGACACCACCGTGAGCATCGAGTGCTCGCCGGGGCGCGTCACCCTCCCGCTGTCGCGGGTCGAGAAGATCTCGCAGGCCCCCTCCTCCCTCGAGGCCTGGCGCCAGCGCGCGGCCGGTCTCGGGCCCGGAGACGTGCAGGGCTGGGTCGCCCTCGCACGCTGGGCCGACGATCGTGGGCTCGCCACTCAGGCGCGCGAGAGCTGGCAGCGCGTGCTGGCCCTCGACCCCGGCCATTCCGAGGCCAACGCGGCGCTGGGCAGGGTGTCGCTGAACGGCACCTGGATGAGCCGCGAGGACGCCTGGCGCGCCCAGGGCTACGTGGAGTTCGACGGCCGCTGGGTCACGCCGGCCGAGCGCGCGGCGCTGCTGGAGGACCAGCGGGCGGAGGAGGCGATGGCCCTGCAGCGCCGCGAGGCCGAGTTGCGGGCCCGCGAGGCGGAGGCCCGCGCGCGCGAGGCTGAGGCGCGGGCTCGCCAGGCCGAGAGCAGCGGCACCGGCGGCGACGAGGGCGGCATCCCGCTGTGGTGGGGCGGCGGCTACGGCGCCGGCGATGGCCACCGCGGCCATCCGTCCGACGGCGACCACCACGGCGACGGTCGCGGCGGCGGGCACGCCGGACGTCCTCCCGGTGCCGCACCGGCCCCGCCGTCGACGCCGCCTTCTTCGATCGGCCCCTCCTCGACGAGGCCCTCCTCCGGAGGCTCCTCGGGAAGCGGAGCACGCCGGCCGCACCCCTCACCCCCCACGCGGTAGCCGTCCACCAGGGCGCCGAAGGACGGACCGCGGTCGCTTTGGTGGCTTCGTAGGGGGGTGTCCGCCAGTGGGACGGCGGTGTCCCAGCGACGACAACGTCCAGCATCTCGAGCCTCGGCCCTGCCCGCCAACACCGCCCAGAAGCGCGTACCAGGCTCACCCGACCCGCGGCACGCGGCGTGCTACTCAGGGGCGCCAAGGGGAGACATGGACGACCTGATCCGGACGCTGCGCTTCGCCCGCCGCTCGCTCTGGCGCGAGAAGGCGATCAGCTCTCTCTCGATCGTGTGCATGGCCCTGGGCATCGGCACCTGCGTCACCCTCTTCACCGCGATCAACCCCTGGCTGTACCGTCCGCTTCCCTACCCGGCCGCCGGCCGGCTGGTGAACCTGCGCGAGACGCTGCCGGAGGGCGGCGGGCAGTGGAGCGGACGCACACTGCTCTCGCCGGCGAGCTACCTCGACTGGCAGGCGCGTGCCCGCTCGTTCGAGAACATGGGGGCCTTCGAGCGCAGCGACTACAACCTCGCCACCGAGGGCGAACCCGAGCGCGTCCCCGCGGCCCGGGTCACCGCCTCGCTGCTGCCGACGCTGGGCATGGCGCCGGTCGTCGGCCGCCTGTTCGGCGCGGAGGAGGATCGGCCCGGTAGCACGGTCGCGCTCATCAGCCACTCGCTGTGGCAGCGCCGCCTGGGACAGGACCCGGCAGTGGTCGGCCGGACGCTGCGGCTCGACGGCAATCTCTACTCGATCGTGGGCGTGATGCCGGAGCGCTTCAACTTCCCGGAGTACGCCGAGGTCTGGACTCCGCTGGGCCTGCAGACCGGCGGCAAGCGCGACGAGCGCCGCCTGGAGGTGCTGGCCTGTCTGCGCCGCGACACGCCGCTGGCGCAGGCTCAGACCGAGGCGACCACGATCGCCGCGCAGATCGCGCGGGAGCACCCCGACACGAACGAGGGCCGCTCCGCGACGGTGCGGCCGTACATCGAGGCGTTCACGCCCCCGGGCGTGGTGGTCGGGATGTACCTGGTGCTGGCGGCGGGCCTCTTCGTCCAGCTCATCGCCAGCGCGAACGTGGCCAACCTCCTGCTGGCAAAGGCCGCCGGCCAGCGCCACGACACCGCCCTGCGCCTCGCGCTCGGCGCGCGCCGCGGCGACCTGCTGCGGCAGTCGCTGGCCGAGGCGCTGCTCCTGGCGGGGGCCGGCGCCGCCCTGGGTCTCGGGCTGGGCTACCTCGGCTCGCTGGGGCTGGAGGCCACCTCGCCGGTCCGCCCTCCCTCCTGGGTGCGCTACGAGCTCGACGCCAACGTGGTGCTCTTCACCATCGCCGTCGCCGCCGGCAGCGCGCTGCTGGTGAGCCTGGTCCCGGCGCTGCACGCCGGGCGCGACGACCTCGTCGACGAGCTGAAGGACGGCGGGCGGACGACGGCGGGTGGCGCGCGCGGACGCCTCGGACGCCTGCTGACGGTCGCCGAGCTGGCGGCCTCGCTGGTGCTGGTGATCGGCGCCTCGCTGATGGTCCAGAGCTTCCACCACCGCTACTCCAGCGACGTGGGCGTCGACACCCACGGGGTGCTCACCGCGCGCGTCGACCTCGCCGGCGAGGCGTATCGCCAGCCGGCCCAGCGGGCGCTCTTCGCCGACGAGCTGCTGCGGCGGCTCTCCACGCAGCCCGAGGTGATCGAGGCGGGCGTGGCCAACGCGCTGCCCTTCCAGGACCCGCAGGGGGACTACGGCTGGTCGGGCGCGCTCGAGATCGACGGCCAGCCGCTCGACCCGAAGCAGACGAGGCCGCGGGCGGTGCACTCGGCGGTCAGCCGGGGCTTCCCGGCGGCGACCGGGATCCGCCTGCGCGCCGGCCGCTGGCTCAGCGCCGAGGAGGACGAGCAGGGCCGCGAGGTGGCCCTCGTCAGCGCCAGCCTGGCGCAGCGGTACTGGGGGGCGGCGAATCCGCTGGGCCGGCGGGTGCGCATCGAGAGCGGTCCCTGGCTGCGCGTCGTGGGAGTGACCGAGGACGTCCGCGACGCCGGCGACATGCTGCTGATCGGCGACCGGCCGCAGGACCAGGTCTACGCGCCGTACCGGCTGGCGTCGCCCTCGAGGCTGGCACTGGCGGTTCGCACCCGGTCGGACCCACGGCGCTTCGCCGAGACCCTGCGGGCCACCTTGCGCACGGTCGACCCCTCGCTGCCACTGCAGTCGGTGTACACGCTCGACGAGATGCGCGTGCGCTCGGCCTGGGTGGCGCAGATGTGGGGACGGATGATGTCCGAGCTGGCGACGCTCGCCCTGGTGCTGGCGGTGCTGGGCGTCTACGGCGTCGTCTCCTACTCGGTCTCGCAGCGTACGCACGAGATCGGCATCCGGATGGCGATCGGCGCCGACCGTGGCCGCGTCGTGCGCCTGGTGCTCGGCGACGGGCTGCGGCTGGCGCTGCAGGCCGTCGCCCTCGGGCTGCTGGGTGCGATGGCGCTGATGCGGTCGATGTCGACGCTGCTCTACGGCATCGGCGCCCTCGATCCCTTCACCTTCCTCGCCAGCTCCGCGGTGCTGGTGGGCGTGGCCCTGTTGGCGAGCGGCGCCCCGGCCTGGCGCGGCACCCGCGTCGACCCCGTGGTGGCTCTGCGCTCCGAGTGACGCGCCGCCGCCAGGCGGTGCGCCACTCCACGCCGGCGAAGCGGTAGCCTTCCCTCATGCCCCACCTGATCGACGCGGCGTCCACCGGTCGCTCCAAGTGCCGCGGCTGCGGCGGCAGGATCGCCGCCTCCGAGCTGCGCTTCGGCGAGAGCCTGCCCAACCCCTTCGCCGACGGCGAGACCACCCACTGGTTCCACGTCGAGTGCGGCGCCCTCAAGCGGCCGGGGCCGTTCCTCGAGGCGCTGCCGGGCGCGGCGCAGCCGGTGCCTGAGCGCGAGCGCCTGGAGGCGGAGGCGCGGCGCGGGCTCAAGCACGAGCGGCTGCAGCGGATCGACGGCGCCGAGCGCGCGCCCACCGGCCGCGCCCAGTGCCGCCACTGCCGGGAGGCGATCGGCAAGGACTCCTGGCGGATCCGGCTGGTCTTCTACGAAGACGGCCGCTTCCAGCCCGCCGGCTACGTCCACGTGCGCTGCGCGGCCCCGTACTTCGGCACCGCCGACGTGCTCGCCCGGGTGCGTCGCTTCGCGCCCGGCCTGGGGGACGAGGACGTCGCGCAGTTGCAGGGCGAGCTCTCGGCTGCGCCGGGCGGCGGCTAGGGCACCCGCTCGAACTCGAACCAGGCGAAGTTGTTGCCGCGGCCGTAGTGGAAGGTGAGCAGCTGCACGCCGGTTGCCTCGAACGCGATGGTTCCCACCTCGGCGAGGTTCCAGTGGTGCCAGTCCTCCGTGGCGACCGGGAGCCGGCACTCGGCGGCCTTCCTGCCGTTGACGTCGAAGGAGACCGTGTTCGCCTGGTACGAGTACATCGCCTTGATGCGGTAGCGCCCGGGCGTCTTCACGTCGACGGTGTAGTTGGTCCACTCGCCGTCGTCCGTCCAGCCCAGGTACAGCTGGTTGATGTGCGGGCTGACCAGGTTCGGGTGGTTGAGGTCGGCGATGTCCTTCACGTACGAGATGTCGACGGCCTCGTCGCGGCGGAAGCCCCAGAGGTAGGCGGAGGCGTGGGGCCGCTGGTGCTCGGGCTTCGTGTTGAGGCCGGCGCTGCCCTCGTTGGTGGGCGTGGTGTCGTGGTAGGCGACGCCCTCGCCGCCCAAGTCGTAGAGGGCCGCCTGGACGATGCCCGGGATGGCGGGGACGCCGGTCTTGTGGAACTCGTCGGCGAACGGCTTGCCGCGGTAGCCCTCGGGCAGGCCGGCGCGGGCGAAAGGCGTCGCGAGCAGTAACAGGGCAGCGGCCAGGGCGGCTCTCCTCATCGCTGAAGCTCCTTTGTGGCGCCGCACGGGCGCCGAGGAGCCGCATCATACGCGGGGCCGCCGTGCCTAGACGTCCCGGCGGCCGCCCTCGCCGGCCAGGATCCGGTGGAGCGCCCGACGCGTCTCCTCGAGGAGCCTGCGCGCCTCCGCGCGCTGGGCGGCGCTGCCGCTGGTCGAGATCTGCCACAGCGCGACGGCGGTGTCGCGCAGGGAGCCGAACAGCTCGCGGCCGCGCGCGTCGTCCTCCTCGTCCGCGTCCTCCCAGGGGGCACGTACCTCGTCCGGGTGCTCCCGCACGTAGGCCCGCCCGGCCTCGGTGAGGCTGAAGGTCCGGCCGGTGCCTTCCGCCTTCTCCTCGATCAGCCCCTCGTCCTGCAGCTGCTGCAGGGCCGGGTAGACGGAGCCGGGGCTCGGCCGCCACAGGCTGCGGCTGCGCTTCTCCAGCTCCTGCATGATCTGGTAGCCGTTGCGCGGCTGCTCCGCCAGCAGCGCCAGGATGGCGCCGCGGACGTCGCCGCGCCGGGCCCGCGGGCCGCCGCCGAAGGGGAACCGGCCGAACGGGAAGCGGCCGAAGGGCGCCTCGAAGCCACCCGGCCCGAAGCCGCCGTGGTGCCGGCGGCCGTGCCGCGCCGCCTCCCGGGCCGCGTGGCACGCCTCCCGGTACCATCCATCCTCGAAACCCGAATGCCTGCCGAACATCGCCGTCCTCCTCTCGCCGTCCGACCGATCAGCGATATTCCAACGATATATCGCCTACGGTGAGGGCGTCAAGTCAGAGGACGGCCGGATCGACCCCCCGGGTCAGGGCTCGTCGACGCCGAAGTCCCAGAGCATCCCGCCGAAGCCGTGCTGCCCCCAGTAGAAGGCGTACTCGCCCGGCGCCAGGGGGTCCTTCGGCTCGACCTTGAAGGTCGAGCCGCCGAGGCTGACGGACGAGCAGGGCACCATGTCCTTGGTGTGGGAGCCCTTCTCCTGTCCGACCTCGGCCTCCCGGTTTCCCTCCTTCACGTGCAAGCGGACCAGGACGAACTCGGCCCCGTTCCGCGCCTGCGACGGCGGGGCGTCGCCGGTCATCATGCGCATGGCGTCCTCCATGCCACCGCCGCCGGGGGGAAGGTAGAAGGAGAACGCCGGCGAGGCGCCCCTCGTCCGCACCTCCGCCTTCTCTCCGGCGAGCTCGGCCAGCAGCGTGGGCTTGGCGTGGCCCATGAGCAGCATGGTCTTGACGATGCCCTTCTGCTTCATGCTCGCCATCGCCCCGTGCAGCTTCACCAGCGCCAGCTCGCCCTCCTTCCCCGGGCTGGAGAGGTAAAGGCCGGGGTCCTTGGCCGCCGTCGCGTCGGCGGCGAAGCCTCCGGCCCCGAGCAGGCACAGCGCCGCGGCCGTGCCCACTCCCGCTGCCGTTCTCAGGGCGGGGCTCATTGCGTCTGCCCCGTCTGCTTCTTCGTCTCCTTGACGACGAAGTAGGCCGTGGCCGCGCTGGCGGCGAGGCCGAGCACGACGAGCACCGCGTGGCCGCCGCCCCCTCCTCCGCCGCCGCCGTCGGCGGTGGTGGTCATGCGGACGCCGCCTGCCTTCTTCGCCTGCGGCAGCGGCGCGGCTCCCACCGCCCGGTCGACGGAGGCGCGGAGCGGGCTCAGGCCCCGGGCGGGGGCCGCCGGCTCCGCCCACGCGGCCAGGGGCAGCCCGGAGCAGCCGAGACAGGACACGAGGGCTGTCGCCAGAAGACGCCGTGCGCTCATCTTGGGATTCCTCCTGGCCAATACGCGCCATCCCGGGGAAAACCGGCTCAGCGCGGGTTGGCGGGCCGGCCGGCGGGCGCTATGCTGCTGCATCGACCCATGGACAACGAGCCGGCCCGGCCGCAGATCACGGGCTTGCTGCGCGACTGGCAGGGCGGGGACGCGCGCGCGCTCGAGCGGCTGATCCCCCTCGTCTACGACGAGCTGCATGCGCTCGCCTCGCGCCACCTCTCGCGGGAGCGTCCCGGCCACACCCTGCAGACGACCGCGCTCGTGCACGAGGCCTACCTGCGGCTGGCCGGCCAGCGCCGGGTGGACTGGCAGGGCCGAGCCCACTTCTTCGGCATCGCGGCGCGTCTGATGAGGCGGATCCTCGTCGACCACGCCCGCCGCGAGCGCCGGAAGAAGCGCGGCGCGCGGGCGGCGCACCTGCCCATCGGCGCGGCCGTGGGGGTGGCTGCGCCCGCGGCGGTCGACGCGGTCGACGCCTGCGCGCTCGACCGCGCGCTCTCGAGGCTGGAGGGCGCCGACCCGCAGCAGGCGCGGATCGTGGAGCTGCGCTTCTTCGGCGGCATGACGGTCCCGGAGACGGCGGAGGTCCTGGGCATCTCCGCGGCCACCGTGAAGCGCGAGTGGGCGGTGGCCCGCGCCTGGCTCTACCGGGAGCTCTCGGCCGGCGAGACGCCCGCGGCCGGGGACGACTGATTGCCGACGTCCTCCGCCGACGGCCGCTGGGCGCAGGTCAAGCGGGTGGTGGCCGACGCCGTGGAGGGAGGCCACCGCGCCGGCTCCGCCTGGGTGGCCGCCGCCTGCGAGGGCGACGCGGCGTTGCAGCGCGAAGTGGAGTCGCTGCTCGCCGCGCACCAGGCGGCCGGCGGCGGGTTCCTGGAGACGCCGGAGCCGGCGCGGCCCGGCGCCGCCGCGGCGCTCGCCGAGGTGATGGGGACCGGGCCGCCGACGCTGCCGGCGGACCGGCGGATCGGGCCGTACCGCGTGCTGGCCGAGCTGGGGCAGGGCGGGATGGGCACCGTGTACCTGGCCGAGCGCGCCGACGCGGCCTTCGAGAAGAAGGTGGCGATCAAGATCGCCCACGGAGGCGTCGCCAGCAGCTCGCTCGGCGAGCGCTTCCGCGACGAGCGGCACATCCTGGCCCGGCTCGACCACCCGAACATCGCGCGGCTGCTCGACGGCGGCACCACCGACGACGGCCAGCCTTACGTGGTGATGGAGTACGTGGACGGCGTGCCGCTCGACGTCCACTGCGACCGCCGCGGCCTCGACGTGCCCCGCCGGCTGGAGCTGTTCCGCCTCGTCTGCGCCGCCGTGCAGTACGCGCACCAGCGGCTGGTCGTGCACCGCGACCTGAAGGCCCGCAACATCCTGGTGACCTCCGACGGCACGCCGAAGCTCCTCGACTTCGGCATCGCGAAGCTGCTCGAGCCCGGCGGGGCCGCCGCCTTCCGCACCCGCACCGGCTTCCGGCCGCTCACCCCGGAAGCGGCGAGCCCCGAGCAGCTGCGCGGCGAGCCGCTCACGGTCACCAGCGACGTCTACTCGCTCGGCGTCCTGCTCTACCGGCTGCTGACCGGGCGCTCGCCGCACCCGGCCGCGAAGGGCGACCTCGAGCTGATGCGCGCGATCTGCGAGGACGTCCCGCCGGCCCCGACATCCGTGGCCCCTCCAGAGAGACGCCCGAAGCTCGGCCGCGAGCTCGACTGGATCGTCGGGAAGGCGCTTCGGAAGGAGCCGGAGCGGCGCTACCCCTCGGTCGAGCAGCTGGCGGACGACCTCGCCCGCCACGCCGGCGGCCGTCCGGTGCGGGCGGCGCCCGACTCCTGGGCGTACCGGGCCCGCAAGTTCATCGGCCGCCACCGGGTGCCGGTGCTGGCGGCGGGCCTGTCGGTCGTCTCGCTGCTGGGCGGGCTGGCCGCGGCCGCGTGGCAGGCCCACCTCGCCGAGGAGCAGCGCCAGAGGGCCGAGCGGCGCTTCGCCGACGTGCGCCGCCTCGCCACCTCGTTCCTGTTCGAGTTCCACGACGCGATCGAGAACCTGCCGGGCTCCACGCCGGCGCGGGCGCTGGTGGTGCGGCGGGCGCTCGAGTACCTCGACGGCCTCGCCGCCGAGGCGCGAGCAGACCGATCGCTCCAGCGCGAGCTCGCCTCCGCCTACGAGCGGGTCGGGGGGGTGCAGGGCAACCCTCTCTTTCCGAACCTGGGCGACTCGCAGGGCGCGCTCGCCAGCTACCGCAAGTCCCTGGCCATCCGCGAGCGGCTGGCGGCCTCCGCTCCCCAGGACCCCCAGCTGCGGCTCGAGCTGGCGGAGGCCTGCGCCCAGGCGAGCGAAGTGGTGCGGGTGCTGGGCGACCCGGCCGAGGCGCTGCGCCTGTCGTCGCGCGCGCTCTCTGCGTACGAGGCCCTGGCCCCCGCGAGGGCGCAGGACCCGAGGTTCCTGGGCGAGCTGGTGGAGCGCACGTACGCGCGCGCGACGCTGCTGCGGGAGACCGGCGAGGTCGCAGGCGCGCTCGGGGGGTTCCGCCGGGCCGCCGAGCTGAGCCGTCGGCTGATCGAGCTGGACTCCGGCCAGGCCGCCGGCGAGGTCCACCTGGCCACCAGCCTCGACGGCATCGGGGGCATCCTGCACGAGCAGGGCGACCTGGCGGGTGCGATCGAGAACCGCCAGCGCACGCTCGAGATCCGGGAGCGCCTGCTGGCCAGGAGCCCACAGGACTCCCACTACCAGCGCCAGCTCGGCTTCGCCCACCACAACCTCGGGCTCTCGCTGATGGAGGCGGGCCGGCTCGAGCCGGCACTCGAGCAGTTCCGCACCGCGCTCGAGGTCTTCGAGGCCCTGCGGGCCAAGGACCCCGCCGACGCACAGGGCCGGCGCAACGTCTCGGTGGCGCTGAAGCAGATCGGCGATTTGCTGCTCCGCCTGGACAGGCGGGCGGAGGCCCGCGCACGCTACCAGGAGGCGCTGCGGATCGACCGCGCGCTCGCCGCCGCCGACCCGGCCAGCGTGCAGGCCCGGCTGGACCTCTCGTTCAGCGAGGGCAAGTACGGGGCGGCGCTGGCGGCCGCGGGCAGCCAGCGTGCGGGCCGCCGTCTCATGCAGGAGGGCCTGCAGGCCCAGGAGGCGCTGGCGGCGGCGGAGCCCGCGAACGACCTGCTGCTCGTGTACCTCGCCAACAGCCACCTTCGGCTGGCGGAGTCGTGGTCGCCCGGCGAGCGTGCGGCCGCGGTCGCCGAGTACGAGAAGGCCATCGAGCTCCGGCAGGTCTTCGAGAGCCGTCACCCGGACAGCGCCGCCAATGCCGGGAGCCTGGCCGAGGCGCGGGCGAACGCCGCCCGGCTCTACGCGCGGCTGGGGGACCGCCGCCGTGCGCTCGAGCTCTACGCCTCCAGCCTGGAGGCCTGGTCCGCGCTGGAGCGCGCGGGGCGGCTCACTCCCCGCGACCAGGCGCTCCGGGCGACGGCCAGCCGGGAGCAGGCGGCGCTGTCGGCACCGTGAAGCTCTCGTCTTGCCTTGCCGGTGCCTACTTAATTAAACTCCCTGCCGAAGATGACGGTAGGCAGGCACGCTGGCTCGCTCGTGCGCGCCGTCGAGATGAGGGGCGGCCACGCCGGACACCTCCGGCGCCTGAACCTCGAGCGGGTGCAGAGCTTCGTGATGGACCGCTCGGCGCCGTTCACCCGGGCCGAGCTGATCGAGGCGACCGGCCTTTCCGCCCCTACCGTCGGCAGCCTGGTCTCCCACCTGATCCGCAAGGGGCTGGTGTGCGATCTGGGACCGGGGCCATCGCGAGGCGGACGCCGTCCGTTCTTCATGGAGTTCAACGCCCGCTACGGCTTCGTGGTGGGGGTCGCCGTGGGACCGATCCGCACACGGCTCGCGGTCGCCGACCTCAGGGGCCAGCGCCTCGCCCACGAGGTGATGCCGACGCCCGCCGACCTCGACCCCCAGTCCCTCCTCACCCACGTCGCCGCCGCGGTCCGGGCCCTGCTGCGCAAGGAAGGCGTCCCGCACGAGCGGCTGCTGGCCGTGGGTGCCGGGGCGCCCGGAGTGGTGGACCGCGACCGCGGGACCGTGGTCACCCTCGCCCCGAACCTCGGGGACTGGTCCAACGTTCCCATGGCCGCCATCCTCAGAAGAGCGCTCGGCGCCCCCGTGGTGGTCGAGAACGACGTCAACCTGGCCGTGCTCGGCGAGCGTTGGCGGGGCGCGGCGCGAGGCCACGACACCTGTGCCTTCATCCACGTGGGGACCGGCATCGGCGCCGGCATCGTCTCCGAGGGAGCGCTGCTCCGCGGCCACCGCTTCCTGGCCGGCGAGATCGGCCTGATGTGCATGGGGCCCCAGTACCTGGACCGGGACTTCGGGACGCGCGGCTGCCTGGAAACGCTGGCCGGCCTCGATGCGCTGCGGGCACGTGCCGCCCACGGGGGCGATGCCGAGCGGGGCGTGGCCGAGCTGTTCGCGGCCGCCCGCGCGGGCGACCGGCCGGCGCGGCAGGCGATCGAGGAGGTGGCGCGCCTCGTCGGCATCGCGGCCGCCAACCTCAGCCTGGTGCTCGACCCCTCGCTGATCGTGGTGGGCGGTCCCCTGCCCGCCGCCGGTCCGCTCTTCGTCGAGCAGGTGCGGCGGGCGGTGGACCGCATCGTCCCCGGGCCGACCGAGATCGTGGTCTCGACGCTCGGCGACGAGGCCACCCTCTGGGGCAGCCTGCTGGTGGCGACCTCCGAGGTGCGCGAGCGGCTTCGACCGCACGTCACCTCGGCTCGGTCGACCGCCCCGAGCCGGCCGGCGCCGTCACCGCAGACCGTGTGATCTGACGGCCCGGACGGCGGCCGCCACCGGTATCATGCGGGCGGAGTCACCATGCCCGTCCCCCGCGCCCTGCCCCTCGCCTTCCTGGTCTGCGCCGCTCACCTGGCGACCGCCGCCCCCCCCGCCCCAGGGCGTGCGGCGGCGGTCCCGCCGCTGGCCGCGCCCACGTCCGCCGGCATGTCCGCCGAGGTCCTCGCCCGCATCGACGGCGTGGTGGCGGAGTCGATCGCCGCCAGGGACACTCCCGGCGCCGTGGTGCTGGTCGGTCGGAAGGGGAAGGTGGTCTTCCGCAAGGCCTACGGCATGCGGGCGCTGGTGCCGGGCCCGGAGCGGATGACGGCCGACACCGTCTTCGACCTCGCCTCGCTGACCAAGATCGTCGCCACCGCGACCTCGGTGATGACGCTGGTGGAGGCGGGCAGGCTGCGGCTCGAGGACCCCGTGGCCCGCTACCTCCCCGACTTCGCCACGGGCGGAGGTGGACGCGCCTCCGTGACCGTGATGCAGCTGCTGACGCACCGGGCGGGGCTCGCCCCCGACGACCCCATGGAACTCTACGCGGGCACCCCGGCCGAGATCTTCGCGCGCAAGTACCGCCAGCCGCTGGAGCAGGAGCCGGGCACACGCTTCGTCTACTCCGACGTCGGCTTCGAGGTGCTGGGCGAGCTGGTGCGGGCGGTCTCCGGCGAGCCGCTGGACCGCTACGCGGCGCGCGTGGTGTTCGCGCCGCTCGGCATGGTCGACACGGAGTTCCGGCCGCAGCAGGACGGCATCGGCCACGGCCGCATCCCCGTCGAGCGGATCGCGCCGACCGAGACCAGGAACGGCGCCATGATGCGCGGTACCGTGCACGACCCGCGGGCCTTCGCCCTGGGCGGGGTGGCGGGCCATGCCGGGCTCTTCAGCACCGCGGACGACCTCGCCCGCTACGCGGCGGCCATCCTCTCCGGCGGTGGCGGCGTGCTGTCGCCGGCGGGCGTCGCCGCCATGACCGTGCCGCGCCCGTTCGGCGATCACGACCTGCGTGCGATCGGCTGGGATCTCGACACCGGCTACTCGAGCAACCGCGGCGCGCTGTTCCCGGTGGGGTCCTTCGGGCACACGGGCTGGACCGGCACCTCGCTGTGGATCGACCCGCTCACCGGCGTCTACGTGGTGGTGCTGGCCAGCCGGGTCCACCCCGACGGCAGCGGCAACGTGGTCCCGCTGCGCTCGCGGCTCGCCTCGGTCGCCGCCGCCGCCGTCCGCGACCTGACCGCCGACGCCTTCCGTCGCGCGACCGAACCGTACCTGCCGCTGCTCGCCCTGCCCCCCGCCCCCGAGCACCGCCCCGGGCCCGCCGCGGCCGCCGCGCCGGCGCCGAAGTTCGACGTCAGGACCGGCATCGACGTCCTCGAGTCGAACGGCTTCGCCGAGGTCGCCGGCAGGAAGGTCGCCCTGCTCACCAACCGTACCGGCCTCACCCGCGACGGCCGGCCCACCATCGCCGTCCTCCGCTCCGAGAAGGCGCGGGCGGCGGGGGTGTCGCTGGTCCGTCTCTTCTCCCCCGAGCACGGCCTCTGCGCGGAGAAGGACGAGGCGGTCGGCGACACCACCGAGCGCGAGACCGCCCTGCCGGTGGTGTCGCTGTACGGCGACAAGCTACGGCCCGCGCCTGGCGACCTCGCCGGCCTCGACGCGGTGGTCGTCGACCTGCAGGACGCCGGCGCGCGGTTCTACACCTACCTGACGACCGTCGGCTGGCTCATGGAGGAGGCGGCGAAAGCGAAGGTGTCCGTGGTGGTGCTCGACCGGCCCGACCCCATCGGAGGCGTGCTGGTCGAGGGCCCGCCCGCCGACGCCGACAAGCTCTCCTTCACCGCCGTGCACACGCTGCCGGTGCGCACCGGGATGACGATCGGCGAGGTGGCGCGGATGGTGGCCGCGGAGCGGAAGCTCCCGGTGGAGCTGAAGGTGGTCGCGCTCGAGGGCTGGCGGCGCGAGCTGTACTTCGACGAGACCGGCCTGCCCTGGATCGCCCCCTCCCCGAACCTGCGCACGCCGAACCAGGCCGTCCTCTACCCCGGGGTGGCGCTGCTGGAGACGACGAACGTCTCCGTCGGGCGCGGGACCGACACTCCGTTCGAGCTGGTCGGAGCGCCCTGGCTGGACGGCGCGAGGCTCGCCCGCACCCTGAGCCTGCGCTCGCTGCCCGGCGTGCGCTTCGCGCCGGTGACCTTCACCCCCGCCGCCTCGATGCACGTCGGCCAGGCCTGCCGCGGCGTCCGCATCTCGGTCGTCGACCGCGCCGCCGTGCGCCCGGTCGCGCTCGGCCTCGAGATCGCGGCCGCGCTGCGCGACCTGCACCCGCGCGAGTGGGACCGCCGTCAGTTCGGCCAGCTGCTGGCCAGCGGGGCGGCGCTCGCGCGCTTCGAGAAGGGCGACACCGCGGCGCAGGTCGAGTCGGTCTGGGCCGCGTCGCTCATGGAGTTCGAGCGGCGGCGGGCGGCCTTCCTGCTGTACCGCGACTGAGCGCGGTCCTTTCGGTCAGCCGCTCCGCCGAAGCGCGAACAGCCGCGGCAGCCGGGCCAGGGCGAGGCTGGCGACGACGGTGAGCGCGGCATAGCCGAGGTCCGGCATCGCCGTGGCGAGCGGGCCCAGCCCGGCGGCCCGGATCACCGACGCGCCCGCCTGCGCCAGGAGGGCGCTGACGGCAACGGCCAGCACCAGGCAGGCGGCCACCCCGACGGCGAACCGCGCCCACGGGAAACGCAGCGGCGGCGTCTCGTCCCGACGGGTGGCCGAGAGCACCGCCTCGGTGAAACCCGCGGACGGAGCGAGGTCGTCGGGCGAGGACAGGATGCGCTCGAGCTCGTCCACCTCACACCTCCTCGGCCAGGGCGACCGGCGCGTGTGGTGCCAGGCCGGCGCAGCGGCGTCGCAGGAGCTCGCGCCCGCGGTGCAGCCTCGCCTTCAACGTGCCTTGCGGGACGCCCAGGATCCGCGCCGCCTCGCGCAGGTCCCGCTCCTCGAAGTAGTACAGCACGATGGCGTCACGATAGCGCGGGGGGAGCGCGAGCACGGCGCGGCGCACCTGCTCGCGCCGTTCCCCGTCCTCGATCTGGCGGTGGGCGCCGGGCGACGTGGGGAGCAGCCGGCCGGGGTCGAGGCTCAGCAGCGGCGGTCCTTCTGCCCGAAGCCGGGAACGGTAGACGTTGAGGGCGATCGCCGTCAGCCAGGTGGAGAAGGCCGACTCGCCCCGGAACGTCCGCAGCGACCGGAAGGCTCTCACGAAGGCCTCCTGGGCCAGGTCCTCGGCCCGCTGGCGGTCCCGGCAGAAGCGCCAGGCGAGGCTGACCAGCCGTCCCTGCCAGCGCCGCACGACGCCCTCGAAGGCGCCGCCGTCGCCGGCCAGCACCCGCGCCACGTCCGCCTCGTCAGGGTCTACCTCGGACATCGCTTCCCGGCGCCTTCGACGCTCACGGCCGCCGGTCGGTTGCGTTTTGTGTGATCCGCTGCCGAGAAACGAACGCAACCGGCGCGGGCCCATGGTAGTCCCATCTCGCGAACACAGGAGGTCACGATGAGCCCCGCCATGGTCGTGATGATCGCCGCCGCCGTGGTTGCCTTCTTCGCCTTCCTCAGCATCTCGACCTGGACCGCCGCCCAGTCGAGGGAACGCCGGGACCGCGACCGCTACGCGCTGCTGAAGGCCGTCGCCGAGCAGCCCGGAGACAACGCCCAGCGGGTGCTCGAGGCCCTCAGGGACCAGGAGCGCCAGGAGGCGGTCCGCAAGCAGCAGGAGGAACGAAGGGGGTACCTGGTCGGCGGGCTGGTGCTGCTCGCCGTGGGGACCGGGCTGAGCGTGATGCTGGCGGCCGTCTCCGAGGAGCCCCACATGTGGACCGTCGGCCTGATCATGCTGCTGATCGGCCTGGTGCTGACGGCGGTGGGGATGGCGATGCGCCCGCCCCGGGACGGGCAGTGAGACGCCCGCGCTTGACGCCCGCGCCCGCGCTCGTATGATGGTCGGCGCTTCCACCTGGAGGGCCCGACATGGGATTCCTCTCCGACACCCTCGCGGAGGGATTGACCGACGGGACGGGCTGGGTCCTGCTGCTGCTGGTGGTGGTCAGCCTGGCCGTGCGGCTGACGCCGGGGAGCGATCGCAGCCTGCTGCGGGCGCCGTGGCTGCTGATGGCCCTGCACCTGCTGCTGGTGCCGGCGGCGGGGCTGCTGGCGCTGCTGCAGGCGGCGACCCGCGACGAGGTGCACCTGGCGGCGCTGGCGCTGGCGCTGCTCAGCGCCATCAACGCCAGCACGGTGCTGGTCTTCGGGGTGGCGCTGCCCTGGGTGGGCCTGCGGCTGTCCCGCATCTTCCAGGACGTGGCCACCGCCGTGGCCTCGGTGATCGCCATCTTCTCCCTGTTGTCGCGGGCCGGCTTCAACGTCTCCGGCATCGTCGCCACCTCCGCCGTGCTCACGGCGGTGATCGGCTTCTCCCTCAAGGACACGCTCGGCAACGTCATCGGCGGCCTGGCCCTGCACACCGACAAGTCCATCTCCATCGGGGATTGGATCAAGGTGGGCGACGTGGCCGGCAGGGTGGTGGAGATCCGCTGGCGCTACACGGCCGTCGAGACCCGCAACTGGGAGACGCTGATCGTGCCCAACGGCGTGATCACCGGCGAGAAGGTGCTGGTGCTGGGCCGGCGGCGCGGCAAGCCCCAGCAGTGGCGGCGCTGGGTGTGGTTCAACGTCGACTACCGCTTCAGCCCCGAGCTGGTGATCGCGGCCGTCGACCAGGCCCTCAACGACGCGCCGATCGAGAACGTGGCCGCGGACCCCGTGCCGCACTGCGTCCTCATGGACCTGCACGAGAGCTTCGGCCGCTACGCAGCACGCTACTGGCTGACCGACCTGTTCCGCGACGATCCCACCGACAGCGTGGTCCGGCGTCGGATCTACTTCGCCCTGGAGCGCGCGGGCATCCCCCTGTCCATGGCACGCCAGGAGCTGTTCCTGCACGACGAGGAGAAACGGCGCCGGCAGCTCGAGGCCGACGAGCAGGCGCGGCGCTACCGCGCCGTCAGCCGGATCGACCTGTTCAGGCCGCTGGAGGAGGAGGACCGCCGCTTCCTGGCCGAGCGGCTGCACTACGCACCCTTCGCGCCGAACGAAGTGCTCACCCACCAGGGCGCCGCGGGACACTGGCTCTACCTGGTGGTCGACGGCGAGGCCTCCGCCCGCGTGGCCGCGGACGGCAGCCTGGAGAAGGAGGTCGCCCGCCTGCACCCCGGCGACTTCTTCGGCGAGATGGCGCTGCTGACCGGGGCGCCACGGACGGCCACCGTGGTGGCGGTGACGCCCGTCGAGGCCTACCGGCTCGACGCGGAGGCCTTCCGGGAGATCATCCACCGCCGGCCCAGCATCGCCGAGCCGGTGGCGGAGATCCTGGCCCGGCGCCGGCTGGAGCTGGATGCGGTCCGCGGCGACCTCGACCAGGAGGCGCACCGCCGGCGGCTGGCCGCGGCCAAGGTCGACCTGCTGGGGAAGATCCGCGACTTCTTCAAGCTGTCGGCCTCGCCCGAGGACGGCCTGCGCCGCGCGGCCCACTGAGCGCACGCCCGCCGGCCCCGCGACGGGCCGGCGACCGGGGCCTCAGGAGGACGCTCGCTCCTCGTGGTACTCCTCTTCGGTGTTGACGGACCACACCCGGGTCTTGTCGCCGGAGCCGGCCAGGATCGCGTCGACGGTCACCATGGCCGTGAGCATGGAGTGGTCCTGGTTGTTGTACTTGTGCATGCCGTTGCGGCCGATGGGGAACAGGTTGGGGATCCCGTCGAGGAAGCGGGCCACCTCGGAGAAGCGCGGGTAGCTGCCGAAGTAGGCGGGGTAGGCCTTCGGCTGGCGGATGACGACGCCGTCGAGGACCGCCGCCGTCTCGATCATCCCCAGCTTCGCCAGCTCGGAGGTGGCGAGGGCCAGCATCTCCGCGTCCGGCAGCCGCCACAGCTCGTCGCCCTCGTTGCAGAAGTACTCGAGCCCGACCCACACCTTCGCGCGGTCGGCCACCAGGTAGGGCGACCAGTTGTTGAAGATCTGCAGCCGGCCGACCCGCACGTCCTCCTCCTGGATGTAGATCCAGTTGTCACGGATCAGCCGCCGGCCCTCCGGCGTGTCCTCCTTCAGCCGGAGGTCGGAGAGCAGCACCCCCACGGTGATGAAGTCGCGGTACACCAGGCCGGCCGCGACCTCGCGCACGTTGGCGGGCACCTCGCCGTCGAGGGCGGCCACCAGCTCCTGCACCGGCATGGAGGAGAGCACGTAGTCGGC
>Ga0335069_10005370_pt1 | contig 18846 bp, 13 predicted proteins | sample Lox_Sample_11_FD_206714 | JGI IMG/M metagenome (GOLD analysis project Ga0335069, IMG submission 206714) | Soil microbial communities from Loxahatchee National Wildlife Refuge, Florida, United States - Lox_Sample_1.1 | ecosystem: Environmental > Terrestrial > Soil > Wetlands | place: USA... | reverse complement strand
TCAGCACATAGAGGTCATTACCGTGGACTTCGACGTCGGTCACATCGTCGCCGAAGTCTGCCACCTGGCGCCAGGCGGAGTTGGTTTTGCCAAGCTCGGAAACCGGCTGGATGTAGTAAGCGCTATTGGGTGAGGCGCCGTCATTGATCGATCCGATCGCGTAGTCCCAATCCGGCTGCGCCACGACCGTCCCGAAGTATGAGGCAGGGACGCTGATGGAAGGCACGACCTCGTAGCCGAATACCGCCGGGTCCTGCTCGGCGTCGGTGCCCAAGACGTGCAGATAGGTGCGCACCTTCTGTTCCGTTTCCGTTACCGGAGCGCCGGGAGGCAGCTTTTGCAGCTTCTGGTAGACCAGGGAGCGGTTGTCTGCCAGCCAGTTGGGGTTGGCGCCCCAGGCGCGCGGGACCACATCACCGGTTTCGCGTCCCGAGGCGGTTTCGAAGAAGTGCATCTCCGTGTCCGGCTCCGACCCGCCCGGGGCAATGCCCACCGCCACGAGCTTGTTGTCGCACGAGGGAGCAAAGTATTGGATGGCGTTCTTTCCCTTGCCCTGGTTGGGCGTCGCCAGCCTTACCTTTTCGGGATCCACTAAGAGCTGGTCCTCGCCGTTCAGACCACGGCGCAGATAGAGCTTGTGGACATCTTCCTTGGGGAGACGCTTAGAAATAAGGTAAAGATCTCCCGGGAGCCGCTGCGCGTTCACGCGCGGGACTGTCTGATCAAGTTCACGGATGCGCGCCAGAAGCCGGGCGCGGCCGGGGATGCGGGCGAGGGCCGCCTGCGTGTACTCGTTCTGGGTCTTCATCCACCCCTGTACTTCCGCGTCCTCGAAATTCTCCATGTATCGATAGGGGTCCACAATCTTGGTGCCGTAGTAGTCGTCGGTAACCGGCCGGACGGGCGCCGCCGGAGGTGAGGACGGCAGTGCAGACGAGTGGAGGGAGTGGATCCCCGGACTTACAAAGTACGCGGCCAATAGAACCGCGCCGTATGCAAGCGTATACAGAACCAAGCGCCTGATTCGCATGGGGGGACTCCTTTTGTGGATTGATTGGCCCAAATCAATCTACGACTCACTGTCGCGGGTGTCAAGCGGGGTCTTTCCTTTCTCGCCCCACTCGGCTATGCAACCCCTGGTTCCACCGCTCAACACGACTGCCTTCATATGGTTCTTGTTCAAGGTTGCCCGAGCAGGCGATGGAAGCGGTCCGGGTCGGCGGCCAGTTGGGCGGAGTAGGCGGCGGCCTCGCGCAGCCGAAAGAGCAACTGGTCCTGCACAGTGCAGTCGTACACCGCTTGCCTCTTGGCGGGTGAATCGCTGGGGCGGGATCTGTCCCAATCGGCCTCCAGGCGCTCCACCATTTGACGGTCGCGGGCGGCGATGGTGCCGATGAGCCATCCCGCTGAATCCGCGTTGCCCTTTCCGTTCCGGCTCTCGCGGACCAGGCTGGTGCTGCGCCAGAAGAGGTGCTCCAGGTACTCGACGCAAAGCTGGAAGGAGGCAAAATCTTCCAGGTTCTTGCGCACCGTGGCGGCGCAGAAAACCAGTTGGCTGCGTAATCGGGTGTAGGGCGGGGGATCCAAAACGCCCTCGCGAATGGTGGCCGCGAGTTCCGCGTCGCTATGCCAGGGTGCGATAAGCGGCGGGCGCATCCAGGGCGAGCAGCAGGCGGGAGCGTGCGGCGCCTGGTCGTAGATGGTGGTGAACACGTCCTCCCACTTATCGCTCCACTCCGCCCCATAATGTTGCTCGACAAAGCGCCGCAAGGCCGTGTGCCGGGCCGCATCGCTTCCTTCCCGCAGGGTTACCGCCGCGTAAGCAAATCCGTCCCACAGCGAGTCGGCCAGATAGCGGCTGGGGAGCCAGTTCGTGACGATCACCCCCAGCGAGCCTTGCAGGCCGCGGTAAGCCTGCGCATAGGCATCCAGGTTGTTGAATTGACCTCTTCCCGGGCGCGGCCCCCAGCGGCAGTAGATCAGACCCGGCGCACCCATGGCGCGATGTCCGCTGTCCACCACCTTCTGCGCCAGCTTGCGGAGAGCGGCGGGGTCCTCATCCTCATAGTTCCAATCCATCACGATCACATCCTTGTTCAGCAAGCCCAGAATATCGGGCTCCAGCCGCAGGACGTGGTCACCCCACACGATCAGTTCCTTCCTTTCGCCGCGGGTGATTTGGTCGAGCGCGTTCAGGTAATCGGCCCAGATGCGGGTGCGGGACTTCTGGCGCAGGGCTTGCCGCGAAAGTTCCGAGCCACCCCAGTTCACCTCGTCGCAGCCGCCATGAATGTAAGGCGAAGCAAAAATGCCGGCGATCTCGTGGTAAAGATCGTGCATGAGTGGGAGTGTTTGGGGGTGCACCGGACAGATGCCGGTAAAGTCGGAGCGCGTTTCCGTGCCCTGGTCCGAGAGCTGGGCGTAGCGCGGCACGGCGGTGATGCAGCGCGTGTGCCCGAAGGATTCAATCTCGGGAATCAGGGTCACTCCGCGCTTCTCGCCGTACTCCACCAGCCGGCGCATTTCGGCGGGCGAAAAGGCATTGCGATGGGTCAGCAGCTCGGGGTGGCTTTCAAAACGCAGGGAGCAACCCTGGTCGTCCGTGAGGCGAAATTGCAAGGCGTTGAGCTTCCAATCGGCGCAGAAGTCGATGAGGCGCTGGTAGTACTCGAATCTTTCCGGGACGCGCGCGGCATCGGCGAGGATTCCGTAAATCGGCGCCGGGCTTGCGGGCGCCGACGAGGGCTGGGAGGCGAGGCCGGCTGGCGCCGGCTCAATGCCCTCCCTGCTGAGCAGCGCGGCGACGAGAGGAGAGCTCTGGAGTGAGGCTGCGATCGCGGCGCCGCCCGTTGCGTGTCGCAGAAAGTCCCTTCGGTTGGGTTGTGGCTGACCCATGGATGCCTCGATTCAATGCGAAAATGGAGTTTCCCAGGTGCCTGTGACAACGCCCGACAAATGAGCTCAAAGTTGAGATGTTTCCCGCTGTAGCTTGCCGCGTTCGATCTGCCACGCCAGCGAATCGCACACGCCTTCCAGCGAGCTGTAGCGTGGTTGATAATCGAGCAGCTTTTGGGCCTTGGCGATGCTGTAATTCGAGCAATGCGCCAGGTGCGCCCAGGTCCACTGCGCGTCTTCGGCTGACACCGCGGCGCGGTATTCCTCCCAGGGCACAAACTTCAGCCGCGCCGGCTTCCCGAACCATGCGGCCAGGGATGCCGCGTAACCCCGCATGGTCATGGCGGCGGGCGAGACCACGTGGAAGCTTTCGCCCAGCGATGCGGACCGGTGGGAAATCACCTGCATGAAGGCTTGCGCCACATCGTCGGCGTGGACGTGGTGCAATGTCTCCAGCCCCTGGTGCGGCATCGGCAATTCTTCCCCCCGCGCCAATTTGCCGTATACCTCCAAGCTCCAGGTGCCCACGGGATCGAGCGGCACCCACCCGGACCCTACGATGTGACCGGGCAACAGCGAGGTGACGGGAAAGCCGTGAAGCTCAAACTCCGACCTGAGATAGGCTTCAAGCTGCGCCTTCTTGATCCCGTAGTCGCCAAAGGGATGGCGCGGCGCGTCCTCCGTGATGGGGGCGGTAACGGGATAGCCGTGCACCCAGGCGGTCCCACAACTGAGAAAGTGACGCACCTTGCCGCGCAGGGCCTCCACCAGTTGCCGGGCGGACTCGGCGCTGAAACAGATCATGTCGATGACCATGTCGGGGTTGAGCTTGCCCACACTCGATCCGAACGTCACGGCGTCTTCTTCCGCCCTGCGATCCATCTGGACCTGCTGCACTTCGTTCCAGGCGGGGTCGGGAACGTACGGCTTGCTTCCCCCGCGGTGGATGCAGACCACTTCGTATCCCGCGCGCACCAGTCGCGGCACCAGAAACGTCCCCACGTGCCCTGTTCCACCAATGATCACAACGCGCATCGGCGCCCCCCGTTCCGTTCAAGTGTTCTCTTACAGCCCGCCAATGAACGGCAACATACCATTGCCTTCACATGGCGCGCAACTCCTCAAACCAGAAGACGAAAGAGACGAGATTTGAGCCGCGGTAAAGTTTGAGTTCGGAGCGGCGAGTTTATCTCGCCAAATGGCGGCGTGAAGCCGCCTCTACGTCAGACTGCGTCACCACCACGATTTGACACTCCACCGCGATTGCAGCTATTCTGGGTATAGCCTTGGGGTACGGGGACGATCCTGTGCCGCCGCCAGGACGCTGGGTAACAGCCTCGAAAACACCGCGGTGTTCAGCTCCCCGGCAAGCAAACGGGACTCTCACGTGATGACTTCAATATTAATGGCTTTGGAAAGGAAGACGCGCCAGGCAGTGGGCCTGATCGCTCTCCCCGTTCTGCAGGCGCCGGAAGAAGCGCTAATGGGTGGGCAGGCGGTCATCGAAGGCGTGATGATGCGCTCGCCGCATTCTTACGCAGTGGCGGTTCGCCAACCCAGCGGATCCCTGGCGGTGACGCAAGCGTACCTAGACCGTCCTTCGGAAAAGTACCGTTGGCTGAAGTATCCCGTCCTGCGCGGGTTGGGGGTGTTGGGGCAGGCCCTGGTGCTGGGAACGCGTGCCCTCCGGTACTCTGCCGAACAGGCGCTGGAGGAACCGGGAGACGCTGGTCGGGACTCCGCCAAACCCAAGAAGAGCGCGGAACTCAGCGGTTGGATGCTGGCCGCCAACATTGCCTTCTCCCTGGCCTTCTTTATCGTTCTCTACAAGCTTGTACCGCTTTACCTGGCCACTGCAATTACGCACCACTACCCCAAGGTCAACAACAACCTCGCCTTCAATCTGCTGGATGGGGTGATCCGGATCACCTTGTTCCTGGGCTTTCTGTTCCTGATTTCGCAATGGAAGGAAATCCAGAGGGTGTTCGAATATCATGGCGCCGAGCACAAGGTGGTATGGGCGTTTGAAAAGCGCGGCCCGATTGATGTGGCGACGGCCCGCGCTTGCACGCGTTTTCATCCCCGCTGCGGCACGAGTTTTCTTCTGGTGGTGATGGGCATTGCTATGGTGCTTTACATGTTTCTGCCCTTTCATTCCTTCTGGTTGCGTTTTCTGGGGCGGCTCGCTCTCCTGCCGGTGATCGCCGGCGTTTCCTATGAGTTCATCCGCTTTGCCGCGAAGTCCAAGGGGCAGCTCTGGAAATGGGCCTCGCAACCCGGCCTCTGGCTTCAACGCGTGACCACCCGCGAGCCCGACGACGGCCAGTTGGAAACCGCGATCAAGGCCCTGGAAACAGCCATGACATTGGAACAAAGCCGTGGGGGAGAACTGATAGTCGCGTGAGACGGGAATAGGGAGTGGGGAATAGGGAGTAGGCAAGAGATTGGCTCCTTATTCCCTACGCCCCACTCCCCACTCCCCACTCCCGCAATTACATCTTTATATGCATTACCTGGACAAGCTGGCCGAAATCGAAGCGAAATACGAGGCGTTAACGGAGCAACTCGGTAAGGCCGAGGTGTTGGCCGATCCCAACCTCTATCAGAAGACCGCCAAGGCGCGCGCCGACCTCACCGAGATAGTGGAGAAATTCCGGACCTGGAAAGCCATCAGCAAGTCGGTGGGGGAAACGAAGGCACTCGTGGATGAATCCTCTTCCGATCCGGAAATGAAAGCCCTGGCGCATGAAGAACTCCTTGAACTGGAGAAACGCCAGGACTCGGCAGAGCAGGAACTGAGACTCCTGCTTCTTCCCCGCGACCCGAACGACGAGAAGAACGTGGTGCTGGAAATCCGCGCCGGAACGGGGGGCGATGAGGCCTCGCTGTTTGCCCAGGATATTTTCCGCATGTATACACGGTACGCGGAGTCGCAGCGCTGGCGCGTGGAGGTGCTCTCCACCAGTATGTCGGGAGTGGGCGGGCTGAAAGAAGTCATTGCGCTGGTGGAAGGCCAGAAGGTCTACAGCAAACTCAAATACGAAAGCGGCGTCCACCGCGTGCAGCGCGTTCCCGAAACCGAGCAGCAGGGGCGCATTCACACTTCGGCCATCACCGTGGCGGTGCTGCCGGAAGCCGACGAGGTGGAAATCCAAATCGACCCCAAGGACATTCGCATCGACACGTTCTGCTCCTCGGGGCCGGGCGGGCAATCGGTGAACACCACCTACTCGGCCGTGCGCATTACTCACATCCCCACGGGAATGATCGTCTCCTGCCAGGATGAAAAGTCACAAATCAAGAACCGCGCCAAGGCCTTGCGCGTCCTTCGCTCGCGACTCTACGAGATGGAGTTGCAGAGCCAGCAGAAACAGATTATCGAGGAGCGCCGGTCGATGATCGGCTCGGGCGACCGCAGCGAAAAGATCCGGACCTATAACTATCCGCAGAACCGCGTTACGGATCACCGCATCGGCCTGACCCTGCACCAACTCGATCGGATTATCGATGGTAAATTGGACGAAATCATCGACGCCCTTATTGCTTATTACCAGGCCGAGAAGCTGAAACAGCCTCCCAGGCGCGAGCCCGGTGAGGACCAGCCGCCCGCCGCGCTCGCGGGGTAGAAGCATTGACGATTTACGATTGAAGCTCAGTTTTTCAGTCTTCAGTTCTCAGTTATCAGTAAGGTCTGGTTTTACCGACTACTGATAACTGAGAACTGAAGACTTCCTTCCGTCAACCATCAATCGCAAATCATCAATCGAAAATCTCCGATGCCCTCCCTCCGCGCCACACTTCGGCAAGGGCTTGAAACCCTCCTGGCCCATCAGGTGCCCTCCGCGCAACTCGCCGCGGAATTGCTCCTGATGCACATACTGGGACGAGATCGGGCGTATCTCTTTGCTCACCCCGAGGAGGAAGTTCCTCCGTCGGCCATCCAACTCTATTCGCAGTTGATTGCGGAGCGGGGCACCGGCAAACCCACCCAGTACATCACCGGCCACCAGGAATTTTGGGGACTGGATTTTGAAGTGACACCCGACGTGCTGATACCACGGCCGGAGACCGAGCACGCGGTTGAATCCGTTCTCGATTTGGCGCGCCGGCAGGGCCATGCCCGGGACGCGCGATTGCGGATCGTGGACGTAGGCACGGGGTCGGGGTGCATCGCCCTCGCACTGGCCTCAGAATTCCCGCGCGCCATCCTGATTGCCGCGGATATATCGCGCCCCGCGCTGGTGGTCGCCTCGCGCAACGCGGTGCGGCTCGGAATGCCGGAGCGAATCAAATTCCTCGAGAGCGATCTCATGTCCCGATTGTTGCAGCCTGACTTTGCCGGAACATTTGATTTCGTGATCTCCAATCCACCCTACGTCGGGAAACAGGAAGTTGACAAGGTGCAGCGCGAGGTGCGCGAATTCGAACCTCGCATCGCCTGGGGTGGCGACCTGGAGCGCGGCGAAGCAATTTACGCTCGGCTCTTCCCGCAAGCGCTCCAGGTGCTGAGGCCCGGCGGGTATGTGGTGGTCGAGATGGGTTACAGCATGCGGGACCGCGTGTTGGCATTGCTGGGCGAGGATTGGGCGGAAATCCAGGTGACTCCGGATTTGGCAGGGATTCCGAGAGTGGTGAGCGCAATGAAGCGCCAGGGAAATATTCCGCTGGAGCATGAAGGGCGTATAGTGGACTGAACTGAGACAGGGCATGAGGACGGCATGACGATCGAACAACAAGTCATAGAAACACTACGCGACTTACCTGCCGAAAAGCAGAAGGAAGCCCTGGAGTCTTTGGACTCCCTGAAGGAGAAGAACCCTTTAGGGAATCCGCGTCGTAGCTTGCGGGGACTTTGGAAGGGCCTCAACGTTGACATCACAGAAGAAGATATCGCTGAGGCCCGGCGCGAAATGTGGGGGAATCTTCCGAGAGATCTTGTTCCCGAAATGCCCGACCGCATCATCGCTGCGACTGCCTTGCACCTGGGCCTGCCGTTGGTCACCCGTGACCGACGACTCCAAGCTGCCGGGATCCCCACGATTGGGTAAGCTTCGTGGCACGTACCCAGCCCCTAGCCCCCAGCTCCCAGTCCCTGTATCATTCAAGACACGATGCTGCACCAAATCCTCCACGTCGACATGGACGCGTTCTTCGTCTCCGTTGAGGAACTGGAAGATCCCTCGCTCAAGGGTAAGGCCGTCATCGTGGGGGCGGATCCGGACGGGCGCGGCGTGGTGGCGGCGGCAAGCTACGAGGCGCGCAAATTTGGCGTGCATTCCGCCATGCCGATTGGAACCGCCAAGAAGCTTTGCCCGCATGCGATTTTCCTGCGCGGCCAACACTACAAGTACGGCGACTATTCGCGCCGCATCCACCGCATCTTTGAGGAATTCACCCCCGTCGTCGAGATGGTGTCCATCGACGAAGCCTATCTTGACTTCACGGGCTGCGAGCGCCTGCACGGATCGGCATTTCGCGGCGCCGACCGCTTGATCCGCACCATCAAGGAACGGACGGACCTTAACTGCTCCGTCGGACTATCCACCTCCCACCTCGTCTCCAAAATCGCCTCGGACCAAGCCAAACCCCACGGGCTCCTTTACGTTCTTCCCGGTTGCGAAGCGCGGTTCCTCGCGCCGCTCCCCATCCGCCGCATGCCAGGCATCGGAAAGGTCACGGAGCCGGAATTGCGCTCGCTGGGCATTGTGACCATCGGCGACTTGCAACAGGCGGGGCGGGAAAAGCTGCTCGAGCGGTTCGGGAAATTCGGCGAATGGCTCTACACCAAGTCCTGCGGGTTGGACATTGAGGCTTACCAGTACGAGGAGGAACCCAAGTCGATCAGCCATGAGACCACCTTTGACACGGACATCAATGATGGGGGAGAGGTGGAGCGAACTCTCTCCTATCTGGCGCAACTGGTAGCACGCCGGCTGCGCGACCATCGCCTTTTTGCGCGGACAGTGGGGCTGAAGCTGCGCTTTGCTCCCTTCAAGACGCTGACGCGGGACGCGACGCTCGACGAACCCACCAACCTCGATTCCATCATTTTCGAGAATGTTCTGCGGCTGTTTGAAAGCGCCTGGGACGGCAAACAGAAGATCCGGCTGGTGGGAGTGCGCACTTCGCATCTGGACCGCGCCGTGTTCCAGCGCAGCCTGATCGACGCGGCGCAGCACGAGAAACTTGATAAGGTGCTGAAGGCGGCCGACAAGGTGCGGGAGAAGTTCGGATTTGATGCGGTGCAACTGGCGCGCTCCGTCGAGTCGGAACACCCCGCCAAGCCGCGCAAACGGCGCGAGTTCCTGGGGAGGGAGTAGCGGCGCTCGGTCTTGTACTTTTGAGAAATCTAAAGTCCAATTTTAGATATCTCACCACGGCATGGCCGAATCAGGCCGGAAGTCCTCCGGCTCTGCCAGGGAATGCGTAAATAAGCAGGCCAGCAGGCAATCTCGCGATTCAGCCTCCCGGGAGGGAACACCATGAAAACCGCCTACCTCGATATTGAAACCAGCTACGCCGGGACCTTCACGGATCAGCGCCTCTTCAGGGATTACAAGAACCACCGCATTACGGTGATTGGCATCAGGATTCTGGATGGCGAGAGCGATGCCTTTGTCCAGTTGGTGGGGAAGGACGTGACACGGGCCAACCTGCTGTTGGTGCTCAAGGATGTGGAGCGCCTGGTGACCTATAATGGGCGGTCGATTCCCGACAAGGTCAAGGGTTATACAGGGTTTGACTTTCCCGTAATTGCCGCGCAGCTCGGTGTTGTGCTCGATAAGGAGTTCGCCCATGTGGACCTGTGCCCGGAGTGCTGGCGAAGAGGCCTGTGGGGCGGGCTGAAGACCGTCGAGCAGAGCTTGGGGCTCAAGCGCCAACTGCCGGGCAAGGACGGCAAATGGGCCGACGAAACCTGGAAGAAGTACGAAGCGACGCAGGATGAACGCCTCAGGAAGGAAGTGCTCGCCTACAACCAGGAAGACGTCATGATGCTGCGCCGCATTGAAGAGGCTTTGCAGAGGAAATAATCCCGCTTGCGTTCGCACGCGCGCGGCGATAAAAGTAAATGCGACCCCATGCCACGCCCACGTGATCCCGCCTATTTCCAATGCACGCGCCACCTGGAATCCCAGGCGATGCGCCAGGGATGCCGCTTCATCGCCGGATGCGACGAGGCGGGGCGCGGCGCCCTGTTAGGCCCGCTCTATGCCGCCGCGGTGATCCTCGACCCCGCGCAATCCATTCCGGGGATCGATGATTCCAAGAAGCTCGCTCCACGCCGTCGCGAGGAGTTGGCCGATGAAATCCGCGCCAAGGCGCTGGCGTGGCAGGTGGTCGCGATCACTGCCGTCGAAGTGGACGAACTGAATGTCTACGAGGCTTCGCGGCAGGGGATGCTACGGGCGCTCAAGGGGCTGATTCCCGCTCCGGACTACGTCCTGACGGACGCCATGCCGCTGCGCTACGCGGGCGAGGACTACTGCATTCCTCATCGCGCCATCATTCACGGCGACGCGCGCTCGGTTTCGATTGCCGCCGCCTCCATCCTGGCCAAGGTGGCGCGGGACGAGCACCTGCGGAAACTCGACGGCGTGTTTCCGCAGTACGGCCTCGCCAAAAACAAGGGATATGGCACGCAGGACCATCTGACGGCGCTCAGCCGCTTCGGACCCTGCCCCGAGCACCGCAAGACGTATCAGCCGGTGAAGGATTGCCTGCTGCCGCTCTTTCCCTTTTCACACCCGGCGTGACCTTACGTTCCCGATGTCGAGTCCACGCCGGAACCCTGCGCTCGTATCCTCGCGCTCCACTTCAAACCGCCGGCCCCTCGGGTCGCATCCGTAAAAATAAGACGGAAGTGCAGCCACACAGGGAAATTCTCCGAAGATTGGTGGTTGAACCACTCGCCGGAAGCAAGTAGACTGCGGGCGTGTTGCCTCGAGATCTGCATTCCGATGCCGATTCCTCCCGATCGGAGATTCCTGCCAAAGAAATTAGCGCCGGCAGGCGAGAGGCTGTCGATCGCTCCCGGCAGTTGTGGGTCGAACGCCTGATCGACTTTTCGCGCCGTAACAATCTCCTCTATTTCCGCGATTTGAAGACGGGCACGCTCGACCTCTCGACGGCCGCTCCTGACGCGATTGCCGAACTGCTTTCAGGTGAACCCGTGAGTTTGGGGAAGCTCCTGGGACAAGTGGACGATGAAAGAGAAGTTGCGAGACTGCTCGAAATTCGCCGGCGGGCGAAGGCCAATGAGGAGGAGAAAGGTTTGCAAACGCTCTTCGTGGCGCTGGGGATGGCGACCTGGGAAGCCGAGGACGGCGGGCGTCCCCCCGAATCACCGGTCATTCTCGTACCCGTGAGCATCGAAACACGCGGGGCGCACGGAAGCGGCCCCAGCCTGCTTCGCAAGGGGGAAATCCAGATCAACCTCGTGCTCCTGCACGTGCTCGAGTCCGAGCATGGAATTAGCCTGACCGACGAACAATTGATCCCCCTGTTGCAAGGCGACAATGAAGGCGAGAAGTTCGATCCTTCGCCCGTCTGCGCTGCCATTCTGCAGGCAACACGGGAGATCAAGAGCTTTGAGATCAAGCCACGAATCGTATTAGGCAATTTCGCCTTCCAGAAGATGGCGATGGTAATGGACCTGCGCGAGCGCGGGGAAGAACTGGCCGCAAATGACGTCGTCGCCGCCATCGCCGGCGATGCGGCCGCGCGCGGGGCGGTTTCGCGCCAGGTCTGCGAAGTACGTGCTGAAGATCTCGACAAGATTCCGCCGGAAAACGAATTCAATGTCCTGGATGCGGACGCGAGCCAGCAGAAGGCTATCGTCTCCGCGATGTCGGACCAGAATGGGGTGATCTTTGGCCCGCCCGGCACCGGGAAAAGCCAGACCATTGCCAACCTGATTGTGTCTTTAGCGGGTACCGGCAAACGCGTCCTGTTCGTCGCGGAAAAGCGCGCCGCGCTGGAGGTCGTCCTGTACCGTTTGGAGCAGGCGGGGTTGGGGCATATTACGCTTGATCTTCATGGCGCCGACATTGCACCCCGCGAGGTCATGCAGCAAATCGGGAAAGCACTGAGCGTGGTTCATCACTCCGCCGCAGTGGATCCTGCCGAGACGCATCAACAGTTCGTCGATCGGAGGTCGCGGCTCGATGGCCACGTGGAAAGAGTGCACAAACAGCGGCTTCCGGCGGGTTTGAGCCTGTTTCGTATTCAAGGAAGGCTCCTCGCTTTGAAGCAGGACTGCGAGGCGCAAACGCGCTGGCGGGGCGTGGCTCTGGCCCAAATTACCACGGAGAATGCCGCCAAGGTTCGCGATCTTCTGGTGGAAGCAGGCGGCTTCGAAAAGCTCTTCACTCGGCACGCGTCGACACCTTGGAACGATGCTCAGCTGACGGACGGAGCGGCCGTACAACAGGCCATCGACTTGGCGGCGGCACTGCACGGTCAATACTGGCCCGCTTGGCGGGAAAGCCGGGAGGCGATAGCGGGGGAAGCCGGGTTGAAAGCTCCAGTATCGTTGGCGGAAACCCGCGCGCAATTGGCGCTGTTGGAGGGGGTCAATCGGACGCTGGAGTCTTACCCTCCGGAAATCTACCAGCAGAATCTCGACGGCATCAGCGCCTCGCTCGCCTCCGCGCGTCGGGGCAGGCTCGCAACGGCCTGGGCATATTGTTTCAACGCCGGTTTCCGCGAAGCGAGACGGTTTCTGGGGGGATTGCGAAAGAGCCAGCCGGCGTCCTCGCTCCAATTGGCGCGCGAACTCGACGCCGCCATCGCACAGATTCGAGAATGGCGGCAGTCATCCGCAAGCGACGCGCTCCCCCGGCATCTCCCCAATCTCGAACTTCACCTGAATCGCTTCGAGGCCTTCATCTCGAGGATCGCCGGGCTCGCGGCCTTCTTGCCCAAGCGCGATCTTGAAAAGCTGCCCTTGGACGAAATGGGGGATTTGCTGGCGGCGCTGTCCGCCGATGCGCAAACGCCCGGCAGAATCCCCCGGCTGCTTCAGGTTGAGCGGGAGATCGAAAAGCTGGGGGCAAAGGAGATCGTTTCGGAGATCCAACGGTCCGATCCGGAGGCGGGCACATGGTCCCGGTTGTTTGACTCCGCATGGTTGGGTTCGTGCTTCGATGCGGTCTGCTCGGAAGACCCGCTGATCCCCGGATTCAACGGCAAGGCCCACAACCGCTTTGTTGAGAGTTTCTGCCAGCTTGACCGCGAGCGATTGGAGATCGCTTCCGCCCGGGTGCGGCGCGCCCACGCGGAACGCGCCATCCAGGCGCTGAACGCGCATGAAGACCAGCAATTCCTGATCCGGCGCGAGGTCGAGAAGAAAAGGCGGTTCCTGCCGCTGCGTAAACTGGTGGCCCAAGCTCCCGACGTGCTCACTTCCATCTGTCCCTGCTGGATGGCCAGTCCGCTTTCCGTGAGCCAGATTCTCGACGCCGAAAGGCAGTATTTCGATTTTGTCATTTTCGATGAAGCCAGCCAGATTCTGCCGGAAGACGCCGTGCCCTCGATTCTTCGTGGGGCCAAAGTGGTAGTGGCCGGCGACCCGAACCAATTGCCTCCCACAACCTTCTTCACCTCGGGCGACGATGACGACACTGGCACCGCGGAGGAAGAACTGCTCGCCTCGGAGGGTTTTGAGAGCTTGCTGGACTTGATGAACTCCTTCTTGCCGCCGTGGCCGCTGGAGTGGCACTATCGCAGCCGCGATGAGTCGCTGATCGCTTTCTCCAATCATTACATTTACCAGGACCGCCTGGTGACCTTCCCCGGCCCCAGGGCGGTTCCGGCCGTGTCGCACGTTCTGGTGCAGCAGGAGCAGGGAAAGGATGGCGAAGAGGAGAGTTCTGCCGCCGAAGTTCGGAAAGTTGTCGAGCTGGTGCTTCGCCACGCGACGGACCGCCCGAGCGAAACGCTGGGCGTGATCGCCATGGGAATCAAGCACGCCCGGCAGGTGGAAGCGGCATTGGACCAGGCGCTGGAAAAGCGGCCAGACCTGGAAGAGTTCTTTGACCTGAATCGACCCCAGCGGTTCTTTGTGAAGAACCTGGAGCGCGTGCAGGGCGACGAGCGCGACGCTATCATTCTTACGATTGGCTATGGAAAGGACCGTGGCGGCAAACTCCCCTTCCGGTTCGGGCCTCTCTTGAGCGAAGGCGGGCGTCGCCGCTTGAACGTCGCGGTCACGCGCGCGCGCAACCGCATGACGCTGGTTTCCTCTTTCAGCCACCTCGATATGGACCTGGCCAAGATTCGTCCCGGCACGGGAGTGGAGCTCCTGCGATTCTACCTTCAGTACGCGGGCACGCGGGGCAAGCAACTGGGCGATGGTAGGGCCACGGAATATCCGTTAAACGAATTCGAAGCGGATGTGTTTGCCGCCTTGACGGCGAAAGGCATACCGCTGATTCCGCAGGTGGGCGCGTCCAGTTACCGCATTGATTTCGTGGCGAAGCATCCTCAAAAGCCGGGCAGGTTGGTGCTGGCCATCGAGTGCGACGGCGCGACTTATCACTCCGCTCCCACGGCCCGCGATCGCGACCGGCTTCGCCAGCAGCACCTGGCGGCATTGGGCTGGAAGTTCCATCGGATCTGGTCCACGGACTGGTTCCTGCGCAAGTCTGAGGAAATCGAGAATGCCTGGAGGGCCTATCAGAGCGCCGTCACCATAGCCGATAAGGAGGATGCCAGCCAGCCCCATGGCCGGCAAGAGTCCACAGGCGACGATCGTGACCCGGCGAACCCGGATCCGGACATCCGGGATTCGGACCCGCAAGCATCTGGCGAAGGCAACCGGCCGCGCAAACGGCGCCCTGCCATCGCGCCCAAAGAGAACATAACGGAATACCGTCCGCGAGAGTTGATAAGCCTGATTGATTGGATCAACTCCGATGGCTGCTTGCGGACCGACGAAGAGATCGTAAAATTGATGATCCCCGAATTGGGTTTCAGCCGCCGTGGTCCGCGAATTGAAGCGGCCATCCGCTCCGCCCTTGATGTCATGCGGGCCTCGCGTAACCGGCCGGGACCCGCTTGAGGTGGGTAGGATGACGAACCTGAACGGTTCGGCGGCGAATGCGCCATGGGAGGCAGTAATGACGCCTTCCAAGATATGATAGAAACCGCTGACCTTTACGAGAACCTGGAAGGCATATCCCTCTGAGGACCTTATGGCCACACTCATGATCAAAGGCGGGCGGGTGGTATCGCCGGAAGACAATCTGGATGGACCACTCGATGTGCGGATTGAAGGCGGGGTGATTCGCCAGATCGGCGCGAACCTCGAGGGCGGAGCGGATGAAACCCTTGACGCGCGCGGCAAGGTCGTCGCGCCGGGTTTTGTCGACATCCACGTGCACCTGCGCGAGCCGGGCGGCGAGGCTTCGGAGACCATCCCCAGCGGCCTCGAGGCAGCAGTGGCGGGCGGGTTTACCGCGGTCGCGAGCATGCCCAACACCAAACCGGTCATCGACCAACCTGCCCTCGTCGCCGCGCAAATCGAGAAGGCGCGCCACCTGGGCCTGGCGCGGGTGTTCCCGGTGGCGGCCGTGTCCATGGCGAGCGAAGGGGAATCGCTCACAGACTTTGCCGCCTTGGTGGCGGCGGGCTCGGTGGCGTTTTCCGACGACGGGCGACCGGTAAAAACGGCGGGCCTGTTGCGACGGGCGCTCAAGCGCAGCCATGACCTGGGCGTACCCATCAGCGATCACTGCGAAGACCACAGCCTGAGCGCGACCGGGGTGGTGAACGAAGGGCCGGTGGCGGAGAAGCTTGGCGTGCGCGGGATTCCCAGCTCGTCCGAGGATGTGTGCGTGGCGCGCGACCTGATCATGGCGGAAGCGACGGGAGGGCATCTGCACATCGCGCACATTTCAACGGCCCGCTCGCTCGACCTGGTGCGACAGGCCAAGCGTCGCGGCGTGCGCGTGACCTGCGAAGTCACGCCTCACCACTTCGCGCTTACCGACGAAGCGGTACTCCAGTACGGCACGAACGCCAAGATGAATCCTCCGCTGCGCACTGCTGCCGACGTGGAGGCGATTCGCGCCGGCATCGCCGACGGCACCATCGATGCCATCGCCACGGACCACGCTCCCCACGCGCCGGATTTGAAAGCCAAACCCCTCGCCGCGGGCGCGCCCTTCGGCATTATCGGACTCGAAACGGCCCTGGGCCTGGCGCTCACCGAACTGGTGCACACGGGATTGATCTCGCTCTGGCACCTGGTTTCCCTGCTGAGTGCCAATCCCGCGCGCATCATTCACCAGCCGTTGGGCCGGCTGCAAATCGGCGGCGCGGCCGACCTCACCGTCTTTGACCCGGAACTCACCTGGACTTACCACGCGGCGGAAGGGCGCTCGAAAAGCCGCAACTCTCCCTTCGACGGCCGCACTTTTCGCGGCGCCGTGACCGCCACGATCGTCGACGGCAACGTGGTGTATCGGCGCGGTTGACCATCCACGGGAGCAGCAGCTCCCGCCTTCTTCTGTCGCACCATACCCGGCGATATGAACTGGGGGGAGAAAGCGGGAGCTGCTGCTCCCGCACTCCAAAGGGGGGGGCGCCTTACGCGGCTGACGCCTGCTTCAGGCTGTGGGCCTGGATGGCGGTGATGACCGCCACCAGCGCGATATCCTCCGCCTTGCAGCCGCGCGAGAGGTCGTTGGCGGGCTTGGCCAGGCCCTGCAGAATGGGGCCGATGGCCTCGCACCCGCCGAAGCGCTCGGCTAATTTATAGCCTATGTTTCCGGCGTTGAGGTCGGGAAAGACGAGCACGTTGGCGCGGCCTGCCACCGCCGAGCCGGGCGCCTTGCGCGCTCCCACCTCCGGGATCAGGGCGGCGTCCAGTTGCAGTTCGCCGTCCACGGCCAGTTCCGGGGCGCGCTGCTTGACGAACTCCAGGGCCTGGCGCACCACGTCGACCATGGTGTGCTCGGCGCTGCCCCGCGTGGAGAACGAAAGCAAGGCCACGCGCGGCTCCACCTCCAGCAGGGCGCGCGCGTTCCCCGCCGTGGCGATGGCGATGTCGGCCAGTTGCGAGGGCGTGGGCTGCGGAACCACGGCGCTGTCCGCAAAAAGGGTGGCGCCGTCCGTACCCAGATTCCGGCGGGGCGAGATCATGAGGAAGAAGCTCGAAACCAGCGAGACGCCGGGCGCCACGCCGATGGCCCACAGGGCCGCGCGCACCGTGTCCGCCGTGGTGTTGAGCGCGCCTCCCACGGAACCGTCGGCATCGCCGGAGGAGACCATCAGGTCAGCGAAGTTGCGCGGCAGGCGGGCGGCCTGGGCGGCCTGGCCCTCGGTCATCCCCTTCGTCCGGCGGCGCTCATAAAGCAGGCCGGTGTATTGTCCCAGCTTGGGGCTGGCCGCGGGGTCGATCAGTTGAGTGGACTCCAGCTTGATGCCGAGGTCCTTCAGATGAGTGTGCATCTTGGTCAGGTCCCCCAGCAGAGTCAAATGGGCCAGCTTTTCCTGTTCGACCAGGCGCGCGGCCTCCAGGGTGCGCGGTTCTTCGCCCTCAAATAGCACAATGTGTTGGGGTGACTTCCGGGCGTTGGCTCGCAGCTTATCGAGAATCTCCATGCATTCCTCCCTTGGCAGTAGTGGCAAAACTCGTGAAACGGTTGGGGCTCCTGGCCAGAAATGCGACACGGTGTCGTGATTTGTCCCTATCCGACCAAGGCTCAACCCTCACGAAGCACGCCCCGTGCCAGATGGTCACGCCTGACTTTTCCCTTGGGAATGGCTAACTAACGGTGTTGTTCTTCATTCACTTATACGTTAGAGTGGACAACTTGCTGTATTTTAAATAACTTATTAAGTCACAATCTATCAATAATATGGGCTCCCGAGGTCACGTTTAGAGCGTAACGACATTTTTTTGTATAATTTCCGTAGAAAACAAGCAAGACCTTATACAACCGCCGTAGTTCCTGCCGGATGGCGCGAACGGATGGCCAGGCAACGTGCTGTTTTGCTCCATGGCTGGGATCGCACATACTCGCTCGCCCACACCGATCCGACGCCGAGACTCACACTGGGTCAAACCCCCGTAACCAGCCGATGTCCCAGCAGACTACAGGTCTATGTCCCATCGCCGTCTCTCCATCCATAATAAATCCCAGGATTTCATTGTCAAGTGAAATACGTATCTCATGGGTAAAACATTGCATGAAACCGAGACATTGTCGTAGCGATTTCCTGCCGGCAGGAAGCATGTTTTTGGAAAGTGCGAAACTCAGATCTGTCCACCTGCCGCCCGGCTACTGCGCGCGAGGGGAGGGTGGTTTTTTGGGCACCGGCCGCGCGCCGAGAGCCCCCGCCTCCAGCGGTTCGAGCATTTCTGTAGCGACCGATGTAAGGGCGGTTCGCGAACCGCCCCTACCCATTCATCCCGAAACGCTTACTCCAGTGCGCCAGCCTGCGCCGAAGAGACGTCTCACTAAACCGAATCGCACAAGGGGAAAGGCGTGAGAAAAACCTACCCACCCCCAGGGAGAAGTTCGACTCGAGAACGCCGATGCCCTTATAGAGACGCTATCCGCTTGCTTGCCTTTCGTCGTTGCTTGTTTCAGAACTCAAGAAGCCGCAGGCTAACGTTGCGGCTTATAGGTGAAATCGACGATCCCATCGCGATAATCGATGCGCATCTCCAGCAGGCGGAGGGTGGTAAATCCGAGAACACCGGATACTTCTGTGCCCATGCGATCACTGAGGTGAGAAAGGTCAAAGGTGGTCACATCCTGGTTCTCTTGTCGCAAATGGGCAAATTGAAGCACAGCCTTATCCGCGGTGTAGACTTTGTCGACCGAACCGCTCAGGCCACGTATATGCATATTGGAATTGCCGCGGACCTTGGTCAGGGTTTCTGCCGCCTTCAGTGACATCAAGTTCAGGGTGGAGCCGGTATCAATCAAAAACAACCTG
>Ga0335069_10005369_pt1 | contig 18847 bp, 16 predicted proteins | sample Lox_Sample_11_FD_206714 | JGI IMG/M metagenome (GOLD analysis project Ga0335069, IMG submission 206714) | Soil microbial communities from Loxahatchee National Wildlife Refuge, Florida, United States - Lox_Sample_1.1 | ecosystem: Environmental > Terrestrial > Soil > Wetlands | place: USA... | reverse complement strand
GCGGCTATATCTCGCCCGGCTCCACCCTCGATGAACTGCGAATCTTCGTCAGCCAGTGGGACACCCGCGCCCGGGTCCGCGCGCCGTACCGGGTGATCCAGTTCGCCGTCAACCCGTTCAAGCCCTGACCAGCGGCCGGACTTCCAGACTCGGTCGGCGGGTTAATGGTTGCGAGTTAGAGCACAACCTCTGACGGTGTCGCTCCCGATTGGCCGGCAGCCGGTGGTGGCCCGGTGGGAACGTTGCCCGACGTCTGGCCGCCCGCCGCGGCACCGTCGGCAAGCGTCTCGGGCTGTTGCGCGTCCTCGCCGTCCTATTGGCTTCGTCGCCTTTTCCTCGTCGTCCTTTTTTCGTCGTCGGCCAATTGCGGGTCACCGGCGGGCGGCTGATCCAGTTTGGTGGTGTCCGAGGCAAGCCCGGCCGGTATCGCGCCGCCGGCCCCCTGGCCCATACCCTGGAAACCCTGCACGGCGCTCTGCACACCCTGCATCCCCTGTGAAAAGCCCTCCAGGCCCTGCGACAAGCCGCCCGCGAGCTGACCGATCTGGGCTGGAGTGGGCGTTGGCGTCGGAGTCGGTTTCGGCGTCGGGTCGGGCTTCGGCGTATCACCGGGCTTATCAACAGGTGTGTCCCCGGGCTGCGACGCAATGGGCGGTTTGATCACCGTAGCTTTCGGTGGCGCGTGTGGATTAATAGGCTTCAGCGGCAAGTTCGCGTACTGAGTGTAATACTTCAGCACCGCTTCCGACTGCGTCTGCAGGTTCTCATACCACTCAATAGCTAACGGCAAATAATTTGGGTATACGACACCCGAATAACGCTGATACCAATAATCGCATTGCGATACTTCGCAGGACGTGGGATGAGCGCCATCCAGCGCGTGCTGGTTATTGTAGCCAGTGGTGGCGGTGGATTTTTTTGTGCACATCAACAACCCTGTTGGCCTGCTTGCCGAGTTCACTGCACAATTTCGCCATCGATACTATGTATTCCTTCTGTTTTTGGAAATCTGCTCGACGGCCTCCCTCGCCTCGCCCTCCCAATTATTAAACAGCCGGAAACGATAGGTCTCCTCGCGAAACGCCCGCTGGACGCCGTCCCATTCTTGCGCAAACGCCCTGAACGCGGTGCCCTGGTCACCAGATTCGATGTCGGCCGCTGCTTGTCTGACTCGTAATAAGGAAATTCAAACGATGCCACCATTGCCGTTGGCGGCGCCGGCGTCAAGACCTCGTCCTCCGCCGCCACCGCGCCGGCGCCACCGCCGCGGCGCACGAGTCGTTGTTCATCGTCTTGCTGATGGCCTCGGCGGCTTCCGTCTCGACCTCTTCATAGGCCTTGGCCGCATTCCTCAGGGATTTGGCCAGACTTTTCCATTCCCGTTCGCACAATTCGAGGTACGTCCGCAGCGTGTCAGCGGAAACCGCGAGTTGTGCGGCAGCATCGGTGACAAACGAAAGGGTGCATGGCCCAGGCGGGTTGGTGGACGGGACCGTCAGCAGCGGTCGCTCGAGTTCGTCACTCGCGCGATGAGTTCCTGATATTCGACGTTCAGCGTCCGCGTCATATCGGCTCAACTCTCCTTGTGCTGAAGCGATCCGCGCCGGTTGGTCATGTGCTGGGAAGCGCCGTCCCGCAAGCGTTTGCACGGGTATGGAAAGCGGTACCGCAGTCTGCTGGGTCGGCAAACGGGAACGCCACCAGGGACGGTGCAACCACCGACCACCCCTCTCGTCGTGCCGGCCAACCGGGCGGTGCAGTGGGGCGCCAACCGCTACCACGTGCAATCGCAAGTCATCGACCGATGGCTGGTGTGCACCGAATTTTCGGACCACATGGCAGGCTCGGGCCGATTGTGATCGCTGAGCTCATTTCCGGGCGGGCCTCGGCTCATAGCTGCTACATAAGCACCGCATAGCCGCAACTACTGTTTACGCCTTCATCATTTGTCTCATGAGTGAAACACCTGAAACCCCCACTGTGCGGACCTCTACCGCAACTGCACCAGCGGCCGCGCCCGTCGAGGCGGCGGCGCTATACCGGACCCCACGGGTCTTCATCGCGGCGGCATGGGTTGCCATCGTCGCCGGGATCGTCTTCATCGTCTCCGTCATCTTCTTCACCGGAATGGCGCTGGGACATCATGGCGGCGGACATCACCACCACAAGCACCCCGCGGCCTGGATGCATCAGCATCGAATGGGCGGTCCGGGCGGTCAGGGCGGTCAGGGCGGCCCGGGGGCCGTCCAGCCGGGCGGACCCGGTGCGGCGAATCCCGGCGCCCCTGGCCCTAGCCAGACCCCGTCGTCGGTGGCCCCATCCAGGACGCCCTAAACATCCCGGCACCCAATCCCTTGAACACCCAGCAGCCCGGCGCTCACCAGAGCGCCGGGCTGCGCGTCGTTTGACCGGCGGCAATTAACCGACGCGGATTGATTCACAGCAAGTTGGTGGGCCCAACCTGTTACGGCCGTTGCGCCGCTGGGCATTATTCAAGGCATGAGCCAGACGCCTGAACCGTCACCCCGGCCGCCGTCCGCCGCCGCAGCCACACCGCCAACGGCGACGGCACCTCGAGCGGAGCGGTTAAAGCCGCCGAGGCTCTATACGGCCGCCGCGTGGGTGATCATCGTCGCCGGGATCGTCTTCATCCTGTCTGTCGTCTTCTTCTCCGGTGCCTTGCTCTTCGGCCATCACTACCGCTGTGACCACCACGGCACCACGTTCAGGCGTGGGGGACAGAGGACGGGCTCGGGACCCTGGCAGTACGGCGGGACCGCGGGTCCCGGACCCGGGAACGGGCCCGGGCCGTACGGCGGACCCGGCGGCCCCGGGTTGATCGTTCCCATGGCTCCCGGCGGACCGGGTGGTCCCGGCGGGCCGGGTGCCGGCACGGCCGGTCCGAGCGGTCCGGGCCAGCCGCAGACGACCAGCGTTCCGAGTCCAGCTCCCAATATGCCGGCGCCGCGTCCTTAGCCGGTACTGCGTTCAGAGTGCTTGGTGCACAGGACGATTCGATCCTCAGACGATTACCGAGGAGATAGCGAAATGACGGAAAACGTCACCACCACCGACGCCGGCATCCCCGCGCCCAGCGACGACCAGTCGCTGACCATCGGCCCCGACGGTCCGATCTTGCTGCAGGACCACTATCTGATCGAACAGATGGCCCAGTTCAACCGGGAGCGCATCCCGGAGCGCCAGCCGCACGCAAAAGGCGGCGGCGCGTTCGGCCACTTCGAGGTCACCGGCGACGTCAGCAAGTACACCAGGGCTGCCGTCTTCCAGCGCGGCACCAAGACCGAGATGCTGGCCCGGTTCTCCACCGTCGCCGGTGAACGCGGCAGCCCGGACACCTGGCGGGACCCACGCGGTTTCGCGTTGAAGTTCTATACGACCGAAGGCAACTTTGACCTGGTCGGCAACAACACGCCGATCTTCTTCATGCGCGACCCGCTGAAGTTCCAGCACTTCATCCGGTCCCAAAAGCGCATGCAGGCAACGAATTTGCGTGACCACAACATGCAATGGGATTTCTGGACCCTCTCACCGGAGTCGGCGCACCAGGTGACCTGGCTGATGGGCGATCGGGGGATCCCCAATACATGGCGGCATATGAACGGCTACAGCAGCCACACCTACAGCTGGATCAACGCCGCCGGTGAGATCTTCTGGGTGAAGTACCACTTCATCACCGATCAGGGCGTCGACTTTCTGACCCAGGAGGACGCCGACCGGCTGGCCGGCGAGGACGGCGATTACCACCAGCGTGACCTCTATGGGGCGATCGAGCGCGGCGATCACCCGAGTTGGACGCTCAAGATGCAGATCATGCCGTACGAGGAGGCCCGCAACTACCGGTTCAACCCGTTCGATCTGACGAAAGTGTGGCCGCACAGCGACTATCCGTTGATCGAGGTCGGCAAGATGACGCTGGACCGCAACGTCACCGACTACCACACCGAGATGGAGCAAGCCGCGTTCGAGCCCAACAACACCGTGCCCGGCACCGGATTGAGCCCGGACAAAATGCTGCAGGCTCGCGGCTTCTCCTACTCCGATGCGCACCGCGCCAGGCTGGGGACGAACTACCGGCAGATCCCGGTCAACACCCCGAAGGTGGAGGTCAACAGCTACTCCAAGGACGGGGCCATGCGGGTCAAGAACGTCAGCGACCCGGTGTATGCACCCAACTCTTATGGTGGCCCGCATGCCGACCCGGCGCGCGCGGCCGAGGTGCGTTGGCATGCCGACGGCGATATGGTGCGCGCCGCGTACACGCTGCACGCCGAGGACGACGACTGGGGCCAGGCCGGCACCATGGTCCGCGAAGTACTCGATGATGCCGCCCGGGAACGTTTGGCGCACAACATCATTGGCCATGTCTCCAAGGGCGTCAAAGAGCCGGTACTGTCGCGCGTGTTCGAGTACTGGCGCAACGTCGACCCCGATCTCGGGAAGAAGGTCGAGGAAGGCTTGCGGGCCAAATTGGGCTGATCCTGGCGCGCTCAGTGTGCCTGGCATGATCGCTGCATGACCATGCGGGTTTCCCGGGTTGCCCTGGTTTGCGTCGCCGCGGTCACCATCGGCCTGGTCAGTGCAGGCATGGTCGCAACGCCTGTCGCCGCCGCGCACCCGTCGGAGCCGGGGGTGGTGAACTACGCGGTCCTCGGCAAAGGATCGGTCGGCAATATCGTCGGCGGACCGATGGGCTGGGAATCGGTGTTCACCCAACCGGTTCAAGGGGTCTGGGTGGACCTGCCGGCGTGCAATAACTGGGCTGACATCGGGCTGCCCGAGGTGTACGACGACCCCGACCTGGCGTCGTTCAACGGTGCCGTCACGCAGACCTCGGCAACCGACCAAAACCACTTCGTCAAGCAGGCGGTCGGGGTGTTCGCCACCGACGACGCCGCGGGCCGGGCGTTCCACCGGGTCGTGGACCGAACGGTGGGCTGCCCCGGACAGACCACCGCGGTGCACCTGGACAATGGCAGCACCCAGGTGTGGTCGTTCGAGGGCGGACCGGCCAGCGGCACCGATGAGAACTGGACCAAGCAAGAAGCGGGCACCGATCGCCGGTGCTTCAATCAAACCAGGCTGCGCGAAAACGTATTGCTACAGGCGAAGGTATGTCAGTCCGGCAACGCGGGACCCGCTGTCAACGTGCTGGCCGGGGCAATGCAGAACGCGCTGGGGCAGTAGTCAACGTTTGGGCCATGCTTGGAAATCGGTGGGAAAGGGAATATGTCGGGGCCATCTGCTAGATGAAGTAGTGGCGGTTATCGTTCCGTTAGCTGCGCAAGAGAGCGGTCCGCAGGCGCGTGTTCAGGCCTGCTGGGGCCCGAAGGGATCGTGATATGACGTTCGCCGCTATCACTACCGCCGGCTCGCAGCTCGATGGCGCCGAGATGGCTGATTCATCGGCGGCCGCACAGTACATCGCCGACGGCTGCCTGGTGAATGCCCCGTTGGGTCGGGTGGGTCTGGAGATGGAAGCGCACTGTCACGACCCGGCCGACCCGCACCGCAGGCCGGGCTGGGCGGAGATCGCCGGCATTCTCGAGCGGCTGCCGGCGTTGCCGGGCGGGAGCCGGGTGACCGTGGAGCCCGGCGGCGCCATCGAACTGTCCGGTCCGCCCGTCGACGGCGTGGTGGCCGCCATCGATGCGATGCGTCGCGACCAGGCCGTGCTGCGGTCGGCCTGCGCGGACGCCGGCCTGGGACTGGTCTTCCTTGGGGCGGATCCGCTGCGCCCACCCAAGCGCATCAACCCGGGCGCACGGTACCGCGCCATGGAGCAGTTTTTCGCCTCCAGCCGGTCCGGGGAGGCGGGCGCGGCGATGATGACGTCCACCGCCTCGATCCAGGTGAACCTGGATGCCGGCCCGAGGGACGGCTGGGCGGATCGGGTGCGGCTTGCGCACGCCCTGGGACCGACCATGATCGCGATGACCGCCAATTCTCCGATGTTGGGCGGAGAATTCACCGGTTGGGTCTCCACCCGGCAGCGGGTGTGGGGCCAAATGGACTCTGCGCGCTGTGGGCCCATCCTGGGCGCCAGCGGCGATGACGCGGGCACCGACTGGGCGCGCTACGCGCTCAAGGCGCCGGTGATGCTGGTGAACAATCCGGACGCGGTGGCGGTGACGCGCTGGGTGCCGTTCGCCGACTGGGTGGATGGCCGGGTGTTGCTCGGTGATCGCCGCCCGACCGTCGCCGACCTGGAATACCACCTCACCACGCTGTTTCCGCCGGTACGCCCGAGGCAGTGGCTGGAAATCCGCTATCTGGACAGCGCACCGGACATCTTCTGGCCGGCCGTGGTGTTCACGCTGGTCGCCCTGCTCGACGACCCGGTGGCCGCCGACATCGCGGCCGAGGCGGTCGAACCGGTGGCCACCGCCTGGGACACCGCGGCCCGGGTCGGTCTGCGTGACCGGCGGCTGTATCGGGCGGCAAACACCTGCCTGGCTCTCGCGGCCGAGAAGGTGCCGGCCGAACTCGCCGATTCGATGCAGCGGTTGGTCAACAGCGTCGAGCGCGGTCGATGTCCCGGCGATGACTTCTCCGACCAGGTGATTGAGCACGGCATCGCGCCGATGGTGGCGCGATTGGCGCAAGGGGGGTTGTGACTTCCCGGCAGAATCTCGCCGACGATTTGGCGCGGGCACGGACACGGACGTTGCGGCTGGTCGATTTCGACGACGCAGAACTGTTACGGCAGTACAACCCGTTGATGAGTCCGCTGGTGTGGGATCTCGCCCATATCGGTCAGCAAGAAGAGCTGTGGCTGTTGCGCGGCGGTGATACCGCCCGGCCAGGGATGTTGCCGCCGGCCATCGAACGGCTCTACGACGCTTTCGAGCACTCTCGCGCCAGCCGGGTGGACTTGCCGCTGCTTTCTCCGCAGCGGGCGCGCTCCTATTGCCAGACCGTGCGAGACGCCGTGCTCGACGCCCTCGACGCCTTGCCGCAGGAAAGCGACGACTTCACGTTCGCGTTGGTGGTCAGCCACGAAAACCAGCACGACGAAACCATGTTGCAGGCGCTGAACCTGCGCAGCGGCGCCCCGCTGTTGGCGGACACGTCGGTGTTGCCGACCGGGCGACCGGGCCTGGCCGGCACCTCGGTGCTGGTGCCCGCCGGCCCGTTCGTGCTGGGCGTGGATGCGGTGAGTGAACCGTACTCGTTGGACAACGAGCGTCCCGCCCATGTCGTCGACCTGCCGGCGTTCCGGATCGGTCGGGTTCCGGTCACCAACGGCGAGTGGCGGCACTTCGTCGACGACGGCGGCTACCGTCAGCCGCGCTGGTGGTCCGAGCGCGGTTGGGAGCATCGCCGGCGTGCGGGCCTGACCGCGCCGCAATTCTGGAGTTCCGACGCACGGACGCGGACCCGGTTCGGCCACGTCGAGGACATTCCCGCCGACGAGCCGGTCCAGCACGTGACCTTTTTCGAGGCCGAGGCGTATGCGGCCTGGGCCGGTGCCCGGTTGCCCAGCGAAATGGAGTGGGAGAAGGCCTGTGCCTGGGATCCGGCGACCGGCACCCGACGCCGCTACCCCTGGGGAGCGCAGCAGCCGTCGGAGACCCTGGCCAACGTGGGCGGCACGGCGCTGCGGCCGGCGCCCGTCGGGGCGTATCCGGCCGGCGCGTCAGCGTACGGGGTGGAGCAGCTGCTGGGCGATGTCTGGGAGTGGAGCGCTTCGCCGCTGCGGCCCTGGCCGGGCTTTGTCCCGATGATCTACGAGCGCTACTCGCAGCCGTTCTTTGACGGCGACTACCGGGTGTTGCGGGGTGGGTCGTGGGCCGTGGAGCCCGCCATCCTGCGGCCGAGTTTCCGCAACTGGGATCACCCTTACCGCCGCCAGATCTTCTCCGGCGTCCGGCTGGCCTGGGACGTCGAGGATTTCGCCTGATGTGCCGCCACCTCGGCTGGCTGGGGGCCGACGTCAGCGTCTCCTCGCTGGTGCTCGACCCGCCCTGCGGGCTGCGGGTGCAGTCGTATGCTCCGCGCCGGCAAAAGCACGGCCTGCTCAACGCCGACGGTTGGGGCGTCGGCTTTTTCGACGGTGCAGTCCCTCGCCGCTGGCGCAGCCAGGCCCCCTTGTGGGGTGACGTGTCGTTCGACTCCATCGCGCCCGCGCTGCGCAGCCACTGCGTGGTGGCGGCGGTGCGCTCGGCGACTGTCGGCATGCCGATCGAGCCGAGTGCCACGGCGCCGTTCACGGACGGGCAGTGGTTGTTGTCGCACAACGGGATCGTGGACCGTGCCGTGTTGCCGACGACCACATCCGCCGAATCATTTTGCGACAGTGCGATACTCGCGGCCACCATCTTCGCGCGTGGGCTCGACGCGCTGGGCGACACCATCACCGAGATCGCGGCGGCCGACCCGGATGCCCGGCTGAACGTGCTGGCCGCCAACGGGTCCCGACTGCTGGCGACCGCCTGGGGCGACACGCTGTCCATTCTGCGCCGCACCGACGGGGTCGTGCTGGCCAGCGAGCCCTACGACAACGACGCCGACTGGGAGGACGTGCCCGACCGCCACCTCGTTGAAGCCACCGCCCGCGGTGTCACGCTGAACTCGCTGGATTAACAGATAAGGACCTTGAATGACGCTGTCGCTGTCCAATCACCTCGCCGCCGACTCGGCCTATCAGGCGTTGCGGCGCGACGTCTTCGAGGGACTGCGGAGCACGCCGAAGTCGTTGCCGCCCAAATGGTTCTACGATTCGGTGGGCAGCGAGTTGTTCGACCAGATCACCCGGTTGCCCGAGTACTACCCGACCCGTGCCGAGGCCGAGATCCTGCGCGCGCGTTCGGCCGAGGTCGCGACGGCCAGCGACGCCGACACCCTGGTCGAATTGGGCAGCGGGACGTCCGAGAAGACCCGAATGCTGCTCGACGCGCTGCGAGAGCGTGGACGCTTACGCAGGTTCGTGCCGTTCGACGTCGACGCCGGCATTCTGTCCACGGCAGCGACGGCCATCCAGCAGGAATACGCGGGCATCGAAATCAACGCCGTGTGCGGTGATTTCGAAGAGCACCTGAATGAAATCCCGAGCGGCGGGCGTCGCCTGTTCGTGTTCTTGGGTTCGACGATCGGCAACCTCACGCCCGGTCCGCGCGCGCAATTCCTTGCCGACCTGTCAGCGCAAATGCGGCCTGGAGACAGCCTGCTGCTGGGCACCGACCTGGTCAAGGACACTGCTCGGCTGGTGTGCGCCTACGACGATGCCGCCGGGGTGACGGCGGCGTTCAACCGCAATGTGCTCGCGGTGATCAATCGGCAACTCGACGCCGACTTCGACCTCGAGGCCTACCGGCACGTGGCGCGCTGGAACGCGGACCAGGAACGCATCGAAATGTGGTTGCGAGCCGACCGTCGCCAGCGGGTGCGCGTCGGCGCGCTGCAGCTGACCGTCGACTTCGCCGCCGGCGAGGAAATGCTCACCGAGGTGTCTTGCAAATTCCGTCCCTGCGGGGTGAGCGAAGAATTGGCGGCCGCGGGACTGGGTCGCATTCGATGGTGGACCGATAGTGCGGGCGACTTCGGGCTGTCGCTGGCCGTGAAGTGACCGAAGATTCGCTGGCCGACCGATGGCGGGCGGCCCGCTCGCCGGTGGCCGGGCTGCACCTGGACAGCGCGGCGTGCTCGCGGCAAAGCCTTGCGGTGATCGAGGCCACCGCCCAGCACGCCCGCAACGAGTCAGAAGTCGGCGGTTACGTCGCCGCCGAGGCGGCCGCCCCCGTGCTCGACGCCGGACGGGCCGCGTTCGCCGCGCTGGCCGGGATGTCGGATGCCGAGGTGGTGTTCACCACCGGCTCCCTGAACGCACTGGATCTGTTGCTGGGCAGCTGGCCGGGCGGCCCGGCCGACCGAAAAACCCTGGCGTGCCTGCCCGGCGAATACGGTCCCAACCTGGCCATGATGGCCGCCCACGGATTCGACCGTCAGCTGCTGCCGACGCTGCAGGACGGCCGGGTCGCGCTGGACGATGCAGCAATGGCCCTCCAGGCAGACCCCCCGCAGCTGGTGCACCTGACTCCGGTCGGCAGCCACAGCGGTGTGGTGCAACCGCTGTCGATGATCGCTCAGCTCTGCCGCGAGTTGGGGGTGCCGCTGGTCGTCGACGCCGCGCAGGCGCTGGGTCAGGTGGACTGCGCGGTGGACGCCGACGTGACCTATTCGTCGTCGCGCAAGTGGATCGCCGGCCCCCGCGGTGTCGGGATGCTCGCGGTGCGCCGGGAGCTGATGGAGGGATTGCACCCCAGGTTGGCGGCCCCGGAGTGCGCATCCTCCTTCACGGTGGCCCAGCAACTGGAATTCGGTGAAGCCAATATCGCTGCGCGCGTTGGCTTTTCGGTGGCGCTGGGGGAGCATTTGGGGTACGGGCCGCAGGCCGTGCGCGCCGCTCTGGCGGAGCTGGGAAACGTCAGCCGGACGGTGCTGGGCGATGTTGCCGAGTGGGCCGTGGTCGAAGAGGCCGAAGAGCCCAGCGCGATCACCACCCTGGCCCCGGTCGACGGCGCCGACCCGCACGCGGTGCGGGCGTGGCTGCTGGCTGAACGGCGGATCCTGACGACCTTCGTCGGGGTGCAGCGGGCACCCTTGGAGCTCAGCGCACCGGTGTTGCGGATCTCGCCGCACATCGATACCACCGCCGGTGAGCTGGAGTTCTTCGCCGAGGCGTTGATCGCCGCTACGGCGGCGACGTCTGCCTGAGGGTCAGGCCGCTTTGTGCGCCGTCAGCAGGTAGGCGGGCATCTTCATGCGGCCCTTCTCATCGCGTTCGTGCGGCGGAAATTCGAACGGCGCGTCGGGAATGTCGACGGCTTTCGACAGGATGAAGGCCGGCCGGATCTCGTCGACCTCCCAGTACCTGCTCACCGCGGCGTGCAGTTCGTCCTCGTCGACCTCGTTGGGCTTCGGTTGCATCTCGGCGGGAAACGCGCCCTTGGCGAACACCAGCACAAACAGGCTCGCCCCTGGCGCGGCCGCGCGGTGTACCGAGCTCAGGTAGCCTTCGCGGCCCTCGACCGGCAAGGAGTGAAAAAGCGTGCTGTCGACCACGGTGTTGAACCGGCCGTCATAACCGCTGAAAGACGTGATGTCGGCCTGCACGAAGCTGGCCGTGGTCAGGCCGCGCTCCTGGGCGGCCTTGGTGGCCGCTGCGACGCCGGTCGGTGTCAGGTCGATGCCGACCACCGTGTAGCCCTGGGCGGCCAGCGCCAGCGACAGCTCGGCAAACCCGCACCCGGCGTCGAGCACGTCGCTGCGAAACCTGCCGTCGGCGATGAGCGCCGCCAATTCGGGTTGCGGCTCACCGATATTCCACGGCGGCGGGCCCTCGAAGTGAGCCTGTTCGCGGTATGCGCTGTCCCAGTCCGTAACCTGATCGCCAGTCATGGCTTCAACCTACCCGCGCCTCAGTGCTCCCAGGTGTGCACCGGTTCGTTGGCGTGCATGTGGTGGCAGTAGCGCCGCAGCATCTCGGCCAGTGCGGCGCGCCGGGTCATGCCGCCGTCTTCCAGCGTGCGCACGGTGGAAACCTGCCAGCTCGCGCCGTTGCGGCCGGCAGCGGCGCGGCCCTCGATGGCCCCGAGGAACCGGTCGCGCACCTCGGCGTCCACACCCCACCGGCGCAGCCCGTCGTCGGCGATCGGCAGCAAGGTGCCCAGCACCAGTTCGGTCGCCGTCACCTCTCCCAGACCCGGCCAGTGCAGCCGCGCGTCAATGCCGTGACGGGCGGCCGCGAGGAAGTTTCCTTGTGCCGCAGCAAAATCCATTCGGCTCCACAACGGGCTGTCCGCTTCGGACAAGCTGCGCAGCATGCCGTAGAAAAAGGCGGAATTGGCCAGCATGTCGACGACGGTCGGCCCGGCGGGCAGCACCCTGTTTTCCAGCCGTAGGTGCGGGCGTCCATCGACGACGTCGTACACCGGCCGGTTCCACCGGTACACGGTGCCGTTGTGCAGGCGCAATTCGGACAACCGCGGCGCGCGTCCGGCGGCCAGCTCGGCGGCCGGGTCTTCATCGGACACCTCGGGCAAAAGGGACGGGAAGTAACGGATGTTCTCCTGATACAAGTCCAGGACCGAGTCGATCCAGCGTTCCCCGAACCACACCCGCGGGCGCACTCCTTGCGATTTCTGTTCCTCGGGCCGGGTGTCGGTGGACTGCGTAAACAGTTCGATCCGAGTTTCCGCCCACAGCTGATGACCGAAGAAGTACGGCGAGTTGGCACCCATTGCCAGCTGCGGACCGGCCAGCGCCTGCGCCGCATTCCAGTTGGCCGGGAAAGCTTCCGGAGCCAATTGCAGGTGCAATTGCATGCTGGTGCAAGCGGATTCGGGTGCGATCGACCCGGCCTGCCAACTCAGTGGCTCGGGGCCGGAGATGTCGATCGGAATGTCCTCGCCCCGGGCGGTGAAGATCGAGTCGTTGAGCGCCGCATATCGCCGCGAGTCGCTCATCCAGCCGTGCACCAAATGTTCGGGCATCAGCGTGGGCAGGATACCGATCATCACGATATGGGCCCCGCCGGCGCTGGCCTTGGTTTCGGCGTCGTTCAGGCTGACCCGCACCTCGGCCTCCAGATCCACCGCGGTGTGGCCGGGCAGGGCGTGCGGCGGCACGTTGAATTCGATGTTGTAGGCCCCTAATTCGGGCTGGTATGCCGGATCGGCGATGGCGTCCAGCACGTGGCGGTTGGACATGGCCGGCTGATAATCGGCGTCGACGAGGTTGCACTCGATCTCCATGCCGGTCAGCGGCTGATCGGAATCGAAGCACGACTGCGCCAGCATCGTCTCCAGGGCGTCCAGACAAAGCTGCACCTTGCGCCGGTATTCCCGCCGATCTGCGCTGTTGTAGGTGGTGCGCTTGACCTCTTCGCCCACACCGCCGATGCAACAGGGTTACCGGCGCGAACGCAAGCCGCACGAGCTGACCTGTCGCCCGCCGAGCCGAATAGACCATGATGGAGTTCGGACATGACGTGTCACAGCTCACAGGTGGAGGAGAGCAGTTGGCCGAGTTCGCCGAATTCGTAGCCGCCATCGACCAGGGCACCACCAGCACGCGCTGCATGATTTTCGATCACGACGGCGCCGAGGTCGCGCGCCATCAACTCGAGCACGAACAGATCCTGCCCCGTGCCGGGTGGGTCGAGCACGACCCGATCGAGATTTGGGAACGCACCTCGTCGGTGCTGATGTCGGTGTTGAGCCGATCCAACCTGGCGCCGGAAAGCATTCAGGCACTGGGTATCACGAACCAGCGCGAAACCACGCTGGTGTGGAATCGGCGCACCGGACGACCGTATTACAACGCGATCGTCTGGCAGGACACGCGCACCGACCGGATCGCCTCGGCGCTGGAACGAGACGGACGCGGCGATGTGATTCGCCGCAAAGCCGGCCTGCCGCCGGCCACCTACTTCTCCGGCGGGAAACTGCAATGGATTCTCGAAAACGTCGACGGGGTGCGCCAAGCCGCGGAACGCGGCGACGCACTGTTCGGCACCGCCGACACCTGGGTGATGTGGAATCTGACCGGAGGTCCACGGGGCGGCGTGCACGTCACGGATGTGACCAACGCCAGCCGCACCATGCTGATGAACCTGGAAACCTTGGACTGGGACGACGAGCTGCTGTCGTTCTTCTCCATCCCGCGGGCGATGTTGCCGGCGATCGCGCCGTCGTCGTCACCGCAGCCGTACGGTCTCACGTCGCAGAGCGGTCCGGTCGGCGGCGAGGTGCCGATCACCGGCGTTCTCGGCGACCAGCACGCGGCGATGGTCGGTCAAGTGTGTCTGTCCGAGGGGGAGGCCAAAAACACCTACGGCACCGGCAATTTCCTACTGCTCAACACCGGTGAGACGATCGTGCGGTCCGACAACGGGCTGTTGACCACCGTGTGCTACCAATTCGGGGACGCCAAACCCGTTTACGCACTTGAGGGTTCGATCGCGGTCACCGGTGCGGCGGTGCAGTGGCTGCGTGACCAGCTGGGCATCATCAGCGGCGCTGCGCAAAGCGAGTCGCTGGCGCGCCAGGTGCCCGACAACGGCGGAGTCTATTTCGTGCCGGCCTTTTCCGGGTTGTTCGCCCCCTACTGGCGATCGGATGCCCGCGGCGCGATCGTCGGGCTGTCACGGTTCAACACCAACGCGCACCTGGCCCGCGCGACGCTGGAGGCGATTTGTTACCAGAGCCGCGACGTGGTGGACGCGATGGCGGCCGATTCCGGTGTGCGCCTTGAGGTGCTGAAGGTGGATGGCGGTGTCACCGGCAACGACCTGTGCATGCAGATCCAGGCGGACGTGCTGGGCGTGGACGTGGTACGGCCGGTGGTCGCCGAGACGACGGCGCTGGGCGCCGCCTACTCGGCGGGCTTGGCGGTGGGGTTTTGGGCCAATCCGTCCGACCTGCGGGCCAACTGGCAAGAGGACAGGCGCTGGACCCCGTCCTGGAGTGAGGAGCAGCGCGCCGCGGGTTACGCGGGTTGGCTTAAGGCCGTGCAGCGGACCCTGGACTGGGTCTCGGTCACGTGACCCGAGCCCCTTGCGTCCAGGGTCCGCCGCTCCGGCTTAGTCCTCGCCAAGGATGCCGTAGATCTCCCGTCGCGCATTGTTGAGGATGTCGACGACGCGCTGCTGCTGCTCGGCGGTGGCGGTGTGCGCGGACTGGGCGACCGCGCTGCACAACTGGCCGATGGCCGCCCGCAGGTTCATGTGGCCCGGGTCGGCGCCTTCGGCGATTTCGTCCCATGGTGGGGTCTCGATCTTTTCGGCCGCCGCACGGCCTTCGTCGGTCAGCTCGAAAAGCTTCTTGCTGCCCTCGGTCTCGCTCGCGGTCATCAGACCCTCGTCGGCCAGCAGCTGCAGCGTCGGGTACACCGATCCGGGGCTGGGCCGCCAGATCCCGTTGCTGCGTTCGGCGATCTGCTGGATCATCTCGTAACCGTGCATGGGCCGCTCGGCCAGCAATGCCAGCAGGGCCGCGCGGACGTCACCGCGGCGACCACGGCCGGGGCCGGCGCGACGCCATCCGCCGCGCCGGCCGCCGGGACCGAAGCCGCCGGGACCGAAGCCGCCCGGTCCGAAACCGAAATTGAAGCCGGGCGCGAAGCCGGGCCCGAAGCCTAACGGGCCGTCATGGTCGGCGGCGTGGTCGCGAAGGTGTTCACGAAATTCCCGCCGGGCCTGCCGCCTGGCGTAGTGCAGGGCGCGCCGCTGCGCGGGGCCGAAGCCGAATCCGAAGCCCGGCCGACCGCCGAAGGGGCCGTCGGGCGGAGTGAATGGGTTGCTCATTTTTTGTCTTCCTTACGTTTCAGGGAGACACACCCCGTGCTTCGAAGTATCACGATATATCGTGACGTATCGCCGATGCAACGGGTGATGAGAAATCGGTCCTTCTTCGCGGTTCAGGCTAAAACCCGCTGACCTCGCGGTATGGCATTGGTGGGACCTTTTCCGTGGCTTTTCAGTCCGATCGGTCCGGCCGGTTTGCACCCCCGAGGGGCGGGTAGGAACTGTGGGATGAACGCTGAAAACGCCGACCTGGCGGTGGACGGCCGGATCCCGGGGGGCCGATGCCCGCGCAGGCTGGCGGAGATCGCGGCCGCGACGTCTGGCCGTGGGTCAACTGGACGTTGGCGCTGGCGACGGTACCCGCCGCGGCAATTGTGATGCTGTTCGCCCTCGGCGCGGTGATGAGTACGGACGGCTGCAGCGAGAGCAGTTGTCCCAACCTGGGCCACGGCGGGATTAATTTCGGTGTCGCGTTTTACGGCGCGCCGGTGGTCGCCGTCGTGGTCATCGTGATCTCGTTTTTCACCGCCAAGCGCCGCGGGGGCATCGTGGTTCCGCTGGCCGGCTGGGCGCTGTTGGTCGCCGACGCCGCCCTCATGGCGGTGAGTGTCGCCGGCTAGGCCAAGCCGTCAGCGCGGCGGTGAGAACCCACCCGACGAAGCGGCATCCGGTGGCCTCTGCTCGGGCCATGCAGGGGGCTGTGCCGCGGCCGGCCAGCCGGCGGACGGCGGCGACGACGGCCAGGGCCCCGTCGGGGGCGGCATGGCTGGGCGCAGCCTGGCCAGTTCGCGGCGGTGCCGTTCGGCGAGGACGGCGGCGAGCACCAGCTCCGGCGGCGCGCCTGGCGGAGGCGGCGGGGCGATGCGCGACACGACGTCACCGGTGATTCGGTATGCCATCTGCTGGCGTAGCTGAGGATCGAGTTGTGTTGCCCGGGAGAGAAATTGGCGCGCGACTTCAGCTTGGCCGGCGGACAGTCCGGAAAGCTGCAGCGACGATGCCCACCAGGCCAGCGCCGGTGGCATCATCGGCGGTGGACCCAATCGCGGTCCGCGTTCGTTGATCACCACGGTGCCGGCGAAGATGTCCCCGATTCGCTTGGCTTTCGGCGACAAAATGCTGCAGATAACAGCGGGGCTGCCGAACAGCATCCAGATCTCCACCACCGCCGCCAGTGCGCGAAACAGCGCTTGCCGGAAGCGTTCTGGGCCACCGTCGTCAGATACCACGCGCAGCCCGAGCGCCATTTTGCCCACCGAGCGCCCGCGGGTGGCGGTTTCGAGCACCACGGGATACCCGACAATCACCACTGCCGTGAAGATGAGCAGAACGGCGGTGCTCAGCGCGGTGTCGAACTGAGTCAGCGAGGCGGCCCACAGCATCAGACCCAGCAGGTAGCAGACAAAGATCACGGTAATATCGATCAGTGCGCTCAACGCCCGCACCGGCAACTGGGCGATCTGCACATCGAGCACCACCGCGTCGCCGGTCACCACCTCGGACATAACACCGAACGGTACCCTGCCCAGGGTGGACGTCGACGCATTCGTGCTGGCCCATCGCGGCACTTGGGACCGCCTCGACCAGCTGATCGGCAGGCGCCGGTCGCTGACCGGCGCGGAAGTCGACGAGCTGGTCGAGCTCTATCAGCGGGTGTCCACCCATCTGTCGATACTGCGCTCGACGTCGTCGGATTCGGTGCTGATCGGTCGGCTGTCGAGCCTGGTCGCGCGGGCCCGCTCGGTGGTCACCGGCGCGCACGCACCAGTGAGCCGGACGTTCACCCGGTTCTGGACCGTGTCGTTCCCGGTGGTCGCGTATCGCAGCTGGCGGTGGTGGTTGGGTACGGCGGCGGCGTTTTTCGCCGTGGTCGTGGTTATCGCCGTGTGGGTTGCCGGCAATCCAGAGGTGCAGGCTGCCATCGGAACACCAAGTGACATTGAGGAATTGGTCAACCACGATGTGGCGTCGTACTACAGCGAACACCCCGCCGCCGCGTTCGGGCTGCAAATCTGGGTGAACAACTCCTGGGTGTCGGCCCAATGCATCGCGTTATCGGTGTTGCTGGGGCTACCGATCCCGATTGTGCTGTTTCAAAACGCCGCCAACCTGGGAGTGATCGCCGGCCTGATGTTTCAGGCGGGCAAGGGGGGTGTGCTGCTCGGTCTGCTGGTTCCGCACGGTCTGCTGGAGCTGACGGCGGTCTTTCTGGCGGGGGCAGCGGGGATGCGGCTGGGCTGGTCGGTGGTGTCGCCCGGGGACCGGCCGCGTGGGCAGGTGCTTGCCGAACAAGGCCGTGCCGTCGTATCGGTCGCCGGCGGACTGGTCGCGGTGCTCCTGGTCTCCGGGTTGATTGAAGCATTGGTGACGCCGTCGCCGTTGCCGACGTTCGTTCGGGTCGGCATCGGGATCCTCGCCGAGGTGGCCTTCCTGTCGTATATCGGGTACTTCGGCCGTCGCGCCGTGAAAGCCGGGGAGACGGGCGATATCGAGGACGCACCCGACGTGGTCCCCACCGGCTAAAACCGGGCTGCCGATTGTGCAATTCACGACGCAACACGCCACTGACGCGTTGTCAGGATGCACACTCGCGGCGGCGTTACAGGCGCCCGCTCGCCTTCATCGCCAGATAGCAGTCGGCCAGGGCGGGCGCCAGTTCGGTGGGCGGGGCGTCGACGACTTCCACCCCGCTGCGGCGTAGCCGGGTGGACATGGTGCGACGGTCGTTGCGGGATCGCTCGGCGGCCGCGGCGTCGTACACGGCGGCGGCATCCGAACGCGCGGCGGCCATTTGGTCGACGCGTGGGTCGGCGACGGCCGCCAGCAGCACATGGTGTTTGGCCGACAACTGCGGCAGCACCGGCAGCAGGCCCTCATCGAGGGCCGTCGCGTTCAGGTCGGTGAGCAACACCACCAGCGACCGTCGACGGGCGCGCCGCGCGATTGTGGAAACGGTTGCACGCCAATCTGATTCGAGAAGCGCCGGTTGCAGCGGCGCCATCGCCTCCACCAGCTGGGCAAGCAATTCGGTGCGCGACGCGCCGAACACACCGGCCCGGCTGACCCGGTCATGGGCGAGAAAGTCGACATGGTCGCCGGCACGGGAGGCGAGCGCCGCCAGCAGTAGGGCGGCATCCATCGACCAATCCAGCCGCGGCCAGCCCGCGGGATCGGCGGCGGTCGGATCCACGCCGACCCGGCCCGCCGACGTACGCCCGGTGTCGAGCACGATCACCACCCGCCGATCCCGCTCGGGTCGCCAGGTGCGGACGACCACGTCGGCGCGCCGGGCGGTGGCGCGCCAGTCGATCGAGCGCACGTCGTCGCCGACGACATATTCGCGCAGCGAGTCGAACTCGGTTCCCTGGCCGCGTATCAGCGTGGGCAACAGCCCATCGATCTCGCGCAATTTGGCAAGCCGCGACGGCAGGTGCTTGCGGGACAGGAACGGGGGCAGCACCCGGAGCTGCCCTGGAACCGATTGCGAACCCTGCCGTCCCGCCAATCCGAGCGGACCGATCG
>Ga0335069_10005368_pt1 | contig 18852 bp, 14 predicted proteins | sample Lox_Sample_11_FD_206714 | JGI IMG/M metagenome (GOLD analysis project Ga0335069, IMG submission 206714) | Soil microbial communities from Loxahatchee National Wildlife Refuge, Florida, United States - Lox_Sample_1.1 | ecosystem: Environmental > Terrestrial > Soil > Wetlands | place: USA... | reverse complement strand
CGTACAAGGTGCTGATCTGGCTTGCCTACGGCGTGGTTCGCGTCGCGATGGGATTGCTCGGCTACGGCGGGAACGAATGGTTCCGCGGTCCGCGCAGGAAGCCGCGCGTGTGGCTGCCGCTGCATCGCGGCGCACCCTGAAAGCGCGCCGGTTGCGGCGCGCCCGGTTTGCTAAACTGCCTCTCGACCTTCAGATCGCGCGAGCCCGCACCGCGGTAGCGCCACCCACGAAGTCGATGCGCCGCAATCCGATCCCCGCGCCACCGCGCGCCAACCCCTCGCGTGCCGGCGACTGGCGGACGATCCGCACGCTGCTGCCGTACCTGTGGGCCTACAGGAACCGCGTGATCCTCGCGATCGGCGCGCTCGTCGCGGCGAAGGTCGCGAACGTCGGCGTACCGCTCCTCATGAAGGAGATCGTCGACCGCCTCGACGCGCGGACGGCGACCCTCGCCGTTCCGCTCGCGCTGCTCGCCGCCTACGGCCTGCTGCGGCTCTCGACGACCGCGTTCACCGAGCTCCGCGAGTTCCTGTTCGCCAAGGTCACGCAGCGCGCGGTGCGCACGATCGCGCTCGAGGTCTTCCGCCACCTGCACGCACTCTCGCTGCGCTTCCACCTCGCGCGCCAGACGGGAGGCCTCACGCGCGACGTCGAGCGCGGCCAGCGCGGGATCTCGACTCTGATCAGCTACACGCTGTTCTCGATTCTGCCGACGATCGTCGAGATCGGCCTGGTCACCGCGATCCTGATCGCGCGCTACGACTGGACGTTCGTCGCGATCACAGTCACCGCGCTCGCGCTCTACGTCGCCGCGACGGTTACGATCACGAACTGGCGCACTGCCTTCCGCCGCCAGATGAACGAGCTCGATTCGAAGGCGAACACCCGCGCGATCGATAGCCTGCTCAATTACGAGACGGTCAAGTACTTCGGCAACGAGGAGTTCGAGGCCCACCGCTACGACGAGAGCATGCAGCACTGGGAGAAGGCTGCGGTCAAGAGCCAGACGTCACTCTCGTTCCTCAACATCACGCAGAGCGCGATCATCGCGATCGCCGTGACGCTGATCATGTGGCGCGCGACCGCGGGCGTGGTCGCCGGCACGATGACGGTCGGCGACCTCGTGCTGGTCAACGCGTTCATGATCCAGATCTACATTCCGCTCAACTTCCTGGGCGTTCTCTATCGCGAGGTGAAGCAGGCGCTCGCCGACATGGAGCGGATGTTCGCGCTCGCGCACGAGCACGCCGAGGTCGCGGATGCCCCGGGCGCGCCGGCGCTCGATGTCGGCAACGGCGAAGTGCGCTTCGAGCACGTCGACTTCGGGTACGAATCGAACCGCCAGATCCTGTTCGACGTGAGCTTCACGATTCCGGCCGGCAAGACGGTGGCGGTCGTCGGAGCCTCCGGCGCGGGAAAGAGCACGCTCTCGCGGCTGCTCTTCCGCTTCTACGACGCGACTGCAGGAAGGATCACGGTGAACGGGCAGGACGTGCGGCGGGTGCGGCAGGCGAGCCTGCGCGCCGCCATCGGCATCGTTCCGCAGGACACCGTGCTCTTCAACGACACGATCGAGTACAACATCGCGTACGGACGGCCGGGGGCGACGCACGAGGAGGTCGTCGTCGCCGCGAAGCTCGCGCAGATCCACGCGTTCATCGAGAGCACGCCCGGAGGCTACGCGACGCCCGTCGGGGAGCGCGGGCTCAAGCTCTCGGGCGGCGAGAAGCAGCGCGTGGCGATCGCACGCGCCGTGCTCAAGGGGCCGCGGATCCTCGTTTTCGACGAGGCGACCTCGGCGCTCGACTCGAAGTCGGAGAAGGCGATCCAGGCGGAGCTCCGGCGCATCGCCCAGGATCGGACGACGCTCACGATCGCCCACCGGCTGTCGACGATCATCGACGCAGACGAGATTCTCGTCCTCGATCATGGCCGGATCGTCGAGCGGGGAACGCACGGCGCGCTTCTTGCTTCGAACGGCGTGTACGCCCGGATGTGGGAGCTGCAGCAGACCGAAGCGCAGGACGAGCCGGCCTCGCCCAGCGGGGGGGCGACGATGTCATCGCAACGGGGGCCCGACGCGTTGGAATCGGCTGAGGGGCCGATCGAAGCCTCCTTCCCCGTCTCGCCGGCAGTCCCGTAGTCCGAGAAGAAGCGTTTTGTAGCGGACAAACCCTCTGTTCCTAGGGGATTGGCGAGCATTCGGTGTCCGTGTTATAAAGCGCCGGGAACTTGAGGTCAGACTTGATGAAACGCCGCCTGTCACTTGTTTTTCTGACGCTAACCGCGAGCTTCGCGGTGGCGGCGGCCGACGTGGATTCGCGCGATCCCGGCAAGCTGAAGCTCGCCTCCGTCAACGCAGTCGTCGTGGACGCCTCCGAGCATCGCTCGGTCTATACCAAGGGCGCGGACGACGTGACGCCGATTGCCTCGCTCACCAAGCTGATGACCGCCATCGTGACGCTCGATGCGAAATTGCCGATGGACGAGTCGATCGCGATCGACACCGACGATTTCGACTACCTGAAGGGTACCAAATCGCGGCTGCGGATAGGCGCGACGCTGCCGCGGCGCGAGATGCTGCGGCTCGCGCTGATGTCGTCGGAGAATCGGGCGGCCTCGGCGCTCGCGCGTACCTATCCCGGCGGCACCGAAGCGTTCGTCGTCGCAATGAACGAGAAGGCGCGCGCGCTCGGGATGACGCGCACGAGCTATGCCGATCCCACCGGTCTCTCGCCGCGCAACGTCTCGACGGCGAACGACCTGGCCACGCTGGTGGCCGCCGCCGCCGAGTACTCCGAGATCCGCGATTTCACGACGACGCCGAGCCACTACGTCGAAGTGCAGCCGACCGGGCAGGTGCTCGGGTTCAACAACACCAACCACCTGGTCAGCAATTCCAGCTGGAAGATTCAGCTGTCGAAGACGGGCTACATCCGCGAGGCCGGCAAGTGCCTTGTCATGCTGGCGACGATCGCGAGCAAGCCGTTCGTGATCGTGCTGCTGGACTCGGCGGGGAAGTACACGCGGCAGGGCGATGCGCAGCGCGTCCGCGAGTGGCTCGAAACGGGGCGCTCGAGTGCAGCGCCCGTCAGCGCGACGAGGTCAGCGCCGAAGGCGGCCAAGCTGAAGACCGTCGGCTATAGCGCGCCCCGGCACGCGAAGCGCGTCCCCAACGCGAAGCCCATCTCGCAGGCGAAGGCCGTCCGCGCCTGATCGCCCCTCGGTTCGGGAGAGCGGCCGCCACGCGCGGCCGTTTTCGTTGTGCGGCGTCACGATGTGACGCGGCGCGTGGGGGCTCATCTCCGGCGATGCTGCGCGAGGAGTTCCTTCGCGTGTGCCCGGGACTTGGCGGTGATCGCGCTTCCGGCGAGCATCCGCGCCAGTTCCTCGACGCGGCCGCCGGCGTCGAGCGTCTCGACGTCGGCGCGTACGGTCGCATCGTCGCCATGCTTGGTCACGCGGAAATGCGCGTCGGCGAACGTCGCCACCTGTGGCAGGTGCGTGACGCAGAGCACCTGCCGGTGCGCGCCGAGCTCCTGGAGCAGCCTCCCGACCGTCGCCGCCACAGCGCCGCCGATCCCGGCGTCGACCTCGTCGAAGACGAGTGTCGGCACCGCAGCGACTTCGCTCGTGACGACCTGGATCGCGAGCGCGATTCGCGAGAGCTCGCCTCCGGACGCCACCTTCGAGAGGGGGCCGAGCGGCTGCTTCGGATGGCTCGCGACCCGAAACTCGATCTGCTCGCAGCCGTATGCCGCCGGTGTCGGGAGCGGTTCGAGCGCGATTTCGAGGCGGCCGCCGGCCATTGCGAGCTGCTGCATCGCGTCGGTCACCCTCGCCTCGAGCTCGTGTGCGGCGAACTCGCGCTTGGCCGAGAGCTGGCGAGCGAGCGCCTCGTAGCGGGCCTGCGCCTCGGCCGCGCGCGCGGCAAGCCGTGACGCGTCGGCCGATTCGGCGAGCGCGGCGAGCCGCGCCTTCGTGTCGGCAAGCAGATCCGGCAGCGCCTCGGGTCGAACGCGGTGCTTGCGCGCGACGTCGTGGATCGCGGCGAGGCGCTCTTCGACGCGCGCGAGCTCCCGCGGATCGAGGTCGAGCGTCTGCCGATAGCGCCGCAGCGCGCGTGCCGCCTCGTCGATCTGAATCCGCGCGGGCTCCAGCAGCGCGACGATCGGCGAGAGCGCGGGATCCCGCGCCGCGCTCGCCGCGAGCCGTGCGGTGACCGCCGAGAGGCGTCGACCGAGCGCCTCGTCGCTCTCCGCAAGCGCGTCCTCCGCGGCGCTCGCCGCTTCGAGCAGCGTTGCCGCGTGCGCCAGCCGCGACTGCTGCTGCGATAGCGCCACCCATTCGTCGGGCGACATGTCGAGCGAAGCGAGGTCGCGATGGCGTGCGTCGAGCGCTTCGCGCTCGGCGGCGGACGCCCGCGCCGCCTGCGCCGCCGACTCGCACCTCTCGGCGGCTGTGCGCCACTCCCTCCACGCGGCCGCCGTTTCGCGGGTGAGCACCGCGAATCCCCCGAAAGCGTCGACGAGCCCGCGCTGCACGTCCGGCGCGGTGAGCGATTGATGCGCGTGCTGGCCGTGGAGGTCGACCAGCCGCTCGCCGGCTTCCTTCAATTGCGCGAGTGTCGCCGGCCGTCCGTTGATCCACGCGCGGCTCCGTCCGTCGCTGTCGAGCGTCCGGCGCAGGAGCAGCGTTTCGCCGTCGCCCGCCAGGTCCTGACCGGCAAGCCAGGCGCCGACATCGGGTTGGTCCGAGATCCCGAACTCGGCTGCGAGCTCGGCGCGTTCACTGCCCGGCCGCAGTTGCCGCAACTCGAAGCGATCGCCGAGCAACAGACCGAGCGCGTCGAGCAGGATCGACTTGCCCGCTCCGGTCTCGCCGGTCAGCACCGAGAGGCCGCCCTCGAGCTCGAGCTCGAGCGCTTCGACGACGACGAAGTTGCGGATGGACAGCAGCCGGAGCATAGACCCGGTTATTGGCCGCGCAGGCGCTCGGGGGTTTCGCTCCAGTGCAGCTTCTCGCGCAGCATCGCGAAATGGTCGTGCCCCTCGGGGTGCAGGAACCGCGCTTCGTAGGGCGCCCGGCGCACCGTGACACGCTCGCCTTCCGCTAGGGCGAAGTGAGCCTGTCCGTCGCAATGGAGCGCGGCGTCCCTGCCGCGCTCGAGCTTGATCCCGATGGTCGCGGTGTCGGCGACGGCGATCGGGCGATAGGTGAGCGCGTGGGGCGCGACCGGGACGAGCGCGAGCGCGCGTATCTGCGGGTCGAGGATCGGCCCGCCGGCCGAAAGCGCGTACGCCGTCGATCCGGTCGGCGTCGCGACGATGACGCCGTCGGCACGCATCTTGTAGACGAACCGGCCGTCGATCTCGACGGCGCACTCGATCATCGTGCCCCCGCCACCGCGATTCAGGACGACGTCGTTCAGCGCAAGCGCCGAGTCGCGCGCCCCCTGCTCGTGGACGACTTCCGCGACAAGCAGGACGCGGCGCTCCTCGACATAGCGCCCTTGGAGCATCGCCATCAGAGCGTCCTCCATCCGCGCGATCGGGATGTCGGTGAGGAAGCCGAGGCGGCCCTGATTGATGCCGATGACGGGAACGTTGAGCGGCGCAAGCCGCCGCGCGATCCCGAGCATCGTGCCGTCGCCGCCGACGACGATCGCGACATCGGCCTTTGCAGGCAGCGCCTCGGCGGGCGACGACGCATAGCCTGGCAGCGGCGTCGACTGCGCGGTCTGCTCTTCGACGACGATTTCGTGACCGTTGGCCGCCAGGAATCCTGCGAGCCGCCAGAGTGCGTCGCCGAGGTCGGCGCCGCTCTGGCGGCCGACGAGGGCCACGCGCCGCAGCGCTCTCGCCGCCGAAGCGGAGGAAGGGGCGGAAGGGGCGGCGGTGGTCGTCGGCGGAGTCATCGCCGCGATTAGAGCACAGCCGATCCCCTCGCCAAAGCCGACCGATGCATGATGCGGCGGCGCGCCGCAGGCGTCGCCCCCAGGGGGCATCGCGAGCCGAGCGGCCCGTCGGCGCCGTCTGTAAAATGCCGGGATGCTGGATCCCCGCGCGCAATACCTGTTGAAGACGCTGGTCGAGCGGTTCGTGACGGACGGCCAGCCGGTCGGTTCGCGGGTGCTGTCGAAGCAACCGGGGCTCGAGCTCTCCCCTGCGACGATCCGTAACGTGATGGCGGACCTCGAGGAGATGGGCTACATCGCGAGCCCGCACACGTCGGCCGGACGCGTCCCGACGTCGAAAGGCTACCGATTCTTCGTCGACACCCTGATGGTCGTGAAGCCGCTCGAGCAGGGCGAGATCCATCGCCTCGAGGGCGAGCTCACCGCCGACCGTCCGCAACAACTGGTCACTGCCGCGGGAGCATTGCTGTCGCAGCTCACGCATTTCGCCGGCGTCGTGATGACCCCGAAGCGCGGCGAGACGACGTTCCGGCATCTCGAGTTCCTCCGCCTCTCGGAGCGACGCGTGCTGTTGATCATCGTCACTTCGGAAGGCGACGTGCAGAACCGCATCCTGCACACCGAGCGGTCTTACACGCAGTCGCAGCTCGTCGAGGCGACGAACTTCTTCAATCAGCACTACGCGGGTCAGACCTACGGTGCAGTGCGGTCGCTCCTCGCCGAGGAGCTCAAGTCGCTGCGCGAAGACGTCGTCGGCCTGATGACCGCCGCGGTCGAGGTCGGCGGAGCGGCGCTCGCCGAAGGCGAGGCGCTCGTCGTCCATGGCGAGAAGAACCTGCTCGAGGCGCAGGATCTCGCCTCCGACATGGTGCGCTTGCGCCGTCTCTTCGAGCTCTTCGAGCAGAAGACGTCGCTGCTGCACCTCCTCGACCTCTCGCAACGCTCGCAGGGCGTGCAGATCTACATCGGCGGCGAGTCGGGTCTCGTGCCGCTCGACGAATGCAGCGTGATCGCCGCCCCGTACGTGGTCGACGGCCGCGTGATCGGCACGCTCGGCGTGATCGGCCCGACGCGAATGGCGTACGAACGCGTGATACCGATCGTCGACGTCACCGCCCGTCTGCTGTCGAACGCGCTCACGCAGCAGATGGCCGATTGATGGCGGGCGCGGCGCCGCATCCGAACGCGACGCTGATCGCGCGCTTCTACGACGCGCTGGGCAGGCGCGACGCCGCGACCATGATCGCCTGCTACGCGCCCGACGCCACGTTCTCCGATCCGGTATTCGGCTCGCTCGACGCCGGAGGCGTGGCCGCGATGTGGCAGATGCTGTGCGCGCGCGGCAAAGACCTCGCAGTGGTGGCGTCCGACATCGCGGCGGACGGCGCGACGGGCGGTGCGCACTGGATCGCGACGTACACGTTTTCGGCGACGGGCTCTCGCGTCGTCAATCGGATCGACGCGCGCTTCGAGTTTCGCGACGGGCGTATCGTGCGGCACGACGACCGCTTCGATTTGCGCGAATGGCTGCGCCAGGCGCTGGGATGGAAGGGCGCGCTGCTCGGCTGGCTGCCTCCCGTCCAGAGAGCTGCGCGTGCGCACGCCGCGAAAGCGCTCGCCGAGTGGCGAGCGAGCCGGATCGAGCGCGGCTGACGCCGTCACAAGCCGGACGTGCACGTGGCCCCTTTCCTCCCCGAGCCGGATTTCCAGCACGATCGGCAGACCCACGTCGGCGTGCTGCTGGTGAATCTCGGCACGCCGGACGCGCCCACGGCGTCGGCGGTACGGCGATTTCTGGCCGAGTTTCTCGCCGATCGGCGCGTCGTCGAGATCCCGTCGCTGCTCTGGCGGCCGTTGCTGCACGCCGTCGTGCTGCGCATCCGGCCAGGGCGCTCCGCCAAGAAGTACGCGATGATCTGGAAGAGCGAAGGCTCGCCGCTGCTGCTCCACAGCGAGAAGCAGCGAACGCTCGTCATGGGCCATCTCGGGCAGAAGATGAAGGAGCGCGGCCTGCCGGCCGACCTCGCCGCAGTCGAGATCGGCATGCGCTATGGCAATCCGGCAGTTGCCGCGGGTCTCGACAAGTTGAAGGCCGCGGGCTGCGACCGGATCCTGGTGGCGCCGCTCTTCCCCCAGTACTCGTCGGCCGCAACCGGGTCGGCCCTCGACGCCGCATTCCGGCACGCGATGCGGCTGCGCCGAGTGCCGGCGCTGCGGACGATCGACGCCTTCCACGACGATCCGGGCTACATCCGGGCTTTGGCCCGCAGCGTGAACGACCATTGGGTGCGCAACGGCCGACCGGACATGCTGGTCATGAGCTTCCACGGTCTCCCGCGCCGCTCGCTCGATCTCGGCGACCCCTACCACTGCCATTGCCAGAAGACCGGCCGGCTGCTCGCGGCCGAGCTCGGACTCGAACCGAAGCAGTACGTCGTCACATTCCAGTCCCGCTTTGGGGCGGCCGAGTGGCTTAAGCCCTACACGGTGGACGCGCTGGCGCGGCTCGCGAAGGAAGGGGTCGGGCGCGTCGACGTCGTCTGTCCCGGCTTCGTTGCCGACTGCCTGGAAACCCTCGAGGAGATCGGGATCTGGTGCAAACAGCGCTTTCTCGGTGCGGGCGGCCGCGAGTTCCATGCGATCCCCTGCCTGAACGAGCATCCGGCCTGGATCGCGGCGCTCGTCGACCTTCTGATCGCCAACCTCGAGGGATGGCTCGCGGCACCCCCGGACTCGGCTGCTCGTGAATCGACGAAGATGCGTGCAAAAGGCATAGAAAAGAGATTGATTAGATAGATTTAGGTCGCTTCCGCGGAGGAGGGCCACCGACCCCAACCATGTAGGGGTTTCGATTGAAAAGCCGCGATTCGACCCCAAGTCCACGCTGGTCCTTGGAAGGGGACCGTGGGGATAATTTGTTTGACGGAGAGTCGATGCCGATGCAGCACGAAGCCGATCCCGCCGCCCGTGCCTCGGGGGGCCCCGATAACCCGCCGGTCCCGCTGGACAAAGGCGAGAAGTCCGCTGCCGACACCGTTCCCGGAGCCCAGCCTGCCGACCCCGCTCCCGACATCGCGGCGCTCCTGCAGAAGGTGGAAGCCGAGGCGGCCGAGCTGCGCGAAGCATGGCTGCGCGCCCGCGCCGATATCGACAACATCCGCAAGCAAGCGGCGGCCGACGTCGCCAAGGCACACAAATTTGCGCTCGAGCGCTTCGCGACAGAGCTGCTCCCGGTCAAGGACGCGCTCGAGTCGGCGCTCTCGGCCAAGGGTTCGTCGGCCGATGCGCTCTCCGCGGGCGTCGACCTCACGCTGAAGCAACTCAACGCCGCGTTCGAGAAGTCGCGCATCGTCGAAATCGACGCCGCCGGCCACAAGTTCGACCCCCACAGGCATCAGGCGATGGCGATGGTCGAGAGCGGCGAGCCGCCGAATACCGTCGTCCAGGTCTTCCAGAAGGGCTACCTGCTCAACGACCGCGTGCTGCGTCCCGCGCTGGTCGCGGTTTCCAAGCCGAAGGACGGCGGGCGATGACCGATCCGGGGCGCTTCGCGCGCCCGCGAGGCGAAGTCCGGGGGCGGCGGCTTGTTTGGGCGGCCGAAAACCCCATCTGCAGGCTGAACAATCCATCCAAGCACCGGAGGTGACAGAGCAATGGGCAAGATCATCGGCATCGACCTCGGCACGACGAACAGCTGCGTCGCCATCATGGAGAGCGGCCAGCCGAAGGTCATCGAGAATTCCGAGGGCGCGCGGACGACGCCTTCGGTCGTCGCGTATCTCGAGGACAACGAGATCCTCGTCGGAGCGTCGGCCAAGCGCCAGGCGATCACCAACGCGAAGAACACGATCTTCGCGGTGAAGCGCCTGATCGGCCGCCGGTTCGAGGAAAAGGAAGTGCAGAAGGACATCGGCCTCATGCCGTACAAGATCGTCAAGCACGACAACGGCGACGCCTGGGTCGATATCCGCGGCAAGCGGATCGCGCCGTCGCAGGTGTCGGCGGAAATTCTGCGCAAGATGAAGAAGACGGCCGAGGACTACCTCGGCGAGGAAGTCACCGAGGCCGTGATCACGGTGCCCGCGTACTTCAACGACTCGCAGCGCCAGGCGACCAAGGACGCCGGCAAGATCGCCGGGCTCGAGGTCAAGCGGATCATCAACGAGCCGACCGCGGCCGCGCTGGCCTTCGGCATGGACAAGAAGGAGGGCGATCGCAAGATCGCCGTCTACGACCTGGGCGGCGGCACGTTCGACATCTCGATCATCGAAATCGCCGAGATCGAGCGCGAGCATCAGTTCGAAGTGCTGTCCACGAACGGCGACACGTTCCTCGGCGGCGAGGACTTCGACCAGCGGGTGATCGACTACCTCGTGACCGAGTTCAAGAAGGAGCAGGGGGTCGACCTCAAGAACGACGTGCTCGCGCTGCAGCGGCTGAAGGAAGCCGCGGAGAAGGCGAAGATCGAGCTGTCGTCGTCGCAGCAGACCGACATCAACCTGCCGTACATCACCGCGGACCAGTCGGGCCCGAAGCACCTGTCGATGCGCATCACGCGCGCCAAGCTCGAGTCGCTGGTCGAGGACCTGATCGAGCGTACCGTCGAGCCCTGCCGGATCGCGATCAAGGACGCCGGAGTTTCGCTCTCCGACATCTCGGACGTGATTCTCGTCGGCGGCATGACGCGGATGCCCAAGGTCCAGGAAACGGTGAAGGCGATCTTCGGCAAGGAGCCGCGCAAGGACGTGAACCCGGACGAGGCGGTCGCCGTGGGCGCTGCGATCCAGGGCGGCGTGCTCAAGGGCGAAGTGAAGGACGTGCTGCTCCTCGACGTGACGCCGCTTTCGCTGGGCATCGAGACGCTGGGCGGCGTGATGACGAAGCTCATCCAGAAGAACACGACCATACCGACGAAGGCGCAACAGGTCTTCTCGACAGCCGACGACAACCAGAGCGCGGTGACGATCCACGTGCTACAGGGCGAGCGCGACGTCGCGTCCGGCAACAAGAGCCTCGGGCAGTTCAACCTCGAGGGAATCCCGCCGGCGCCGCGAGGCATGCCGCAGATCGAGGTCACGTTCGACATCGACGCGAACGGGATCCTGCACGTGTCGGCGAAGGACAAGGCGACCGGCAAGGCCAATCAGATCAAGATCAAGGCGAGTTCGGGGCTCACCGAGGACGAGATCCAGCGGATGATGAAGGACGCCGAGTCGCACGCCGACGACGACCGCAAGCAGGTCGAGGTCGTACAGGCACGGAATTCGCTGGACGCGCTGGTGCACAGCGTCAGGAAATCGGTTGGAGAGTATGGCGAGAAGGTCGGCGCCGAAGAAAAGGCGAAGATCGAGGCCGCCCTCAAGGACGCCGAAGCGCTGGTGAAGGACAAGGACGCGGGCAAGGAAGCGCTCGAGGCGAAGGCGGAATCGCTGGGCAAGGCCGCGCAGAAACTCGGCGAGGTCATGTACGCCGAATCGCAAAAGGCGCAGCAAGGAGCTCAGGGGGCGCAAGCGAGCGGCAGCGAGGCGAAGAAGGACGAGAAGGTCGTCGACGCGGAGTACACCGAGGTCGACGACAAGAAGTAGCGCGGTGCCGCGGGTTCGTGCCCGCGCGTTGAATCAACCGGCCGGAATTGGCGTGCGCTGCTTGGTGCCTGCCCGTTCCGGCCGCTCGTGTTGAGATCGAGGGGACGCGGCGTAAGCCCGGCAGCAGGGAACAGGATCGATGGCGAAGCGCGACTACTACGCGGTGCTCGGAGTCAAACGCGAAGCATCCGAAGAAGAAATCAGGAAGGCATACCGGCGCCTCGCGATGAAGCATCATCCGGACCGCAATCCGGACGACAAGGCCGCCGAGGAAAAATTCAAGGAAGCGAAGGAAGCCTACGAGGTACTGACCGACGCCAAGAAGCGCGCCGCCTACGATCAGTTCGGCCACGCCGGCGTCGATCCCTCGATGGGCTTCGGCGCCGCCGGTGCGCGCGGAGCCGAGGGCTTTGGCGGGTTCGCCGACGCGTTCGGCGACATCTTCGGCGAGATCTTCGGCGCGCAGCGCGGAGGCCGCGGCAACGGCGTCTATCGCGGCGCCGATCTGCGCTACAACCTCGAGCTCGCGCTCGAAGACGCCGCGCGCGGCACCGAAGCGAAGATCCGCATCCCGACGCTCGAGCCCTGCGAGACCTGCCACGGCAGCGGCGCGAAGGCGGGTACGCAGCCGAAACAATGCGGAACCTGTCACGGCCGCGGCGAAGTGCGCGTCTCGCAGGGGTTCTTCTCGATCCAGCAGACCTGCCCTACGTGCCACGGCAGCGGCAAAGTGATCGCCGACCCGTGCGCGGCGTGCCACGGTGCGGGTCGCGTGAAGAAGCACAAGACTCTGTCGGTGAAAATACCGGCAGGCGTCGACCAGGACGACAGGATCCGGCTCTCCGGCGAAGGCGAAGCGGGGATGAACGGCGGCCCCGCGGGCGATCTCTACGTGGTGGTCAACCTGAAGCCGCACGCGGTATTTCAGCGTGAAGGCGCGGACCTCCATTGCGAGATGCCGATCAGCTTTGCCAAGGCCGCGCTCGGCGGGGAGATCGAGATTCCGACGCTCGACGGCCACGCGAAGGTCAAGGTTCCGCCGGAGACGCAGACCGGCCAGGTGTTTCGGTTGCGCAACAAGGGGATCCGGCCGGTGCGCGCCTCGGTGACCGGCGACCTCTACTGCCACGTCGCCGTGGAGACGCCCGTGAAGCTGACGGCGCGGCAGAAGGACCTCCTGCGCGAGTTCGAGGAGATCAGCGAGCGCGACCCCGGCGCGCACAACCCGCGCGCGAAGTCCTTCATGGACAAGGTCCGCGATTTTTTCGCGCCGTAGCCGGCGTTCCTGCCCCCGAAGAGAGTAGACTCGGCACCCCGTGCAGGGGCCGGTTGGTCCCATTGTGCCATCACTCCGAATTCCACCCGGGAGGACTACATGAAGCCGCTGTCACGCGTCACGCTGTTCGCTGCAGCCGTTGGCGTCGTCGCCGCAATCTCGGCGCCGCCGCTGCTCGCCCAGGACGTCGTCAAGATCGGCTTTGCTTCGCCGCTCACCGGCGGACAGGCCAACTACGGCAAGGACAACCAGAACGGCGCGCAGATGGCGATCGACGAGTTGAACGCGCAGAAGCCGAAGATCGGCGGCAAGGACGTCAAGTTCGAGCTGATGGCCGAGGACGACCAGGCCGATCCGAAGATGGGGCCGCTCGTGGCGCAGAAGTTCGTCGACGCGAAGGTGAGCGGCGTGGTCGCGCACTTTAATTCCGGCGTCACGATTCCGGCGTCGTCGGTCTACTCGAACGCCGGCATCCCGCAGCTCTCCGTGTCGACCAACGTGAAGTACACGCAGCAGGGCTACAAGACCGCGTTCCGCCTGATGGCCGACGACGGCAAGCAGGGCAAGGCGCTGGGCGAATACGCGGTTAAGACGCTCAAGCTGAAGCGCCTTGCCGTGATCGACGACGCGACCGCGTACGGGCAGGGTCTCGCCGACGAGTTCGCGAAGGCGGTGAAAGCCTCGGGCGGAACCGTGACCAAGCACGAGCACACGAACGACAAGGCCGTCGACTTCGCCGCAGTGCTCACGGCGATCAAGGCGACGAATCCCGAAGCGATCTTCTTCGGCGGCTACGATCAGCAGGCCGGCCCGATGGCGAAGCAGATGAAGCAGCTCGGCATGGACAAGGTCAAGCTGATGGGCGGCGAGACTATGAACTCCGCGAAATTCATCGAGCTCGCGGGTCCCGCCGCCGAGGGCGCGATCGCTTCGACGCCGGGGGCCGACCTCCTCTCGCGTCCCGGCGGCAAGGCGTTCGCCGACAAGTACAAGGCACGCTTCGGGCAGGACATCGGCCTCTACGCGCCTTACTTCTACGACGGCGTGATGGTGATCGCCGCGGCGATGAAGGCCGCGAACTCCACCGACCCGGCGAAGTATCTGCCCGCGCTCGCGAAGATCAACTACAAAGGCGTCACCGCCGACATCGCGTTCGATGCGCACGGCGACCTGACGCACGGCCTGCTGACGATCTTCGTCGTTAAGGACGGCAAGTGGGAGGTCGTCAAGTCGTGATGCGGTCCGCCGCGGCCGATCGCCGCGGCGCTTCGCGGTGAGCGCGCAGGCGCGCGTCGTCGGCATCTTGCTCGCCGCGGGGGCTGGCGCACGCTTCGGCGGCGACAAGCTGCTCGCGAAGGCGCGATCGACGCGGAGTGCCGGCCCTCCGGGGTTTCCCGACGTCGGTGCGGAGTGCATCGGCGTGGTCGCCTGTAGGCACCTGCTCGCCGCGTTGCCGAGGGTGATCGCCGTCGTGCGTCCCGGAGACGCGGCGCTCGCCGCTGCGCTGGGGGCGGCGGGAGCGCAGATCGTGCGCTGTCCGAATGCCGCCGATGGGATGGGCGCGAGCCTCGCGTGCGGCGTGAAGGCCGCTCGCGACGCGAGCGGGTGGCTCGTCGCGCTCGCCGACATGCCCTGGGTGCGCCCGTCGACGATCGCGCGCGTCGCCGTTGCGATCGCCGACGGCGCGCCGGTCGCGGCGCCGTTCCACGACGGCAAGCGCGGCAACCCGGTCGGATTCTCGGCCGCGTGCTACGCAAAGCTCGCCGCGCTCGCCGGCGACGAAGGCGCGAAGTCGGTCGTCGCGGCGTACGCCGACGAGCTCGCGCACGTCGACGTCGACGATCCGGGGACGCTTCGCGACGTCGATACGCCGGCCGATCTGGAAAGGTAGGTCGGAGACGGCTCTCCAAAAGCGCGGTTCGGATACGGACGTCGAGCCGCGGAAGTCCCGCCTGTTCGGCGACCCTATTTCCCCGCGGCGAGCCACATGTCGGGCTGCAGCTCGCGCACGCGCTTCTCCTCCTCTTGCGCGTGCCACCAGGGAAGGAGCTCGTGCTCCTCGAGCGGACGCGCGATCAGGAAACCCTGTGCGGCGCTGCACCCGCCTTCCTTGAGGAAGTCGAACTGCGCGATCGTCTCGACGCCCTCGGCGATCACGCGCAGGCCGAGCGAATGGGAGAGCGCGATGATCGCCTGCGTGATCGCGACGTCGCTCCGGTTGTGCTCGAGTCCGTGGACGAACCGCTGGTCGATCTTTACCGCGTGGATCGGCAGCCGCGCGAGGTAGGAGAGACTCGAGTAGCCGGTGCCGAAGTCGTCGACGGTGATCGAGATGCCGCGCTCCTTCATCTTCGCGAGCGTGGCGACGGCCTTGTCCGGATGCGTGATGATCACGCTCTCCGTGATCTCGAGATCGAGATACTGCGGCGCGAGCCCGCTCGCGCGCAGCGCCTCCTCGACGGTGGCGAGACAGCTCTCGTGCTGGAGCTGCTGAACCGAGAGGTTGACGGACAGCCGCATCATGACGCCCTGGCGGTGCCAGTGGACGACCTGACGGCACGAGTCGCGCAGTACGCGCGCGCCCAGCGCCTGGATCATTCCCGACTCTTCGGCGATCGGAATGAATTCCGTCGGCGCAACGACTCCGCGGACAGGATCGCGCCAGCGCAAGAGCGCCTCGACGGCGCAGGGGCGGCCAGTGTGCATGTCGATCTGCGGCTGGTAGCAGAGGAAGAATTCGTTCTGCAGCAGCCCGCGCCGCATGTCGGTCTCGAGCTGCAGCCGGGCCTGCACCCGCGCGTTCATGTCGGCCGTGTAGAAGCGGTAGGCGTTGCGGCCGACCTCCTTCGCCGCATACATCGCCGTGTCGGCCTGCTTGATCAGCGTGACGGGGTCGGCGGCGTCGAGCGGGTACATCGAAACGCCGATCGAGCAGGTGAGCGTCGGCGTTTGATCGGCGAGGCGAAACGGTGCGAGGAAGCTCTCGCGCACCCGCGCAAGCACCGTCATCGTCTCGAACGTCGCGTGCGCCGGATCGAGCCCCGGCAGGATCAGCACGAACTCGTCGCCGCCCAGGCGCGCGACGGTGTCCGACTCGCGCACCGCCGCAGTCAGCCGCTGCGCGACCGCCTGCAGCAGCTGGTCGCCCGCGTCGTGGCCGAGCGTGTCGTTGATCCGCTTGAAGTGGTCGAAGTCGAGGAACAGGCACGCGATGTGCGTGCCGTTGCGCTGCGATTGCGCGAGGATCTGCTTCAGGCGCTGATTAAGGAGAGCGCGGTTCGGCAGCCCGGTCAGGATGTCGTGCTGCGCGAGCTTGTAAGCGTGCGCGGTCGCGACCTCCAGCTCCTTCGTACGCTGCACGACCTTCTCCTCGAGCGTGCGCTGATAGTTGCCCACCTCGGCCTGCGATTCGGCGAGCCGTTGCGTCATGTGGTTGAACGTGTGCGTGAGCAGTCCGAGCTCGTCCGTGGAGCTCGCCGGGACGAACACGTCGAGCTTGCCGGCGCCGACCGAACGCGCCGCGCGCATCAGCCGGTGCATCGGCGCGACGAGCCCGCGCGTCAGCAGGAACGTCGCCGCGATCGCGAGTCCGATCAGCATCGCCGTGACCGAAAGCGCACCGACCACGTACCGGCGGAACTGGTGCTGGATGCGATCGAACGCCAGCCCGAGGCGCACGTAGCCAATCGGCGCTGCGGTCGCGGGCGCCGACGCGCCGATCGCGCCCTTTGCCGCATCGGAAGGTTGCGGGAGCCCCATCGCGACTGCGGCACGCGTGTCGCCGACAGGCGCGATCATCTCGAGAAAGCGCTGGCCGCGAGTCGTGACGTCGGATGCGACGATGGTGCCGGGCTCCGGGAGCCTCGCGTCCGCAGCCAGCAGCGGCGGACCTGCGGTGCCGAGCGCGTCGCCGATGCGCCGCCCCGCGATCGCCTCGCGCTTCGCGTCGAGGACGACGACGTACGCGATATCGCTGTCGGCGGAGAGCGTGTCGAGGATCGCGTCGACGTGGGCGCTGTTCTTCGTCGCGAGGCCGAACTCGGCGAGCTCGGACAGCATCCCGAGCGTCGCGGCGCCGCGCCGGTGCAGCTCGGCGTTCTCGTCGCGCCACTGCTGCCACAGATAGAAGCCGGTGGTCGTGATCGCGGTGACGAAGAGCAGGCCGATCGTGAGCAGGTTCAGCTTGGTGAGCAGGCCCATCCGCACGCGCGGCAGGCTGAGCGGAGACACGGAGTCGGCCGCGAGCGTGCTCGACTGGCGCTCGAAGAGCTTCATCGGGGAGCGCCCGGGTACCCGCGGCGATGCGCGCTCAAAGCCCTACCGGGGCGCCGTGCGCCACGTGCCGTGCAACGCGGCCGCCCGTTGCGCTTCGGGCGCCCGACACTTGCTCGACGCGCCGTTCCGGCCTTGGCTGGCAGACTCTCTCCCGACCGGCTCATGCCACGGTCAGCGGAATCTTGCCGATGCGCTGCTGCCATTCGCGCGGGCCGCTCTGATGGACCGAGTCGCCGGTCGCGTCGACGGCAACCGTCACCGGCATGTCCTTCACGTCGAATTCGTAGATCGCTTCCATGCCGAGGTCGGCGAACGCGACGACGCGCGAGCTCCGGATCGCCTTCGACACGAGATAGGCGGCGCCGCCCACCGCCATCAGGTACGCGGCCTTGTGTTTCCGGATCGCCTCGACGGCAACGGGGCCACGCTCGGCCTTCCCGATCATCGCGACGAGCCCGGTCTTCGCGAGCATCATCTCGGTGAATTTGTCCATGCGCGTGGACGTGGTCGGCCCGGCGGGACCGACGACTTCGTCGCGCACCGGATCGACCGGGCCGACGTAGTAGATGATCCGGTTGCGGAAATCGACGCCGGGCGGCAACGGCTCGCCTTTCGCGAAGAGGTCGGCGATCCGCTTGTGCGCGGCGTCGCGTCCGGTCAGGATCTTGCCGCTGAGCAGGAGGCGCTCGCCCGTCTTCCAGCTTGCGGCTTCGGCCGGCGTGAGCCGATCGACGTCGACGCGCTTCGCTGCCGCCGACGGCGCCCAGCGCACGTCGGGCCAGCGGCGAAGATCCGGCGGCTCGAGCTTCGCCGCGCCGTGTCCGTCGAGCGTGAAGTGCGCGTGCCGGGTCGCCGCGCAGTTGGGAATCATCGCGACGGGCTTCGACGCGGCGTGCGTCGGGTAGTCGAGGATCTTGACGTCGAGCACCGTCGAAAGCCCGCCTAGCCCCTGCGCGCCGATGCCGAGCGCGTTCACCGTCTCGTAGAGCTCGATGCGCAACTCCTCCAGCCTGTTACGCGGACCGTTACGCCGAAGCTCGTGCATGTCGATGGGATCCATCAGCGCCTCTTTCGCGAGGACCATCGCCTTTTCGGCGCTGCCGCCGATGCCCAGCCCCAGCATTCCCGGCGGACACCATCCCGCGCCCATCCCGGGGAGGGTCTTCACCACCCAGTCGACGATCGAGTCCGACGGATTGAGCATCACGAATTTCGACTTGTTCTCGGAGCCGCCGCCCTTGGCCGCGATCTTCACCTCGACGGTGTCGCCCGGCACGAGATCGATATGCACGACGGCCGGCGTGTTGTCCTTCGTGTTCCTCCGCGCCCCCGCGGGGTCGGCGACGATCGAAGCCCGCAGCGTGTTGTCCGGATCGAGGTACGCCCTCCGCACCCCTTCGTTGACCATATCGGTGATCGACATCGTCAAGCCTTCCCACGCGACGCCCATGCCGACGCGCACGAATGCGACGACGATCCCCGTGTCCTGGCACAGCGGACGGTGCCCTTCGGCGCACATCCGCGAGTTGGTGAGGATCTGGGCGATCGCATCCTTCGCCGGCGGCGACTGCTCGGCCTCGTAGGCGGCACCGAGCGCCTCGATGTAGTCGAGCGGGTGGTAGTAGGAGATGAACTGAAGCGCGTCGGCGACGCTCGTGATGAAGTCGCCCTGGCGGATCGTCGTCATCGGGACCTCGCTGCGGTCGGTGAACGCCGGCCGCTCGGCCGGCGAAGCGTGAGGTTGTTCACTTGCGTGCGGCTCGGCTGCGGGATGCCGAGACCCTTAAGTCTATCATCGG
>Ga0335069_10005367_pt1 | contig 18856 bp, 16 predicted proteins | sample Lox_Sample_11_FD_206714 | JGI IMG/M metagenome (GOLD analysis project Ga0335069, IMG submission 206714) | Soil microbial communities from Loxahatchee National Wildlife Refuge, Florida, United States - Lox_Sample_1.1 | ecosystem: Environmental > Terrestrial > Soil > Wetlands | place: USA... | reverse complement strand
TAGGCTACTGAACCATACCGGAGTGCCTGTCATAGAATCGCGCACGGTGTTATGAGTGACCAGCTTTGAGAGATCTTGGCTTCACGCAGTTCCGAGAGAAAAGCGGCAGAATTCTCAAAAAGGGGACGCCGGGGAAATCTCGATGAAGCAACAATTCGCTACTCAGCGCCAGCGAGCTTCAGAAGAACGATGAAAGCCACACCGACTCGTTGGGCCGTATACGTGCTTTGCCGGCGTCTGGATGCGTTGATTGACCGCGTATACTGTCAGCTCCGCCAGGCATTAGCTAATGCATAGGTCTAAACGATTATGATTCCCCGCTGCATCCTGGGCATTTGCGCCGCGGCATGCCGACAAGGATTGCGTCTCGAGAAGGACCTTTGTCAATAACAGGCGATTTAATTTTCCGCTCTGGTTCATCGTTGACATCATTCCAGCCATACGAGTCCCAAGCCGCTACTAGTTTTCGCGAATCAGAGTTGTAGACTACCATCGTCCTGGAGAGTTCAAAGGGAGCATGCAAATGGTGCAATCACTCCTCAACCTTCAACCCGACGAAGCCGTCGCCAACGTGTTTGGACCGATGAAGTCGGCCCAGGAGACGCTCGCTCGGCTGGCCAAGGTCGTGGAACCGATGGGCCAGTTGGCGCAGTTGGCCAACGTCTTCGAGCCGATCGCGAAGTTTCAGGAAGAGCTGGCGGAACTGGCGGCGGCTTTCGAGCCGATAAAAGGATTTCACAGCCGTCTGGAAAATCTGGCCAACCGCTTCGAGCCGATGCGCGCCTTTCAGAGCCAACTCGAGGGCGTGGCCGCCATATTCCATAAGCAGCTCGTGCAATTGGCGGCCGCGATCGAGCCGGCCACGGCCTTTCAGGACCAGCTGCAGAATTTAATCAGAGTGTTTGAGCCTGCCCGGGCGCTCCAGCAGCGCTTTATCCAACTGTCCCGCGCCTTCGCGGACGATCGCTCCGAGAACGCGTCGAGTGCGGACGATTTCTCTCGTGCAACGGATGCACAAGGCAAGGGTGAATCTAATGACGCGCGCTACGATGGCAGTACCGTCTTGCTGTGAGTTGTTGATCGGTTCGGAATCGGACGTGTTTGAGCGACGCGAGAAGTAGCTATCGGATTGCGGCGAGGCAAAGGGTGACACCAGCAGGCGACGAGATCGAAGAACAGTTCGCTCGCGCGGTCAGGCTGGCGCTCGAGAGGCGCGAGGCAGTCGCGCCGCCCCCTGGGGCGATCACTGAGCCGGCCTCCACGCGCCCTCACCGGCGGCGCTTCGGCCAATGGCGCGTCGCCCTGTTGTATGTGGCCCTGACAGCGATGGTGGCAATCATCGTTGTCGTCGCACTTCTTGAATAGCGTACGGAGCCTTAGGTTTTACGAGAGCGGCTACGCGACAGCGAGACCAGGTGTCGCGCAGAGGGGGCACAGAAATTGGACGAATCATTCCTTAATCTTCGACCAGACGAGGCGGTGGCCAAGGTATTCGATCCGGTCAGGCCGGCGCGCGAGACTCTGGATAGGCTCACCAAAGTGCTTGAGCCGATGGGCCAGCTGGCGCAGTTGGCGAGCGTGTTTGAGCCTCTGAGGAAATTTCAGGAAGAGCTGACCGAAGTTGCGGCGGCGTTCGAGCCAATCAAGGGAATTCACGGCCATCTGGAGAATCTGGCCAACCGGTTTGAACCGATGCGGGTCTTTCAGAGTCAGCTTGAGCGGGTAGCGGCGGCCTTTCACGAGCAGCTCGTCCAATTGGCGACCGCGATGGAGCCTGCTACTGCGTTTCAGGATCAGCTTCAGCATCTGGTCAAAGCTTTCGAGCCGGCCAAGTCTCTGCAGCACCGCTTCGTAGAGCTGTCCCGCGCTTTCACCGGTGTAAATGATCGCGAAACGTAGGCCGAGGACCATCATTCTGGCTCGCGCGCATCCAAGCCGCGTGGCCATGCTTGCTCGCGGATGAGCCGATTGTCGCGCTCGGTTGCAATTGCTGGTGAATCCGATGCAAAGCTCGGGCAGTCGAGATAAGATTCCCGCTCGGCCTTGCATTTGCAAAACTCCAGCTTGCAGGGTCGCTGGGACCTAGGTTGACGCCGCCCGATGATATCGAGGATCGGTTTGCGAGCGCAGTAAAAGCCGCGCTCGAAAGGTCCGGAGCGCCCGAGGCGGCTGCCGAACCCACGCAGCCTGGTCGTCCGAGACGGAGCCGCGTATGGGGTTTCGCATTCCTCGCACTGGCGATCGCCACGATTTTGGCGGTCGTCGTTATCGCGTCCCTTCACGTGCATCGCATCAACCTCGAGCGCTTGGCCGAAGAGACAGCAGTGCCGCAGCCCTCGATTCCCATGACACCGGTCGCGTCGGAAACGCCCTCCGCAGCGGCCAGCGCCTCAACTTCGGCTGTCGCACCCAATGCATCCGCGTCCGCTCGCTCAGGCGCATCAAGTCCCATCGAGGCTGCCGTATCGTCCCCCGTCGCCGAAGGATCGCCGGCTATCATAGCTGTACCGACGATTGAGGCGTTCAGCGCTCCGAGCCCAGTGGCGGCGGCAACCGGCCAACAACGACAACCGATTGCCATGCCTTCGCCTCTGCCGCACCGCTCGCCAGCGCCGCTGCAACTCCATCGGTCCGCGAACAGGCTGAAGCAGCCGTCCAACCCAACTCGAGCGCGTTCCGAGGCCGGTGAAGCTGCGGCCGTTCCTGCGCAGGGCCCCGAAGTCGTCTCGCCGCGACCATCTGCAGAGCGGCGAGCGTTGCCATCAGAGGCGGCAAGCGCGGCCGCTCCCTCGCCGGAGCCAAGCCCTACCGGCGTGCCGGCCGCCGGCGTGTCGGCGGTCAGCGGATCGGCCGCACAACCGCAAACCGCCAGGACCGCTGCCCTGGCTTCGTCGGCGCATACAACCGCTGAAAGCAGCGGTACGCCGACTGCTTCAGCAATGGCGACGCCTACCGTACTGGTTCCCTCGCCGGATCGCTCGGTCTACTGGGCGCTGGGCGATTCCGGAGCTATCTTCCGTTCGATTGACGGAAAGAGCTGGCAGCAACAGGATAGCGGCGTAAAAGCCCGACTCCTGGCGGGCCAGGCGCCGAGTAACACGGTGTGCTGGGTGGTTGGACAGCAGGGCACCATATTGCTCACCACCGATGGCGCACATTGGGAGCGGATAAGATCGCCGACGACGGCGGATATCATCAGCGTGACGGCAAAAAGCCCCGATGTCGCTGACATCGTTGCCGCCGACGGCTCACGCTTCAGCACTTTCGACCGTGGCAGCAATTGGACGCCGACCGATTGAACGCCCTGCTTGGGGAAAGCCTCAAACACGCGTTGGATGCGACGAAATTAACGCGCACTGTAAGCTCTCGACGTCGGCGCTTCCTTTTGGCGTTCGTTCTTGACCGCGATGCGTGTCCATCATTTGTATTCATCGGACTAAACAAGGCGACATTTGGTCAAGTACTGCTTGTCTGAGCGTCGCAATACAATCAGGATGCAATAGGAACGCGATTGGCTACTCAGAAATGACGAAGTGCCCGTTAGCTGCCCTGATTCTGGGGAGGGCGGACGCATGGGAATTTGCATCTGCGAGCGCGCTCCCTCACTGGTACCTCGCATCTTCGGGGGCAAGTCGCCAGCGCCAGATCACATTCGACAATTCACTCCGGGAAAGTGCTCCCAATAGCGGACATGCGCACATGCCTATTACGGAGCCAGGTGAGTTTGCATTGACGTCGCGCGATTCACCTTCCGACGAAAACTCAGAATGTTTAATGCAAATGGCAACTCAAAATCGCTATAAGGAACCGAGGTGAGTCATGAGTCAAAGTGTAATTTTCGAGTCTGACGCTCTTGTTCGGGCCGACGCTCATTCCGGTAATGGGCATCCAGTAGCGGAGCAGAGCGCGGAGAGCGGCTCCCGTCCTCCGGCTTCCGCCGACATCCATCCCGGCGTCGGCTTCCGCATCAAGCTTGGCTTCCCACGGTCTCATTACGACGTCTTGAGCATGTTTGAGGATTTCTCGATCGCGGACATTTCCGACCACCTTAACCGGCTATACGCTGTGGACTCCGCAATTCGGTGCCTGTCCGGCGAAAACCGCCGTCTTGGCGGCCCAGCCTGCACGGTAAAGGTCTATCCGGGCGATAACCTCATGGTTCACAAGGTCCTGGACCTCGCACTGCCGGGGGACGTGGTTGTCATCGACGCGCGCGGCTCAGCAGCGAATGCGGTGCTCGGGGACACGGTCAGCATGAAAGCTCGGCATCGCGGCATCGCCGGCTTCATCGTCGATGGGTACGTTCGGGATTTGTCCGCGATACGAGAGCTCGACTATCCGATATACGCCCGCGGCGACATGCCGATCGGTCCACTGCATAGAGGGCCGGGAGAAATCAACTACCCGGTTTGCTGCGGGGGCATTGTTGTGGAACCCGGAGACTTCGTAATCGCCGACCCGAACGGAATCGTGGTGCTGCCGCGCGACTGCATCAAGGAGCTTCATGCGCAACTGTCGAAATACAAGGAGCGCCTGTCCGGTTATCTCGAGAAGGTCAGACGAGGCGAATTCTCGAACGCGTGGGTGGATCAGTTGATAGAATCCGCGCGGTGCGAAATCGACGTATAAATTTGGCGTCTGATTATTGACGTAGTTACGCATAGAACAGTCGAGCCGACAAGGAAGGGTATGAAAGCGTTTACCTTTGCGCCAGATGCCTTCGCTGACGAATTCAGAAGGAACAATTACCTTCTCGTTAAAAATGGTGTGGATGGCGATCTGCTGCGATTCGCGAGGGAACAGCTGACACAGTGCCGACACACCGGGTGCAATGAACTTCTAGCCAGAGAAATCAAGAGCAAAAAGAAACAATATCTCTTCGAACTGCCTGCAGATCCCGACTTCTTGCCTGATCTCGCTCGCTCCATCGGCGACCTTGCGAACCTTTCGGCTGCCGACATCACGCTCTCTGAACGGCATATCATGGTGTACGACGACCTTGCCTCGTCGGTACCCTCCTTGCACAAAGACCGCTTCGCCACTCAGATCGCGGTCGGAATTCCGCTGGAGCCATGCCCCGAAGCGCGAGTGGTGCTTCTTCCACACTGTGCAAGAAGCGTCAACTCGCTGGACAACGCAGTTTACTGTCCGCCAGCCAATCAACAGGAGACTCGAGCACACGGTAGATGGAACGTTCTCTTAGACGATGCACAGGCAATACCGGGTAAAGACGGCGATTTGACACCGGTGGAGCTCGACGCGCAACCCGGCGACGTCATCATCTTCGCGGGCTCATCGATATATCACGGTAGAGTGACCAGTGCGGGGTCTGCTGTTTTGTACCTCAAGTTCAATGCGATGCATCTTGACCCTCTCGGTGAAGATCCATCCACGACCGTACAGCGAAGTCGAAGCCTGAATCTTCTAGGACTAGACACCGACGAACAATTGCTGTTCCGCCGGATCGTATTATCGCCCCGCCTGCAGCGAATCAGCAGGCACTACACGCGCGCCGACTGGACTACGATTCTTCAAGCCTACGTTGGCGGTGAAAAAGAGTTCACCATCAGTGACCAAGACCTGGCGTTCCTGCTGTCGCTGCGAGAACAGAACACCGTCAAAGATGTGTTACTAGCGGCAGGGGTATCCGAAGAGCACCTTGGCTCTCATGTGTGCCAAGTACGTAGACTCGGACAGCTTGGCGCGATTGATGTCATCAATGAAGAATTCGAGGTTGGCCTTCACTTAGCGTTAAACGCAGCAGATGTAAGTCATGGTGAGTGATGATCTTGGCAATGCCGGGCGAGACCGAGCCATCGGGCGTATCCTGGTTGTAGGGGCTCCCGTGCTGGGCCTATTGGGCGCTTACTCTCGCTTTTCACGACGCGTACGTAGAAAGCTGAGCTCGAACCAAAGGCGTATGGCCGAATCGCGCCGAGAGTTCTACGCGAATATGTGGCGCGAAGCCGCGGAGATGATCGGCGCGCAGTTTACTCTATTAGATGACGGATCCAACCTTATAGAAAAGAATGGTCAGACGATCAGGGTGCAGGAGAATATAACGTCCTTAGACCCGGCTCCTATCTTGCGGCGAGCTAAGGATAAGCTGGCGATACGCGCCATGCTGGTTCGCTCAGGTATCGCAGTTCCGAAGTGTATCGCGATCACGGTTGACGAATTCGACAGGGCGGTGCAAATGCTTAAGGCGTCGCCACATCCGATCGTGGTGAAGCCCGCCGATGCCACGAGCGGTGGCGAAGGCGTCACCACAAATGTGAGCACGGTGCGTCAACTCGGAGCCGCCGTGGCATGGGCTCGCAGTTTCAGTCCCCGCATTCTCATCGAGGAACAGCTGGCGGGCGACTGTTATCGCGTGCTGGTGATGGATGGAAAGGTGCTGGACGTTGTGCTGCGCCACCCGCCCGCGATCGTCAGTGACGGGAGGTCCACGATCTTGCAATTGATAAACCGCGAAAACCGCGTGAGATTGAAGAAAGGCTTTATTCGAGCTCAATGTCTCGTCGGATTTGATCCTGATCTTCGCAATACGCTGCGCCGCCAGAATCTGACCCTGAGTAGTCGTCTCTCACGGGGAACGAGAGTTGTACTGAAACAGGTAATTAACGACAACAATGCGGGCGACAACGAGGTGGCGAATGACCGGCTGTGCGGAGCAATTCTAAGTGCCGCATGCGATGGAGCAAGAATACTTGGCGCACGGATGGCCGGAGTGGACATCATATGTAGCGATCCGAAGGTTCCATTCGATCTCTGTGGAGGAGGTATCATCGAAGTGAACGCCACGCCGGGATTGTACTACCACTACAACAAAGGTAGAGACGATAGCGCTCCGATGGCCGAACGCGTGTTGAATCGGGCTTTCGGTCCCGCGACCGACCGAGAGTGGCTGAAGGCGCGCGGAGCACAAACGGTAGTCAACCCGTCGTCCGGAGATCATTACATCGCGGAGAGATCGCTGCGCACGGGTAGCTCTAGCTGAATCTTAAAAAATACGTGTGGCCTCCTTCCCTAAAAAGTCGAACCGCATACAGATGGTTCCTGTCAAACTTCCGGTTTTGATGTACCACGACGTTGGCCGATCGGTACCCGAAGTGGGTGACGGCCTTACCGTGGCTCCATGGGAGTTTGAATCTCAGATTGCATGGCTGGCCGGACACGGCTACACCGGCATTGCTCCACTGGAGTGGGTCGCATGGCGTGACCAGGGCCAGGCGCTTCCCGAGAAGCCAGTATTGATAACCTTCGACGACGGATACTCCGGCGTAGCGAGATACGGCCTCCCGATACTTCAACGCCACGGCTTTCGAGCAACGGTGTTCGTTGTGACCCAGCGGCTAGGCTGTTGGAACACATGGGATCAATCTAGCGGCTATGCTGCGAAGCCGCTGATGTCGGCGAGCGAAGTCGTTTACTGGGCCGGCCGAGGCTTCGAATTCGGGTGTCACACCCGTACGCATGCAAACCTTGCCTCACTCTCTGAGGATGAAATTGAGAATGAAATCTTGGGTAGTCGTCATGACCTCGCAAAAATTCTAAGACGCCGGCCTACGGCCTTTGCATATCCTTGGGGCTCCTTTAACAAGAGTGCCTATAGCTACGTTCGGAAGACGTTCGAGATAGCGTTTTCCATACGTCGCGGACTCAATTTTCGCGGGACCGATTTGCATCTGATGCGGCGCGCTGCAGTACGTCCACGTCACTCCATGTTGGATTTCGCCACTCGCATGGCCTTTGGTTCTAACCCTGCAGGCAGGTTTGATGCGGCATTAACGTCGATGGCTCGAAGGCTATGCCCCGCGGAATGCATCCCGCACACTCGTCGAACTCTTGATTGAGCAGGTTCACTTCGGTGCCTTTGAATGAGCGATAATTTCGTGAGGGTGAACGACACCACGTCGCGTCTGGTCCCTACGGTGGTTTTGGGGGGCGAGGCCAATGCCCTGTCGGTGGCGAGAAGTCTTGGAGCTCATGGAATAAAGGTTGTAGCCGTCAATTATCCGTACGAGGCAGTACGCTTGTCGCGTTACGTGCGTTACGTACACCTAGAGAACGATAATTCGGCGGAAAGCTGGAAGAGATTCCTGCTAGGACATGAATCCGATCACCTCCGCGGCTCGGTGCTGCTCGCCTGCAGCGACGAAGCAATCTCGCTCGTCACCGACAATCATGCCGCTTTGTCCGACAAGTTTTTGTTGGAGGAGGGCGACCCGACGGCGCGGCGCGAGCTGCTCGACAAATTCGCAATATGTCAGCGCGCTGAAGAGTCAAGAATATCTACTGTCCGATATTGGCCTGTCCGCTCGACACAAGAGCTCGAGCATTGTATGGGGGATCTTTGTTTTCCGCTCGTCATGAAACCTCTCTATTCGCCTAACGCGGATCTGCTCAAGGGCAAGGCACTTCTAAGTTCCGATCAAGCCACACTGCGCGAGCAATTTGCTTTGGCCAAAAGTCTCCAGGTCGGTGTGTTGCTCATGGAGTACATCCCAGGCGGCGACGACCAGCTTTGCAGCTATTACACGTACCTTGATGAATTCGGTAATCCGCTTGTGCACTTCACGAAGCGTCTCAAACGGCGCCACCCGCTGGGCAGCGGTCAAGGGACATATCACATCACGGAATGGATTCCCGAGGCCGCTGAACTCGGTCTGAAGTTTTTTCGTCACATGAACTTCAGAGGCCTAGGGAATATTGAATTCAAGCGGGACCCGCGCGATGGCAAGTTGAAGATCATCGAAGTGAACGCGCGCTTTACCGCGTCGGACTGTCTGATCGCGAAGAGTGGGGTTAACCTGGCGCTTCTGACATATGAGCGTCTTACCGGGCAGCGACCCTCACCGATGCTTGACTATGAAAAGTCGCTCGTGCTTTGCCGACCAGTCAAGGATGCTCTGGCTGCTTGGGAACTGTGGAAAGCAGGTGACCTGCGTCTTTCGAGTTGGTTTAGGGATCTTCGGCGAATCAATCAGTTTCCGTTTTTTGAGTGGCGAGATCCGATGCCTGCGTCGTTCGCCTGGCGCCGCCGCGCACGACGGTTGGGGGCTAGGTTATGGCGTGTGATGAAGGTTCGCAAGTTTCGGTCCGCGCCGGCGCAATCAGCCAGTTCCGCTCCTCGCAGCGTGGCCAGCTACGGCAGTTATCCATCGGCGCAACGCACACCGGCGGAAGGAACCGAGTAGATCAGTGAGCCGCATTGCCGTTCTGTATCCGGGAGGACTGGGTGCGGTTCTCGGTCGAGCAATCGTCCGTGCGGGCGACACCGCGATCACGTGTCTGTCCGGGCGCAGCGAGGCGACTTGTGCCCGAGCGCTCAATAGCGGCTTTGTCGTGGTACCGTCACTCGAAGAGGTCGTGCGACGGAGTGAGATTGTGATCTCTCTGGTGCCTGCGGCAGCTGCCCTTGAAACCGCGCACCGATTCGCTTGCAGCCTCGAGTCAGTTCATACAGAGATGCCTCCCATTTTCGTTGACGCCAATTCGGTCGCACCGCGAACGAAGCTGCGAGTTGCAGAGATCCTCGCTGCGAAACAAGTGCCTTGCATCGACGGCGCCTTTTTCGGGCCCACCAACGAACTCGGAAAGAACAACCTTCTGGCGCTCAGCGGTCCCGACACCGCTCGAATTGCGCAGCTCCTTGAGAAAGCGGTGGAAGTGCGCCAGCTAGGCCCCAGCGTTGGCCAGGCGTCGGCACTGAAAATGGCGCTCACGATTTTGACGAAGGCGCTCCCGGCATTGTTCCTCGAGATCGTCTGCGCATCGGGAACACGCGATCAGCTGAATTCCGTTCTTGAAATGATGCGGCGCCTCTACCCGGGAATCATCGGCTTTCTCGAGCGAACGATACCCACCTATCCTGTTTATGCAGAGCGCCGAAAGTGTGAGCTTGAAGAGGCCGCAAGTTGGTTGCATGAAGCCGACCAATCGGGCTACATGACGCTGAGCGCGGTTAAAGTCTTGCGTCGTTTCCAGCTTGCCGCACTGGAACCGTCCAGCAAATGGAGCTTCGACAACCTCCTAAATCGGATTGCCGATTCTCAGATGCTGCATGTCTAGTAGTTACTAGCCAATAGGCTCCAGCATCACCGGGTTGCACACACTCGTTGTTTGCTTAACATTTCGAGAATTGTGTCCCTCGCATATAAAAGAGGCCGACCTATGATGACGTCGTTTCAAAACTATCGTAACGCGTTTGGGCTGATATGTGCGGGCTCGCTCTTGCTATTTACGGCGTGTGCCACATCGACAACTCCGGTGAGCCAGGCACCAGCTGGGCCGGACAAAACTCAACAGACCGTGGCAGCTCTCAATCCCGATCCGCCTCAAAGCTTAGAGAGCCTCGACACGCTTAACGACAAGAACACCCAGACCTTGCAGGCATTATGGCGAAGCCGAAAGACAGACCGTCCTTCGGAAACCACGAACTCCGGTTTCACGATAGGCCCGGGTGACGTTCTTCGTATCTCGTTGCCGCAGCTCGACCAGATGAAAGATCGCCGAGTGCGCGTTTCCGAGACCGACACGATCGATCTGCCGCTGCTCGGACAGATCAACGTCGCCGGCATGACGCAGGACGACCTGCATCAGGAACTCGCTCGACGCGTCGAGAAGTACGTGTATAAGCCGCAAGTGGCCGTCTATCTCGAACACACGGAGAATCGTGTGGCGGCCGTATTAGGAGCAGTCAAAACGCCCGGACGCTACATGCTGGCGAGCTCCTCTGACACCATAATGACTATGATCAGTCGCGCCGGCGGCGCCACGCCTGACGCAGCCTCGCGAATCATCTTCATCCCGGCCCCGATAATACCTCCACAGGCGCACCCGGAAGCCGTGGCCAACCACGATGAGAGCCTGGGGGACCTTCCTGCAGACAGGCAATCGGGAATTGTGACTGCGTCATCGTCGCACGTTTCCATGCCGCCTTCGCTCTCGCAGCAAGTCACGGACCAGGGCGTCGTGATTGATCTCTTTCATTCGGCCAACGAACGTTACCTCGAAATGCCGGTCCGGACCGGCGACGTAATTATCGTTCCGGTCGCTGGCGACGTCACTGTCCAGGGCTGGGTAGACAAACCCGGATCCTTCAAGATCACCAACGGCATGACCGTACTCAGTGCGATATCGGCCGCCGGTGGCGCGCTGTTCACGTCGTCGGCCACTCTCCTCCGTGAAGAAGGGAACGACAACAAGATTGCTATTCCGCTGGACCTCACGCGACTCAAAAATGGGAGCCAGCGCGATATCGCAGTGCAGGGCGGAGATGTTGTAGTGGTCGAACGGTCCGCGGTGGGAGCTCTTCCCTACACCGCATATTTTCTCATCAACAAGATGGGATGGGGATTCTTCCCGGCCATATAAACAAAGCTTGAACGCACGAACCGGGTATAGCTCGGCTACCCTGCTAACAACCCTGCCAAAGAGCGAAGGCGGCTGTTTCAGGCTAACCGCTGTGGCGGGCAGAAAAGCCACGACCATCTCACACTCGACCATATCTCTGTCAGCGAATGATGCGGGTTGAATCCGCAGAGCGATACAGATTGCGAGGACGATAATGTCTTTACCCAGTCCCTATTACGTTACAAACGCATCATTGGACGGATATCATAACGCTCCATTTCTCATGACCGGGCCGCCCGCACCGCCTGAGCCCACTTTGCGGCAGTATGTGCACGTTCTCCGCAAGCACTGGCGAATGGTGTTGCTTCCATGTCTCGCCGCCCTCGGCCTCACTGGAGTGATTCTTCTATTCATCACTCCGACGTACACGGCCAAAAGCACGATTCTGATTGAGCGGCAAACTCCACAGATACTCAATGTCAAGCAGCCGCTATCTGAACAGGCCGACGACGAGCACGACTTCTATGAAACACAGTATGAGCTCTTGGCAAGCAGAAGTTTGGCCGCTCACGTAATAAAAGAACTGGACCTGGAAAAATATCCGTTTTTAAAGGTAGCGTCCGATAGCGCAAGCCTGGCCGCGTTAGCGCAGAGTGCATCCGACATCAAAAACGATGGCTCGGGACGTGCGGAAGCTTCTGACGTGGAGAATATGGGTGTCGATCCTCGCGTGATCGACGAATACATCAGGCATTTAAGAGTTATCCCCACGGTAAGGACGCGTCTGGTAACAGTAGCGTTTTCAAGTCCGAATCCGGTTTTGTCAGCGCGCATCGTCGCGGCGCATATACGAGCCTTCGTAACTCGAGGAACAGAGCTTCGTTCTGAAGCCAGTAAGAATGCACAACAATTTTTACAGAGCAAACTGGTTGAACTGGAGGCGCGCGTCGAACAATCGGAAGCAGCTCTGAACAATTACCGTCGAGACAGAGGGATAGTGGGAAGCGCAACCGATGACAAGACAAAGCTGGTGATGAATCGAATCATCGATCTGAATAGGGCTTTGACGGCGGCGGAAACGCAACGCATCGCTCTGGATGCGCAAGCGCAGCTCACCCGGACGCATGATTTCAATTCGCTGCCGGAGATGCAGAATTCGCGTATCATCCAGGCGCTGAAGGCCGAAGAAACCAATGTAGAGAGTCAGTACGCAAGTCTAGCCAGTCAGTATAAGGCGGACTATCCGCCCTTGGCAGAGCTAGCCGCGAAACGGGCTAATTTGCAAGCCCGCTTAAATCAGGAGATGAGAAGGATTGCGGCGGGCGTCGAATGGAAATACAACGCGGCTGCGGCGCGCGAAAACGAGCTGCGCCAGGAGATCGAGGTCGAAAAGAAAGAGGCTGGGGCGCTGAACCAGGCGTCGCTACAGGACACCATTTTGTCGCGCGAGCTCGCTGGCAATCGGGATCTATACCGGAGCGTGCTAGCGAGAATGAACGAATTAGGTGTGGCCGCGGGTGTATCGGCCTCAAACGTTTCAGTCGTCGATCCGTCGGAGGTGCCGCTTTCGCCTTCCAGCCCGAAGACCGCCGTTACTCTTGGCCTCGTGGGCGTACTGGCTCTCTTCTGTGGAGTCAGCGGGGCGTTCCTTGTGGATCACTTTGACGACAGTTTTGAGGGTCCGGAAGAGGTCGAAAATTCCCTAAGACTGCCAAGTTTGGGATCTGTCCCCGATTTTCGCGAGCTAACCCGTTCAAATCAAAGAGTATTGGGTCAGTGGCCGCCTCGGCTACCGGCTTCTCTGGGACAGCTGGCAGAAGACGACGAGATTACGCAAGGCATGTGCTCGTTCGCTGCCGCCGGCGAGGCTTATCGCGCGATCCGTATCAACATCCTGTTGTCGAAGGCGGAATCTCCGCCGAAAAGTATATTGATAACTAGTGGATGTTCACGCGAAGGCAAAACGGTCACCGCCATTAATCTCGCTATAGCGTTTGCGAAAATGGGAAGCCGGGTCCTTTTGATCGACGCCGACCTGCGACGCTCGCGATGTCACGAAATTCTGGGGCTTGGCCGGCGCGCGGGACTCACAGACGTACTTACCGGTTCCGGGTCGGCCGAGGATCTCATAGCTCCGACCGGCGTGGAGAGGCTCTGGTGCCTCACGGCCGGATCCAAGCCGCCAAATCCCTGGGAACTGCTGGGGTCCGCCAAAATGGCCTACACGATCCTTCGTCTAAGAGATTTGTATGACTTCATCATCGTAGATTCCGCGCCGGTCATGCCGGTGACAGACACGCTGCCGCTTACGGCTGTGGTAGACGGCGTGCTGATGGTGGTGGGCCCCCACACGCCGAAGGAACAAGTTCGTAAAGCCAATGCGCGGTTATCTCAAATTCGGACGAATGTCCTGGGAGTTATACTCAATCAGACCCGGGTCAGAGAGGACGACTACTACTATTCCCGTTCGAGTCTGGAGTATGTAGAAGATGCCCCAGGCGAGGCCACGGGGTGAGGTTTCTCTGTAGTCGGCCAAGAGCCAGAACCGCTCTTGAGCAACTACAGCCGCCGGCCGAGCTCATGGTCACAGAGGCTCGCATCGATCAGTCGACACAGCGAAACAGAGCAGAGTATCCGTCTCATAGCACCGAGAGGTCATTTCACCTTTAGTTGAGGAGGCATTTATAGTCATGAGCCGTGTATTGGTTACCGGAGCCGGCGGATTTATTGGTCATCATTTGGTGGCCGGGCTCAAAGCTGATGGTCATTGGGTTCGCGGTGCAGATCTAAAGCGCCCCGAATACGAGTCCAGCGCGGCCGACGAGTTTGTAGAACTGGACCTTCGCCGTTGGGAACACTGCCTGGACGTAACGGCGGGAATTGAAGAGGTATATGCCCTGGCGGCCGATATGGGAGGGATGGGCTTCATCTCGGCAAATCACGCGCGCATCCTCCACAATAATTCGCTCATGAATGTTCACACCCTCGAAGCCGCAAGGGTCAACAAAGTCAAGCGCTATTTCTACAGTTCGTCAGCGTGCATCTATCCGGAGTATCGCCAACAGAACGAGGATGTCAGCCCGCTGAGGGAGGAGGACGCCTATCCGGCAGCGCCGCAGGATGCGTACGGCTGGGAAAAGCTTTTGACAGAGCGACTGTGCACTCACTATCGGGAAGACTATGGCATCGAAACACGGATCCTGCGATTCCATAATATCTTCGGACCGCTAGGGACGTGGGACGGCGGGCGCGAGAAGGCGCCTGCGGCTATGTGTCGCAAGGTGGCCCTGGCGAAAGTAAAAGGACGGCGTGAGATTGAGATCTGGGGTGACGGACAACAGACGCGATCCTTTTGCTACATCGACGACTGTATAACGGGAATACGAAAGCTCATGCGTTCGGATTACCGAGAACCCTTGAATATGGGCCAGGATCGGCTAGTTACGATCGATCAACTCGCGGACATGGTAGCTGAGATCGCCGGCGTGAAGCTGGCAAAGCAGCATGTTCCTGGACCTCAGGGAGTGAGGGGCCGAAACTCTGACAACACGAAGCTTCGTGAAGTGCTGGGGTGGTCTCCGATGATCAGTTTGGAAACAGGCTTGGCTCGGACCTATGCGTGGATCGAAGGCGAAGTAATGCGAGCCCTCGACTCCGGGCGCCTGGCGGAATCAGAAGCTTTCGCCGACAGACGGGCCTCACACGTGGCGTGAAGGTCCGGTGATTCCTAAAACAAATATTCTTGGGATCGGTTTGAGCGTTACGAATATGGAAATGACGCTCAATATGATCGAGGAGTGGATTCGGCGTGAAGAGGGGCAGTATGTCTGTGTAACCGGCGTGCATGGCGTTATGGAGAGTTATCGTAGGCCCGAGATAAAGCAAACTCATAACGCTGCAGGGCTCGTCGTTCCCGACGGAATGCCACTGGTCTGGCTGAGCCGTCTAAGAGGATACTCTCACGTGAGCCGGGTCTATGGCCCGGATCTAATGCTCGCGATGTGCGAGAGGTCCGCGCGATATGGATATCGCAATGTGTTTTATGGAGGCGGGCCGGGGGTTGGAGAACTGCTGGCAGAACGGTTGCTGACGCGTTTTCCAAGCTTGAATACTGCAGGGATCTACGCGCCGCCGTTCCGTCCGCTCACGCCTGAAGAAGATGCCAGATATACAGCGGCGATCAGGCGCGCTCGCCCTCACATCGTATGGGTCGGAATCAGTACACCGAAACAGGAATCGTGGATGGCAGAGCACGTAGAGCGCTTAAGGCCTGCCGTTCTTATTGGAGTTGGCGCGGCATTCGACTTTCACGCTGGACTGAAAGCTCAGGCGCCCAAATGGATGAGGCGCACTGGGTTAGAATGGTTGTTTCGTCTCATCCAGGAGCCGGCAAGGCTCGGGCCGCGCTATCTGAAAAATAATCCGCAATTCCTGGGGCTAATGCTTTTACAACTCTGTCGCGTCCGCTCTCAAATTAAACGTTTGGGTTCGTCGCGATAAAGGTTGCCAACCGACAGAGGTTTCGAACGGAGAACACATTCTCGCGAACTAATCGAACGTCCATTCGCCGGCTCGACTTCTAGTCGAGAAGGCTGCGGCTTGATCGAAGCGCTAACAGTGTCGCGTGGCCACGTCCAAGCACCCCGGCCATGATCGTTCCGATCGGGAACTTGCCGAAGGTCACCCATTTACGCGGCGCGCGCGGTTCTGTGTGGCGCCAAATCACCGGCGTCCGCCGTCAAATCGTATATGAATCCCGGATATACAGAACATTCCATACATTCTCGACCGCTGGGCGACAGCTCTTACGCAGCAGCCGCAGATCTCCGTAGCGGATGGCTCAATAGCGAAGTATGGCGAAAACCGCGGGCGCAGAAGCTCGCAAGGTCGGCAAGATATATGGTCTTGTCGATGTCGGATATGGGCGCCCTGGTACTATCGTTCGCCTGTGGCTATGCTGCCTGGTCGCATCTGGTATTGGCTCAGCCTTTATCGGCCTATGTGGAAGTATTACCGTTGCTGTGGCTCTTCCCGGTCGCGTACGCCGTCGTCGGTCTCTATCCTGGCTTCGGCCTCGGAGTGGTGGAAACTCTGCGGCGTCAATTTTATTCGACGAGCCTGGCCTTTTTGGCGCTGGCCGCCGCCAGCTTCGTGTTCAAAGCGGATCCACGTTATTCCCGAGTTACTTTCACGATTACCTGGGTCGTAGCACTCGCGATGGTACCGTTGATGCGATCGTTTACTTTGTCTGTCGCAAAACGGTTCCGTTGGTGGCTTGAGCCCGCGGTGGTTTTTGGAACCCTACCGCAAATCGCACTAACCATTCGTTCAGTAGGGAGTGTCGATTCCCTGGGATACGAGATCGTGGGTGCGCTTTGTCAAGATGAACGGATGTTCGGCCGCTACGTTCAGGGAGTTCAAATTCTCGGCGGCTTACGCCTTGGCCCTGAACTAGCCAGACGAGGCGCCACGACACTGCTGGCCTGGGACAATCCCACAGTGACATCCGAACTTTCCGGCCTGCAAGAACACATCTACCACATTGTATTTGTGCGCGAAGAAGGGCAGTTGCCGATCGAACGGGTCCAGATGCGGAACCTCGGTGGAGTGCTTGGTATCGAATTCACCAATGAACTCCTTCGTCGAGACAATCAAATCATCAAACGCGCGATCGACTTGGTCTTGAGCGCGATCGGCTTGCTAATCGCGGCGCCGATAATCGTGCTGTGCGGGATCGCGATCAAAATCGCGGATCCGGGACCGACCTTTTTCGTCCAGCAGCGTGAGGGACTGAATGGTCGCAAGTTTGCGGTATGGAAGCTGCGGTCGATGCGCTCGGATGCCGAGGCACGACTGGCAGACATTCTCAGTCGAGACCCCGGGCTCCTCAAAGAGTGGCAGCACAACGTGAAACTCACGCACGACCCGCGCTTGATCCCTGTCATTGGCAACTGGCTGCGACGCTTCAGTTTGGATGAACTTCCTCAACTGTGGAATGTCATTGTGGGCGACATGAGTCTCGTCGGCCCGCGACCATTTCCGGAATATCATCTTCGTATTCTCTCGCCTGAGTTCAGGCGAATTCGCAGCAGAGTGCGACCCGGCCTGACGGGCATGTGGCAGATAGCCGTGCGAAGCAAAGGGACCGTGGCCGAGCAGGAACGGTTCGACAAATATTACGTCAAAAATTGGTCGGTATGGCTCGATATTTACCTGATGGCTCGGACCGTGTCCGCTGTACTCTCGGGTCGGGGAGCGTGCTGACATTCTGCCGCAGTGGGTTAGAAGGAGCGGTAACACCGTGGTGGTGAGACAACGCTCAGCTGAAGTGCTGCACGTGGCGGCAGAACGGGATAGGCATCCGAACTGAAATGAAACCTTCGAACACGGTAATGCGTTCATCATACGTGGGGCGCCTGGCTCCGAGAGGTTCCGGGCGGATAGCTGCGCACTTTGTTCAGCGACCGGTCGGAGAGCAGTCCTCGGCACCGCAGTTATTGTTTCGGCGGATGACGCCCGAGCTCTGGCTCGTGCTCTTATACGTCGTGTCGGCTACTATCGGCGATCTACAAATAGCAAAGTTCAACGTTCACGTCGGTCCGGTCCCGCTGTTCTACACCGATTTGATGCTTCTATTCCTCATGATTCTGTCCTGTGTACGATCGCCGGCCCGCGTATTGTATTGGATTACGATAGGAAGAGGGGCTGGCCCCATTGGCCGCGCCGCATGGATATTCTGTTTTATCAGCGTGGTTTACTGCGCTCTTTCAATCGGACAATACCACCTCGCCGCCCTTCAGGATCTGGCGATTTTCGGATACAGCCTGTTCTTTCCTTTGACATATTTCGCCATTCGCGAGCGTCGCGAGGCGAGAACGCTGATGCGCGCTTTCGTGTATGCGGGTGTCGCGCTTGCGGTACTGGTAGTGCTGCAATATGTCATCGGCGGCGTGAGAGGCCATGTGGCTATGGTGGACGGAATAGAGCCGTCCGTATACGAACAGCGACTCGCAGAGACATCGCATTCGTTTTTCGGATCAGCCATTCTTCAGCTTCGAAACGAGGACGACGCGGCAACCGCCATATTCGCTCTGGCGGCCTTACTGGCATACATTATCCTGGAGCGCAGGTGGCGCGGCCTGCATGTATTATGTGCGGCTGCATGTTTTGGCGCGCTGGCTGTGAGCACCAGTCGCGCGACGGTAGTGGGATTGACACTCGCTATGGGTGTCACCTTCATCGCCCTAAGACGACGGTATCGATTGCGGTACGCACTCTTTATAGCAATATGTGCAGCCGGTCTGGCAGGGTCCGCGTTCCTTCCCGACCAGACCCCAGGCGCTGATCTTATCCGAGGGCTGCGGGTTGCAGTCAGCAGCGCGTTAGGAGGGCCGGCAGTCGATTCCAACGCCGACTTTCGACTGAAGCGCTGGCGGTATGCCGCTAACGTGTGGCTCGAGCATCCGCTACTGGGGGAGGGCTTTGGCCGTCCTATCAT
>Ga0335069_10005366_pt1 | contig 18859 bp, 17 predicted proteins | sample Lox_Sample_11_FD_206714 | JGI IMG/M metagenome (GOLD analysis project Ga0335069, IMG submission 206714) | Soil microbial communities from Loxahatchee National Wildlife Refuge, Florida, United States - Lox_Sample_1.1 | ecosystem: Environmental > Terrestrial > Soil > Wetlands | place: USA... | reverse complement strand
CGTCTGGGGCTTCGACCGCATCCCGGTCCATCCGCCACTCGCGCGCGCGGCGATGCGCGGGCCGGCCGAGGCGCGGCGCGACGTGCACGAACTGCGGCGGCTGATGGTCGCGGCCGGCTTCCAGGAAACGATCAACTACGCATTCGTCGATCCGCTGCACGAGGCCGACTTCGGGGTCGATGCGCCGATACGCGTGCTCAACCCGATCGCGAGCCACATGGCGGTGATGAGGACCAACCTCGTCGCCGGGCTCGTCGACCGGCTGCGCTTCAACCTCAACCAGCGGGCGGCGCGCGTGCGCCTGTTCGAGATCGGGCGCGCGTTCCGGCGCGACGCGTCGATCGCCGATGGCCCGCTCGAGGTGGCCGGCATCGCGCAGCCGCAGCGCGTCGCCGCGCTGGGCTATGGCGCGGCCGAGGCCGAGCAGTGGGGCGTCGATGGCCGCGACATCGATTTCTTCGACTTGAAAGGGGACCTGGAGCGGTTGCTGGCGCCGCGCGTCGCGGCGTTCGCCCCGGCGACCCATCCGGCCTGCCACCCGGGGCGCTGCGCGGCCGTGACGCTCGACGGTGTGGCGATCGGATGGATCGGAGAACTGCACCCGCGCTGGCAGCAGAAATACGAGCTGCCCAAGGCGCCGCTGCTCTTCGAGATCGACGTCGAGCCGTTGCTGGCGCGCCGCATCCCGCAGGCGGTCGACGTGGTTCGCTTCCCGACCGTCGTGCGCGACATGGCGCTGTGGGCCGATGCCGCGTTGCCGTTCGGGCACGTTCATGCGGCGATCGTCGAGATGGTGCGAAGCGACAACCGCCTTTCGTCGGTCCGCGATATCCGTCTGTTCGACGTCTTCCAGCCGCGCCAGGAGGCGTCCGACGCGCGCGCGCATGAAGGTGCTAACGCGTTGTTAATTAAGGAGAAAAGTCTTGCGTTCCGGCTCGTTCTCCAAGATACTGAGCGCACGTTAAGCGATGCCGAGGCCGATGCGGTGAGGGACATCATCGCGTCCGGCCTCGAATCCCGACTGGGCGTTCGCCTGCGCCGTTGAGGACCATGAACCACCCACGCTCCCAGGGGCCCCTGGATTTCCCGGCCGACGCCCCGGTGACCGCCCGCGTCGCCGACCATCGCAACGTCCGCACGTTGACGAAGGCGGAACTTGCGGATGCATTGTTCGAGCGGCTCGGCCTGAACAAGCGCGAAGCGAAGGACATGGTCGAGGGTTTTTTCGACGAGATCCGTGCCGCGCTGGAGCGGGGCGATTCGGTGAAGCTCTCCGGCTTCGGCAATTTCCAGGTCCGCAGCAAGCCGCAGCGACCGGGTCGCAATCCGAAGACCGGCGAGGAAATCGCGATCACCGCGCGTCGCGTCGTGACGTTCCATGCGAGCCAGAAACTGAAGGCTGCGGTTTCGAACCTGCCGGATGCCCGTTGAACCGCGCGCGCTCCGGCTCACGCTGACACTCCCCTCCCGCCTGGCCTCGAATCGCCGTCCTCGCGATGCCTGACAGCCCGCCGTCCCTTCGCACCGAGGCGGACCTGCCCGCGATTCCGGCCAAGCGCTATTTCACGATCGGCGAAGTGAGCGAACTGTGCGGCGTCAAGCCGCACGTGCTGCGCTACTGGGAGCAGGAGTTCACGCAACTGCGGCCGGTCAAGCGGCGCGGCAATCGGCGGTACTACCAGCATCACGAAGTCCTGCTGATCCGCCGCATCCGCGAGTTGCTCTACGACCTGGGATTCACGATCAGCGGCGCACGCAATCGCCTCGACGAGGGTCTGCACGCCGAGCGCGGCGGCGGCCCGCCGGGCCGCTCGATGGCGGGCGGTGGCGTCGCGAAGGCCGCCTCGCCCGGGCTGTCCGGCGCCGAGGCGCGGGAATTGCGCGCCGAACTCGAGGCGATCCGCGCGATCCTCGTGGCCGGGCCGGGTCCGAAGTGATTGCCGCCGGTTCCGCGCCGCGGGGTGCCGCGACGTGGCCGTGTAGACTACGGTTTGTCGGGGCGTAGCGCAGCCTGGTAGCGCACTTGCATGGGGTGCAAGGGGTCGCGAGTTCGAATCCCGCCGCCCCGACCAAGTTCATCGACGGGCTGGCTGCGAAAGCAGCCCGCCCGTTTTTCTTCGCGTTCCAGAACCCTTTGGCGGTGGACTCCCGTGCTGCAGATTGAGCGTCCGTCGGTCGTTTCGCTCGACCAGATCCTTCCCGATGAACCGCTGCTGATGATGGGCGCCGGACCGGTGCCGATACCCGCGGCTGTCGCGCGTGCCAACTCGCTCGTCATCAACCATCTCGGTCCGACGATGGGTGCGGTGATCCGGCAGGTGAAGTCGATGGCGCAGTACGTCTTCCAGACCCGATCGCCTTACATCCTCGGCGTAGCCGGACCGGGCTCGGCCGCGATGGAAATGGCGGTCGCGAACTTGGTCGAGGCCGGCACCCGCGTGCTGACGATCCGGCAGGGGTATTTCAGCGGACGCCTGGGCGAGATGGCGCGCCGCGTCGGCGGCGTCGTCGAGGAGTTCGACGTCGCGCTGGAGCAGGTGGCGACGGTCGAGGCCGTGCTCGCCGCCGTCGACAAGCACGAAGCGCAGGTCGTGACGCTCGTCCAGGGCGAGACGTCCAACACGACAAGCACGCCGCACCTGGCGGAGATCTGCCGGCGGCTCGCCGCGCGCGGCTGCTACGTGATCGTCGATGCCGTCTGCACGCTGTCGACGATGCCGTTCTTCATGGACGACTGGGGCATCGATGCCGTGATCACCGGCGGGCAGAAGGGCCTGTCGTCGATTCCCGGCGTCTCGCTCGTCGCCTTCTCGCAGCGGGCATTCGAGCGCATTCGCGCGCGACAGTCGAACCTGGCGCACTGGTGCCTGGATGCACGGCTCGCGCAAGGCTTCTGGGGCGAGGGCCAGTACCACTACACGGCGTCCACGTCGGGGGTGCTGGCGCTGCACGAGGCGCTGCGCCTCGTCTGCAACGAGACGCTCGAGGCGCGGTTCGCGCGCCACAAGCTGTGCTCCGAAGCGCTTCAGGCGGGCGTCGAGGCGCTGGGACTGCGCCTCTATGCGCCGCGGGCCTGCCGGCTCAATTCGGTCGTCGGCATCGTGATGCCCACGGACGTCGATGGCAATCGCGTGCGACAGCACATGAGCGACGTGCATCGCGTCGAGATCTCCGGGTCGTTCGGCTTGCCGATCGTCCGCATCGGGCAGATGGGCGAGCAGAGTCGTTCCGCGAACCTGTTCCGCACGCTGCATGCGCTCGGTTCCAGCATCCGGGCCCATGGCGGGCGGGCCGTCGACGTGCCGGCCGGGATGAGTGCGCTCGAGAAGCGCCTGTGCTTGGCGCCCGAGGAGGCGACGGCGTAGGCCGGACTTGCCGCGGCGCTTCGCGCCGAGGGGGGCGGAGGGAGCGGAGAGGGGGGCGCAAACCGCCAACCTCCCCCACGCCACCACCCCCCGCGAAGTCTCCCCGGTCAGCGCGCCTCGAACGAGAGGCGACGATTCTTCGCGCGCCCGGCTTCGTCGGTGTTCGGCGCCACCGGCTTCGTGGCGCCGAAGCCGCGCGTGGCGAGCTGGTCGGCGGAGAAACCCTTGGTGACCAGATAGGCCTTCGCCGCATCGGCGCGCTCGCGCGACAGCTTCAGGTTGTGCTCCGGTATCCCGGTCGAGTCGGTGTGCCCGCCGATCTCGTACTTGCCTTCGTGCAGGCAGCCGATGACCGTGTCCAGCGCGGCGCGTCCGGCATCGGTGAGCTGCGCGCTTCCGCTCGCGAACTCGACGTCGGCCCCTTTCAAAAGCGCGTCGCAGTCGACGGGCGGTGGCGCCGCCGCAGCGGCAACGGGCGGCGCCGGCGCGGGTGCGGGTTCAGGGGCTGGGGCCGGAGTCGGGGCGGGCGCGGCCGGTGGCGGCGGCGCGACGGCGACGGGCGCGGGCGCGGGCGCCGTGCAGCAGCCTTCGCGCGCCGGCCCGTAGCCGAGCAGCCACAGGACGATCAGCAGGACGACCAGCGCGATGACGACGAACGCGGCCGTGCTGTCGGGAACCGCGCGGCCGGCGGCGGGCTTGGGGTAGGCGTCAGCCATGGCCGCCTCAGCTCGAGCTGGGGCCCGAAGGCTTGTTGCGGCGATCGACGCCGTCGGTCAGCTGGTCCTGGTAGGCGCGCAACGCTTCCCACTGGCCCTTCGCGCAAAGGTCGGATTGGCGCGGCCAGGTGTCCGGCCGGTTCGCGATCTTGAAGCGGGGTCCGGCAGCCTCGAGGATCTCGTGCAGGCGCGCCACCGGCGTGGCAGCGAGCTGCTCGAACGTCCGGATGCCCTGCGCCCGCAGGACGTCGGCGATCTTCGGACCGATGCCTTCGACGATCGCGAGGTCGTCTTCGCCGTTGCGCATCTTCGGGACGTAGCCATAAGCGGCCGCGCCCGCGCTCGCGCCCATCGCCGAGAGCTTCACGCTGTCGGCGGCATGCGCCGAGACTTCGCGCGCCAGGTCGGCGCGCGCCGACTGCAGTTCGGCGTAGAGCGCGTCGTGTTCCTGCATGTGCTGCCCGTGCGCCTGGTCGAGGTCGACGCGGACGGCGGCCGTGCGCGCGCGTTCCTCCGCGAGATCGACCGTCAGGCGCTCATTGTCGGCGCGCAGCCGCAGCAGTTCCGGATCCGGGCCCGCCGGCGCGGCGATGGCCGCGGCCGAGCCGCCGCCGCGTCGGGCGAGCAGCCAGTAGAGCAGAAAGCCGAGCAGCAGCCCGAAGACGAGCCACCACAGACAACAGCCGATGTTGCCCATTGATTTCCTCCCCTCGGGTCGGCGTCAGCGTCGGACCCGGTCATGTTCTTGTCGGAATGGCACCCGGTCGAGGTGGCGCGAGGCGGCCCCGAACGAGTCGCGCGAGCCTACGCAATCGAACGCGCCGGTGCAATTCCTCGTACCCGTCGTGGCGAACCCGACGTTGCTTTTACGTCGCGGATCAGAACGGCAACAGCAGCTTGCGGAAGACCGGGTCCATGTGCCGGCGCAACGCGTTGCGTCCGTCGACCGTACGGACCTGGTCGTTGACGACCTCTTCGTCGGGGCATGTCCAGCCGTTGTCCTCGGCGAGCCGCTGGAACGGCCTCGCGGCGCAGGGGGGGAAGATTTCCGCGGCCGACACGAGCGCGGCCAGCAGGTCGCCGGCCACGGCGTCGTCCTCGAAAAGGCGGACCTCGAGGTGGATCGTGCCATCGAGGCGGCTCGGCTGGGCGCGCCGCTCGCGGATGCCGGTGTCGACGTCGATGGGCTGGCCGTGGCCGACGAGCGTCCGGTGCCAGCCGCGCTCGATCATCCGGCAGATGAACGCGACGCAGTAGTCGATCGTCGCGTCGCCGACCGCTTCCGGCGCGAAGATGCGGCGGCCCTCGGGTTCGGCGATGAGGTTCGCGAGGCGCAGCATCAGATACTGCTCGTCGACCGACTCCAGGACGCCGCTGCGCAGCGTTCCGAGGCGGCCCGATGGCGGGATCCGCACGACGTGCCACGCGAGCAGCCACAGCCGCACGATCAGGAATCCCCAGGCGGCGATGCGCACGTCCTTCGTGTCGTCCAGCGCGATGTTGGCGGTCGTACATTTCCAGCGGAACACCGCCGCCGGACCGCTGCGCTCCAGGCGCGCCACCATGTCCGGCATCCGGTAATGCTCGTCCTGCGATGCCGTGAGTCGCCCGCCGCGCCAGCCGTGCCAGCGATTGCCGACGCCGACGAGCGTTCGTTCGCCGTCGAACGCGTACGTGTAGCCGGTCTCGCCGCTGTGGCGCCATCGCCAGGGCCAGCCGTGCTCCGCCAGCAGTCCGCCGGCGGACGACAGGAACGCGCGCACGCGCGCTTCAAAATCGCCCGCCTCGCGTGCCTCCAGGATCGCGGCCGGTATGTTCTCCGGCCTCGCCTCGGCAAGCAGCGAGCCGAGCCACGTCGCGTCCTCGCCCCGGCCGAGATAGAAATCCGCGCGCGTGCCCACGGCGATTCCTTCTAGCCGCCGCCGGACTTCGCGGTGCGCGAGGCGCGCGCCGCGCGCGCCTTCGCGATGACGTCCTTCAGCTGCGCCGCGCCGATGCCGCGCTGCTGCGGCAAGGCCTCCTCGCAGATCTGCAGCACGCGCGCGTCCTGCGTCGCGTTCGAGGCGAGCGACCACGCCGCCGCGGCGCCGATCGATTCGCGCGCGGTGTCCTCCTTGCCGTCGGCATAGGCGAGCGCGCCGATCACGCGCTCGACGGCGCTGCGATCGCCGGTCGCCATGAAGTCGCCCCACAGCGCATCGAGGACCCACGGGCCTTCCTCCAGCGCGATCTGCTCCACCGTCGTGGGCGGCGCATCGAGCTGTCGCTGGAAGCGTCGTTTCATTCGCGGATGCGGCGCGACGGCCGCCGCGGCGGCATCGCGCGCCGCCGGCGTCGCCGCGTAGATCAGCGCAAGGACGAGGGGAGCCTGGCGCTCTTCCGGCAGGTCCTGCAGTTGCGCCTGGATCGTGGCGATCGATGCCGGGTTCCGGCGCACCACGCCGGACAGGAAGCCGGCGATCCCGGGCGCAGCGTCGTCGCTGTCGAGCAGGCCGGCCGTGTCCATGAGTCGCAGCGCCTCGCCCAGGCGCCCCGGTTCCGGGTTCAGGTAGTAGCGGGCGGTCCATGCCGACAGGTCCGCGACGGATTGAAACGTCGAGGGCTGAAGCGACGGGGCCGCCGGCGAGCGTCCGACGATCGCCAGCGCGACGAGCGTCGCGGCAAATGCCAGCGAGAGCGGCGAAGCAAGAGCCCGGCGGAGCAGGGCGAGCGTCAGGGGCATCGGAGGAGCGAACGAACGCACGGGGGAGCGCGGAATTCCATCATGTCTGGGCGTCATGGATAGGACGTACGGATGATGCGTCGCGTCTCGCGCCTGCGTAGCCTTCGCCGCGTGGAGAGTGCCTGCGCCGCCGGTCGCCAGCGATTCGCCGTCGATCCCGCGCGCGGCGAGATGGAGACTTGTGTGAGGTAGTCCAATTCGACGAGATACGGTATTTCACCTGAAGGGACTCCCGCAAAGCAAGTAGCCAAAGGTCCCGGATACCGTCATTATGGTTGTATAAAGTCTCCATCGAAGCCGGAGTGTTACGCACAACGGGGATCTTCCCGAAAAGTTGCGGCGACGCGAAGGCCCATTTCCACAATTTGTCGCCGGGTGCGCACGCTGACACTGCGCGCACCGGGGGACGTTTGCGCCCGATTCCACAACATGCCGGCTGGCCAGGTCGAATTGCCGTCCTTCAAAGACACGATCGTGCGTCGATTGAAGCATGTCGCCCTCGGCGTCCGCCGAGAGCGCGGCGGTGACGTCGCGAACGCGAGGCCGGCGCCCGATGGCTGGCACGTCGCCGACGAGGCGATCATGGGCACCGCGATCCACGTCGAGTTGTGGTGCGAGGACGCGGCGCGCGGGCGTACCGCGGTCGGCGCCGTGATGGACGAGATGCACCGGATCGACGCGGCGATGAGCCCGCACAAGCCGGACTCCGAACTGTCGCGCGTCAATCGCGACGCCGGCCGCGGCGCGGTTGCGCTGGGCCGCGAGATGTTCGAACTCGTCGGCCGCTCGCTCGACTTCTCGCGCCTGTCCGACGGCGCCTTCGACATCACGTTCGCGTCGCTCGGCAATCTGTACGACTATCGCCACGGCGTGCAGCCGGACGATGCGGGCTTCGAGCGCGGACGCGCGGCGATCGGCTATCGCCACCTGCAGCTGGATCCGCGCGCGCGCACGATCCGCTTCCTGCGGCCCGGCATGCGGATCGACCTCGGCGGATTCGCGAAGGGACACGCGGTGGACAACGCCGCGCGCATCCTGCGCGACCTCGGCATCCGGCACGCCATCGTCAGCGCCGGCGGCGACAGCCGCATCATCGGCGATCGCCGCGGCCGGCCGTGGACGATCGGGATCCGCGATCCGCGCCGCGAGGGCGAGGTCGTCGCGGTGCTGCCGCTCGTGGACGTCGCGGTCTCGACGTCGGGCGACTACGAACGCTACTTCGAACGCGACGGCGTGCGCCATCACCACGTGATCGACCCGCGCAGCGGCCGCTCGCCGTCGACGATCCGCAGCGTCACCGTGATCGCGGCCGATGGCCTGACGACCGAGGCGCTGGCGAAATGCGTCTTCGTGATGGGACTCGACGCCGGGCTGCGCCTGGTCGAATCGCAGCCGGACGTCGATGCCGTCGTCGTCGACGCCGACGGCCGCCTTCACTACTCATCGGGATTACTGGACCGCAGCCCCACGGCTGCGGATCGTCGTTAGAGCAATGCAACAACCACCGATACCGGGAAGTCCGGAGGAAAAAATGACATTCCTGGCACCAATCGACCATCGCATGCGCCTGGCAGCAGGCGTGCTCACGGCGATCGCCATCGCGCTCGCCGGCTGCACCAAGGGTTCGACGAGCGATTCGGGCAGCGTCACCGTCGCCGGCAACGTGCCGGTCGCCTATGCGGCGCGCTCGAACACGATCGACACGAACCCGCTGAGCGGCGCGCCGACGGCCCCCGGCGGGGACCTCGTGGTCAGGGAATTCTCGTCGCCGAGCGCGCCGGAACACAACCTGACCGCCGCCTACACGCAGGGCAAGGGCGACGTCACCGACCCGGACGTGTCCTACGACGGCAAGAAGATCGTCTTCGCGATGAACTGCCCGGCGTCCAATACGTCGACGATCAACGGGCAGCCGGCCTGCACCGGCCACTGGAACATCTGGGAATACGACATGACGGTCGGCGGCCTGCTCAACGGGACGTTCCGCCGCGTCACCAGCACGACGACCGCCGACGACGTCGGGCCGACGTACCTGCCGGCCGGCGCCGGGTTCGTGTTCTCGTCGAACCGGCAGGCGAAGTCGAGCCAGAGCCAGGCGCTGGGCAAGGCCTACGTCGCGCTCGACGAGTACGAGCGCGAGCAGGTGTTCAACCTGCACACGATGGACATCAACGGCAACAACGTCCAGCAGATCTCGTTCAACCAGAGCCACGACCGCAACCCGGTGATCCGGCCCGACGGCACGGTCATGTACTCGCGCTGGGACCACGTCGCCGACCGCAACCGCTTCACCGTGTTCACCGCAAAGCCGGACGGCACCAACCTCTTCGTGCTCTACGGCGCGCACAACGACGGCAACAGCTTCCTGCACCCGCGCGACATGGATCCGAGCGGCCCGTACGCCGGCTACATCGCGAGCGACCTGATGCCGCTCGATCGCACGCAGGAAGGCGGCGCGCTGGTGTTCATCAACGTCGCCAACTATTCCGAGGAGAACACGCCGGCGAACAAGAGCGTTCCGGCGCAGGGCGGCCAGGTGCAGCCCACCGCGCAGCAGCTGAACTACGGGCTCGGCATCTCGCAGTACGGGCGCGTCACGACGCCGTACCCGCTGTGGGACGGCACGAATCGCGTGCTGGTGTCCTACACGCCGTGCGAGGTCAGCAACGCCGGCGTCACCGTCTCCTGTGCGACGCTCACCGCGGCGCAGATCGCCGACCTCAACAATACGCAGAAGACCGCGGCCGCGGTCGCCGCGGATTCGCTGCAGAACAACGTCAAGGCCTCCTATGGCGTCTACATGTTCGATCCGGCGACGCAGACGTTCAACGTCGTCGCGAGCCCGCCGCCCGGGATGATGTACACGCACCCGGTCGCGCTGCTGGCGCGCACCGAGCCGAACGCGACGCAGCCGACGAGCGTCGATCCGACGCTCGCGGCGCAGGGCCTGGCGTCGATCGAGGTGCGCAGCGTCTACGACACCGATGCGCTCGGGCGGATGGGGACGCCGGTGCTGTCGGCGGCCGACCTGGGGACGGGGTGCACCGCGGCCATCCCGCAGACGGCGCCGGCCGATCCGAACGACACGCGCGCGACCGTCGCCGACGTCGTGAAGATGAAGGACCCGGCGCAATCGGCCTATGCCTGCAGCCCGGCGCGCTTCGTCCGCGTGTTCCGCGCGGTCGCGCCGCCGTCGAGCGCGACCGGGATGCGCTCGGCGATCGGCAACACGAACTTCGAGCAGCAGCAGATCCTCGGCTACGCGCCGATCCAGCCCGACGGCTCGTTCAAGATCCAGATCCCGGCGGACACGCCGATCGGCTTCCAGGTCCTCGATTCGCAGGGGCGCGGCTTCGCGGCCCACACGAACTGGGTCCAGGCGCGGCCGGGCGAGCGGCGCACCTGCGACGGCTGCCACAGCCCGCGGCGCGGCGCCTCGATCAACTCCGGCAACGTCGTGGACACGGTCCCGTCGACGTGGCTCGCGTCGATGGCGAGCGCGCACCAGTCGGGCGAGACGATGGCTTCGACGCTGACGCGGCTCAACCCGTCGCTGCTGACGCTTTCGCAGGACCCGGTCACGAGCGACAACTGGGCCGACACGACGCAGCCCGGCGTCACGGCGCAGGCCTCGATCGCGCTGCGCTACACCGGCAATGCCAACAGCGCGAACGATCTGGCGACGGCGGTGCCGACCAATGGGATCATCAACTACCCGGACCACATCCAGCCGCTGTGGACGCGCGACCGCGGAGCGAATACCTGCACGACCTGCCACGGCTCGGGCGCGACACTCGACCTGAGCGCGACGATCGCCGGCACCGGGCGGATGCAGTCGTACGAGTCGCTCACGGTCGGCCCGCCGGTACTCGATCCGACGACCGGCCAGCCGGTGCTGCAGATCGAGGACGGCGCGCAGGTCGTCGAACGCGGCCCGTCGCTCGTGAACACGAGGGCGAGCGAGAGCGACGCCGTCGGCAACGCGCGCAAGAGCCGGCTGATGGAGATCATGTCGGGGCAGACGCTGATGTCGGACGCGGCCTCGCAGACGACGTATCCGAATCCGCCGGCGACCGCGCCGAACCACGCGACGATGCTCAACGCCGCCGAACTGCGCCTGCTGGCGGAATTCATGGACCTGGGCGGGAAGTACTACAACGACCCGTTCAACGCGTCCAGCGGCGTGCAGCAGGTCAACTCGCTTGACCAGGCGGCGTTCACCTCGACGATCGAGCCGATCCTGATGTCGACGTGCGCCGCCGGTTGCCACCAGCCGGTGGGCAGCAACCAGACCGCCACCGCCGGCTCGTCGTTCGTCGAGAACAAGCTGGTGCTGACGGGCAATCCTCAGGGCGACTTCAACAATGTCCTGACGATGATCAGCAACGTATGCCAGCCGGCTTCCAGCTACCTGTTGACCCAGCCGTCGACCGTCCCGCATCCCGCGAGTGCGGTCGGCCAAACGGCGGCCGTTTTGCCGGCGGCCAGTGCAAACTACAACACGATTGCGGCATGGATCAGCGCCGGCTGTACGAACCCATGATGATCGGCAAGTCAAGACATGCCGCGGGCGGGCGCCGCCCCGCCCGCGGCACGATGTTCTTCGCGACGCTGCTGGGCGTGGCGCTGGGCGGTTGCGGCGGCAGCCCGATCGGCAATCCGTCCACCGTCAGCAACCCGGTCTCGGCGTCGGGCCAGCACCTCGCGTTCGCGTACTTCCAGCGCTGCATCTTTCCGATCTTCCTGACGCAACTGCAGATCAACCTGAACGGATCGACGGCGACGAACGAATGCGCCGGCTCCGGGTGCCACAACAATTCGACCGGAACGGGCGGTGCGTTCCGCGTCATCCCGTCGGCGCAGACGGTCGACGTCACGAACCCGGCCAATACCGCGGCGGTGATCCAGGCCACCGACATGTACAAGAACTTCTATTCGGCGCAGGGCGAGGTCATCATCAACACGCCCAACGACAGCCTGCTGCTCAACAAGCCGCTGCTGCGCAACGTGCTGCATGGCGGCGGCCTCGTGTTCCCGAGCGTCCAGGACCCGCACGCGCAGCTCATCGAATACTGGATCACGCATCCGGCGCCGCAGGGCGCGGATGAATTCAGCACCGCCACCTACAGCATGTTCACGCCCGCGGATCCGAACGCCGGTGCGTGCAATACGAATTGACCTTTCCCGACCTGACCTTCCGTGCGTTCGAGGCGTCGTGGCGCGACGCCCGGACCGCATTCGAGCGCGCGTCGCGCCGGGCCCGCGCGGCGCTGGCCGCGGCGCCCGCCACCGTCGCCATCGCGACCGCGGTGCTGGCGGTGCCGCCCGCCGCTTCGGCGAAGGACGAAGCGCCCGCCGAGCGCCTGCGCGTCACGGATCCGTACGTCGAACTGCGCACCGGGCCCGGCCGCGACTTCCCGATCTTCTACGTCGCCGAGCGCGACGAATGGATCGAGATCGAGCTGCGGCATACCGACTGGTTCAAGGTCCGCACGGTCAAGGGCAAGGAAGGGTGGGTCAATCGGGCGCAGCTCGCGAGCACGCTCACCGAGGCCGGCGCGAGTCCCGGCTTCCGCGAGATCGCGCTCGACGACTACCTGCGGCGCCGCGTGGAGTTCGGTGCCGCCTACGGCCGGCTGCGCGCCGACCCGATGCTGAAGGTTTTCGGTGCCTACAACCTGGCCGACACGCTCGCGGTCGAGGGCACGATCGGCCAGGTCCAGGGCGATTTCTCCGGCACGAGCTTCTGGCACGTGAACCTGCTGATCGAACCGTGGTCGGACCGCCGGCTCGGGCCGTTTTTCGGCGTCGGCTTCGGCAAGTTCAACAACATCCCGAATGCGAGCCTCGTCGGGGCCAGCCCGTCGGACGCGAAGATGGGCAACGCCTCGATCGGCTTGCGATACCACCTGAGCGAGCGTTTCATCGCGCGCCTGGACTGGACGGCGTACACGGCGTTCAACGGCGACACCCGCATCGACGAATACCGGGCCACGACGTTCGGGCTTTCCTTCTTCTTCTGACGGTTCCGCGACGATCCATGCGCCACTCCGCAATTGCCCTGCTGCTGCTTGCCACCGCTTACGGTCCGTGCGCCTTCGCCGCGGATGCGCAACCCGCGCCGGCGACCGCCGCCGATGCGCAGCCGGCGCCCGCCGCCGCCGACAAGGCGGGCGACGAGCGCAAGCCGGGAAACGAGCAGGTGATCGAGCCGGAACTCGACCGGCGCGACGTGCGGATCCCGAAGATCCCGTCGAACGACTTCGAGGCCGGCCTCTTCACCGGCACCTATTCGGCGCAGAACTTCGGCTCGAGCCTGGTCTACGGCGTGCGCCTCGGCTACCACCTGACCGAGGACGTCTTCGTCGAAGGCGTCTACGGGCAGACCAAGGTCTCGGACGACACGTTCCGCCAGATCCTGCCGGGCGGGATCTTCCCGAACCCGAAGGAGACGCTGCGCTACTACAACCTGTCGGCCGGCTACAACATCCTGCCGGGCGAGTTCTTCCTCTGGAAGCGCAATGCGAAGGTCACCGCGCTCTACGTGATCGGCGGCGTCGGCAGCACGCAGTTCGACAACCAGCGCCACCTGACGGTCAATGCCGGCTTCGGCGGCCGCGTCTTCCTCGCCGACTGGGCCGCGCTGCAGCTCGACCTGCGCGATCACATCTTCTCGTACGACCTGCTGGGCGAGCGCAAGAACACGCAGAACGTCGAGCTGACCGGCGGCCTGACCTTCTTCTTCTGAAATCCGGACGATCATGGACACCAGGATGGCGAAACCCTTCGCGTCGCTGCGGCGCCGCGCGTTGCGGCTGGCGGTCGCCGCCGCCGCTGCCGTCGCGTCGCTGGCGGCATCGGCCGGCCTCGTCGGGGGCGGCGCGCCCGACTTCACGCTGCAGAGCGCGGCCGGCGACAACATCCGGCTGAAGGAGCAGCGCGGCCAGGTCGTGATGCTCAACTTCTGGGCGACATGGTGCGGGCCGTGCAAGCAGGAGATGCCGCACCTCAACCACCTCTACGAGAAGTATCGCGGTTCCGGGTTCCAGCTGCTGGGGATGAACATCGACGACGACCCGCGCAACGCGACCGCGACGGCGGCGCGCCTCGGGGTCCGCTTCCCGGTGCTGCTGGATACCGACAAGCGGGTGAGCCGGCTGTACGACCTCACGACGATGCCCTCGACGCTGCTGATCGACCGCAGCGGCCGCGTGCGCTACGTGCACCTGGGGTATCGCGACGGCTACGAGGACGCGTACGAGAAGCAGATCAAGGAGCTGCTCAAGGAATGAACGCGCAACGCCGTGCCATCGCGGCCGCGCTCGCGGCCGCCGGGCTGCTCGCCGCGGGCTGCAAGCCTATCGAGCCGTGGGTCAAGCCGTACGAGCGCGAGCGGCTCGCGGATCCGATCATGAAGTTCTCGAGCGACGAACTTGCCGACAAGCACCACGAGCACGTCTACGACGTGCGCGAAGGCGCGCGCGGCGCGACCGGCGTCCAGGGAGGCGGCTGTGGCTGCAACTAGCGGCAGTAACGTCCGCCGGCGCGCGCGCGCTCTCGCATGGCTGCGGCGGGCGCTGGAGCCGCGCTCGGCCTACCTCGCCGGGCTGCTGGGCGGAACGCTGGCGGCGGTCGGCGCGAAGGGCGCCGAGCTGCCCGAGGACCAGGCCGAGGCGATGTACCACCTGTACGACGGCGGCGGCGTGATCGCCCAGGGACCCGCGGTGCTCGTGCGCAAGAGCATCGCCGATACCGTTTCGCTGTCGGCGTCCAGCTACGTCGACATGGTGAGCAACGCCTCGATCGACGTCGTCACGCAGGCGAGCAAGTTCAAGGAGACCCGCCTCGAGGAGGGCGTCGGCGCGCAGTACGCGTATCGCGACTCGCTGCTCAGCCTCTCGACGACGCGCAGCCACGAGCCGGACTACACCGCGACGGGGCTCAACCTCGATGCCTCGCAGGACGTATTCGGCGGCCTGACGACGGTGAGCCTTGGCTACAGCCGCGGCTGGGACACGGTGCTGAAGCACAACGACTTCAATTTCTCGAAGGCGGCGAACCACTGGCAGTACCGGTTTGGCCTGACGCAGATCCTGACGCCGCGCTGGATCGCCAGCGCGAACTTCGAGGCCGTCTCCGACCAGGGGTACCTGCAGAGTCCCTACCGCGCGGCGCGGGCGTTCGGCGCCTTCGTGCCGGAGAACGATCCGTCGACGCGCACCAGCCGCGCGCTGACGCTGCGGGCCAACGGCGACGTCGGCGGCGCCGGGGCGCGCAGCGCCGTGCATGCCGAGTACCGCTACTTCTGGGATACCTGGAACATCAAGGCCCACACGCTGGAACTGGGCTACAGCCGCTACCTCGGCGACCGCTGGCTCGTCGACGGCTACGGGCGCTACTACCGGCAGAGCCACGCGCTGTTCTACAGCGACGACTTCACGACGCAGCAGACCTACATGTCGCGCAACCGGCAGCTGGGCACCTACAACGACGAGGCGCTCGGCACGAAGGCGTCGTACTCCGCGTGGCGCGTGCCGGGCAAGTACGAAGTCAAGCTCAACGGCGCGCTCGAGCTGCTCCGATTCAACTATCAAGACTACACCGACGTGCGCACCGGCAAGCTGTATTCGTTCTCAGCCGCCGTGATGGAACTGTTCGTGTCGGCGACCTTCTGAGGACGACCGCGCCATGCTGATTCGACACTTCCGGACCCTCGTCGCGCGGGTCGCGCTCGCCGTCGCAGCGGCTGCGGGTGCGGCCACGCCCGCGATGCCGGCCTCGCCCGCGCCCGCCCCCGCCGCCGTGGCGGCCGCTCCCGCCGCCGCAGCCCGTCCGGCCGTCGCGCCGGCGGCCACCACGGTTCCGGTTCCGGGCGACGCCGCCGCGCCGCAGGACTCCGCGTTCAGCAACCTGGACGGCCGTGTCCAGGATGCGAAGAGCGACATCATCCAGCTCAACCGCGACCTGATGGTGCTCGAGGAGGAACTGCTGTTTCCCGCCAACACGCAGGTGGCGGTCTTCGTCTCGCTCGACGTCGGCAAGCTTTTCGCGCTCGACTCGGTCCAGGTCAAGCTCGACGACAAGGTCGTCGCGAACTACCTGTACACCGCGGCGGAGGTCGAGGCGCTGCATCGCGGCGGCGTGCAGCGCGTCTACCTCGGGAACCTGCGTGCCGGCAAGCACGAGATCACCGCGTTCTTCACCGGAAAGGGTCCGCACACGCGCGACTACCGCCGCGGCACGACGGTGAATTTCGAGAAGGGCACCGACCCGAAATACATCGAACTGCAGATCAAGGACTCGACGGGCAGCCTGCAGCCCGACTTCGACGTCAAGGTCTGGCAATAAGGCGGACACCGGGACGCAGGATGACCGCTCACGCCGTCCGATGCCTCGTTCGAGCCGCGCTGGTCGCGCTCGCGGCGGGCTGCCTTCCCGCGGCCGGCGGTGCCGCCGAGGCGCCGCCGCGCCACGTCGTCAAGGATCCCTACTTCGGCGACAGCCTGTTCTATTTCTACGAGGGGCGCTATTTCACCTCGCTGACCGGGCTGATGGTCTCGCAGCATTTCGACCGGCTTTCGCATCACGGCGACGAGGCGGAGATTCTTCGCGGCGGGCTGTACCTGTCGTACGGGCTGCATCGCGAGGCCGGCGAGATCTTCGCGCGGCTCATCGACAAGGGTGCGTCGCCGTCGGTGCGCGACCGCGCCTGGTACTACCTGGCGAAGATCCGCTACCAGCGCGGGCTGCTCGCGGAGGCGCTCGACGCCATCGGGCGCGTGCAGAACGCGTTGCCGGCCGGCCTCGACGAGGACCGGCGCCTGCTGCAGGCGAACCTGCTGATGGCGCGCGGCGACTATCCGGGCGCGGCGCAGGTGCTGCAGGCGATGACCGCGAAAGGCACCGGCGGCATGTACGCGCGCTTCAACCTGGGGGTCGCGCTGGTGAAGTCCGGCGACGTCGCCGGCGGAACGAAGTGGCTCGACGAGGTCGGGCGTACCGTGGCGGTGGACGAGGAGATGCGCAGCGTTCGCGACAAGGCGAACGTCGCGCTCGGCTTCGCCGCGCTGCAGGCCAACCAGCCGCAGCAGGCGACGCAGTACCTGGAGCGCGTGCGCCTCAATGGCATGCTCGCGAACAAGGCGCTGCTGGGCTTCGGCTGGGCCAACGCGTCGCTGAAGCAGCCCAAGCTTGCGCTGGCGTCGTGGTCCGAGCTTGCCGGACGCGACGCCGCCGATGCCGCCGTGCTGGAAGCGAAGCTCGCGGTGCCCTACGCCTACGCCGAACTCGGGGCCTTCGGGCAGTCGGCCGACGAGTACAACAATGCGATCGCCGCGTTCGACGGCGAGACCGCGAGCCTCGACGAATCGGTCGCGGCGATCCGTTCCGGCAAGCTGCTGGACGGACTTCTGGCGTCCAATCCGGGCCAGGAAATGGGCTGGTTCTGGAGCATCGGGACGCTGCCGCCGCTGCCGCACGCGCGCCATCTCGCGCAGATCCTGGCGCTGCACGAGTTCCAGGAGGCCTTCAAGAACTATCGCGACCTGCAGTTCCTGGCGGCGAACCTGCGCCAGTGGGAAGACAAGCTGGGCGTGTTCGGCGACATGCTCGCGACCCGCCGCCAGGCGTATGCGGAGCGCCTGCCGCAGGTCCGCGCGAACGAACGCGGCGAGGCGATCGATGCGCTCGAAAAGCGGGTCGGCTCGCTGGCGGCGGAACTCGACCGTGCCGAGCAGGGCGCCGACGGCGCCGCGTTCGCCGACGCGCACGAGCGTGAACTGGCCGCCCGGCTGCAACGCGTACGCGATGCCTTGGCGCGCGCCGGCGACGATCCGGCCTACGCGGCCGCGCGCGAGCGCTACCGGCGCGTCGCCGGCGCACTCGCCTGGCAGTTGTCCGACGAGATGGTGCCGCGGCTGGCCGACACGAAGCGCGCGCTGCAATCGACCGGGCAGGGTCTCGTCGAGGCGCATCGCCGCGATGCGGCGCTCGCGAGGGCGCAGGTCGACGAGCCGGCGCATTTCGACGCGTTCGCGCAGCGGATCGCCGACCTGCAGCGTCGGATCCACGAGCTGATGCCGCGCGTCGCGCAACTGTCGCGCGAACAGCAGAACGTCGTGCAGGAACTGGCCGTGGCCGAGCTGGAGCACGAGAAGGAGCGCCTGGCGCTGTACACGACGCAGGCGCGCTTCGCGCTGGCGCAGACGTACGACCGTGCGAACGAAGCGAAAGACGCGAACCATGCGGCGCCCGCGCAGTAGTCGGTTCGGGTTCGCCCGCCGGATCGGCCTTTCCGGCTGCGCGTTGGCTGCGCTGGCCGCCGGCCTTGCGGGCTGCTCGCATACGCGCAGCGCGCAGGGCGAGCCGGACAACGCGCCGACATTGAAGACGCTGTCGAGCCGGCCGGTCGATGTGCAAAGTGGCCAGGCGGTGCCGCGCAGCGACGAGAAGACGATCGCCGCCTACCGCGAATTCCTGAACTCCGCGCCGCGCGCGCCGCAGCGCTCGGAGGCGATGCGCCGGATCGCCGACCTGGAGATGGACGCCTCCGACGACGCGCCGCCGCCGCGGGCCGCCGGAGCGCCGGTGTCGGCCGCCGCGGCCGCCGCGGCGGCGACGCCGGCGGCCGCTGGCGCGCCGGCGACCGGCGGCAAGGCGACGGCCGAGAGCCGCGGCGCGATCGCGCTGTACCTCGACCTGCTGAAGAACTATCCGAACGATCCGGGCAACGACCGCGTGCTGTACCAGCTTGCGCGCGCCTACGAGCAGGGCGGAGCCATCGACGACTCGTTAAAGACGCTCGGCCGCCTGGTGCAGCAGTACCCGGCAACGCCGTACCGCGACGAAGCGCAGTTCCGGCGCGGCGAGATGCTGTTCGCGACGAAGGAGTACGCCAAGGCGGAGCAGGCCTACGCGACCGTCCTGCAGAGCGACAAGACGACGCCCTACTACGAGCGGTCGCTGTACATGCACGGCTGGTCGATCTTCAAGCAGGGACGGCTGGACGATGCGCTCAATTCATTCTTCGGCGTCCTGGACCTGAAGCTCGCCGGTCG
>Ga0335069_10005365_pt1 | contig 18860 bp, 16 predicted proteins | sample Lox_Sample_11_FD_206714 | JGI IMG/M metagenome (GOLD analysis project Ga0335069, IMG submission 206714) | Soil microbial communities from Loxahatchee National Wildlife Refuge, Florida, United States - Lox_Sample_1.1 | ecosystem: Environmental > Terrestrial > Soil > Wetlands | place: USA... | reverse complement strand
CGAAGGTGATGCCCTCGCTCGCGTCCCGGGATGCCTCCCGGCCGACCCGCACCAGCATCTGCTTCAGCGCGCCGTACGCCGAGCCCACGCGACGGTCCAGGTCCCGCTCCAGGAGCTTGACCTCCTCCACCAGCCGCATGAGCTCCATGATGAGGATTTCGCGCTTCTGCTCCAGCAGCTCGAATCCTTCTCGGGCGATGGCCAGCTGGTCCTTGACGGCGAAGAGAGAAGACTTCGTGGGCGGAACGTCGAAACGCGCCATGCTATTTCTTCAGGCCGACCTCGTCCCGCGGGTAGTACTTCGCCAACGTTTCCTCCCGGATGCGGTAGAGCTCGGACTTGGGTATGGCGGTGAGGATCTTCCAGCCGATGTCCAGCGTCTGGTCGATGCTGCGGTTCTCCCGTTCACCCTGCGCCAGGAACTCCCGCTCGAAGCGGTCCCCGAACGCCAGGTACTGCTTGTCCAGGTCCGACAGCTCCTCCTCGCCGATGACCGACGCAAGGGACCGGATGCTGCGTACCTTCGAGTAACCCGCGAACAGCTGGGAGGAGAGCTCCTTGTGATCGTCACGGGTCATGCCCGGGCCGATGCCGTCCTTCATGAGCCGGGACAGGGACGGCAGCCCCGCCACCGGGGGATAGATGCCCTTCTGGAAGAGCTCCCGGTCGAGCACGATCTGGCCCTCGGTGATGTAGCCCGAGAGGTCCGGGACCGGGTGCGAGATGTCATCGCTGGGCATCGTGAGAACCGGGATCTGCGTGATGGATCCCCGGGAGCCTTCCACCTTCCCCGCCCGCTCGTACAGGGAGGCGAGGTCCGAGTACAGGTACCCCGGGTAGCCCTTGCGGGACGGGATTTCGCCGCGGATGGTGGAAACCTCGCGCAAGGACTCGCAGTAGTTGGTCATGTCGGTCATGACCACCAGCACGTGCATGTCGCACTGGTAGGCCAGGTACTCCGCCGCGGTGAGCGCGCAGCGCGGCGTGATCAGCCGCTCGATGGACGGGTCATCGGCCAGCGACAGGAACATGACCACGTTGCCAAGCACCCCGCTCGCCTCGAAAGAGTCGATGAAGAACCTGGCCACGTCGTACTTGACGCCCATTGCCGCGAAGACCATCACGAAGGGCTCGTCCGAGGTGAGAATCTTCGCCTGGCGGATGATCTGGGCGGCGAGCCGGTTGTGGGGAAGACCGTTTCCGGAAAAGATCGGCAGCTTCTGGCCGCGGATCAGCGTGTTCATCCCGTCGATGCAGGAGATTCCGGTCTGGATGAAGTCCTTGGGATAGGTGCGGGCGTCCGGGTTGATGGGAATGCCGTTCACGTCCAGGCGCAGCGAGCTCCAGGACTCCGGGTAGCCGTCCATGGGCTTGCCCAGCCCGTCGAAGACCCTGCCGAGCATGTCGCGGGAAACGCGCAGGTCCATGGGACTGCCGGTGAACTCCACCGCCGAGCTCTCGGTGGAAAGCCCCGTGTTGGGCCCGAAGATCTGCACCGCCACGGCCGTTTCGGAGAGCTCGATGATGCGGCCCGAGCGCTCGCCGCGCTCGCGGTCGTAGACGCGCACCAGGTCCCCCAGCCCGACGTCCTCCGTCCGACGGAGGATGATGATGGGGCCGTCCACCTTGGTGAGGCCGCGGTATTCCAGGCCCTTCATTTGCGGTAGCTCCTCTCCAGGTCGTCCATCTCGCGGCCCACCAGACTCTCCAGCTCGGTGAGCTTCTCCAGCTCCTCGTTTCGGATGGTGGACTTGGCGCGCACGATCCTCTCCGGGGAAGCCAGCTCCCGGATCTTCACCAGCGGCGCACCAAGCTGGATGATGGCCAGCGCCCGGGCGTGGAAGTCCATCATGATCTTGAGCAGGCGCACCTGCTTCTCCGGGACGCAGAACATGTCGATGTCGTCGTACGCATTCTGCTGCAGGAAGCCGTTCTTGATCATCTCCGCGGTCATGAGGATGAGCCGCTGGTTGTCGGGAAGGGCATCCGGCCCGATCAGCTTGACGATCTGGCTGAGGCGCTGCTCCCGTTTCAGGAGCTCGATGGCCTTGTCCCGCGTCTCGCTCCAGTCCGGGTTGACCTTCTCCCACCAGCCCCGGATTTCCTCCGCGTATTCGCTGTAGGAGTCGATCCAGGAGATGGCCGGGTAGTGGCGCGAGTTGGCCAGGTCGCGGTCCAGGGCCCAGAAGCAGCGGATGAACCGCTTGGTGTGCTGCGTCACCGGCTCCGAGAAGTCGCCGCCGGGAGGAGACACCGCGCCGATCACCGAGATCGATCCGCCCCGGTCCCCGAGGGTGCGTACGCGGCCGGCGCGCTCGTAGAACTCCGCCAGCCGCGTCGGCAGGTAGGCGGGGAATCCCTCGTCCGCGGGCATTTCCTCGAGCCGACCCGACAGCTCGCGCAGGGCCTCGGCCCACCGGGAGGTGGAGTCCGCCATGATTGCCACGTCGTAGCCCATGTCGCGGTAGTACTCCGCCAGCGTGACCCCCGTGTAGATGGAGACTTCGCGGGCCGCCACCGGCATGTTCGAGGTGTTCGCGATAAGGATGGTGCGCTCCATCAGCGATTTCCCGGTGCGCGGGTCCTGGATCCGCGGGAACTCGGTGAGCACGTCCGTCATCTCGTTGCCGCGCTCGCCGCAGCCGATGTAGACGATGATATCCGCGTCACACCACTTGGCCAGGGCGTGCTGCGTCATGGTCTTGCCGGTCCCGAACCCGCCGGGGATGGCCGAGGTGCCGCCGCGGGAAATCGGGAAGAACACGTCGATCACGCGCTGGCCGGTGACCAGCGGCTCCTCCATTCCCAGCTTGGCCAGGAACGGCCGAGGCTTCCGCACCGGCCAGAAATGCGACATCGTGACCTCGGCGCCGCCCTCCAGGCGGAGCACGACGTCCCCGATGGTGTATTCCCCGGCCGGCGCCACCCAGGCAACCGTGGTGGCCCGCGTCTCCGGGGGCACCGTGAGGCGGTGCATGATCGTGGCGGACTCCCGGACCTCCCCGTAGATGGTGCCCGCCGCGGCCGCGTCTCCGGCCTTGACCGACGGCGAGAGGTGCCACTTCTGCGTGGCGTTGAGCGGCGGCACCCGGATGCCGGGCGCGATGAAGCCGCCGGAGATCCGCTTGATGTCGCGCAGCGGGCGCTGGATGCCGTCGTAGATCTGGCCCAGCAGCCCGGGCCCCAGCTGGACGGACAGCGGCCGCTGCAGGGAGAACGCGCTCTCTCCCACGCGCATGCCCGTGTTGTCCTCGTAGATCTGGACGGTGGCGGTGTCTCCCTCGAGACGGATGACCTCGCCGATCAACTTCTTCTCGCCGATCTCCACGACGTCGTAGAGCCCGCTCGCCCCGAGGCCAATGGCCTTGATGATGGGGCCGTTGATGCGAACAACCTTGCCTTCGATCATACGTGCACGTCTTTTCCGAACAGGTCCTGCAGCAACTGCTCGCGGTGGTCCTCCAGGAGGAGAGCCGTGAGCTCCTTGAGCGTGGCACGCAGGCGGCGGCTGCCGTCCGCGGTTTCCAGGAACAACCCCGCGCCGGCCTCCGCCGCGGCGGCGGCACCCAGCGGGGTGCACTGGTCCACCTGCGCCCCGGCCACGGCGGCCGTCACGATCCGTCGCGCCATCTCCTCGGAAATCGCCGAGCACTCGACCACGACGTGCTGGTTGGTGAACGCGAACGCACCGCGTCTCACCAGCCCGCCCAGGACCCGCTCCAGGTCCCGGGGCTGAAGGGAGGCAAAGAGGTCGGCCAGGCCGGCCTCCACCTCTTTCTGGAAGAACTCCAGGCGCAACCGCTTCAGGTCCAGCGGCAGGGAAGCCTCGAGGTCCGCGCGGAGCGCCGCCAGGCGCGCGTTTCTGGCCGCGTCCAGGCGGCCCGCCTCTTCCGCGTCCTTGCGCTCGGCCTCCGCCAGGATGGCGGCCCGCTCTTTCTCCGCCCCTTCGCGGATGCGCCGGGCCTTGGCCCGCGCGTCATCGAGGATCTGTTTCTCCAGCGCCTCGCTGGTCTTCACGGTCTCCATGCGAACTCCGGTCTCACGCCATTACACGTGGATGCCTACTGCATCCCGGATGGAATCGATCAGGCTCGTCCGGCCCTTCCGGTGCCCCGCCACGCCCGGGAGCTCCACGATCAGCGGGTAACGCCCTTCCATCTGCCAGTCCAGCAGCTCGCGCGGGATCATGGCGGCCGCCTCCTCCGTGAGGACCAGCACGCGCGCCTCGCCGCGTCGCGTCACCTCGGCAAACGCCTGGCGGACCTCCTCCGGCGTCACGGCAACCGTGCCCGGCACGCCGACGAAGCGGAACCCGATGGCGAGCTCCTCCGACCCGATGAAGTGGAAGGCCACGCGGCCGTCCTCAGGCCGAAAGGATCATCAGGGCCACGATGAAGCCCCAGAGGCAGATACCTTCCGCGAGGCCCACGAACGGCAGCGCACGACCCGTCAACTCCGGGTTCTCGCTCATGGCCGCCATGGCCCCCGCGCCGATCTGGCCCACGGCGATCCCGCCGCCCAGGCAGGCGAGCCCCACGGCCACGGCCGCGGCGATGTACTTGAATGCCGCGCCGGGCGCGGCCGCCGCGGGGGACGCCGCCTGCGCGAAGAGCACGGGGGACGCGCCCAGCACCAGCAGGCCGAGGGATATCAACGCACGCTTCTTCACCTGACACCTCCCGAAGATCGAAGACTGAACGGGGAAAACTGCTCCCCCGTTTCATTGAAGAACTTGGAGAAGAACTCGTAGTACTCCAGCCGCACCACCTGGATGGTCACGATCAGCCCTTCCAGCACCACGATGATCGAGTTGCCCACCAGGATCACGAGGATGCGGAAGAAGGGACCACCCGGTGAGCCGCCTACCATGTCGGAAAGCAGGAAGATGATGGTGCTGAGCACCGTGTGCGCCAGCGCGAATGCGGCCACGCGGAGGAAGGACACCGAGTTCGAAACGTAGTAGATCGCGGATTCCAGGACCTCGATCACGCCTTCTATCACGAAAGAGAACACCCCCTCCTTGAACAGCGGTCGGTGGCCCTTCACCAGGTGGACCAGCGGCTCCCGGAAGAACAGCGCCAGGAGGGGGACCGCGATCGCGACAAAGTCCAGGGTCCCGATGCGCGGCCCGCCGAACACCATCCGGGCACCGAGGGACAGCAGGTACCAGAAAAACAGGGCCCCGGCGAGCCCCGTCTTGGAGAGGATGGCGTGTTCCCAGTCCCGCCGCCGGCCCAGGTTCACCATGTTGATCAGGAGCCCCACGGTGTTGACGACCGCCCCGAAGCCGATGGTGACACCGAAGAAGAGGATGATCTTCTGGAAGCCTTCCAGGGAGATGATGTGGGCAATCGGCCGGCCCAGCAGCGCCTGCGTGACGGACATCGTGAGCGGCTCCAGCAGGTGCTCGTTGGCGAACACGGAGCCGTACAACAGCCCGCTCACCATCGAGGCCAGTCCCACGACGAGGAACGTCGTCCCGAAATGTTTCTTTCGGTACGTCTCGAAGGAGCGTATCCTGCCGCTTGAGATCAGCAGGCCGATGACCACGCCGACGAATCCCTGCCCCACGTCCCCGAACATCACCGCGAACAGGAGAACGAACATGATTGCGACGAACGGCGTGGGGTCCACGCTGCCGTACAGCGGCACTCCATAAGAGAAGACCATTCTCTCGAATGATCGGTTCACGCGGCGGTGCGGCGTGGATACCGGGACCCGGGATTTCCCCGCCTTCACATCCTCGACTTCCTGCGGATCGAACACGCGGACGGCGATACGGCCCTGGGTCAGCCTCTCCAGCCCCTCCAGCACCCCGGCGAGGCGACGGCGCGGGATCCAGCCCGTGACCTTCTGGACGCTCCCCGTGGCGGAGAGGGTCTGCAGCGCGGCATCCACCGCGGCGCTCAGCTCGAGCTCCGCCATCAACTCCGTGAGCTCGGCGCCGCGCTCCTTCCGAAGCGCCGCCTTTCCCCGCTCGACCTCGGCCAGGCCCCGTTCGACCTGTGCGAGCTCGCCGCGAATGGCGCCCAGCATCTCGGCGGGCACACCGCCGCGGTCCGACGGGAACTGCGCGGGCTGGAACCCGAAACGGGAAAGCTCGGAATCCAGTGCCCAGCGGCCCTTGCGGGGCGCGATGGCCATCAGGTAGCCAGGGCGTTCCAGGGGGACCACCAGGGCCCGGCGGGCCAGCGTCTGGGCGACCTCCGCCAGGCGTTCCGGTGCCACGGAGCCGAGTCGGACGGTGAGGTAGTTGAGGTTCTGCACTTCCGACAGGGCAACCTTCACGGGCACGAAAGAGGAAAGCTCCTCCGCGGCCGTCTTCAGGCCCATGCGGCGCTGGACGAGGCTGGATTCCTGGTCGATCAGCGGCCGGGCAAGCGCAAACAGCTCCTCGGCGCGGCGCGCAATCTCGACACGGTCCGGTGGCACCGCGGAAGGCTCCGGGGCAGGGCTGGCCTCCAGGCCGAGGAAACGGGCCAGCGACTGCAGACGCAGACGCACGTCCGCCGCTTCCTTCTCCCCCGGCGCCGGCTCACGGCCTTCCTTGACCTCCGAGATCAACTGCAGGCACCCGGCAAGGCCGAGGTAGCGCATCACGCGGTCCGTGTCTGACTTAAGCACCAGGAGCTCGACGCTCTTCATGGGCTCCGTGAACAGCATCAGCGCTCCCCCGTGAGGTCCAGCACTTCGTGCTCTGCCATGGAGAGATCGACCGCCTCCGCGGCTACGCTCAGCAGCGATGCCTCGTGCTCTTTCAGCCGGAAGTACGCCACCAGGGGACCGAGCGTGAAGGGGTTCTGGTGGAAGGCCTGGCGTGCCCTCCGGTAGAGGAACTGCGAGGCCTTGCGCTCCGCGCGGATGGGGTCCGGAGCCGTGAAGGTGTCACCGAGCTGGTCCGCCAGCAGCCAGGAATAGCGCCAGCGGCGCCACTCGTCGTGTCCCTCCGCGGGGAGGTCGAAGACGGCTGCAACTGCCGCCTTCACGGCCGCACTGGCGCCCGGGATCATCAACCCCAGGGCCTTGTCCGCGTCCATGTGGAAAAAGAACCGCAGGCGCAGCGCCCAGATCACGTTGGAGATTGCGATTTCTGTCCGAACCAGGCGAAGGACGGGCATCCGGTCCGCCGCCGCGAGCCCCCCCGCGAGCTGGACGAAGCGCTCGTAGTAGTCGCGGTCCAGGCGGTTTTCCAGCTCCGTCACGGGCGTGGATTCCACCAGGGGGAGCACCCACGAATACGCGCTGGCGCGCAGGGTATTCGCGGGATCGCGCGAGTCCTTCACACGGTAGCCGGACCAGGCCCCCAGGTCCCACACGCGCACATCGGCGGCGCGTCCATGAGCCACCGCCCTCACGAGCGCCTTGGCCGTCTGGTACTCCGTCCTGCGGGCGGCATGCACCAGCAACTCGGGCGGATCCCGGAGGTAGTCCAGCACCGCGATCATCGCCTCCAGGCTGCCCCGGACGATCCGGGCCTCCAGCTCGGCGGGCCCGCCGGGAGCGCCGGAGCCACCCATGCCCGCGATTCCCGCACTTGCGACACCGGGCTGCGGGGCCGCAGCGCGCTCGCCCGGAAACAGGCGCTCGGACAGCTCCGCCAGGGACCGAAGCCGCAGCAGGTCATTGTAAGCCGCTCCCACGTACGACCTCGCCATGACCCCGTAGGTCTTGGCAAGGATGAATGCGTAGCGGGAGGCCCGGCTCACGCCTGCCCTTTCTCGATAAACGACAGCGCCGCCGCCCGGAAGGCTTCCTTGTTCCTGGGGAGCGTGGCCAGCCGCTCCCGTTCCTGCCGGGTGCGCGTTTCACGCTCCTCGCGCAGGCGCACGCGCTCCGCGGCGAGGGCGGCCTCGTTGTCCGCCGCCTTCTTTTTCAGTAGATCGGAATGGCGCTTCTGCGACTCCGTGCGCGCCTGGGCCGTGAGCCGCGCCGCATCCGCCTCGGCCTCGGAGACGAGGCTTGCCGCGGTCTTCTCAACGGAGATCAGTCTCTGAAGCATGTCGGACATGGGACACCAGTTCCTTCCCAGCGCACGGTCGCGGGCGGTCGACCAGCGGCGCTCCGCCGCGCGTCAACGGCCATCGCCGTGCATCACTACCGAACCTGGACGTTCTTGATCCGTTCCTAGGGTTCGCGCGAGTCCAGGAGCTCCTCGTAGTTGGCGAGGACCTTGTGGACCGCCTCCGGGTCGGCCGCGGCACCGGCCTCCCGGATGAAATCAGCATTTTCCACCAGCAGCGCGATCTTCTTCAGCACCGAGAGGTGCGTGCCCGCGTCCTCCTCGGAGCTGACCAGCAGGAACAGCAGCCGGACCGGTTCCCCGTCCAGGGACTCGTAGTCGATGCCCCGGTCCGATATTCCCAGCACGCCGATCACGCCCCGGGTGAAGTTCGTCTTGGCGTGGGGGATTGCGACGCCGCGCTTGATCCCGGTGGACATCTTGGCCTCGCGGCGGTTGATGGCATCCAGGATGTCGTCGCGGCATCGCAGGTCGTACTGCGTCACCAGCAGGTCGACCAGCTCCTCGAAAGCCTCGGCCTTGTCCTCCGCCTCGAGGTGGCACTTGATCCGCCCCGGAACGAACAGCTGCTGGAGCTGCAGGCCCACCCTACTGGCCTCCCGCCGGCGCCTTGGCCGGTGCGGGCGCGGTCCCGCTCGAGGAACCCGCCGCGGACGACGTGCCCGCGGACGGGGCCGGGGCCGTGGCGCCGTTCGCCGGCGCGGCCGACTCCGCTGCGGGGGTCGGGCTCGGAGCCTGCACCCACCAGCTGTTGCTCCCGCCGGCGAGCGCCTCCTGGCGCGCCTTGCTGAGCACGTTGCCCGCGGTGGGCGTACGGTTAATCCAGGCCATGCCGAACACCGTGATCAGGAAGATCGCCGCCAGCACGGCCGTCAGCCGCGTCAGAACGTTGCCCGAGCGCGAACCGAAGGCCGTGTTGCTTCCGCCGCCAAAGATGCCGCCGATGCCTTCACCCTGGTCGTCCTGGACCAGGACCACGAGCACGAGCAGCACGGCGCTGATGGCCATGATGACCAGGAGGACAACCCCTATGACTGCCATAACCGAAAAACCCCCTTACCGACCGGGCCAGCCGATCGTTCTCACTTATCGTACTTGACGATTGGCAGGAACGTCTCGGCCTTCAGCGAGGCCCCTCCGACAAGGGCGCCGTCGATGTTGGCCATGCCCATCAGGTCTCGAACGTTCTCAGGTTTCACCGATCCGCCGTACTGTATGACCAGGGCGTCCGCGGCAGCGGGGCGGTACATCCCGCCCACCAGCTTCCGGATGAAGGCATGGACCGCATCTGCATCCTGGGGCGTCGCGTTCTTGCCCGTCCCAATGGCCCACACCGGCTCGTACGCGATGGTTACCATGGCCAGGGCGGCCTCGGTCACACCCGCCAGCCCGCCCCGGGTCTGCGTCTCCACGACTTTTTCCGTCACCCCGGTCTGGCGCTCCTCCAGCGTCTCTCCGACGCAGAGGATGACCTCGAAACCCTCTGCCAGCGCCAGGCGCACCTTCTTGTTGATCAGCGCGTCGGTTTCCCCGTAGGTGTGACGACGTTCCGAGTGCCCGAGGATCACCACCGATACCGCGGCGTCCCGCAGCATCTTCAGGGAGACCTCGCCGGTGTGCGCGCCTTCCAGCTCGGATGCCGCGTTCTGCGCTCCCAGGAGGACCCGGGAGCCTTCGAGGATTCCCGCCACCGCATGCAGCGCCGTGAACGGCGGGGCGATCATGATCTTTCGGTCGTTGATCCCCCCGACGCCCGCCACCAGCGCCTGCGTCAGCGAGATGGCCTCCCCGACGGTCTTGTACATCTTCCAGTTGCCCGCGATGAACTTCTGCCGCATGTCCTGCCTGTCCCCGCCCTGCACCCGCCGCCGCTACCTGTCCTGCAGCGCGACCACGCCGGGCAGCTGCTTGCCTTCAAGGAGCTCCAGCGACGCCCCACCCCCGGTGGACACGTGCGTGATACGGTCCGCCAGGGAGAACTGGTTGACGGCAGCCACAGAGTCCCCGCCGCCCACCACCGTGGTGCCCTTGCACTCCGCCACGGCCATCGCGATTTCCTTTGTGCCGGACGCGAACTCGGGGAACTCGAACACGCCCATCGGGCCGTTCCACACCACCGTCTTTGCCTTGAGGATGCGGTCACGGAACAGGGCCACGGTCTTCGGGCCGATGTCCATGGCCATCTTCCCGGCCGGGACGTCCACGCCGTCCACCGCTTCCGCCCTGGCCGTTTCCTTGAACTCCGCGGCGACCTTGTGGTCCACCGGCAGCAGTACCTCGACACCCGAGCCGCGGGCCTTGTCCAGGAAGCTCCGGGCCGTTGCCGCGAAATCGTCTTCCACCAGCGAGGTCCCCACGGAGTGGCCCTGGGCCTTCAGGAACGTGAAGGTCATGCCGCCGCCGATGATCATCGTGCTCACGCGGGGCAGCAGGGACTCCAGCACGGCGATCTTGGTGGACACCTTGGCGCCGCCGATGACCGCCACGAACGGTTTGCCCGGGTTCTCGAACACGCCGCCGAGGAACTTGATTTCCTTTTCCATCAGGAAGCCGGCCACGCCCGGGAGAATCTTCGCGACCCCCTCGGTGGAGGCATGGGCGCGGTGGGCGGTGCCGAACGCGTCGTTGACGTACACATCGCCCAGCGAGGCAAGCTGCCGGGCGAACGCGGGATCGTTCTTCTCTTCTTCCGGGTGGAACCGCACGTTCTCCAGGAGCACCACGTCCCCCGCCTTCATTCCCTTCACGACGGATTCCGCGGCGGGTCCGACGCAGTCCGGCGCGAGCGCGACCTTGCGACCCAGCAGCTCCGAGAGACGGGCGGCGACCGGGGCCAGGCTGTTCTCCTTGTCCGGACCCTTCTTTGGACGGCCGAGATGGCTCATCAGGATGAGCGTGGCGCCCTTCTGGTCCAGGATGTAGCGCAGCGTCGGCAGGGCCGCGGTGATCCGCGTGTCATCGGTGATCCTGCCGTCCTTCAACGGCACGTTGAAGTCCACGCGGACCAGGACGCGCTTGTTCCTGAGGTCGATGTCGCGAACGGTCTTCTTGGCCATACGCATGCTCCTTGCAGATGCGCGGTCACCAGTGGTGACGTTTTACTGCCGAGACAACTGACATGGTGATGTCCGGGAGTCTACGGCGTGGGGGATAAGCGCGAGATCGGCCAAAATATACGGGAAACGGCCGGGCCGTGTCAACGGACCGCCGCCGGACGCCGTCAGCCCCCGATGCGGAAAAGCCTCGACAGGATGTTGCCGGACCTCTGCACCGCTCCGACGGCGGGCGCCGCAACCTTTGGCAGGGGGTACACCACCTGGTCGCCGGCATTGACGTAGTCGAAATAGCCCCTGCTGGCCACCGACCCCTCCGAGACTGCTTCGTCCAGGCCGGTGACCTTGAAGTCCCCAATGACGTCGCGGTCATCGAAGGCCAGTCCCGGACCGTCCGCCCGCAGGCGCACTCCACCCTTGCGGACGATGACCAGGACATCTCCCTGCTTCACGCCCTGGAAAGAGCCGAGGTCGATGGCCCCCTGCCCGAACTTCCGCGCGAGCAGGGTTCCCCGGGAGGGCAGGAGCCCCGCGACCTGGGAGGCAAGCTTCATGAGGGCGTCACGCACGCGGTCGTTGCCGGTGCGGGAGGCCGCGAAGCTGGCAATCCTCCCGCCCGTGCGCGCCAGGTACAGGTCGAGAGTGGCCGAGAAACTGCGGTCTGCCTCGTCAAAGGCCAGGATGGCGAAGTAATCCTGGCCCGCCGTGCGGGCAGCACGGAAGGCCTGGTCGAAGCCTGCCACCACCGGGGCCGCGTCCGGGACCGAGAGGGAATCGTAGCGGGCCAGGAGCGTGCCGAAGTACCGCGCCAGGTCGTCACCGGCCAGCGGGTGGCGCAAGCGGCTGCCTGCCGCCAGCGTGTACACCGGGATCACGTAGCGCGCGCGCTCCAGGTTGTACTGGTCATAGCCCCACGAGCGGGACACCGACTCCGACAGGGCGCTGGTCAACCGCTCGATCTCGTCCGAGACGAACGTGTCCTTGGAGCCCAGCTTTGCGAGGACCTGCAGCTCGCTCAGGTACTTCGCCGGAAACCCGTAGCTCTTGCAAATGCGCGCAAAGCCGACCCGGGCATCCTCGTAGGTGGGGTCCAGGATCAGGGCGCGGCGATATTCCGCCAGCGCCTTTTCCAGGAACGCACGGTCCTCGAAGGCCTTGCCCTGGGTGAAATGGAATGCCGCCATGGCGTGGCGCTGCGGGTCTCCCATCGGCAGGGACTCCACCGCGGAGGCTTCCTGCCCGATGCGGGCCACCTCGTCATCCGCCCGGGCCGAGAGTGCCGAGGAGTAGCTGCTGATTGCCTTTGCCGCATCCCCCGACTTGCGGTACGCCAGCGCAAGCGAATACCACGCCAGGGCGTTGTCGCGGTTTCCCGATACCACGTCGCGCAGGACCGAGATGGCGTCCGTGTAGCGCGCGGTCTGCAGGTAGATCGTGCCCAGCAGGACGCGCGCCCGCTCGAAGCCGGGTTTCAGGGAAAGGGCGATCTGGGCGTGCTTCTCCGCCATGGTGAAGTTGCCCGAGGAGGCGTACCACCCGGCGGAGGCCAGCTGGACTTGCGGGTCCGACGCATGCGCCTTGAGCGCGAGCTCGTAGTAGGACCCGGCCTTCGCCGAGTCGCCGGACTCGTCCGCCAGCATGGCCAGCGAGAGCACGGCCCGCGTGCTCTCGGGCGCGAGCTTGAGGGTCTGCTGGTACTGGTCCAGCGCCGTCTGCGGCCTTCCCTCCGCGATGTCGGCCTCCGCGGTACCCAGCCGAGCCTCCACGTTGTTGGGCTGCTCTGCCAGAACCGCGGCGAACAGCGCCCGCGCCGCGGGCACGTCTCCCAGCCCGATGCGGATCCTGCCCTCCAGCACCGCCAGGTCGAGGTTCGAGCGATCGAACGTGCGCGCCCGTGAAATCCAGCTGGAAGCCTCGTCGTACTCCTCCATCTGGAAGAAACATTCCGCGAGGCCCGCCATCGGCTCCAGGTAAGACGGGTTCAGGGACAGCGCCTCCTTGTACTTCTCCACGGCGAGCGCGTAGTCCTCCTGCCCCTGGGCGGCGGCGCCATCCAGGTAGGCGCTCCTGGCATCCGCGGCGAACCCCCGTGCCGCCGCCAGGAACGCGGCCGCGGCCATGACCGCTGTCATCCAGGTTCGGATTGTCACCTTTTTCTCTCCCCGTAGATGCGCTCTGACTGCAGCCCGAGAAGGAGCCTCTCCTGCAGCGCCAGCATCTTCCCGCTCTTGCCTCTGCCATGGTCCATGCCGGCGAGATGCAGCAGCCCGTGCACCAGGAGCCGCTTCATTTCCTCGTTCTCGGACGTACCGAAGCGCGCGGCGTTGCGCGCCAGCGTATCCAGGGAGACCGCGATGTCCCCGCAGACCGGGTCTCCCATTCGCCCCTCCTCCCGGGGGAACGACAGCACATCGGTTGCAACGGGTTTCCCCCGGTAGCGGCCGTTGAGGTCCAGGATGCGCGCATCCGCGCACAGCATCACCGCCACCTCCCACCGCGAGTATCCCGCCGCCCGCAGCGCTTTCCCGCAGAAGCGCGCCATCCTCGCCACGCCGGCGGGCACCGTGACCCCGTCCAGCACGACCTCCACGGATCGCGAAGACCCGGAAGGGCTCACGCGGTCCCCTCGGAGCCGGCGCTGGCCCGCGCCATCTTGGGATATTCGATCCTGGTGTGGTAGGTCCCCTCGAGGATGTGCACGAAGCTGCGGCGGATCAGCTCCAGGTCCCGCAGCGTCAGGGTGGAGTCGTTCAGGTCGCCGGAGTTGAACTTCTCCATGACCATCTCCTGCACGATCCGCTCGATCCGGGATTCGGTGGGGCGCTTCAACGAGCGGCAGGCGGCCTCCACGGTGTCCGCCAGCATCAGGACCGCCGCTTCCCTGGACTTTGGGCGGACACCGGGATAGGTGTAGTCGTCCCGCGACACGCGGGGGTTGCGGCCCTCCTTCACCGCGCGGTGGTAGAAGTAGGTGATGAGCCCGCGACCGTGGTGCTGCGCAATGATGTCGATGATGGCCTGCGGGAGGTTGAGCTCCCGGGCCTTCTCGATGCCGATGCGGACATGGCTCTTGATGACGGCCACCGAGAGGCTCGGGCGCATGGTGTCGTGCCGGTTTCGGGCCTTCTGGTTCTCCACGAAATAGTCCGCCTGCTCGACCTTGCCGATGTCGTGGTAGTAGGCGCTCACGCGCGCCAGCAGGGCGTTGGCCCCAATGGCCTCGCAGGCGGTCTCCGCGAGGTTGGCCACGCTGATGGAATGCGTGTAGGTCCCCGGGGCCTGGGAGAGCATCCGCTTGAAGACCGGCGAGTTCAGGTCCGACAGCTCCATCAGCTTGAAGCGCGTCGGCTCGTTCAGGATCAGCTCCAGCACCGGCAGGAACCCCAGCGTGAGGATGCCGCACAGGAAGCCGTTCGCAAGCCCGCCGCCCACCAGGCCGGCGACCATCCGCGGCTCGTAGTTGCCCAGGAGCCCGAGCACGAGGAGCACCAGCCCCTCGGCCACGGCAAGGAGCATGCCTGCCCGCACCAGGTCGATGCGCCGGTCGGCGCGCATTACCACGGCGGTACCCGCAATTCCTCCCAGGAACGCGAACAGGAATGCGTGGATGCTCATGCCGGTGAGGGGCAGGAGCGCCAGGGAGACGGCGAGGCTGAAGGACACTCCCACCGGGGTCGACACGAGGATGGACACGAGCATGGACATCGCGCCGGTGGGCAGGGCGACGGACGCCGGCACCCAGTCGGGAAGGGAGACGAACCGCACGACCAGGCTGGCAATGACGACGTAGGCAAGCCCCAGGGCGAGCAGCACCAGCGCGTGGCCGCGGCGCAGGAGCACCAGGCTGGGCTTCATGGTGAGAAGAAAGAGGGCCACGAGGAGCACCACCAGCAGGAACAGGATCTCCCCGACGATCCCGTTGACGTCCACCACCCGCGCGTAGTCCGACAAGGCGCGGATGCGCGCGGCCTGCGCCTCGCTCACCACCTCGCCGCGGCGCACGAGCACCTCGCCGCGGGAGAGCTTCTCCGTCACCGGCTGCACCGCCGCTCGGGCCTCGGACTGTCGCTGAGCGGTGGCCGCGTCATCGTAGGGCGCATCTTCCGCCGCGAACGCGTCCACCAGGATCCGCACGGCCCGCCGTTCGGCGGCGGACGTGCCGTCCGGCAGGAGCCGCGCCTCAACCTGCGCGGCCGCATTGTCGCGGCTCACCACGTCCTTCAGCAGGACCGGTTCGGCCTGGAGGCGGCCGTCCTGCATCCGGCGGATCTCGATGGCGCCCGCGGCGGCGGCCTGGTCGGCGTGCGCGATCAGGTCCACGATTCCCCACGAGAGTGCCGTCTCCATCAGGTCCCGTGCATGCTGGAGCGCGCGCGCCAGCAGGCGCGTCCCCAGGAGCACCGCCAGGTCTCCAGGTGCCACCCGGTCGCGAAGATCCCCGGGCAACGCAGCAATCACCGCCGCGGGAGACGCACCCGCGCGGGCCTGCCGGGACAGCACCTGCGCGAACTGGTCCATGTCGTCCAGGACACCCTGGGCCGCGGAGGGGCTCACCACGAAAACCGGTGCCACCCGGCGGGCGGCATCTTCCTGGCGCGCGTCGGTGGCCTCCTGGTCCGTGTACGTGAAGTCGTGCTCGACCACGTAGTCTCGTTCCGCCGGGTGGCCGGCGGGCCACCGGTCCGCCGGCGGCAGACCCAGGCTTCTGAACTCCGTGGTGAGGAGGATCGCCGCGAGGCCGACCACGAAGGCCGTGATGACGGCGAGCACGGTCCACTTCTCCATGCGCAGCCGCTGCACGACTCCCGCCACGCGGGAGAGCGGGCCGGGTGAGCTACTCTTCATGTGCCGTTTCGTACGCGTGGACGATCTTCCGAACGAGCGGGTTTCTCACCACGTCCCGTTCCTCGAAGAACGTGAAGCGGATCTCGCGGATGGGAGTCAGGATGGGGATCACCGAGAGCAGCCCGGAATCCGACTTCCTCGGGAGGTCGATCTGCGTGATGTCCCCCGTGACCACCGTTCGGGAGTTTTCCCCGATGCGCGTCAGGAACATCTTCATCTGCTCCCGGGTGGTGTTCTGCGCCTCGTCCAGGATGATGAACGCCCCGGACAGGGTCCTGCCGCGCATGTACGCCAGCGGGGCAATCTCGATCTGCCCGCTTTCCTCCATGCGCCGGAACATCTCCATGGGGACCAGGGATTCTATGGCATCGTAGAGCGGACGGAGATACGGGTGGATCTTCTGGCTCAGGTCGCCCGGAAGGAACCCGAGGCTCTCGCCGGCCTCCACGACCGGGCGCGTGAGGATCAGCTTTCGCCGCGCCTGGCTCAGGATCTGCTTCAGCGCCTGCGCCACTGCCAGATAGGTCTTGCCGGTCCCTGCCGGCCCCACCCCGAAGACGATCTCGTGGCGGTCAATGGACTCCAGGTACATGGCCTGGTTGTACGTTCGCGGATAGACCTTGCGGATCCCGTTGGGGATCACCACCAGGTTGCGCTTGAGAACCTCCACCTTCTCGTCCTCACCATCCGAGATGGATCGGTGGAGGGTGCGGATCAGGTCCGGTCCCGGCAGCTGGCCGAGACGTACGTGGTCTTCCAGCTGCTGCAGCAGCTCGCGGAACGTCTTCTGCAGCGCCGCGTCCGCGGAGTCCAGCAGGATCTCGTTGCCGCGAGAGAACACGCGGGCCCCCAGCAGGTCCTCCAGGGTTTTCAGGTTGATGTCGTTGGCTCCGCAGATCTCGGGGAGGATCGTTTCGTCACGTACGACGACGGTCAGCGGTTTCTCCATTCAGCTTCCACCATGAGCGTAGTGCAAAAAACCCCGAAACGTCAACGCGGGCTGGCGCGGACGCGGGCGAGCGCGGACGCCGGCGGGGCACCGGCACCTGCGGGTCTCAACGCAGGCTGGGCACCGTGGTGGTACCGGTGTACTCCTGGTGGATGTTGCTCTTCACCTCCGACACCGCGTTCCACTGCACCTGGATTGAGAACGTCGGGCTCCACTGGTAGCTCTGCAGCTGCACGCCGTTCTGGGTGTAGGTGATGAGCTGCGGCGAGCCCTGGTACTGCACGGACAAGTCCCAGTCCGGGAAGTGCTGAACGGCCTTCACGGAGATGGTCTGGATCTTGAAGCCCGAGCGGCGGCGGTCGTCGCTGTTGAAGAAGTTGAACGAGTCGGCGAGGTCCACCAGGGGGTTCACGGCCGGGAGCCCGGAGAGGCTCGGGAAGTAGAGGTACGTGCGCGTGTTGTTCGACGTAGAGGAGAACGTGAAGTCCAGGTTCTTGAATACGGTCAGCGTCAGCGAGGGGCTGAAGTCGAACAGGTTGTCGATGTAGTTCTGCAGGTTCAGGTACCAATGGGTCTTCAGGCCCGCGACGAGCTTCACGCGGTCAAGCCAGTAGTACAGCGGGTCGGTCTGCGCCTCGTAACCCACCCGCACCGTCGCCGGCTGGAGGACGTCGGGGCTGCCGGTATTCTGGGCCACGAACTGCCCCGACAGCCCCCAGAACGAGACCAGTGAAGTAGAACGCGACACCAGCCCGCCGGCGAGGTCGAACTGCAGCTCCTCCGAGGCGGTCAACGCGTTGCCCGAGGTCGCGCTCGCCGCGGGGGTGGCAGCCGCCGCGGTGCCGGGGGCGCTCGGGGCCGTCGTCGCGGGCGCCTGGTTGAAGTCCACCCCGGCGCTCACCACGAGCGGCTGGTACAACACCCCGGTCACCGGCGTGGAGACGCCGCCCTGCACGCGCGCCCGCAGGACTCCCGCTGCCGCATCCAGCCGGCCCGTAATCGTGGGGACCAGGGGCGGAAGCTGGAAGGTGAGGGCGACGCTGTCGTTGGTCGCCGGCGTAGTCACCGCCAGGGTGGAGGCGAGGCTGTGCTCCGAGATCGCGTCCGGCGACCACGATGGGCCGAGCGTGGTCACCTGGGGATTATTCGCGTCCAGGAGGTTCGGGGTCAGGCCGACCTGGTACATGCGCGCGTTGATGCGGTAGGCCAGGGACGAGGTGGAGATCTCGGTGATCGCCGGGAACGGCCGGACGGTCCCCTGGAAGATGCTTCGGAAGGCCAGGTGCTCCTGCTGCTGGTCGGTGATGAGGAGATTCGACCAGTCCGGGAGCGCCTGGTAGGAGGAGAGCGGGTTGAAACGATACCGCCACAACCCGTCTGCGCTCAACGTCAGGCTCGTGTCCGCCAGCCGGTCCAGGAACGACGCGGCGGCGGTGACGGTGGAGGTTCCGCCGGTTTCCAGCGTGTGGTACAGGAACGAGTAATCCACGCTGTCCCGCGTGGTCCAGGCCGCAGTGTTGAACGTGTTGTCCAGCGTCGCGCGCGGCTGAACCTGGTACGAGAGCTGGAACGTGCTCTGCGGGGACGCCTGCGGTGCCACGTCGGGTTGGGAATCCGGACCGCGGAAGGGGATGCGGACCGCGGCTTCCTTGGGCGCTTGAGGCGCGGGAGGCGCTGCCTCCACTGGTGCGCGGAAGCCCTTACCCGGGTCCGGGGCGGGCGGGATGGCCGGCGGGGCGCTCGGCGAAACCGGTGCCCCGGCGGTCGCCGGTCCCACCGGACCGGTCCCTGTCACGGATGCGGTGGCGGTCGGCGGGGAAGCCTGCGCCGCGGCACCTGCCGCGGACCCGGCCGCGGACCCGGCCGTGGTCGGCGTGCCCGGGGCAGCTGTGGCGCCGGCCGCGGTCACCCCGGGACCGGCAGCAGTTGGTCCGCCGGGCGCCGTCGCTCCGGCAGCGGGCGCCCCGCCGGGCGCCGTCGCCCCCGCGGTCGG
>Ga0335069_10005364_pt1 | contig 18864 bp, 12 predicted proteins | sample Lox_Sample_11_FD_206714 | JGI IMG/M metagenome (GOLD analysis project Ga0335069, IMG submission 206714) | Soil microbial communities from Loxahatchee National Wildlife Refuge, Florida, United States - Lox_Sample_1.1 | ecosystem: Environmental > Terrestrial > Soil > Wetlands | place: USA... | reverse complement strand
CTCCTGAACCGGGGCCTCCTGAACCGGGGCCTCCTGAACCGGGGTGGCCGCGGGGCGCGCCGGTGCCAGGGCAGGGCGGTGCGCGGCCGGCCCGGGCGGGACGCCGGATCCCAGGTGACCGCGGGCGGCCTCGGCGACGGCGGGCGAGTCCGTCTGGGCCACGCGCCACAGAATCCGGGTCGCGGCCAGGGCCCGGGCCGGATCGGAATCGGCCAGCCAGGTGGCGAGCTGGTTGACCGCGGCGATGCGAAGCCCCGGGTAGGGGCTGTCCAGGCCGACGGCCAGGGCTTCCGGCAAGGACGCGGGGACGACGGTCCGCCCGGCCGGGCTACGGGCCAGCACGATGGCGGCGCCCTCGCCGCCGAATAGCCAGTGCTGCGGGGTCTGCTTCGCGCCGACCTTCTGCACGTGGTGATAGGCGTAGTCATAGGCCTCAGGCAGGCTGATCAGCCCGTCTTGGTCGGCATCGGCCGCCCCGGTCCGCAGGCCCTCCACCAGGCCGGTGGTGAACACCGACCCGCTCGCCTGCGTACCGTGCAGCGGCTCGCCCTCGAAGGAATACTCGAAACCGCGTGAGGCCGTGAGCACCGACCGTCCGCGGCCCTGCGGGTTCAGCTGCCCCGCCAGGTCGTCGTTCCCCTTGTCCCTACGGTGGAAAGCGCCGCTGAAACAGCAATCCAGGATCAGGATCTGGCGCCGGGCCCGGCACTCCTCCATCTGCTCCCATAGGTCAGCGGCCCGCACCGCCGTAGCCAGCGGATTTCGCTTTTCCGTGTCCGTGGCGGCGAAAAACAACCGCCCGCGCGCGTCCAGGAGACCGTGGCATGACAGGTACACCAGAACCGTGTCCTCCACGCCCCGCTCAGCAAGGAAGCTTGCGATCGCCCGCCGCACCTCGCGTTCGGTCTGGTCAATTACCTGAGTGATGGCAAATCCGCCGATCCGGGGATCGGCCATTACTCCCGCGAACTCGGCGGCGTCACGGCCGGGCGCCCGCAGTTGCCGCAACGACTGATCCGAATAAGCGGATGTGGCCACGACCAGCGCCACGCGTGGCCCAGGCGGAAGCTCAGGCGCGGGGAGAATGCCGGAAAGGCCGTGCATCGGCTATCCTCCCCCTGCTCCTCACCGCTGGCACTTTTCGTATAGCACACGCCATCATCCCAGGCGAACCCGCCGTCCGCCGCATCAGCGATGACCGCCGCTGACATTCGAGAGTACATATCGGCGGCCCGCTACGCGGGGCGGGCGCCGAAGCGGGTCACCACCGTGGCGGCGACTCCGGCGGCGAACTCCGCCGCGGCCACCAGGTCGGGGACGCCGGCCAGCCAGCGGCTCAGGAAGGCGCCGCAGAAGGCGTCGCCGGCGCCGGTGGTGTCGGTGGCCCGGGCCGGATGCGCGGCGATCAGGACCGCGTCCTGGCCGGGGGCGGCCAGCACGCAGCCCGCGCCGCCGAGTTTCACGACCACGACACCGTAGTGCCGCCTCAGGCTGGCCGCCATGGCGAGCGGATCCGGCTCGCCGGTGAGCACGGCGGCCTCGTCGCGGTTGGGGAAGCAGACCGCGGCGCCTTCGGTCCAGCGCAGGAACGCCGACGGTTCCATCCGGGCCAGGAAGGCGGCCGAACCCGGGTCGATGGTGACGGCAAGCTCCCGGGCGCGGGCCTCGCCGAGCAGCCAGAGCGCCACCTCGAGCAGCTGCGGCTCGCAGAACGTGTACCCGGTCAGGTGCAGCGCCGTCGCGCCGTCGAGCAGGCTGGCCGGCACGTCGGAGCGGCGCAGCCGCAGGTTCGCGCCGCGGTCGGTGAACATGGTCCGCTCCCCGTCCGGCGCCACCATGATCACGATCGAGCCGGTCTCGGCCTCGCGGTCGGCGGTCAGGTGCGCGCGGACGCCGGCCTGGGCCAGTTCCCGGCGGTGGTACGCCGCGTCGCGGGCGCCGACCCGGCCGGCGAAGGTCACGTCGGCGCCGAGGTGGGCCATCCAGGCGGCCTGGTTGGCCGCGGCGCCGCCCGGCCGGGCGAGGATCGCAGCCGGGGTATCGCTGCCTGCCGTAACGCCGTCCAGCGGTTTCACCAGCAGGTCGTTGATCACGTCGCCGCAGACCACGACCCGGCCGAAGGGGTTGCGAACTGTCGGTGGCTTGGTGAGCGATAGCACGCTGTGGTGTTTTCTGGTGATCACCGGCCTGGCCAGCTGGGCCGGGCCGCGGGAATGTCGGTGGTGGCTGCGACAGTGGGCGCATGGCAGTGGTGAGGGTCGCCCAGGGGTACCGGTTCGCGCTGGACCCGTCTACATCGCAGGAGCGGATGCTGCGCTCGCACGCTGGCCGGCTCGCCCGCATCCATGCCCGAGTGGCGAACGTCCGCGCCGATGCCTTGCGCAAGGCCACCAGCGACCTGGCCCGGCGGTATGAGACCGTGGCGTGCGAGGACCTGAACGTTACCGGCATGCTCGCCAACGGCAGGCTCGCCCGCGCCGTGGCCGACCAGGGGTTCGGCGCGGCCCCGCGGATGCTCGGCTATAAGACCGGAGGGGAGGGCGGGACGCTGATCCTGGCGGACCGCTGGTATCCGTCCGGCAAGACGTGCTCGGCATGCGGATGGCGAAAGCCAAGCCTGACGCTGGCCGAGCGGATTTTCACCTGCGCGGCGTGCGGACTGGTCATCGACCGGGATGTAAACGCCGCGCGGAACCTGCTCGGGCTGGCCGCCAGTGGGGCGGACAGCGAAAACGCCTGCGGAGCCCAGGTAAGACCCGGCCCGGCCGGGCACCGGGCGGTGAACCAGGAACCCGGCACCGCACCGGCGGGTAAGACCGGGACCGCCGGGCCGCAAGGCCGGGCTGCGAGCCAGGAGCTCACTCATGCTCACTGACTTGCATCGGAGACACGCACGACGGATCGTCCGGCCCAGGATCGTGAAATCCGGCCGGCGAGGTCGACGTTCCCCCGGGCAATGTCCAGGTTCACCCCGACGCTGGCCCCGCCGGTGACCTGCTGGATGCGGTCGAGCAGGAAGGGGGTGACCGCCTTGCCGCGGACGCCGGCCCGGGAGGCGGCCAGCAGAGCCGCCTCCAGGGCGCCGCTGAGGACCTCCGGGTCGAGTTGCCTGGCGGGCGGCAGCGGGTTGGCCACGAGCAGGGCGGACGGCTCGCCGAAGGCCTCCCTGGCCGCCATGATGTCGGCGATCTCCTCCGGGCTGTCGGCGCGCCAGTCCAGGTCGCAACCGGAATCGGAGAGCCAGAAGGCCGGGAACCGCCAGGTGCGGTAGCCGACGACCGCGACGCCGAGCGTCTCCAGGCGTTCCAGCGTGGCCGGGATGTCCAGGATGGACTTCACCCCGGCCGAGACCACCGTGATCGCCGTCCGGGACAGCACGGTCAGGTCCGCCGACTCGTCGAAGGTCTCGCTCGCGCCGCGGTGCACGCCGCCGAGGCCGCCGGTCGCGAACACCCGGATGCCTGCCCGGGCGGCCAGCACCGACGTGGCCGCCACCGTGGTGCCGCCGGTCACCTTCCTGGCCACCGCGATGGGGATGTCGCGGCTGCTGACCTTGACCACGGACTCGTCCGTGGCGATGCGCTCGAGATCGTCCGGCGTCAGGCCGATCTTCGGCACGCCGTCGACGAGCGCGATGGTGGCCGCGGTCACTCCCTGGCCGGCCAGGATCGCCTCGAACTCCTGTGCCGCGGCATGGTTGCCCGGGCGCGGCAGGCCATGCGAGATGATCGTGGACTCCAGCGCGACGACCGGCGAGCCGGCCCGCAGCGCGGCGCTGACCGGAGGAGACACCTCTACCAGGGACGACACGGCAACGATTGTCTCATTGGCCGGGCCGCGTACGGTCAGTACCCCTGATCGCTGAGGACGCCATGACGGGGAGAGCTACCCCGGCGGGCCTGGCCGGCTATCGGCCGCCCGCCGGGACAGGATTTTCGCTACTCCCCGTTACGTAATTACCGGGCCGCGCCGGAGCCCTCCAGGGTCCGCTGCCACGATGCGGGCACGTGATCCGCCGGGGGGATCGCGTCCGCCGCGCCGATGATGACGACCGGGCACCGGGCGGCGCGCAGACAGGCCCGGATGACCGGACCCGCGGCCCGGTACGGGTCGGGGCCGCTGGAATTGCGCCCGAGCACCAGCATGTCGACGTCGGCCGCCTGGTCGAGCAGCACGCGCGCGGCGAGCCCCTCGGCGATCTCGGTGCGCACGCTGACGCCGGGGAACCGGCTCAGCGCCTCGTTGACCGACCGGCGCAGCACGTCACGGGCTGCCCCCCAGCTTCCGCCCGACTGCCTCGGCGCCGGAACAGCGTAGCTTGCGACCTGGTGACATGCGGACTCCAGGGCCAGCACGGCCAGCACCTCGGCAGCGCGCAGGCTCGCTTCCCGGCACGCCCATCTGAGCGCGGCCACGGATTCCGCAGAACCATCGACGCCGACGACGATGCGCCGGACACCGGAATCTATTGGCATGACGAATCCTTACTGTTCGCCACCTGACCCACAGGGCCGTCCCGCCACAGCCGTCTCGTCAGGGTTTTCTGATCGTTCTTGCTGATCGTTACTGACAGTTCTCGATCCTAGACCGCGAGAAGGTCCCTGACGAGAGGCGCGAGCCGCCTTTGTCGGCCCATTGGCGGCACCGCCAAACTTCCTGGGGACCCGGTGGTTATCGTACCGTTATTGAGTGTCTGGGCGAAATGGATCAAGTGACCCTCTTGTCCCGCTCATGACCATCTTGCGAGGATCTTGCGAGGATCTTGGTGAAGATCCGGATCGCGCAGGTGGGCGGCGGTGGCGATCGGCGTGGCCCTTCTCTGCGGGCTGCCGGTGATCGCCAGCGCGCTGCCCGTGAGCGTGCCCAGCCTGGCCGCGAGCCAGCTCCGCCGGTGTCTTATGCTCCTAGAGCCCGCCGAGCATCGAGGCCACCTGGAACGGCTGGCGCAGCATCTGGAACTGGTACATCTCGTTCGCCACCCGCTGGACGCGGGACCGGTCGATGTCCGGCGCGACGTTCAGCGGGTAGGTCTCGAGCGACATGACGGAGGCGATCATGGGCGGGACCGTATAAGGGTTGGGCAGCTTCTCCATCGCCTGCTCCACGGCGGTCCGCTGGGTGTCGGCGATCTCCTGGCCCTGCCGGAGCGCGGCGAGGAAGGCGGCCAGCGTCCGCGGGTACTTCTTCGCCCAGCCCTTCGTCACGACGTACCAGCCCACCGGAAAGCCCTGCGTAGCTCCCTGGTCCAGGTCGCAGAGTTCCTCCAGGCCCATGCTCGCCGCGTCGGCGCTGCCGAACGGCTCGGGAAGCCAGGCCGCGTCGATGACGTGCCGCTGCAGCGCCTGCCCCATCTCAGGGAAGGGCATCGCCACGAAATGCACCTGGCCAGGCGTTATCCCGTATTCCTGGAGCATGGCGCTGATCAGCAGCGTGCCGATGTTGTTCGGGACGTTGACGCCGATCCGCGCACCCTTGAGGTCGGACTCGTCGGTAATCCGCGACCTCGGCAGGGTGTACAGGGCCTGGTTGTCCGCCTGCATCAGCGAGCCCTCGGCGACGATCTCCAGGTCCGACTGGTGGGCCACCTCAGCCTGGATGTAGGAAACGGAGTTTCCCGCGGTGATGTCGTACTTGCCGTCGTTCTGGCCCTCGGTGGCGTCAGCGCTGCTGACGATGGAATCGATCGTGACGTGCAGGCCCTCGGCCGCGAACAGCCCCTCGTCCTGCGCGATATACAGCCCGGCCTCGTCGGCCACGGGCACCGCGCCGACGGTCAGGTCGGTCTTCTCCAGGCCCCGCACCTTCGGCAAGCTGCTGCCTGAACTCGAACTCGTGCACCCGGCGCTACATATGACGGATAGCCCGACGATGGTCACAGTAATTGCACATAGAAATACCCGGCTCATTTTTTCCCTCTGGCACCACAAGTACCAAGGAAGGACACAGTCGCCGCACGTAGGCAGGCCCGGTCCCCCTGGGCGCGCATGACGGAATGCTCGCCACTCTCCCGGTTGCGATAGTAGCGGTTTGCTGGCCGGTCGTGATGCGACTTGTCATATTTGACCCGGCTATGAACCGCCACCTATGAATCTGGAGCGCCCAGGGCTTGCAGGGAGCGGCCGTCGGACCGGTGAGTCCGACCGGGTGAGGCCCCGTAATCTGAGTATTCCCATGATCACGAATGATTTTTAGTCTGCACAGACTAAAGAGACTTCACGATCATTAAGGAATTCGAATTCATGGGGGAAGGCGTCCGCCGGGGCGGAGGCGGAGCATGCGCGAGGGCACGCGCCGGGCCCGTTCGGGTCAGAAAGAGCCGGCGCGGACGGTCAGGTGGCTGCCGGCGTGGCCCTTGTGCACGCGGACCTGGGCGGGGATGCGCTGCCTGAGCTCGGCGACGTGGCTGACGACGCCGACCATGCGGCCGCCTTCGCGCAGGCCGTCGAGCACGGTCATCACTTCCTCGAGGGTGTCCTCGTCCAGGCTGCCGAAGCCCTCGTCGACGAACAGCGCCTCGATCCGGGTGCCGCCCGCCTCGGCGGTGACCACGTCGGCCAGGCCGAGGGCGAGGGCCAGGCTGGCCAGGAACGTCTCGCCACCGGACAGCGTGCTGGTATCGCGGTCCACGCCGGTCCAGCTGTCGCAGGCGAGCAGGCCGAGGCCGGACCTGGCCGCGCCGCGGCGGGCGTCGGTGTGCACTAGCGAGTAGCGGCCCGAGGTCATCTTGAGCAGCCGCTCGCTGGCGGCCGCCGCGACCTCCTCCAGGCGGGCCGCGAGCACGAAGGCGGACAGGGTCATCCTGAGCGTGTTGGCGCCCCCGCCAGCCGCCAGGTCGGCGAGCCTGCGGGCCTGGGCGGCCTTCCCGGCCAGCGGCTCAAGCTCGGCCAGGCGCGCGGCGAGCTCGGGGGCGAGGCCGGCGAGCTGTTCGGCCTGGTGCTGGGTGCGGTCGGAGACGCGCAGGGTGTCGTTATGGGCCTTGCTGGCCGTGTCGACCACGACTTGCGCACCGGCCACGTCAGCAGGCGGGTCGAGGGCCACGTCGAGGTCCGGATCGGCGAGGAGCTCGGCCACGGCCCTGGCGGCGGCCTCGTGCTCGCGGACGGCCTTGTCGGTGGTGGATCGCCAGGCCGCGTCCTGCCGGGCCTGGCGGACCGCGTCCAGGTCGGCGAAACCGGCCCCGGTGGCCGCCTGGGCGGCCACCTCCGCGGCGCGGCTGGCGTCCCGGTCGGCGCGGACGGTAGCGTCGGCCGCGTCTGCGGCGACGGTGAGCGCGTCCGCGGCGGCGCGCACGGCGGCCAGCGCCGTCTCCAGGTCGGGATGGCCGCCGAGCCGGGCCATCAGCGACTCGCGATGGCCGACCGCGCGCAGGTCGGCGTCGTCGGCCTGGCGGAGTTCGGCCTCGCGCTGCTCGGTCAGCTCCACCAGGCGCTTCTCGGCGTCCGCGATGGACTTGTCGAGCGCATCGAGCCTGGCCTGGATGTCGGCGAGCTGCCCCGCGGCGCGGGCCAGCTTCCGGGCCTGAGCCGCCAGGTCGCGCGCGGTCACCTCCAGCCTGGCCGCCTCGGCCCGGTCCACGGCGGCGGAGAAGCCGGCCTGCTCGAGCCGGGCCGACAGTTGAGAGACGCGCTCGTCGGCGGCGCCCAGCATCGCGCCGGTCACCTCGGCTTTCTCCGCGGCGACCGCCGCCTCGGCGTCGGCGGCCTCTTCCTGCTCGCGGGTCACCCGCTCGCCGCGGAGCTCGCACAGCTCCGGGTGGTCGAGCGAACCGCACACTGGGCACGGCGCGCCGTCGACCAGGGCGGCGGCCAGCTCGGCGCGCATGCCGTCGATGCGCGCCCCGCGCAGGCGGGTCGCTTCGGAGATGAGCTCAGCCGCCTCGAGCTTCGCGTCGACATAGGCGCGCTCCTGGCGGCTCCGGTCGGCCTGGGCCGCTACCAGGGCGTTCGCATCATCTGCGGCGCGCCGGTACCGATCGGCTTCGGCCTGGACCGAGGGCAGCCGCTGGCCGGCCTGGCTGGCCTGGTCGCGCACGCGGCTGAGCTCGGGACGCTGCTGCCGCTTGGCGCTGAACTCCGTTCCGGTCGCGACGATCTGCTCGGCCAGCGTGGTAGCGGCGGTCCTGGCCTGGGCGGCGGTCTGGTCCTCATCCGCCGCCTGCCGGGATACCGAGCGCAACATCTCCAGGCGACCCAGCATCGCGACCTGCTCCTGGGCCGCTTCTCGCAGCTCAGCGGCCGTGACGGCGGGTGCGGCCCCGGCCGCCGTCCGGGCCCGCTCCTCGGCGGCACGAGCCCGGGCGAGCACGCCCGCGGTCCGCTCGGCCTCGTCCAGTGCGGGAGCCACTTCCGCGGCCTGGGCGGCAGCAGCGAGCGCGCCGCGCAGCTCTTCCACGACGGCTTCAGTGCTGGCCAGCTCGTCGCGGTTGCGCAGCGCGGCCTGGCGGCGGCGCTGCAGGTCCGCGAGACGCGCCGTATCCCGCTGCAGGTCCAAGGCCTGGTCCAGGGCACGGCGGCAATCGGCGACCTGGCTCGCGCTGGCGGCGGATTCGGCGGCGGCCGTCTCGGCGAGCTGTACCGCCCAAGCGGCGGACGGAAGCGGCCGGTCCGGCGGCCCGGCGGGCTCAGCAGGGAGAACCTCGAGGCCGGCGGCCTGAGCGATGCGGGCGACCAGAGTCGCGATCCCGCTCTCAGCCTCTTCCACTTCGCGCGCGGTCGTCCGGCGTCGGTCCGCGAGCCATTCCTCCACTTTGCGGAACCGCTCCGTGCCGAACAGCTTCTGCAGCAGCTTGGCCCGGTCCTCGGCCGTGGCGTGCAGGAACCTGGCGAACTCGCCCTGCGGCAGCAGCACGACCTGGAAGAACTGGCCGGCGGACATTCCCATCAGGTCGGCTATCTCCTGGTCCGCCTCCCCGGCCCGGGTGGAGACGGCGCGCCAGGACGCGCCGCTGAGCTCCTCGAGCAGGATCTTGGCCTGCTCGGTGGTGGTGCCGGTGCCGCGCAGCTTCGGGCGGTCCTGTTCCGGCTTGCGGGTGATGCGCATCCGCCGGCCGCCGATGCTGGCCTCGAGCCGTACCTCGGTCGGCGTGCCCGGCGCCGCGTGATCCGAGCGGAGCCTGCGCGTCTTGCCGCGTTCGCCGGGGACCTGCCCGTAGAGCGCGAACCCGATGGCGTCCAGCAGCGTGGTCTTGCCCGCGCCGGTCTCGCCGTGCAGCAGGAACAGCCCGGAGGGGGCCAGGTCGTCGAAGCTGACCTCCGCGGTGCCGCCGAACGCGCCGAACGCGGTCACGCGCAGCCGGTGCGGGCGCATCAGTCGTCCGCCTCTTCGGTCCGGACGGCTTCGAAGGCCCGGGCGAGCAGCCGTTCCTCGCCCGCCGTGGGCGGCGCGTTGCTGACGTGCCGGACGAACTCGGCGGCGATGGACAGGTCGTCGCGGCCCGCGGTCCGCGCCCGGTACCCTCGGGCTCCGGGCACCGCGCCCTCCGGCTCGAACCCCAGCACCAGGACGTGCGGGAACCTGGCGCGCAGCGCGTCCATCGCCCCCTCCGGACGGCGCGGGTCGGTGAGCGTCACGGACACGAAGTCGTCCTCGTACCCGGTGTAGGCGGCCGAGCCGAGCAGGTCGGCGAGCTGGCCGCGGAGCACGCTGAGGCGCCGGTGAAGCGGGGCCGGCACCTGCTCGGCGCGCGCGGTCCCCTGCGCGTCCAGCTCGACCAGCCAGCTGCCCTTGCGGTGCGCCGCCTCGGAGAACGAGTACGGCAACGGCGAGCCGCTGTAGCGCAGGTGCGGGGCGATGGTCTGCTGGCCGTGCAGGTGGCCGAGGGCGACATAGCTGAAGGGGGCGAACAGCTCCGCGGGCACCTGGCCGACGCCGCCGACGGTGATGTCCCGCTCGGATTCGCTGGCCGCTCCGCCGGCGACCCAGCCGTGTGCCATGACGACGCGGCGGTGGATACCGCGGGCCTCGGCGTCGGCCCGGATGCAGGCCACCACGTGCCCGAGCACCCCGGCGTGCCCGCGGGAGGCGGCTGGCACGGACCCGGCTCCGGCCTGGGGCAGCTCGCCGCGGACGGCGTCCGGTTCGAGGTAGGGCACCCCGTACACGGCCACCGGGCCGTGGGCGTCCTCGAGCACGACCGGCCGGGCCAGCGCGCCGGGCCGGGTGCGCAGGTGCACGCCCGCCTTCTCCAGCAGGCCGCTGCCGAATCCGAGCCGGCGCGCCGAGTCGTGGTTGCCGCTGATCAGCACGATCGCCGCCCCGGTGTCGTGCAGCCGCAGCAGCGCGTCCTCGCACAGCTCGACGGCGTCGACCGGCGGCACGGCGCGGTCGTAGACGTCCCCGGCGACCAGGACCGCGTCGACCTTCTCGGCGCGGGCCACCGCCACCAGGTGATCGAGGAAGGCCGCCTGGGCCGCCCGCAGGTCCGCGCGATGCAGGGACCGGCCCAGGTGCCAGTCCGAGGTGTGCAGCAGTCGCATGGCCCGGACCCTAGCCCAGGGCACCGACATTACGCGCCGGTACACGCCGGTAGCTGCGCCAATTCTCCATATGGCTCATCGCCATATGGAGAATTGGCGTTGGCACAGCATCAGTGGTGTCCGTACCTTGCTGGGCTTGACATCCTCCACCGTCCTGAAAAGGGTGGGAATTCCAGCCGCAACCTGCGGTTACGCTGTAGGTTCGCGGTTCACAGGCCCGGCATCCCGGAAGCCTCCCCGCGCAGCCACGGCATGCCCTGCCGCGGTTCTGCACCAGGTGGTGCAAGTGCCCGCCTGGTTCTAGCGGACAGCTCTAAGCTATCAGTTCGTACCGACATTCCACAGGAGGTGAAGCGGCGTTTCCTCCCTCACCTGAAAACCGAGGTCCACACGTCGCAATGCTTATGAGCGCACGGCGGCGCCATCTGGTCGTCCTAGCCCTGACGCTGACCGCTGGGCTGGTCGCCGGGTGCAGCAGCTCGCCGCCCAAGCCGCAGACCACGGCGAACGCCTATCTCGCGGCCTGGGCCAGGCAGGACTGGGCCGCGATGCGGCGGCTGGCCAGCGATCCGCCGGCCGATTTCACGGCGGTCAACCAGGCGGCGTTCCGCGACCTGACGGTCCGGCAGGCCAGCTTCACGGCCGGGACGACGCGCACGAGCAACTCGGCGGCCAGCACGCCGGTCACCGAGCGGCTCACGCTGGCCGGCCTGGGCACCATCACCATCTCCTCCGCCCTGCACCTGGTGCTGACGCAGGGCAAGTGGCTGGTGAGGTGGTCGCCGGCCACGATCGCGCCGCAGCTGCGCGCCGGGGACCATCTCGCGCTGCAGACGACCTGGCCGGCCCGCGCGCCGGTGCTCGGCGCGCACGGCACGCCGCTGACCAGCCAGGGCCAGATGGTGACGGTCGGTGTCGAGGGCGCCCGGATCAAGGACGCCGGCTCGCTGCGGTCCGCCCTGGTCGCCGCGGGTGCTCCGGCCGCCGCGGCCGGCACCGCCATCGCCGCCGCCAAGGCCCACCCGACGTTCTTCGAGCCGGTCTTCACCGTGACCCGGGTGCGCTACAACCAGCTCGAGCCGGCCATCTACCCGATCCCGGGCACGGTGTTCCAGTCCGGCACCGCGCTGAGCGCCATCACCCCCGGCCTGGCCGCCGGGATCGTCGGCACCGTCGGCCCGGTGACGGGGCAGGAACTCGGCCAGCTCGGCGCGCCGTACGGCGCGCAGAACGATGTCGGGCAGACCGGCCTGGAGCAGGCGGACGAACGCCAGCTGGCGGGCACGCCCGGCGCCACCGTCTCGGTGGCCGGCAAGAACGGCGCGCACGTCGCCACACTGGCCATGATCGCGGCGCGTCCGGGTACCCCGGTCACCACCACGATCGATCCGGTCGTGCAGCAGGCGGCCGAGGCGGCGCTGGCCGGGGAGAAGAAGAGCGCCGCGCTGGTCGCGGTGAACGCCGCCACCGGGGCGGTGCTCGCCGCGGTGTCGGTCAACTCGGGCGGTTTCGACCAGGCCATCGACGGCGGTTTCCCGCCGGGCTCGACGTTCAAGGTGATCACCTCCAGCGCGCTGATCGGTCACGGGCTCACCCCGCAGTCGGCGGCCAGCTGCCCGGGCACGGCCACCGTCGACGGCGAGGTGTTCCGCAACGCGGAGAGCGAGGAGCCGGTGAGCAACCTGCTGCAGGCGTTCACCGAGTCGTGCAACACCGCCTTCATCCAGCTGGCCACCGGGCACCTGTCGCCGTCGGACTTCCCGGCGGCGGCGGCCATGTTCGGGCTCGGCAAGAGCTTGCATATCGGGCTGGCCGCCTTCGGCGGCTCGGTCCCGCGGCCGGGCGACGAGGCCGACCTGGCCGCCACCTCCATCGGGCAGGGACGGGTGCTGGTCTCGCCGCTGGACATGGCGATGGTCGCCGCGGCGGCCGACACCGGTACGGTGCGCGCGCCGCAGCTGGTGACGAGCGGCGCGGGCTCGGCCGGGGCGGGCCCGGCCGGGGCGAGCGGGGGGCAGCTGCCCGCCTCGGTGGTCAGCGGACTGCACGAGATGATGGCCTCGGTGGTGGCCCGCGGCACCGCGGCCGGCCAGGGCCTGCCCGCGGGCACCTACGCCAAGACCGGCACCGCCCAGTATGGGACGACCAAGCCGCTGAAGACCGACGCCTGGCTGATGGGCTTCAAGGGCGACATCGCGTTCGCGGCGCTGGTGGTCAACTCCGCCGGGAACGGCGGGCCGACCTGCGGCCCGATCGTGGCGAAGTTCCTGAACGGGATCTAGCTCACGGCCGGGCGGGCGGCTAGCCAGCTGTCCACCTCGGCCTGCCATTTGCGCTTGTCCGCCTCGGGCGCGAAGCAGGCGTCGAACGAGTTCCGGGCCAGGGCGGCGAGCTGGGCGTCGCCGTAGCCGAAGGCACGCCGGACCGCGGCCAGGTTGTCGTCCACATAGCCGCCGAAGTAGGCCGGGTCGTCGCTGTTCACGGTGACGAGCAGGCCGGCGTCCAGCATGCCGGGCAGCACGTGCTGGGCGAGCGTGCCGACCACCCGCAGCGCCACGTTGGACAGCGGGCACACGGTCAGCGGGATCTGCTCGTCGCGCAGCCGCGCCACCAGGGCGGGATCCTCCATGGACCGCACCCCGTGGTCGACACGCTCCACGTGAAGCGCATCGAGCGCCTCGCGCACGTAGTCCGGGCCGCCCTCCTCGCCCGCGTGGGCTACCAGCCGCAGCCCTCCGGCCGCCGCGAGCCGGTACACCGCGGCGAACAGCGCGGGCGGGTAGCCGATCTCGGCGGAGTCGAGCCCGACGCCGATGAACTTGTCCCGGAACGGCAGGCAGGCCCGGAGCGCCGCATCGGCGGCGTCCGCGCCCAGGTCGCGCAGGAAGCACGGGATCAGGCCGGCGGAAATCCCGTGGTCGCGGGCGCCGTCGGCCAGCGCGGCCGTCAGCCCGCCGAACACCTCTGCCAGCGGCACCCCGTTGGCCAGGTGCGCCTGCGGGTCGAAGAAGATCTCCGCCCGGCGCACCCCGGCCGCCGCGGCCCGGGCCAGGTACGCGCGGGCCAGGTCGTAGAAATCCTGCTCGGCCCGGAGCACGCGCAGGTTGGCGTAATACAGGTCGAGGAAGGACTGCAGGCTGCCGAACCGGTACCTGGCGCGCAGCTCGGCCACGTCCAGGGTCGGCAGCACGGTACCGTTCCGCTTCGCGAGCCGGACCAGCAGCTCAGGCTCGAGCGTGCCCTCGATGTGGAGGTGCAGCTCAGCGACGGGCAGCGGGGGGCCGCTGCGGTCAGTCACCGGAGCGGATGTCGGTGTCGTCGTCCTCCACCACGTGGATCGCGGCCTCCTCCGCGCTGGCGGCCCCGCCGTCGACGCCGACGTCGCGGGCCACCAGGTCCTCCTCGGCGTCGGGGTGGGCGCCCTCGTCCTCGGCCACCAGCCGGCCCGCCCGCGGATCGGGGCCGTCGTCGAGCAGCAGCCCGTCGAGGTACTCGTCGGCCTCATCGTCGTCGTCACGGTCTTCTGGCAGGTCGTCGTCGACGTCGAACGGGGTGTCCGGCTCCTCCTCGGCGAGCAGCTGGTCGAGGGACTCGCGCTCGTCGGCCGAGCCGGACCTGATCGCGCCTGACCACCGCTCCGGCGGGGCGACCCCGCGGTCGAGCGGATCGTCCCCCGGGGTCCCTTCCAGCGTGTCCAAGGGGTCCTCGACGTCGTAGTCCTCGAGGTCGGCGGACTCATGACGGCGCTCGTCTGGCATCGGGTGCTCCTCCCTCCAGGTGGTTCTGCATCGCAGGACGTGGTCCATCATGCCCTAGGCCGGCGGCGATGAGTTCGCGGTGGCTGCCTCGTCATTACCACACGAGATATCTGGTTCGCGGGGGTCGCTGCCGTACCGGTAGGTTCGAGGCACGGGGCGATAAGCGGGGGCTGTTTTGCGGAGGGTGGATGTCACAGTTCGACGGGGTAGGCGGGCAGCCTGCGATCCTGGTGGAGGGCCTGACTAAATCGTTCGGCGAGGTGCGCGCGCTGCGCGGCGTCGACATTTCCGTGCCGCGCGGGACGGTGCTCGGCGTGCTCGGGCCGAACGGGGCGGGCAAGACCACCATGGTGCGAATCCTGACCACCCTGCTGCTCCCGGACGGGGGGCGCGCGGTGGTCGAGGGCCATGACGTGGTGCGGGAGGCCGCCGCGGTCCGGCGGTCGATCGGGCTGGCCGGGCAGTCGGCAGCCATCCAGGAGGAGCTGACCGGCCGGGAGAACCTGGAGATCATCGGGCGGCTGTACCATCTGAGCCGGGCGCGGGCCCGCAGCCGCGCCGCGGAGCTGCTCGAGCAGTTCGAGCTGACCGACGCGGCGGGCCGGGCGGCGAAGACCTACTCCGGCGGCATGCAGCGGCGGCTGGACCTGGCCGCCAGCCTGGTGGGCCAGCCGCAGGTGCTGTTCCTGGACGAGCCGACGACCGGCCTGGACCCGCGGGCGCGGCTGGGGATGTGGGACGTCATCAGGTCGCTGGCGGCCGGCGGGACCACGCTCCTGCTGACCACCCAGTACCTCGATGAGGCCGACGAGCTGGCGAACGAGATCGTGGTCATCGACCACGGCCTGGTCATCGCCGCGGGCACGTCCGAGGAGCTGAAGAACAGGGTCGGCGGGGACGTGATCGAGTTCACGGTGCCGGACCGGCACCTGGTGGGCGACGCCGTCGCGGCGATCGCGCCTCTCGGGAAGGGGGACGGGGAGGCAGGCGGGGAGCCGCACGCCGACCCGGAGACCGGCGTGGTCAGCGTGGGCGTCGGCAGCCGCGGGTCCGACGCGCTGACCGAGGCGGTGCGCATGCTGGACGGCGCGGGCATCGCGACCCGCGGGCTGGCGCTGCGCCGGCCCTCGCTCGACGACGTGTTCATGGCGCTGACCGGCCACGTCGCCGAGGAGGAACAGCAGAACGGACGCCGGCGCGGACCCGGGGGCCGCCGCCGGGCGGACAGCGACCGGGCAGGCGATGAGACGATTGCGAGGACGGCATCATGACAGCGGTCGCAGCGTCGGCCGGGGTGGAGGCACCCCGCCTGCTCTCCCGGATCCGCTGGGGGGTGAGCGACACGCTCACCCTGACCCGGCGCAGCCTCCTGGTGTGGCTGCGGGTACCCGCCTACCTGGTGTTCACCGTGATCCAGCCGGTGATGTTCGTGCTGCTGTTCCGTTACGTGTTCGGCGGCGCGATCCCGGTGGACGTCCCCGGCGGCTACGTCAACTACCTGATACCGGGGATCGTCGCGCAGACCGCGGCGTTCGCGACGTTCGGCACCGCGATCGTGCTCGCCCAGGAGCTGAAGAAGGGCGTGATCGACCGGCTGCGGTCGATGCCGATCGCGCGCTCGGCCGTGCTGACCGGGCGGCTCGTCGCCGACACCGGCCGGATGGTGGTCACGATCCTCATCATCGTCGGCGTGGGCTACCTGGTCGGGTTCCGGTTCCTGAACGGCGCCGGCCCGGCCATCGCCATGGTGGTGCTGGCCACCGTGTTCGGCGTGGCTTTCGCGTGCATCGCCGCCTATACCGGGCTGGCCATCGGCGACGAGGAGTCGGTGCAGGCGTTCGGGATGATCTGGCTGTTCCCGCTCACGTTCGTGTCCTCGGCGTTCGTGCCGATCGCGACCATGCCGGGCTGGCTGCAGGCCTTCGCCAGCCACCAGCCGGTCACCTACGTCGTGGACACCATGCGCGCGATGGCGCTCGGCGGCCCGATCGCGGAGAACCTGTGGAAGAGCCTCGCCTGGCTGATCGGGATCTTCGTCGTCTTCCTGCCGCTCGCGGTCCGCGCGTACCGGCGGGCGAGCTGACCCTCACCCGGGCGGGTCAGCGGCCGGACAACTGCCCAGCCGCGCTGACCAGCACGAAGATGACGAAGGCGGTGATCAACAGCGACAGCACGATCATGGCCGGCTGACGCGCCCTGGCGGCGAGCAGGGCGGCAGGCAGCAACCCGAGCGCGGCGCACCCGGCGAAGACATACAGGCAGACCGTGAGGAACGTGGTCATATCGGTGTCCCGAGGCGCGGGTGAGCCCCCGTGGCCCGCGGCACCCTGGCGGCCACGCCGGCTAGGGCCGCAAGCGGCCGCTCGGACGGGAACGCTGATGGCCACCTCGGCTGCCCACACCAGGCCTGCGATTGCTCATGCTTCTGCGCCCTCCCCGGCTGCAAAATCCGACCCCGCAACCCGCATACGGGGATTACCCCCGCCTGAGCAGATTAAGCCGGATGCCGCAGGAATGCAGGCAATTAGTGATGCCGGCAGCGCGGAACGTGGCAATGGCCCGGCCGCGGGACCGCCTTGCCGGGGTCAGCTCGCGGCGAGCTGGGCCAGCTCGCCGCGGACGGCGACGGTGTCGGGGTGGCGGGCGCCCAGGACACGGGTGCGGTCCGCGATCACCTGGCGGTAGAGTTCCTCGGCTTCGGCGCGGCGGCCCTGGCGGGCGGCCAGCCAGGCCAGGGTGGCGCGCGAGGTGAGGGTGTCGGGGTGGTCCTCGCCCAGCAGCCGGCGCCGGTCGGCCAGAACCTCACGGCCGAGCTGCCCGGCCTCGTCGTAGCGGTGCTGCAGGCCGAGCAGCCGGGCCACGTCCTGACGGGCGGTGAGGGTGTCGGGGTGGCGGGGGCCCAGGACGCGCTGCCGGTCGGCGAGCAGGCCGCGGTACTGCTGCTCGGCGTCGGCGTAGCGGCCGCGCAGTTCGGCCGTCCAGGCCAGGGTGCCGCGGGTGGTGAGGGTGTCAGGATGGTCCTCGCCCAGGACACGGCGCCGGTCGGCCAGCACCTCACGGCATAGCTCGGCGGCTTCGGCGGGCTTGCCGCGCAGTCCGGTCAGCCAGGCCAGGGTCTCCCGGGCGGCCAGGGTGTCCGGGTGGTCGTCGCCCAGGATGCTCCGGCGGCCGCCGAGGACCTCGTTGACGATGTCGATGGCCTCGGTATAGCGGCCCTGCCGGCCGATGAGCCAGCCGAGCCGGTGCTGGGTGGACAGGGTGTCGGGGTGCTCGGCGCCCAGGGTCCGGCGCCGGGCCGCGAGCACCTGCCGGAACATCGGCTCGGCGTCGGCGTAGCGGCCCTGCAGGCCGATCATCCGGGCCAGCCGGTGCCGGGTGGACAGGTTGTCCGGGTGATCCTCACCCAGCAGCCGGTGCCGGTCCGCCAGGACCTGGTGGCACAGCTCCTCGGCCTCGCCGTAGCGGCCCCGCTGCCCGATGATCCGGGCCAGCCGGTGCCGGGTGGCCAGGGTGTCCGGGTGGTCATCGCCCAGCACCCGCCGCCGGTCATCCAGGACCCGGCGGTACAGCTCCTCGGCCTTGGCGTAGCGCCCGGCCTTCCCGGCCAGCCGGGCCAGGTTCTGCCGGCTGGCCAGGCAGTCGGGATGATCCAGGCCCAGGACGCGGCGCTGGACGCCGAGGACCTGGCGGCTCAGCTCCTCGGCCTCGGCGTAGCGGCCCTGCAGGCCGATCATCCGGGCCAGGTTGTACCGCGCGGCCAGGGTTTCCCGGTGGTCGGGGCCGCGCAGCCGGTAGTCGGCGGCCAGCAGCTGGCGGTACAGCTGCTCGGCCTCGGCGTAGCGGCCCTGCACGCCCAGCGCGGCGGCCAGGTCATGCCGGGTGGCCAGCGTGTCGAGGTGGCCGTCGCCCTGGACCCGCAGCCGCTCGGCGAGCAGTTCACGGTAGATCGCCTCGGCGTCGCCGCTGCGACCGCGCCGGACCATGGTCCGGGCCAGGTAGCCGCGCGCGGTCAGCGCGGCCGGGTGGTCGCGGGGCAGGAAGGCCGCGGCGGCGACGCTGGCCTGCGCGAGCTTCTCGGCCGCGGCCAGCCGCCCGGCGCCGAGCAGGGCCTCGGTGCCGACCGCGCTGACCGCCAGCAGCCGGGCCAGCACCGCGGGATCCAGGTCGTCGGCGAGCACGTCGATGACGGCCTTGACGTGCGGCCGCAGCCGCCGCCAGGTCGGCCAGTCGCCGGGCCGGGCCGGGTCGAGCCCGGCCGTGGCCGCTTCCAGCAGCGCCACCGCGGTCTCCCGCACCGCCATCGGCTCGGGGCCGGTGCTGGCCGCCAGCCGGATCCGGTTGGCGTCGGCGACCACCGGGTGCACGGTGAAGGTCCCGGCCGGGCCGCTGCCACCGGAGATGTCGATCAGCCCGGTACGCGAGAGCCCTTGCAGGCCGACGCGGAGCGCGGTCCGTTCGGCCTGATGATCTTGATCTTCGGCCTGGCCGGCGAGCAGGCTCGCCAGCGGCGGCAGCTGGATCAGCCAGGCCGGGATGGGGGTGGCGGCCGCGAAGCAGGACAGCACCAGCAGCAGCGGGCGGGCCTGCGGGCGGCCCTCGGCGGCCAGCGCGTCCAGCGACAGATCCCAGGT
>Ga0335069_10005363_pt1 | contig 18867 bp, 15 predicted proteins | sample Lox_Sample_11_FD_206714 | JGI IMG/M metagenome (GOLD analysis project Ga0335069, IMG submission 206714) | Soil microbial communities from Loxahatchee National Wildlife Refuge, Florida, United States - Lox_Sample_1.1 | ecosystem: Environmental > Terrestrial > Soil > Wetlands | place: USA... | reverse complement strand
CGCCACTGGGCGCAGAACAACGCCACCCGCAAGTGGATCTACGTCGAGCAGGACCCCATGGCGATCGGCGTCAACCGGCCGGTAGACGTGCCGCTGGTGGGAGACCTGCGTGGCGTGGTGCCCCAGCTCGTCGACGCGTTGAAGGACAGCCCGCGTTCGCCGTCGGCCGAGCTTGCGCGCTGGATCAAACAGGATGCCGACCAGCTTGCCGAACTGGCCGAGGCAGCGCCGAGCGGCCGGACCCCGATCCACCCCGCACGCTTCGTGGTCGAGGCCACCAAAGCCTTTCCGGCCGAGGGCATCATGGTCCGCGACGGCGGCGCGACGGTCATCTTCCAATGGACCTATTCGCTGGCCAAACCGCACGACGTCATCTGGAACCAGAACTTCGGCCACCTCGGCACCGGCCTGCCCTATGCCGTCGGCGCGTCGGTCGCCGACGGCGGCAAGCGGCCGGTGATGCTGCTGACCAGCGACTCCTCGTTCATGTTCCACATCGCCGAGCTGGAGACCGCCGCACGTCAAAAGCTGCCGCTGGTCTGCGTCGTCGGCGTCGACCACCAGTGGGGTCTCGAGGTCGGCGTCTACAAGCGCACCTTCGACCAGCCGTCACCGCAGCCCGGCGTGCACTGGAGCAAGGACGTGCGCTTCGACAAGATCGCCGAAGGCTTCGGCTGCCACGGCGAATACGTCGAGAAGGAAGAGGAGATCGGTCCGGCGATCAAACGCGCTTATGCCAGCGGACGCACAGCCGTCGTGCACGTCTGCATCGACCCGAAGGCCAACTCCGAGGAGATGCCGAACTACGGCGAATTCCGCACCTGGTACGCAGAAGGCACCCAGTAAGAAAAGGAGCAGTCATGCGCGACTACCTGAAGTTCTACATCGACGGACGCTGGGTCGACCCGCTGCGGCCCAACACCTTTGACGTCGAGAACCCAGCGACCGAGCAGGTCTCCGGGAGGATCTCGCTCGGCTCGGCCGCCGACGTCGACGTGGCGGTCAACGCCGCCCGACGCGCCTTCGCCGGCTGGTCGCAGAGCAATCGCGAACAGCGCCTCGATCTACTGGAGGCGATCCTGGCCGAATACGGCAAGCGCGCGGGCGATCTCGCGGATGCGGTCACCGAGGAAATGGGTGCGCCGCCCTCGCTGGCCGCGGGCCCGCAGGTTCAGCTCGGGCTCGGCCACCTGGTGACGGCGATCGACGTGCTGAAGAACTTCCCCTTCGAAGAACAACACGGGGCGACGCTGATCGCCAGGGAGCCCATCGGCGTCTGCGGGTTGATCACGCCGTGGAACTGGCCGCTCAACCAGATCGCGGTCAAGGTGTACCCGGCGTTGGCAACCGGGTGCACGATGATCCTGAAACCGTCCGAGGTGGCGCCCTTCTCGGCCTACGTCTTCACCGAGATCCTCGATGCCGCGGGCGTGCCGGCCGGGGTGTACAACCTCGTCAACGGTGACGGCCCCGGGGTCGGCGTCGCACTGGCGAGCCATCCCGACATCGACATGGTGTCGTTCACTGGGTCGACGCGCGCCGGTGTCGAGGTGGCCAGGAATGCCGCCCCGACGGTGAAGCGGGTGACGCAGGAGCTTGGCGGCAAGAGCCCCAACATCGTCCTCGACGACGCGGGCTTTGCCGACAGCGTCCGCGCCGGCGTGGTCAACATGATGCCGAACACCGGGCAGAGTTGTAACGCCCCGTCGCGCATGCTGGTCCCGAATTCCCGGATGGCCGAGGCCATCGGCATCGCCCGCGCGGTCGCCGAGCACGTGAAGGTGGGCGACCCGCAAGACAAGACGGCGATCGGACCGGTGGCCTCGAGGGCGCAATTCGAGAAGGTCCAGGGCCTGATCCAGAAGGGCATCGACGAGGGCGCGACCGTCGTCGCCGGCGGCCTGGGCCGGCCGGCGGGGCTGGACCAGGGTTACTACGTCAAGCCGACCGTGTTCGCCGACGTCAGCAACGACATGACGATCGCGCGCGAGGAGATCTTCGGTCCGGTGCTGTGCATCCTCGGCTACGACGACATCGATCAGGCCGTCCAGATCGCCAACGACACCGATTATGGCCTGGCCGGCTATGTCTCGGGAGCCGACCTCGACAGGGCCCGCGAGGTGGCCCGCAAGATCCGTGCGGGATGGGTGACGATCAACCACGCCTTCGACATGAACTCGGCGTTCGGCGGCTACAAGCACAGCGGCAACGGTCGGGAGTGGAGCGAGTTCGGCTTCCACGAATATTTAGAGGTCAAGAGCACCTTGGGCTACGCGCCCTGACGGGCCGGGGCGCCAGCAGGGAGGTCGCAATGAGGTGTCGTGCCGCCGTGATCCGCGGGGTTGGCAGGGACTGGGAGATCCACGAGATCGATCTCGATCCGCCCCGCAGCGGTGAAGTCCTGGTGCGGATGGCGGTTGCCGGAGTTTGTCACTCCGACGACCACTTGTTCACCGGCGATGTAGTGCCCACCCCGGAGGCGCTGGCCGCGAGCGGTCAACCCGCGCCGGACTGGTTCCCGCTGCTCGGCGGGCACGAGGGTGCGGGTGTCGTCGCCGAGATCGGACCGGGCGTGACGACGGTGCGGCCGGGGGACCGCGTGGCGCTTTCGTTCATTCCCGCATGCGGAAATTGCCGGTTCTGCGTGAACGGTCAAAGCTACATCTGCGATATCGGTGCGAGCCTGTTCGTGCGGGAGATGCCCACCGACGGGACGTGCCGCAGGCATCTCGGCGACGAAAACCTCCTGGCGTATGGCCAACTCGGCACGTTCGCCGAATACGCGGTGCTGTCGGAAAGGTCCGTCATCAAGATCGACGACGCGATCCCGTTCCATGCCGCCTCACTCGTGTCGTGCGGTGTGAGCACCGGCTGGGGCTCCGCGACGATATCGGCGGGCACCGAACCCGGCGACACCGTCGTCGTGATCGGCACCGGTGGGGTCGGGATGAACGCCTTGCAAGGTGCGCGCGCCGTCGGCGCGAAATATGTCATCGCGGTGGATCCGGTTGATTCCAAGCGGGATTCGGCCAAGTTCTTCGGTGCCACGCACACCGCCGCTTGCGCCGAGGCGGCGATCCCCCTGGTCAAGGAGATCACCGCCGGCGTCATGGCCGACCGGGTCGTCGTCTGTCCCGGCGTGGTGCATGTGGACTTGATCCCGTTGGCGATGGCGCTGCTTCGCAAGGGCGGGATATGCGTGCTCACCGGCATCACTCCGTTCACCGAGCCGCCGGTTCCGTTGGTCCTGCAGGAGATGACGTTGTCGGCCAAGCAACTCAGGGGAGCGCTCTACGGGGGGATGAATCCGCGCACGAGCGTGCCGATGCTGTTGTCGCTGTATCAGGCCGGCGCGTTGAAACTCGATGAGCTGGTCACTCGGCACTACCGGCTCGACGAGATCAACGAGGCATTCGCGGACCTGCGCGAGGGTCGCAACATTCGCGGGATCATCGAGTTCACCGGCCCGTAGTCACCGTTCAGCCGGATTCGAAGTGACGCCGGATGCCCGCGAGCATTTCGATGTGCGCCTTGACCGCCTCGCGCGTGGTGACCGGGGCCAGCGGCCGGGGTGCGGCGATCCGTATCCGCTCGGTGATCCGGGTGCCGCCGTCGCTCGCAGCGAAGCTCACCGCTCCGCGCAGCCGCACCCCCGGTGACTGGTCGGCCTCGGTCGTCACGTCGCCGTCGGCGCGGACGTGCAGCCGCGCCCGGTAGGTGATCCGCATCCTGAACGGCCCCAACGGGATCCGGTCCACCACCCGGTAGCTCTGCACGTAACCGTCCGGCGTTTCGGTGCGCGACGTGGCCTGCACGGACACGATCAGCGGGTGCACGAGCTTGATGTTGTCCAGATCCACGTAGAAATCGCGGACGTCGACCGGCGGCGCGGGCACCTGCTCTGACAGCGTTCGCTCGGCACGCGCGACCCACCAGCTCACCGGGACGACTCCGCGACGAGAACACCTGTGCGCCATATGAACATCAGTGCGTTGATGGCGATCAGGAGGGTGCGCGGCCGCCGCATCCTGCGGGCGCCCCGCACGCACTCCGCACACGGGTGGCCGACCGCGGCGGTGCGCATGCAGTCCACGCAGATGCAGCGGTCGCAGCAGCGGGGGTGGGTGCCACGACCGGGATGCCGGTAGCAACTCGGGGCCGCGGCCGGCGACTCCGGCGCGCTGGCTGCGCTCATCGCACCATTCTCGCCCGCGTCGCGCTATTGCTCGGCATTTTCCAGACCGCCGCGGTGCCCTAATGTGTTTCCCGTGGAGTCACCGAGGTGACGGGAGCCGGCGCCGGCGTTGTCGAGCGCTACCTGGACTGCCTGGCCGGACACGATTGGGACGGCCTGGCCGCGACGATTGCCGACGAAGGCCTGGTCCGCGAGGGGCCGTTCTGCGACGTCGTCGAGGGCAAGCAGCACTACGTCGCCTACCTGCGCAAGGTGTGCACCAATCTCCAGGGCCACCGGCTGGAGGTGCAGCGGGTTTCGCACGTCGACTCCCGGGTGTCATACGCCGAGTTGACCGAGGCGTTCGAGATCGACGGCGTCGTCGCGACGTGGCCCGAATGCATCGTTTTCGAGCAAGGCGACGACGGCCTGATCCTTCACGTCAGCGTGTTCTTCAAGCAACCCGGGCGCGACACCACGTAGCGGTCTATTCCCTCCTTCACTGAATTGACCTAACGTGTCATGGATGGAGGCAGACGGAACACCGGAGTCGGTGCCGGTCGAGAAATTGCACTCGGGCGACCCGATCACCGATTGCGGTCAGCGATACATAGTCCTCGAATCGAAAACTGTCAGCGACAGCTGCGTGGTTCTCGAGCTCGAGTCCAGGGTGGATCACCAGCTGCAGGTGATCGAGAAGTCCTTCCCGGCGGGCTACCAGGTCGGTAGGGCGAACCACCGGATTCTGTAGCCGAATTTCCGCAGCCACCAATGCGCGAGTAGCCGGTCGACGGCTACCGCGCATTTGTGTTTTGGCACCCAATAACTCGGAAGCGCTCGAAATGTCTTTTCCGCCAATGCGCTTCGGCGGCCCCGGCATCCCGACCCGGACCCCCCGTACCGCCATGATGCCGACGCGTGATCGTTCTCCCAGGTTTGGTCGGGCTCCGACCCGGTAACCTTTCTTCCAGGAAGCGATTGCACCCCTGGCAACCGAGCGAATCCCGACGCGCCGCACTCGTCGGTGTCATCGTGCGCCGTCCACGCAGCCCAGCTGTGGACAGGCCCCTGACACGCCAGGATCATTGGGCGCGGTAGACGTATGTGAAGGGTGACGGATGAAGATTCCGGGCGTGGCCAGCGTCGTCGCTGGCGTGACCGGCGGGGCCGCGCAGGCAGTGCGAGCCGGCGTCTCCACCGCGGCCGACGCCGCCGGGGCGGTGCAGATGCTCGCCGGCCCGGTGGTGGAACTGGCCGGCCCGGTGGTTCAGTCGATGGCCAACACGACGGGCCGGGCGATCGGCATCGGCTCCGCGTCCGACGGCTCACCGAACGGCGTCGCGCCTCCGGTGCGCTGGCAGAGCGGGCGGCGGGTGCATTTCGATCTCGACCCATTGCTGCCCTTCCCCCGCTGGCACGAGCATGCGGCGGTGGTGGAGGAACCGGTTCGCAGAATCCCCGGAGTGGCCAGCGCCCACGTCGAGGGCGCACTTGGCCGGCTGGTGGTCGAGCTCGACAGCGACGCCGACAGCGACACCGTCCTCGACGAGGTGCGGGAAGCGGTTTGTGATGTCGCCGCCGACCTGAACTTGACGGGACCCAGGTCGGCACCCCGGACGGCGCCGTTCGCCGACCCGGGTAACCCGTTGGCGATCCTGGTCCCGATGACGGCGGCGGCGATGGACGTCGCGGCGATCGGCGCGGCGGTCACCGGCTGGCTGGGCCGGTTGCCCGTCGCGCCGCGCAGCGCGCGCGCCGCGGCCGCCCTGCTCAATCATCAGCCGCGGGTGGTTGCCGTGCTGGAGTCGCGGCTGGGTCGCGTCGGTACCGACATCGCCCTCAGCGCCTCGACGGCGGTGGCCAACGGGCTCACCCATGCCATCGGAACACCCGTGATCGATTTGGCGCAACGCAGCCTGCAGATCTCCGAAGCGTCGGCTCACCGGCAGAGATGGCGGGAGCGCGAGCCCGAGCTGGCGTCCCCGAAGCGGCCGCAGGCCCCGGTGGTTCCCGTCATCTCCTCGGCGGGACCCAAATCGCAGGCGCCCCGGCATAATTGGGCCGCCGCCGCCGCGGGCGAGGTGTCCCACGTCGTGGTCGGCGGGGCCATCGACGCGGCCATCGACACCGCGAAGGGATCGATGGCCGGGCCGGTGGAGGAGTACGTCGACCAGGCGGCCAACGCGTCGCTGATCGCCGCGGCCGGCGCGCTGCTGGCCGGCGGTGGCACCGAAGACGCGGCCGGCGCGCTGCTGGCCGGCGTGCCGCGGGCCGCCCACGCGGGCCGGCAGGCGTTCGCCGCGGTACTGGGCCGCGGGCTGGCCAACGCCGGACAACTGGTCCTCGACCCCGGCGCGCTGCGCCGGATGGATCGGGTGAAGGTGGTCGTCATCGACGGGGCGGCGCTGCGTGGCGACAACCGCGCGGTGTTGCGGGCGCAGGGAGACATACCCGGCTGGGACGAGGATCGCGTCTACGAGGTCGCCGACGCCCTGCTCCACGGCGAGGAGGCGCCCGAGCCGGACCCCGACGAGTTGCCGGCCACCGGGGCACGCCTGCACTGGATCCGGGCGCAGGGCCCCTCGGCGATGCCCGCCCAGGGGCTCGAGCATGCCGACCTCGTGGTCGACGGCGAACGCGTCGGCAGCGTCGACGTGGGATGGGAGGTCGACCCTTTCGCGATCCCGCTGCTGCAGACCGCTGCCCGGACCGGGGCGCGGGTGGTGCTGCGCCACGTCGCCGGCACCGAAGACCTGACCGCCAGCGTCGCGGTGAGCCACCCGCCGGGCACCCCGTTGCTGCAGCTGGTTCGCGACCTGCGCACGGATCGCGGACCGGTGTTGCTGATCACGGCCCTGCACCGGGACTTCGCGTCCACGGACACGCTGGCGGCGCTGGCCATCGCGGACGTCGCGGTGGCCCTCGACGATCCCCAGGCGGCGACGCCCTGGACCGCGGACATCATCACCGGCACCGACCTGGCCGCTGCGGTGCGGATCTTGTCGGCGCTGCCGGTGGCCCGGGCGGCCACGGAATCCGCGGTTCGCCTTGCCAAGGGTGGCAGCACCCTGGCCGGCCTGCTGCTGGTCACCGGCGAGCCCGGCTCGGCCAACCCGGTTGCCTTGCAGCGCTGGCTCAACCCGGTCAACGCCGCGGCCGCGGCCGCGTTGATTCAGGGCACGTTCTCGGCCGGCAGGGTGTTGCGGCTGGCGGATCCCACACCGCAGCCGCTGACCGCCTGGCATGCCCTCGACCCCGAGATCGTCTACTCCCGCCTGACCAGCCGCACCCGTCCGCTGGCCGTCGAGCCCGGCACCGCGCCCTGGCGACAGATGCTGGACGACCTGTCCTACAACCCGGTCGTCGCGCCGCTGCGGGGTCCGGCAACCCGGGTGGGGCGGCTGCTGTCGGCGACGCGGGCCGAGCTCGCCGACCCGCTGACGCCGATCCTGGCCGTCGGCGCGGCGGCGTCGGCGATCGTCGGCAGCAACGTCGACGCGCTGCTGGTGGCCGGCGTGATGACGGCCAACGCCATAGCCGGCGGGGTGCAGCGCTTGCGTGCCGAGGCCGCGGTCGCCGAGCTGTTCGCCGAACAGGAGAAGCACGCGCGGCGCGTCGTGCTCCCCACCGTGGCGACCGCGCACCGGCGGCTCGAGGCCGCCCGCACGACGGAGCGAACGGTCACGGTCAGCGCGAAATCGCTGCGCCCGGGCGACATCATCGACCTCGCCGCCCCGGAGGTGGTGCCCGCGGACGCGCGCCTGCTGGTAGCCGAGGACCTGGAGGTCGACGAGTCCTTCCTCACCGGGGAATCGCTGCCGGTGGACAAGCAGGTGGAGCCCGTCGCCGCCGCCGACTCCGACCGGGCCAGCATGCTGTTCGAAGGCAGCACGATTGTCGCGGGACGGGCCCGGGCGATCGTCGTCGCCACCGGCGCCGGCACCGCCGCGCAACGCGCGCTGACGGCGATCGCCGATGTCGAGTCCGCCGCGGGCGTGCAGGCCCGGTTGCGGGAGCTGACCAGCAAGGTGCTTCCCCTGACGCTGGCCGGCGGTGCCACGGTGACCGGTTTGGCGCTGGCGCACCGCGGGTCGCTGCGGCAAGCGGTCGCCGACGGCGTCGCCATCGCCGTGGCCGCCGTCCCCGAGGGCCTGCCGCTGGTGGCCACCCTGGCCCAGCTCGCCGCCGCCCAGCGGTTGTCGCGGCGTGGGGCGCTGGTCCGCACGCCACGCGCCATCGAAGCGCTGGGGCGGGTCCAGACGGTGTGTTTCGACAAGACCGGCACGCTCACCGAAAACCACCTGCGCGTCGTGTGCAGCGTGCCGCACGGAACAAGTCCGGACGGCCCATTTCTCGATCCGGCCGACCCCGGGGGCGCCGAGGTGTTGCGGGCCGCCGCGCGCAGCAGCACCCAACCCCACAACGGGGGCGGACACGCGCACGCCACCGACGAAGCCATCCTCGAGGCGGCCAATGCCTTAGACGGCCAATGGGTTTCGGAGTGGACGGTGCTCGCGGAGGTGCCGTTCGAGTCCAGTCGCGGCTACTCCGCCGCGATCGGCACCGACGGCGCGGCGGGCGCGATGCTGATGGTCAAGGGCGCCCCCGAGGAGGTTTTGCCGCGTTGCCGGTTCGAAGATCAGGACGCCGCCCTCGAGCACGCGGAGTCGTTGGTCATGCGCCTGGCCGAGCGAGGCCTGCGCGTGCTCGCCGTCGCAAAGCGGCGCTGGGACGGCGGGACCACCGAGGACGACACCGACGTCGACAATGTCGACGCCGCCGCGCACGACTTGGAACTGGTCGGCTACGTCGGATTGGCGGACACCGCACGGCCCTCGGCGCGGCCGCTGATCGAAACGCTGGTGGAAGCCGGTCGCAGGGTGGTGCTGATCACCGGCGACCACCCGGTGACGGCCCGCGCGATCGCCCGCCAGCTGGGCCTGCCGTCGGACGCACGCGAGGTCACCGGGGCCGAGCTCACCGCCCTCGACGAGGACGACCGGGCCAAACTCGCCTCCGACGTGCAGGTTTTCGCACGCGTCAGCCCGGAGCAGAAGGTGCAGATCGTCGCCGCGCTGCAACACAGCGGGCAGGCGGTCGCGATGGTCGGCGACGGCGCCAACGATGCCGCCGCGATTCGCATGGCCGACGTGGGCATCGGGGTGAGCGGTCGCGGTTCGTCGGCCGCGCGCGGCGCCGCCGACATCGTCTTGACCGACAACGATCTCGGCGTGCTGGTCGACGCGCTGGTCGAGGGCCGCGGCATGTGGGGCGGCGTAAAAGACGCGGTCAGCATCCTGGTCGGCGGCAATGTGGGCGAGGTGCTCTTCACCATCATCGGGACGGCGTTGGGGACCGGTCGCGCGCCGGTGGGCACGCGTCAACTCCTGTTGGTGAACCTGCTCACCGACATGTTCCCCGCGCTCGCGGTCGCCGTCACCCCGCAGTACCCCCAGCCCGAAGAGGACGAGGACGGCGCGGACCGCGATGCCGACGAGACCCAGCGCGCCTTCCAGCTTGCGGCGCTGTCCGAACCCCCGCCGTCGCTCGACGCGCCGCTCATGCGCCAGATCGTCACCCGCGGCGCCGTCACCGCCGCCGGCGCGACGGCAGCCTGGGCCATCGGGCGCTGGACTCCGGGCACCGAACGCCGCACGTCGACAATGGGTCTCACCGCGCTGGTGACCACGCAGCTCGCGCAGACCCTGCTAACGCGGCGCCACAGCCCGCTGGTCATCGCCACGGCGCTGGGCAGCGCCGGCGTCTTGGTGGCCATCGTCCAGACCCCCGGCGTCAGCCAGTTCTTCGGCTGTACACCGCTGGGGCCCGTCGCCTGGTCCGGTGTGATCGGCGCGACGGCCGGCACCACCGCCGTGTCGGTGCTGGCGCCCAATTGGCTGGCCAAGAGGGTCGCCGCGCTCGAACCCAAGCAGCTCGAGCCCGGGGCAGGCTCAGGTCGATAGCTCCTTGCGCACGACCTTGCCCGCGGGATTGCGCGGAATGCTCCCGACGATGTTGATGTCGCGCGGCTGTTCGAAGCGGGAAACCCTGCCCTGCAAGTAATCCCGCAATGCCGACGGGTCGATGCCGCTTCCCGGCTGCGGGACCACGAAGGCGGCCAGTCGATGACCGAACCGCTCGTCGGGAACGCCGATGACCGCACTGTCGGCGACGTCGGGGTGCTCGGCGAGTGCGTTCTCCACCGCGCGCGGGTAGACGTTCTCTCCCCCGGAGATGATCATGTCGTCCTCACGGCCGACGATGAAGAGCCGTCCCGCATTGTCGAGGTAACCCATGTCCCCGGTGCTCGTCATGTTCTCGACGACGGCTTTGGCCTCCCCCGAGCCCTCCGTGTAGCCCTCGCTCGCCAGCTCGCCGCCGACGAAGATGCGTCCGGTGACGCGCGGACCGACGGGTCGGTCTTTCTTGTCGAAGATGCGCACCGGGCAGCCGGCGACCGGTTTTCCGACGGTTTCCGGAGCCTCCCTCAGGTCGGCCGGTGTTGCCAGCGCACCGATGCCGACTTCGGTTGAGCCGTAGCCGTTGTAGAGAATGTCGCCGTAGGCATCCATGAACCGCTGCCCCAGGGTGGGATCCAACCGGTCCCCGCTGGACAACACCACGCGCAGGTAGGGCAACGGGTTTCGCGCCCGCACCCGCTGCGGCAGGTCCAGGATGCGCGCGAGCACCACCGGCACCGCGGTGAACGCGTCGGCGCGGTGCAGCGACGCCTGCGCCAGCGCGGCCTCGGCATCGAAGTGGCGATGCGTCAGCACCGTGCCGCCCAGGGCCACCGTCAGCATCAGCATGCCGAGGCCCAGCCCGTGGAACATGGGCATTGCCACCGAGATCCGCGAACCCGTTCGCAGCCCGGTGCGATCGAGGATCGTCACCCAGACGCCCACCGCGGAACGCAGCTGCGGAGTGCGGGGCACGCCCTTGGGCTTGCCGGTCGTGCCCGACGTCAGCAGAATGATCCGGCCGGGTGCGGCCACTGCGGGTCGCGGGGATCGCGGGTCCCCGTCGCGCGCATCGACCGTCGCCGGATCGACGATGGTCACCGATGCCTGCGCTGCGCGCACCCGCTCCGCGAACTCGTCGTCGGCGACGATCGTGGTGATCCGGTGTGCGCCCAACGCGGCGGCCAGCGCATCGGTGCGGAAATCCGTGTTGACGAGCACGACATCGGCGCCGACCAGGGCGGCGGCGAAGAACGCCTTGACGAAACCCCGTCCGTTGCGGCACATGACCCCGACCGCGCGACCGGGCCCTTCTCCGGCGCCGGACAGCTGGCCCGCCAGCGCTCGGGCCTCCGACCGCAGCTCCCGGTAGGTGAGGGCGCCGTCGTCGTCGATGATCGCCGCCCGGTTCGGCCACCGGGCCGCCGTGACGCCCAGCAGCGTGTAGGGATTCGTGCCGCCGCGTCGCGCCTCGCGAATCACCCGGACCACCGCTGCCGGGGAAGGCGGGCCGAGCAACCCGGACCGCAGCAGCGCCCGCGCCGCCGTCGCGACCACACCGTTCTGGGACACCAGAAGGGTCATGGCCGGCCCTCGCGCACACCGGAATTGGCGAAGAAGCGGCGGTGCCACCACCGGGCCGCGCGCTCGGCGGGCCCGGCCAGCAGCACCGACGCCAGCTCGGCCGGCCACACCCAGGGCGGTTCGTTGGTGCGGGGGCGCTCGATGACCGCCTTGGCGATCGCGTCGGCGGCTTCGTCCGCGGACATGCCGGGAAGCCGGCCCAGCATCGGCGTGGGTGCGATCATCCGGGTGCGCACCAGCGCGAAGTAGACCGTCGTGACGTCCACACCGTCGGCGTGCAATTCCGGTGCCACGCTGCGCAGCCAGCGATCGAAGGCGCCCTTGGACGCCTGGTAAGCGCCCCACTGCGGCCCCGGTACGACGCGCACCCCGACGCTCGACACGTTCACGATGTGCCCGCCGCCGCGCTCTCGCATGGCCGGCAGCAGCCCCAGCAGCAGCCAGATCGGTCCCAGGTAGTTGATGTCGATGGTGCGCTGAAAGTCATGCGGGCGGTCGTACTGGTCGTGCAGCGACCGGCGCAACGACTTGCCCGCGTTGCTCACCACGACGTCGACCGCGCCGTGGTTCTCGGTGACCTGCTTCGTCAGCACGCCCACGGCGGCCTCGTCGGTGAGGTCGGTGGGGTAGGCGACCGCCCGCCCGCCGCCCGCGTTGATCGCCGCCGCGAGGTCCTCCAGCCGTTCCGCCGATCGGGCGACGACCAGCACCGTCGCTCCCGCGGCGGCCATCGTGCGGGCCGTGGCCTCGCCGATTCCGTAGGACGCGCCGGTCACCAATACCGTCTTGCCCGAAACGGTGTCGCGCAGCTTGTCGGGGTCCGAGACCCGCGCCGGGTTGGCCAGTCGGTCCGTGGCCGCCGCAAAGGCTCGCTGAAAGGGCTGTGCTATCAGGTTCACGTTCGGTGCCGCATTCACTCCGGATTGCGCGCCGAGGGGTGCGGCTCTGGCTTGACCGTGTGCCTCGACTCGGGTTACAGCTAGCAGACCACATCGGGGTTCGGCTCCGCCGCCCGGCCCGCGATTATCGGCAGTTCGCGCGGTTGGCGGAGCGAGCCGGCGCATCGCCGACGGGACGTTTTACGACTCTGAAACAATTGCCAGAGAAATCTCTGTTTAGCCGACGGTGCACCAGGGCACAATTGCGGCATGATCGCACGTCAACTCGCTCGTTTCCTTGGTCCCGCGGTAGTCGCGGCGTCGGGCCTCAGCGCCTCCGTCCTCGCGCCTGCCCTCCCCTTCGCCTCCGCCCAATGTCCGGACGTGCAGGTGGTATTCGCCCGCGGCACCGGTGAGCCCCCCGGTCTTGGCGCGACCGGACAGGCATTCGCCGACGACCTGCGCTCGCGCGTCGGCGGAAAGTCGTTCGACGTCTATCCGGTCAACTATCCGGCCAGCAACGACTGGGACACCGGCCTCGACGGCATCCGGGACGCCGGCGCGCACGTCGTTTCGATGGCGCACGACTGCCCCAACACCAAGATGGTGCTCAGCGGCTTCTCCCAGGGCGCGGCCGTGATGGGCTTCGTCACCTCCGCCGCCGTGCCCGACGGGGTCGACCCCAACACCGTGCCCAAGCCGATGGACCCCGCGGTGGCCGACCACGTGTCCTCGGTCGTGCTCTTCGGCATGCCCAACGTCCGCGCGATGAACTTCCTCAACGAGCCCCCGGTCGCCATCGGCCCGCTCTACCAGCCCAAGACCATCAAGGTCTGCGCGCCCGAGGACCCGGTCTGCTCCGACGGGATGAACTTCGCCGCGCACGACACCTACGCGTCCGACGGCCAGATGATCGATAAGGGCGCGGCATTCGCCGCCAGCCACCTCGGCGGTTCAGCCGCCACGACCGTCGGGGCTCCCGGCGGTGGCTTCGGCAGCTGAGCTGATTGAGGCGCCTGAGTCGCCACCGCGACCAACGACGCTCGCGGTGGCACCGTCGGCCACTACGTGGCGATCGCGAGCGCGGCGTAGCCGGGCGAAGCGGGTCGCCACCGTCGGCCACTACGTGGCGATCGCGAGCGCGGCGTAGCCGGGCGAAGCGGGTCGCCACCATCAGGGCTAGTCCCTGATGAAGCCCTTGGTGCGCATCAGGTGATCCGCCAGGAACCCGTCGTGCGGGATCTCGGGCGCAGCGTAAAGGGTCGGATGCCGGCCGCGGTAGACGTTGGCGACCGTCGGTTCGGCGAGCAGGTCGTCGACCAGCCGGTCGTCGCCGGTGATGGCAGTGACGACCAATGAGTGCCGCAGCGGCTCGACTCCGGCGGCGCGCGACCACGACGACACCCACACGCACGGAAACGGCAGCTCGACGTTGAGCTTGTCCGTGAGCTGGCCGGAGCCGGGTTCGGCCAGCAGGTGCACCGCCGGACGCAGCGCGGCGTACCCGTCCCCGACCGCGGCGACCACCTGGTCGGCGCCGAGCAGCGGCGTCGTCCCGGCGGCCCTGGCCGCCAGGTAGTTCGCCAGCGTCCGCGCCTGTTCGAGGGGCTGGGTGGGCAGGATCGCGCGCTCGTCGTCGGTGGGCAGCGGCCGGATCGCCGCCAGCCGCCCGGCGATCGCCCGCGCCAGCGGGGCGGGGTCGCCCTCGTAGAGCACCGCGGTGGCATTGACGCACGCCATCCCGCCCAGGTTGGCGATCGAGTCGACCACGAGGTCGATGTGGTCACGCCAATCCTGGTCGGCGGTGATCAGGATCTTGGTGCGCCCGGGGCCGTTCACCACCACCCCGGGGTCGCCGGCGTACTTGTCCACCACGTCCTGGCCGCCGTAGACCATGGCAAGGTCGGCCCGCCGGATGAGCTCGTCCGCGCCGCCATGGTCGGTGGGCAGATACACCGCGTCTTCGCGACGAAATCCCGCCTGGCGCAGGGCGTTCACCAGCCGGTGTGCGGTCAGCGGCTCGCGGCGCGACGGCCGCACCGCCACGCGGTAGCCCAGCGCCAGCGCCTGGGGCCACAGGGCGTGGACGCCCGGGCCGTTTCCGGCCGCGTGCACGGCAAACACCTCTCCGCGCCGGACCCACACCGCGCCGCCGCCGCGGGCACCCTCCTCGCGCCAGTCGAGCGCGGCGCCCGTGGGCCGGGCCGGTCGCACGGTATCGAACGCGGTGGCGACGGCGCGGGCAACGCCGCGCGCCCCGGCCCGCGTCACCGCGATCGGGAGCCCGGATACGCCGCTGGCCAGGCGAACGTAGTCGTCGAAGCCGAGGCCGCCGATGGTCGCGGTGGCAAAGACCTCGGCCGCGTTGCCCAGCGCCGCCTCGCGTTGGGCGACCGGTAGCGGCCGGCATTTGCGCTGCGCGCCGATGGTACGCGAAACATACAGCGGCGGAACAATGCTCAGCTCGGCAACCGCAACACCGGCGGTGCTCATGATGAGCTCGCGGTTGCGGGTACGGTAATCGCCACCGGCTCCGAGCGCGTCGATACACACCAAATCGGTCGCGGCAACGGCTCGTTCGCGCGCCATGTTCAGTAGACGCCCTCGATGACGGCCTCGCCGTCGAAGGTGGTCACCGGCCGCACCTCGCTGACCGAATCGCTGAGTTGGCCCGCCGGGCCGGGCATCCGGATCGCCAGGTCGCGCTCCAGGTTGTTCGGTATGAACATTCCCTTGCTGACGTGGTTCATCACCACCTGGCCCCGCTGCCCGTATGGCACTCGTTCCCCGGCGTCGGGATCGACCACCCAGAACACGACGTACGGTGTCCGCGGGTCGAACACGAACGAGTCGCCGTCGCTTCGGGTGACCGCTTGCGAGAGCACCATGGTGCTGCCGAAGGCCATCGTGATCGTCGTGTCGGGGAAGATCTCGCGCAGCACGTCGAGCGTGTCGGCGTCCACGTGCGCGCCGCTGAGCAGCAGGTAGCGGATCTTGTCGTTTACCAGATCCACCACGCGGTCGTTGCGCGCGATGGCCTCCAGCAGCGGCGGGGTCGTGTGCAGATTGGCGACGTTCTGCGTCTGCAGCACGAACACCGCCTGCTCGACGACGTGGTCGACGTAGGCGGCGACTTCGGCGGCCGCGTTGCGCGCGGCGACCTTTTTCACCCAGCGGGGGTCGAGGTCGACCGCGTGGAAGACCGCGCCGAGCCGCTCGGAGACCAGCCGCGAGAAGTAGCCGACGCCGTGCGGGCCGGCGGGCATCAGGCACAGGAACCCCCGTCCGCGGACAAAGCCGCCGCCGTCGAAGTCCTCGGTTTGCCACTGCACGACCTGCGCGATCCAGTCCGGCATCTGCACCGTCCGTTTCGGGGCCCCGGTGGTGCCGCCGGATTCGAATATCTGGGGCAGCGGCGGAGACGATCCATAACCGCGCGGAATGAGATCCTCCACCGGCACGGCGCGCAATTCGTTGACCAGGTTGGGGAACAGGCGCAGATCCCCAAAGCCTTTGACATCGGTCAGCGGGTCGAAGTCCAGGGTCCGGGCGGTCCGCAGCCAGAACGCGGAACCGGTGTCCTCGCCGAAGTGCCAGGCCATCGCGGCGGCCAGGTAGGCCTCGGGGTCTTCGATCGGGACCGATCGGGGAACGTCCAGCAGCGAAAAATCGCCCATGGCACCGATCCTGTCACAGGACCGGCCCGGCAACCCCGCGCGCCGGGGCGCCGGACACACGGGCGGTGAACGTTGCCCCACGGTGCGGGGAACGCCTGGTGGCCAACCGGTTTCAGCCGTCGCGCGCCTGGCGGACGGCTTCGGTGATCGCCTCGTTGAAGGCGGGGTACATCTCGTCGTAGCGGCCGTCGCGTTCGGCGAACCGGAACGGCTTGACCCGCTCCACCAGGATCTCCTCCGCGTCCGGCTGCGCCTGCAGGAGGGCCATCGTCTCGGTGATGTACTCGTCCAGCGGCATCGCCCGCGGGTCGCTGGTGTCGAATCCCCGCCCACGCTGCAGCCCCGTCTGCAGGTGCGGTGGAACGATCTCGATCACCTGGACCGCAGTCCCGCGGAGCTGAAAACGCAGCGACTCGGTGTAGGAATGCAGCGCCGCCTTGGTCGCGCAATACGTCGGCGTGACGGCGCTGGGCATGAAGGCCAGGCCCGACGTGACGTTGAGGATCGCCGCCCGCGGCTTCTTCAGCAGCGACGGCAGCAACGCCGCCGTGAGCCGGATCGGGCCCAGCAGATTGATCGCGACCGTCAGCTCCGCCACGCTGGGACCGGTCGTGGTGAGGTCCTCGAAGCGCTGGACGCCGGCGTTGTTGATGAGGACGTTGAGGTCCCGATAGTGGTCGGTCACCTCGGTGGCGAAGCGGCGGATGTCGGCGGGGTCGCCCTGATCCAGCGACAGCACCCGGATGCCCGGGTTGGCTTTCGCGACCTCCGCCAGCGGCTCTCGCCGCCGGCCCGCGATGACCACCGTGTTGCCGAGCCGATGGAACGCCTCCGCCAGGCCGCGACCGATCCCGCTGCCGCCTCCGGTCACCAGCACCGTATTGCCCGTCATCTGCATGGCCGCTCCCCTCGTCGGATCCAGTCCTGTGTAACCGCCGATCAGTCGTACCAACCCCACCCACTTTCGTCCCTTCGGGGACCGCTGGGTAGAGCCGGAACCATACCGCGTGGAACCGCGTGTCACCCGGATCGTCGATGCCTACGGGCGATACGGACTGTTCATTTCCCAAATCCGCGGGTGCCGCGCACAGTCGAAGGCGACAGCGACAGCGATGACAGTGACGACAGCGAGGAAGACCGATGCGTTACATCGCCTTGGAGGAAGCCTTTGTCATTCCGGAGTTGGTCGAGCGCCTGCCCATGTCGGACAGCCGGCGGCTGCTGCAGTCGCTCGGGTTCAAGCCCGGAATGGGCGAGCACTATGAACGCCGGCTGACGGATTTCACCGAATACCGGCTGCCGGAGATGGACGACGCCGGCATCGACATCCAGGTGTTGTCCCTGACCGTCCCGGGACTGCAGGTCGACGTCGACGCCGAAGAGGCTTGCGACAGCGCACGGTTCGCCAACGACTACCTGGCGAAAATCGTTGGCGGACACCCGGATCGGTTCCGTGGGTTCGCCGCTCTGCCATTGCAGGACCCGGCCGCGGCCGCGGCTGAGCTGGAGCGCGCCGTCAACCGGGACGGATTGTGCGGGGCGCTGGTCAACGATTGCATCAGCGGGCCGGGCGGGCGCTACCTGGATGCACCCGAATACGACGAGGTGTGGTCGGCGCTGGAATCCCTTGGCGTTCCCCTGTACCTGCACCCAGGGGCACCGCCGGCCGATCGCTGGCGCGTCCTCGACGGCCGCCCGGAACTTTACGGGGCAACCTGGAGTTGGGCCGCCGAGGTCAGCGGGCACGCGCTGCGGATCCTGTTCAGCGGCGTGTTCGACCGGCATCCCGGCGCCACCTTGATCTTGGGGCACATGGGTGAGTTCCTGCCGTTTCAGCGCAGCCGACTGGACTCCCGCTCCCGGGGCATGCACACGACCACTCCGCTGCAGCGCTCGCCCTCGGCGTACCTGGGCACCAACATCGTCTTCACCAACAGCGGGGTGTTCTCGCCGGCGGTCATGCTGGGAGCGGTGCTGGAGGTCGGCGCCGACGCCGTGATGTTTTCCGTCGACTATCCCTACGAGTCCTCACGCGAGGCGGTCCAAGGATTCGAGCGGACGACGCTGCCGGCCGCCGACCGGGAGAGGATCGCCCACGGCAACGCCGAACGGCTGCTGGGCATCGGTTAAGCCGCGTGGTTATGGAGCCGGCGCGGGTCGACGCCCGCCCGGCGCCACGCCTCGGCCGCCCAGGGCAGGTAGACGAGCGCGAGCGGCAGCCGGTTGATGAGCGGATTGAGCGCGCGCACCACGGCGGTGAACCGCTGGAATCGCTTCTCCTTCTTCGCATCCCACTCCAGCTGGCATACGTCGCGCATCTGCTGCGGCAGGGTCCCGACGAGAACGAGGCGGGTGTAGGCGTTCAACGGCGCGGACAGCGCCCTCCAGACCGCCTTGGGAATCCACCGCGGGCCCGGTATCCCTTTTCGGATGTAGCCGGTGCCGTACAGGATGGTTTTGTGCGGGACGAACCGCTCGAGCATCTCGTCCCAGTAGGCGAGGAACTCGTCATACGTCCGCGGCTGCCCGCGGTCGCTGACGCCGTAGAGCCCGAACCAGACCTTTGCCCTCATTGAAGATCTGCTCCTTCTCCG